>Ga0073906_1000165_pt1 | contig 112017 bp, 83 predicted proteins | sample Inofromicrocosms_FD_65485 | JGI IMG/M metagenome (GOLD analysis project Ga0073906, IMG submission 65485) | Mouse cecum microbial communities from Vienna, Austria - Inoculum for glucosamine and mucus D2O microcosms | ecosystem: Host-associated > Mammals > Digestive system > Large intestine >...
TCCGAATGTCGGCAAGTCAACACTGATGAACGACCTTGTCGGCGAGCGCGTAAGCATAATCACTTCGAAAGCGCAGACCACCCGCCACCGCATCATGGGCATTGTCAATACTCCGGAGTACCAGATTGTGTTTTCCGATACCCCCGGTGTTCTCAAGCCAAAGTACAAGCTTCAGGAAAGCATGCTGGATTTCAGCGAAGGCGCACTGACCGACGCCGACGTACTCCTTTACGTGACCGATGTGGTTGAGGAGCCTTTGAAGAATGCCGATTTCCTGAAGAAGGTGGCCGGCGAGAAAGTGCCTGTGCTGCTTGTGATCAATAAGATCGATTTATTGAAAAATAATGCGGAACTCGATGCGCTGGTAAGCCGATGGCAGGAGCTGCTGCCGAAGGCGGAGATATTCCCGACTTCGGCCAAGGAGCATTTCAATGTGGCGAATCTGATGGCACGCATTGTCGAGCTGCTTCCTGCCGGAGAACCTTATTTCGGCAAAGATGCGCTGACCGACAAGCCCGCGCGATTCTTCGTCACCGAAATCATACGCGAGAAGATTCTGCTGAACTACGACAAGGAAATCCCGTACTCGACCGAAGTCATCGTCGAGAAGTTCGACGAGAAGGAAAAGTCGCTCCATATCATGGCCGTTGTCTATGTCGAGCGCGACAGCCAGAAAGGCATACTGATAGGGCGCGGCGGCTCGATGCTGAAGCGTGTGGGCATGGAGGCCCGCAAGGATATAGAGAAATTCTTCGACAAGAGTGTCTACCTCGAGATTTTCGTCAAGGTGGAACCCGACTGGCGCAACCGCGAGAACAAACTCCGCTCTTTCGGATATATCGAATGAGATTAGAGAAGAGAGATTATAGATTGTAGAAATATGGCTTATTTCTTTTCGACCTATATCTTTCATCAAATCTCTCATCTGTAATCTATTCTCTTTAAACATTGCCTGTCCGGGAAATTTAAGCTAATTTTGTAGCCGATAACAAGAAAGAAAAAAGAACTATGGGACAACTCGTAGCGATAGTAGGTCGCCCCAACGTAGGAAAATCAACACTTTTCAACCGACTGACCAAAACGCGTACGGCAATCGTGGATCCGACCGCCGGAACGACGCGCGACCGCCAGTACGGCAAAGTGGACTGGAACGGCAAGGACTTCTCCATCGTCGATACCGGCGGATGGGTGGTTAACTCCGATGATATATTTGAATCGGAAATCAACAAGCAGGTAAATCTGGCCATAGAGCAGGCCGATGAAATACTTTTTGTGGTCGATGCCATGAATGGTGTCACGGACCTCGACGACCATGTGGCCGAGATACTGCGCAAATCGCGTAAACCTGTCATTCTGGTGGCAAATAAAGTCGATTCCAATGAATGGGTCTACAATATCGCCGAGTTCTATGCACTTGGACTCGGCGACCCATATCCGGTGTCGGCGGTCAACGGCTACGGTACCGGCGACCTTCTCGACGAGGTTGTGGCCAAACTGCCCGATGTCGATGCCGACGGCGAACAGCTCGACGATATTCCCCGTTTCGCCATTGTCGGGCGTCCGAATGCGGGTAAATCTTCGCTTATCAACGCGTTCATAGGCGAGGACCGCCACATCGTGACGGACATAGCAGGTACTACGCGCGACTCGATATATACCCGTTACGACAAGTTCGGTTTCAACTTCTATCTTGTCGATACCGCCGGCATACGCAAGAAGAACAAGGTGAACGAGGATATAGAATATTATTCGGTCATTCGTTCGATACGCGCCATAGAGTCGAGCGACGTCTGCATACTGATGATAGACGCCACACGCGGAATCGAGGCTCAGGACGTCAACATATTCTCCATCATACAGCGTAACAAGAAAGGTCTGGTGGTTGTGGTGAACAAGTGGGACCTTGTAGAGGAGAAGTCGACGGCCGCCATCAAGCACTACGAGGCCGCCATACGCGAGCGTTTCGCGCCGTTCACCGATTTCCCCATAATATTCACCTCCGCTCTGACCAAACAGCGTATCTACAAGGTCGTGGAAACGGCCGTCGCAGTGTTCGAAAACCGCCGTCGCACGGTGCCTACGTCGCAGCTCAACAACGTGATGCAGGAGGAAATAGCAGCTTTCCCGCCACCAAGCAACAAGGGCAAATTTGTGAAAATCAAGTATATCACCATGCTTAAGGGTGCGCAGGTGCCGACATTCGTTTTTTTCTGCAACCTTCCCCAGTGGGTCAAGGAGCCTTATCGCCGCTATCTGGAGAACAAAATCCGCGAGCACTGGGATTTCACAGGCACACCGGTCAATATCTTCATGCGCGACAAGTAAAAAAAAATTCGTATTTTTGCGCATAAGAAAAAACAGCACTTGCAATGATAGAAAAAATCAACAGCTTACGCTCCGAAATAGAAGCTCTCAAAGCCTCCGGCGCTGCCGAAGTAGAGGCTTTGCGTATACGCTACCTCAGCAAAAAAGGCGCTGTGGCGGCTTTGATGGATGAATTCCGCAATGTTCCCGCCGACCAAAAGCGTACGGTAGGTCAGGCTATCAATGACCTCAAGAATTTCGCCACCGAGCGCATCAACGCTTTGCGCCAGAGTGCGGAATCGGCCGGCGCGGACAGTGCCGCCCTCGACCTGACGCGCACTGAGGCTCCGTTGCGCTGCGGCACACGTCATCCGCTGTCGGTAGTGCGCGAGGAGATAATCGCTATTTTCAGCCGTCTGGGATTCAATGTGGCCGAAGGGCCTGAGATCGAGGATGACTGGCATGTGTTCGAGTCGCTCAACTTCCCGGCCGACCATCCGGCGCGCGACATGCAGGACACGTTCTTCATAGGCCGTAATCCGGACGTTCTGCTGCGCACCCACACATCGTCGGTGCAGACGCGCGTGATGACCACACGCAAACCGCCGCTGCGCATCATCTGCCCCGGACGAGTATACCGCAACGAGGCTATATCGGCGCGCGCCCACTGTTTCTTTCATCAGGTGGAGGCCCTTTATGTGGATCGCAATGTAACTTTCGCCGACTTGCGCCAGACTCTTCTTTACTTTGCCCGCGAGATGTTCGGCGCCGACACGCAGATACGTCTTCGTCCCAGCTATTTCCCGTTCACCGAGCCTTCGGCCGAGATGGATATCAGCTGTGACCTTTGCGGCGGCAAGGGCTGCTCGTTCTGCAAGGGTACGGGCTGGGTCGAGATTCTCGGCTGCGGCATGGTCGATCCCAATGTTCTTGACGCTTGCGGCATAGATTCGCGCGAGTACTCCGGTTTCGCACTTGGTATGGGCGTTGAACGCATCACCAATCTTAAATACAGGGTCAAAGACTTGCGCATGTTCTCGGAGAACGATGTTCGTTTCCTGGAGGAATTTACGGCCGCCCACTGATAAACCGCCGCTCTCTACCGCACGAATCAGCCGATGAAAAAGGCCGAACGATACAGCATTGTCCTCGACCGTTTCCGCCGCGAGATGCCTGTGGCCGAAACCGAACTTGAGTTCGCTTCGCCCTTCCAGCTTCTGGTGGCTGTGATTCTTTCGGCGCAATGCACCGACAAGCGCGTCAATCTTATCACACCGGCTTTGTTCGAGGCTTATCCTACGGCCGAGGCTATGGCCGAAGCCACTCCCGACGATATATTCGATTATATCCGCTCCTGCTCGTATCCCAACAACAAGGCCAAGGCTCTTGCCGGCATGGCTCGCAGGCTTTTGTCCGACTTCGGCGGCGAGGTGCCGGCGACGATGGATGAGTTGCTGACGCTTCCGGGTGTAGGCCGCAAGACGGCCAATGTGGTGCTGTCGGTGGTTTACGACCGTCCGGCCATGGCGGTTGATACCCACGTGTTCCGTGTGGCCGAACGCATAGGCCTGACCACGCGCAGCCGGACGCCGCTCTCTACCGAAAAGACTCTGGTGGAGAATATACCGGAGTCCGATATTCCGCGTGCGCATCACTGGCTGATTCTTCATGGCCGCTATGTGTGCAAGGCGCGGCGTCCCGACTGCGGCGCCTGCTTCCTTGCCGATGTGTGCCGTTATGCCTTGCGTGCCGCGAAGGCGGGAAACAGCGAGTAAGAATCATTGAAAAAAGCTGAAAATGGAGGAAAACGCTTTTATCGTAGGCATAGAGGTTCTTGGTACTATCGCTTTCGCTATATCCGGCATACGCCTGGCTGCCGCCAAGAATTTCGACTGGTTCGGCGCTTACGTGATCGGCCTTGTGACCGCTATCGGAGGCGGAACGTTGCGCGATGTACTGCTCAATATTCCCGTGTTCTGGATGCAGACGTGGATGTATCTGGCTGTGACAGGACTGTCGCTTGCCACAGTACTCGTTTTCCGCAAGGCGCTGGTGAAAGGCATGCGCACGCTATTCATATTCGACGCCATCGGTCTGGCGCTGTTTGTTGTAGTCGGCATAGAGAAATCTATTGCTGCCGGCTATCCTATGTGGGTGGCTATCGCCATGGGCTGTATAACGGGTTCGTTCGGCGGGATTATCCGCGATATACTTATCAATGTCGAGCCGCTTTTCTTCCGTCGCGACATCTATGCCACGGCCTGTATAGCCGGCGGGATTATATACTGGCTTATGGCTCTTGTGCCCGGTCTGTCGCCGCTTGTAGCCCAGATATCGTGTGCCGTGTCCGTCATAGGCTTGCGGATAGCCGCCGTTCACTACAACTGGTCGCTCCCGTTGCTGCATGTCGATCCGGCCGATCTTCCCGATGACCATCATATTCATTCCAATGAAAAAAATAAGCGCAAGCAATAAGTACGTGCAGTTTGTAAAGTACTGTATAGTAGGAGCGTTGAACACACTTGTGACTCTCGGAGTCATCTATCTGTGCAAGTCCCTTCTGGGATGGAACCTTTATCTGAGCAACGCTTTGGGTTATGTTTGCGGGGTTATCAATTCGTTCTTGTGCAACAAGCAGTGGGTTTTCCACAGTCAGGGGGGGTATCGCCGCGAGGCTCTGCGTTTTGTCGGAGGTTTTGCGGTATGCTATCTGCTACAGCTTGCTGTGGTGTGGCTGCTGACGCGTAGCATAGGCGATTTCGAATATCTTATTCTCGGTATTGTCCTGTCGGGATATGGAATAGCTACGCTGCTGGGAAATGTGGTCTATACTCTTGCCAATTTCGCCTACAATCGTCTGGTGACGTTCAGGGAGTAGGGTTTAGAGTTTATGGTTTAGAGTTTAGGGCGTCGCGGAGTAACAACACCGGCTCTCCGAGCCTTTTTTGTTGACATAGCACGTAGTCCCCCACGTAAACGTGGGGTTAAGCACGATCCCGCGCCCTCTGGGCGCTTCGTCGCGGGTCGTGGTGGGGTGCTTTCGTGGCGCTGCGTCGCGGGGCGTGGGGTAATGTGTTGTGCCTTGCGGGGTCAGGCAAGAATTGTTGTCGGATTATGATAAAAAAAGAGCTGTCCGGGGAGGGACAGCTCTTGAGGATATAATCGTGTGACGGATTATTTCACGAGTTTCTTGAAGGTCTTGGCACCCTGACGAACGATGTAGAGGCCGTTTTCGGGATTGGCTACGCGTACGCCCTGAAGGTTGAAGTATTCGACGGGAGCGTTCTCGTCAACGGTGATGTCGGCGATACCTGCTGATTCGTGGGGAACTACGGTTTCATACAGAGTGATTTTGGCGGGTTCGAAAGGTCCGTTTACCAGTTCGAGCTTGATTGTGCCGGAGTAATCTTCTTCAATGAGGATGTTGTCGCCGTTGTTGTATGCGCAGTCCATAGCTTCGCCGAAGTCGAAGTATTTACCGGGGGTATAGTTTATGCCACCCTGCCAGTCGGCGCCGGCGCACTTGATTTCGGAACCTGCGGGAATGACTTTGTCGCCTACGCAGTCAAACCAGTATACAGTGCCAACGGTTGTAACAGTAGCATTGGTTTCCATTTTCCAGAGTTCGAGGTCGGCAAGTTCGCCGGACCAGTCGTTTACGGTGCCGCGGATATAGCAGTCGATAAGAGTGTCGGCGGGTTTCTGCGATTCGGTTTCGAATGTGATTGTGGAGAGGTCGCCGGCTACAGTGATTGTGTACTCGCCTTTCCAGGGAGTGTTGATGTTTGCGTCGCCTGCAACGAGGTTATATGTTCCGGGTTCTTTGGGCTTTGCTTCGAGGGTGTAGCATCCTGCGTTGAATTCATCCCATGTTCCTTTGGCGGTAGAGATTTTGAAGGAATTGAGTTCTGCGGTAAATGTGTACTTGCCGTCGGCGAAAGTCATTTCGGCGGGGGCGTCGGGCGACCAGTTGTTGATAGCGTCACCTTCGCCGGTGATGTAGAGGGGAGCCTGAGCACTCATGGTAATTGCCATAGCTGCAGCTGCGGCAAAAGCGTAGAATTTTTTCATAAGGTGTAATTAAAAAGATTTGAAAATTGTAAGATGATATAAACTTGTGTTTATGTGGCAAATTTAGTTCAAATTTCCGAAAGATGAAATTTTTCACGAGGAAATTTTAAAGCCCTATAGGACAAAAATGGCTTTGTTCGTCCTATAGGGCTTTTGGATGTTAATTCCTGACTGTTTATTTCCGGGTCATCGTCAGGGTGTACGGGAGTTTCGAGAAATCGAGCTTGAGGTCGTATGTTCCCGCTTCGCAGGTCATGTCACCTCCGTTGTTGACGGGCACGATGTTGGAAGGTTCGCCGCCGAAGCTGATGGTCCAGGCCCCGTTGCAGTTGAGCTTGAACGCGCCGTCGTCGAGTGTGACGTTTTCGACTGTCCATGTCAGCCAGTTCGATGCGTGTTTCATCGGCACCGCTGTTTCCAGGTTCCAGCCGTTGAAGCTGCCGATAACCGAGATTGCAGTGATTGGGCTTGCCTTATAGGTCATAGCGGCGATATTGGCGTCGATAAGGTAGAGGCTGTTTTTTGCCGGCATCTTGGCTTCGCCTGTCGGGTCGTTTTTCATCTTGCCGCTGACGATGTTGTCGGAATCGACTGTGGCGTCGCCGTCGGGGCGGAATACGATGCCTTTGTTCGAGGGCTGGCCGGTGAGGTACCAGTCGTTGCGCAGGCGTGCCACTCCCTGATAATGAGTGTAGTCGGATGTGGGCAGACGGAGGACTTTGGTCTGGAAGTCCTTGTCGCTTGTTCCTGTGGCATTGCCGGGCACGTAGAGGAAGTCGATGGCGTATGCCAGAGTGTAGGTGCGTGCCCGCATGTCGACGGTCAGTTTGAATTTGCCGGCTTCCTTGACAATTCCTGCTTCAGTCTGTGCTTCGGGAGAAGGTACGAGTACGCCTTCGTTCTGGTCGCCTTGTGCTCCGAAAGCTCCGGTCCAGTTGTCGGCGTCGTGGGCCGATGCGGGTACGATCTTCCATGAATATCCTTCTGCGGCCTGGGCTTCGCTTACTTCGAATACGGCTGTGAATACAGGTTCGTCGTATGGATCTCCTGCGTTCATCTGGATGAATTCTATGCCTGCTGCCGGTTGCCAGTTGCAGAACGAGCCTACGAGCCAGTAACCTGATTCGATCACGGGAGTGTCGAGGCGCTTGAGGGTGTATTCCCAAGTGGCGTCGTTGAAGTAGGGCTTTTCGGGAGTGCCGAGGCGTACGGTGGATCCGTCTTTGATGCCGTAGGCGGCTATGCGGGTGAAGATTTCAACAGTCGCGGGGTTGCGTGTGAATGTGGTGCGCATGGCGTCTTCGAATTCCACGGGCTGTACCTGTATGGCTTTTGCCTGTTCGTTGTAGACGTATGTGGCGGGTATTTTGGCAACTTTTGAGAATGTGTTGTCGAGAGCCACTTCAAAGACAAAATTCAGGTCGTAGCCTTCTGGGAAGTATGCCAGATCGGTAATGTCGGCAACGGTGACGGGCTGTTCAGCTTCCTGTGCGGTCTGCAGGTCGAGTGTATGATCGGCAGCTTGTGCGAGTTTGATGTCGGCGGCTTCGAATGCCTCCAGTTCGGGGTTTGACTGTGCCGGCGGATTGGGTTCGACGTCGTCGCAGGCAGTGAATCCGAAGGCGATGGCGGCCGTCAACAGTATGCTTAATTTTTTCATATTGTAATGATTCTGTGCTTGGTGTTTTTAATTGGGCTTATAGACCTTGGGAGTCTATAAGGCCTATAAGCCCGATTTTTTTACTCTTTGATGAGTTTGAACACTGCGGTGTTCACGCCGTCGTTCATGTTGACGGTCATTTCTATTTTGAAGGGTTTTCCTATTCCGGTGAATTGGAATGAAGTTTTGCCTTCAGCCACAGTGCCTTCATATTCATTGTCGCTGTTGAATGTGCAATCGTAGGGTTTGTCCGAGCCGTCGCCGGAAGCGCAGCCCCATGATGCTCCGCCGTCCCAATCGGTCAGTTCGGTGTAGAATCGGAAGATTGCGTCGTCCTCGACTTGGAATTCGATTGTGCCGCTGTATATTTTGGAACCGATGGCATCTGCGGGTTCGGATAGCGTGTATGGAGCGAGGAGTTCGGCGTTTGCCTCCTGTGGGGCGATCCAGGCTCCTTGGTAGTTACCGATCACGTAGATGACTCCGGGCTGAGGCACAGAGTAGAAATATTTGACGTTTGTCATCTCGAAGCTGTTGCCGGAGCGTATTTCGGAGTCTTCGATGTTGGGAAGCGAAGCTACGGCGCGCACATAGAGCTTTGTGGTCAGCGAGGGGTTTTCGGCCACGTGTGTAGCCCAAGTTTCTTCGTCCTTGATGTCGAAGAGCACATTGATTGCTGTTGCGAAGTCAACATCTTTGAAGCGCATGGCGGCCTGAGTGCCGTCGATGCTATTGATGGGTTCGCATACTTTGAAATCGGGGGTCAGAGATACTTCGATTGAATAGTTTGTCACGGCCGAGTATCCGTAGTCGGGCTGCGAGCAAGTGATAAGGATCTCATTGCCTTCGGTCAGCTCATAGGTCTGCGAGGCGAAAGGCGGTACATTGAGCTTGAACTCTGTGGGCTTGGTGTAGACCGGCTCTTTGTCCTGCGAGCAGGATGCGAAGCCCATCACGGCCACGGCTGCCGAAAGAATTATAGCGAATTTTTTCATTGTTTCTGATCTGTTTTTGAATAGTTACTGTCAGGAAATCAATAGCCGGGGTTCTGAGTGTAACCACCGAGATAAACGATTGAGCTTGGCAGGGGATATAGGTTGAAGTGTGCGGGAAGGTCGGCACCGCCGGGCACCTGGTTCTTCCAGTTCCAGTTGTACCCCGAGATGTATTTTCCGTAGCGTATAAGGTCGGTGCGGCGGCAGTTCTCGGTGTAGAGTTCGCGGCAGCGTTCGTCCTGCAGGCTGTTGAGGCTGAGTTCGCCGGAAGTCCAGGGAGAGAGGAGGGCACGCTCGCGGATGTAGTTCACGTATGTGAGGGCTTCGGCCTTGTCGCCTGCACCGTGAAGGATTGCTTCTGCGGCCGAGAGGTATATTTCGGCCAGACGGATGACAGGGTAGTCGATGCCGTTCTGGTTGTTGGCAACAGGCGACAGGTCGGTGTCGCGTTTGCCTTCGGCGTCGAGCGCCCAGTTGGTGAACTTCATGGGCAGGTAGCCGTTGGAACCGAAGTTGTCCTGGTCGAGAGCGGGAGCGTCGGGAGAGAATCCGTCTTTCGATGTTTTCCAGTCGCGTACGCGGTCGTCGGGCGATGTTGCCATAGTCGCTTCGTTCCAGTCGAATTTTTCGACGAACTGGCGGCGAGTAGTCATACATTTCCAGCCGTCGGTGACGTTGTAGTCGGCGAATGAGCACTGCCAGCTGTCGGAAGGCTTGGAGGCACTGAGCCATCCGGCTACCATAAATGTGCCGTTTGCCCATGACAGCAGGTTGGGCATTTCCTGTGGTATACCCCAGATGATTTCATTGACGGCATTGCTTCCTCCGATGGTGTACTGGTCGTTGTTGACAGCGAAAAGCTGCTGATACACATTGGCCAGACCCGAACCTTTGAAGCCGGGGCCTTTGAGGCGGTCGATGATTGCTTTTGAGTGTGCGAGGCATTTGTCCCATGCGGGTGTGCCGGTGTACACTTCGGCGTTGAGGTAGAATTTCACCAGCAGGGCGCGTGCGACGTCGACGCCTACATATCCGTAGCGCTGTTCGACGGGATTGGTTTCGTATTCTTTCACTACGTCCTCAAGAGTCTGTGTGACGCGGTTGAAGATCTCTTCGCGGGGGAGCTGCGGAGCGATCGAACCTACGGCGGTGTTCTCGTCGGCGTAGGGCACGTTGCCAAAGCAGTCGACAAGATAGAAGTAGCATGCCGAGCGGAGGATCTTGCACTGACGGATGTATTCGTCAGCTTTAGGCTTCAGGGATTCATCAAGATTGAAGTATCCGTCGTTGATAGTCTGTATGAACTGGTTGCAGAAAGTCACGTTGATGATGTAACGTGAATAAGTGCCTTCGATGAATTTTACGGATGCGGTGGGTATGCCGTACTGCAACTGTCCGTAGTCGGCATCGGAAGTGGCAATCCAGTTCGCTTCGTCGGTAGGTATTTCCTCAAGGATGAATGTTGCGCGCTGGAATGTGGCCATACCGCCGTCGAAACCAGCGACTGGTGAGTTACCGTTGGCACCGTAGGTGGCGAATGCCATCTGTACGTTTGCCATCACGCGGTCCATATAGCCCTCGGGATCTTTTGCGAAGTCTGCCGCGGTGAGTGTTCGCTGGTCGGTGGGCTTCAGGTCGAGGTCGCCGACGCAGGATGACAATCCAATGGCAGCGGCGGCCAGTACGATGAATTTCTTTATAGCTTTCATATCTGATTATGCTTCGTTAGGAATTAGAATGTGGCTACAAGGCCGAGGGTTGCGGTGACAGGGCGCGGGTAGCGGTTGTTGTCGATGCCGTCGAAAATTTCGGGGTCAAGACCGCGGTATCCGGTGATGACAAACGGGTTCTGCACGGCACCGAAGAGGCGCAGGCGCAGGTTGTTGTTGAGCAGGTTGTCGAAAGTATAGCCCAGAGTGATATTGTCGCAGCGGACGAAAGAGGCGTTTTCGACATAGTAGTCGCTCAGGATGAGCTGCTCGTTCTTGACGAATGCCGGGAATACGTACTCGTCGCGGATTATGTTGTTGAGCTGGTAGCCGGACACGGCTGAGAGTCTGTTGCGGTCGTAGAGAGGCCCGTTGTAGACATAGTTGCCGATGTTTGCACGGAGGACGATTCCAAGATCCCAGTTGCGCCAGTTGAAGGTGTTGTTCCATGTCATTGTCACCTTGGGATCGGGCGAGTGGTAGATTATCTTGTCCTTGTCGTCGATTATGCCGTCGGCATTCTGGTCGACATATTGTCCGGGCAGGGGATCGCCGTTGCTGTCATATACCTGCTGGAATACGAGATATGAGTTGGCAGGCTGTCCCACGAGGTGATACTGCAGGCCTGTGCCTGTTCCGCCCGGGGTGTCGCGGCTTTTGATCTGTGATGTTTCGGCATCGCCTGTGAGGGCCGTGATCTTGTTCTTGTTCCAGGCCACGTTGAGAGCAGTGGTCCAGGTGAATTCTTTGGTCACGACGGGACGGGCGGTGATTGTGCCTTCGACGCCGATGTTGCGCAGTGAACCGATGTTGCGGTTCATATAGTTGGCCACGTTCACGCCGGCTACCGGAGTGTAGGCGAGCAGGTCTTTAGTGTTGCGCAGATACCAGTCGAGAGCGGCTGTGATGCGGTTGTTGAGGAATGCCAGATCAAGGCCGACGTTCCAGGTGGTTGTTTCTTCCCACTTAATGTTCTCGTCGTATGCGTTGGGGTTGATCGGTGCGATCCATCCGCCGTTATATCCGGGGTAGAGGAAGCCTACCTTGTCGGAGATGGTGTAGGTTGCCATGTAGGGGAAGTAGGAGCCTCCGAGGTCCTGCTGTCCGGTCACACCCCATCCAAGGCGGAGTTTGAAGTCGTTCATCACGCTCTGTGCTTTTTCCATGAATGGCATGTTGAGGATTTTCCAGCCGAGGGCAACGGCGGGGAACAGACCCCAACGGTTGTTCTTTGAGAAGCGTGAGGTTCCGTCGTCACGAAGAGTGGCTGTGAGCAGGTATGTGTCGTCGAACGAGTAGTTGACACGGCCGAAGAACGAAACGAGCTGCAGGGGGTTGGCCCAGCGGTCCATGGGTTTGTCGGCCACGGGCTGTCCGATCATGTCGGCTGTGGCCTGGTTCCAATCGAGAGTGTAGGTGTCTGTCGCCTTGTCGTAAATGATCTGGCCTTTTGAATCTTCGTCGTTTGAGGTGATGAAGCCCATGGTGTTCAGGTAGTTCTGACTGCGGCCGTGGTAGTCGAAACGCTGCCATGAATAACCGGCCATCACATCGAGGTTGGAGCGAATGGCTTCGAATTCCTTTCGGTAGTTGATGTAGAAATCGAGCAGGGTGTTGCGCTGGAGTTCATACCATTCGCTGCGGGTGCCGGCTCCGGGAGCGCCCATGGTGAGCAGGTCGCCGTTGCGCCATGCCATTGATGAGTTGGGGGCAACGATGGTTTCGGTGCTGTTCTTCGACACTTGGTAGCCGAGGTTGAGGTTGAAGTGTAGTTCGGGGAGGAAGTGCAGGGCATAGTCGATCTGCAGGTTGCCTGTCGATGACCATACAGTGCCAGAATAGTCGCGGTCGGCGTTTAGCTGCACGGGGTTCTGCGATGCCTGTAGTTCAAGGCCTCCGTCGCCGTTGAGCACCTGTGTGTAGCCGTTGAACATTGTCAGGCCTGAGTTGCCGACAGTATTGTAAGGGCTGTATATGGGCAGAGTGGGATTGAATGATGTAGCCGCACCTACTGCACCGAGGTCGGCTTCCTCGCTTTTGATGTAGGAGCCGTTGACGTTGAGGTTGACTGACAGTTTTTCGTCGAAGAATTTTGGCGACAGGTTGATGCCTACTGTAGCACGCTGGAGGTCGGATTTGACTACGATACCTTTATTATTGGTATAAGATGCCGAAACGCGGTATGGCAGGAATCCTACGGTTCCGCCGACGCTGAGGTCATAGTCGTGAGAGATGGCAGTGCGGAGCACTTCTTTCTGCCAGTCGGTGCTGCCTTTGCCAAGCATGCCGATAGCAGCGGGTGTGCCGACGCGGTTTGTCACGAAATCGGTGAATTCGGCTGCGTCCATCACGTTGAGTGTCTTGCGGGCTGTTGCCACGTGGACGTTTGCTGCAAAGTTCACCTGCGGGCGTCCGCTCTTGCCGCGCTTGGTGGTGATTATTATGACGCCGTTTGATGCGCGCGAACCGTAGATTGCTGTTGCGGATGCGTCCTTAAGGATCGTCATCGATTCGATGTTCTGCGGGTTGATGCTTGTCATGGGGTTCGTGCCTGCCGCGCCCGACTGGTTGGTCATGGGCACGCCGTCGATCACGATCAGGGGGTCGTTGGTGGCCGAGAGAGAGGAACCGCCGCGGATACGGATGGTTGCGCCGCCCACGGGGTTACCGCCGTCGGGAGTCACGACCACGCCGGGGCTTGCGCCTACGAGCAGATCCTGAGCCGATTTGGCTATGCCGGCTTCGATTTCGTCGGGTTTGATGACTGCTACGGAGCCTGTTGCGTCGGATTTTTTGACGGCACCGTAACCGACCACGACGAGTTCGTTCATAGCCACAGTGTTGGTCTTCAGGCGCACGGTGATCCGGGTGCGGCCTTCGACGGGGATGGTCTGAGTGTCGCATCCGACGTAGGAGATTGTCAGGACGGCGTCGGGAGCGACCTGAAGCTGGAAGTTACCGTCGATGTCGGTGGCTACGCCCATCTGGGCGCCCTGGACTTCGACACTCGCGCCGATGGCGGGTTCACCTTCAGGCTCGAACACGGTGCCGTTGACCGTGATTTTTTGCGCTAAAGCCGGGAATGCCATGGTCAGCACCAGTACGAGCGTGAGCCATGCTTTCCGGGTCATTTGAAAACAAATGTTCTTCATGCAGGAGTGTTTTAAGTTTAACGTAGTTATTTTTGATTTTATCTCTATTTTTTTCTTACAGAACAGCGTGGAAGCCGGGTCCCGGGGGTGCGGCGGGACAGAAACACAGAAAGCGGCCGAGGCATCTGCCGGGCCGGTATTCGGTCGATGGGCATGTAGGGCGGTTCATGGTAGTCGAAACGGTGCGCTACGCTGTCGTTCAGGCTCTTAATTTCAGTATTCTATAATCTTCTCTTGACTTTCAGATGCTTCTCTGCTGCGGCTATGAAGCCTGATATGAAGCAATTCTTACGCAAAGAAAATAAGAATTTTTGAAATTTCACATAATTAAGTCTTGAAATACTCAACAGCAGGGTTGATTTAACGCGATTAAGTTAAAATTAGGATTATTGTTAAGCAAAAGCAGGCGAAGGTACGATGACAGGTAGATATCAAATAAATTTGGCTTTGCACTTGACTTGTCCGTATCGTTGACTGCCGTCTTGGATACTTTCGCTCGGCAAAGCACAAATAAATTTGGCTTTGCACTCGACTTATTCGTATCTTTGTCTTACTTGATTAAACAAAGGAACGTATGCAAAAGATTTCGACGCGGGTTGCCACACTCGCACAATCGCAGACACTTGCCATGTCGCAAAAGAGTAATGAGCTTAAAGCTCAGGGCGTTGATGTTATCAACCTTTCTGTCGGAGAGCCGGATTTTAACACTCCGGCCCATATCAAGGCTGCCGCAGTGCGTGCCATAGGCGATAATTTCAGTTTCTACACTCCGGTGCCGGGCTATCTCAGCCTGCGCAAATCCATTGCGGCCAAGCTTTCTCGCGAGAACGGCCTTATCTATGCTCCGGAACAGATCGTTGTGGGCAACGGAGCCAAGCAGGCTCTGTGCAATGTCATCCTTGCAACGGTCAATCCCGGCGACGAGGTTGTCATTCCGACGCCCGCATGGGTCAGCTATGTGGAGATGGTCAAACTTGCCGAGGGCCGGGTTGTGGAGGTGTCGACCGGCATAGCCGATGATTTCAAGGTTACCCCTGCACAGCTTGAGGGCGCCATGAACGAGCGTACCCGTGCTGTCCTTCTTTGTTCTCCGTCGAATCCGACGGGCAGTGTGTATTCTGCCGCCGAACTTCAGGCACTTGTCGATGTGATAGCCCGCTATCCCGACGTGCTTGTCATTGCTGATGAAATCTACGAGCACATAAATTATACGCACAAACCGTTCACATCGCTCGGTTCTTTCCCGGAACTTGCCGGCCGCGTGGTGATAATCAACGGAGTGTCGAAGGCGTATGCCATGACCGGCTGGCGCATAGGTTACTGCGCCGCACCTGTCGAGATTGCCAAGGCTGTCACCAAGCTTCAGGGACAATATACCTCGGGCGCGTCGTCCATAGCGCAGAAGGCTGCCGAGGCTGCCTACGACGGTTCGCAGGACTGTGTGGAAGAGATGCGCCGAGCCTTTGAGCGCCGTCGCGACCTGGTGGTGCGTCTTGCCCGCGAGATTCCCGGACTTAAGGTCAACGAACCTCAGGGTGCTTTCTATCTTTTTCCTGAGGTCAGTGCGTATATAGGCAAACGTGCGGGTGAGCGGCTTATTGAGAATTCTTCCGATCTGGCGATGTATCTGCTGGAGGAGGCGCATGTGGCAACGGTGGACGGTGCGGCTTTCTGCGCTCCCGGCTACATCCGTCTGAGCTATGCCACTTCCGACGAAAATATCGCCGAGGCCATGCGCCGTATTGCTGCCGCTCTTGGGCGATTGGTTTAGAGCTTTGAGGAATGGCAGATTCTAATGTAATGCGTTGGGAGAGGCTTGTCAATGACAAGCGCTTCGGTCTGGAGGATTACCACGACCCGCGCAAGAGCGGCACGCGCACGGATTTCCGCCGCGACTACGACCGTCTTGTCTTTTCTTCGCCTTTCCGGCGCTTGCAGAACAAGACCCAGGTGTTTCCTTTGCCCGGGAGTGTCTTTGTGCACAACCGTCTGACCCATTCGATGGAGGTTGCTTGCGTAGGCAAGTCGATGGCCGATGCCGTGGCCGTCGAGCTTCGTCGCCGTCACAGCGGCGAAGCAGCAGGTACGGAACATTTCGACCATATAGGCGATATTGTGGCTGCGGCATGTCTGGCGCATGATCTTGGCAATCCTCCTTTCGGCCATAGCGGCGAGAAAGCGATGGCGGCATTTTTCAGTGAAGGTCCGGGCAGTGTTTTGCGTCCGCAGCTTTCCGAGGCGGAATGGGCCGACCTGACGCGTTTCGAGGGCAATGCCAATGCCTTCCGGGTGCTTTCGCATCAGTTCAAGGGGCGCCGCAAGGGCGGTTTTGCCATGACTTATTCCACGTTGGCTTCGATTGTCAAGTATCCTTATGAGTCGTCGCTTTCGGAAAATGGCAAGTTCGGTTTTTTTGTCAGCGAACGCGAGGACTACGTACGTGTGGCCGACGAGCTTGGGCTGTTGCGCCTCTCGGCTCCGGGCGAGCCGTTGCGCTATGCCCGCCATCCGCTTGTGTATATAGTGGAGGCGGCCGACGATATCTGTTACGAGGTCATGGATATAGAGGATGCCCACAAGCTCAAGATTATTCCCACACGCAGGGTTATCGACGCTTTCATGTCTTTTTTTCCGGAAGAGCGCAGGCTCAGGATGGAGGAGGTGATGGATGCTGTCGACGATCCCAACGAAAAGATCGCGTATCTGCGCTCTTGTGTGGTGGGTACGCTTGTGGAACAATGCGCGCGTACTTTTATCGCAAACGAGGATGCGATTCTCGCCGGAAAGTTCGATGGGCCTCTGCTGGCGCATATAGGCGAGCGCGAACGCCACGGCTATGAGCAGTGCAACGCTCTGTCGTGGGAGAAAATCTACCGCTCGCCTGAGGTTGTAGATATCGAGCTGGCCGGTAACCGCATCATATCTTTCCTGATGGAGAAGCTTACGGAAGCGGTTACGCGTCCTGAACTTCATTATTCGCGGCTGTTGCTGGCAAAGTTCCCGCAGCAGTACGATGTGGCAGCTCCTACGCTCTACGGTAAGCTTCAGGCTGTGCTGGATCATGTGTCGGCTATGACCGATGTCTATGCACTTGACCTGTACCGCAAGCTGAACGGCATGTCGCTGCCGGCGGTGTAGTTTTTTGTTTAAAGTTTAAGGTTTAGGGTTTAAAGTTTAGCGTGCATACAGCCATACCGAACTGTATTGCAATACCAATAAACTTTAAACCCTAAACCTTGAACTTTAAACCGGATGTTACTGCCACCAGTTGTGGAAGTGGTGGACGGGACCGTGGCCATGGCCTATTTCGTAGGCGGCTCCGGCTGCGATGGCGGTTGCGATATAGTCCTTGGCCAGACGGGCGGCGTCGTCGAGGCTGTTGCCCAGGGCAAGGAATGAAGCAAGCGCCGACGACAGCGTGCAGCCTGTGCCGTGGGTGTTGACGGTTGATACGCGTGCCGATTCAAGATGCGTCAGTGTGCCGCTTTCAGCGTTGAAGAACACGTCGACAAGGCGCTCGTCGGAGAGATGTCCCGCTTTCAGGAACACCGATGCTCCGAGAGCGGCAAGTTCTTCGGCGGCTTGTGGCAGATCGTCTTGCTTGTCGATCTTTCGTCCCAACAGTAGTTCCGCTTCAGGAATATTGGGGGTGATGACGCGTGTGCGGGGAATAAGGACTTCGCGGAGTGTGGCCACGGCGTCGGCCTGCAGAAGCGGGTCGCCTGAAGTGGCCACCATCACAGGGTCGAGGACTATATCGGTCAGAGCAGGGTACTCGTCGAGTGTGGCGCGCACGGCTCGTATAAGTTCTGAAGAATGCAGCATTCCGATTTTTACGGCGTCGGAACCTATGTCGTCGAGAATGGAGTGCATCTGTCCGACGACGAAATCGGCCGGTACGGGGTGCACGCCTGTCACTCCGACGGTGTTTTCGTCGACTACGGCCACGATTGCCGATGTGGCGAAGCATCCGCAGGCCGAGATAGTCTTGATGTCGGCCTGTATGCCGGCGCCGCCGCTGGGGTCGCTGCCTGCGACAGTCATCACGCGGCGGTATGTTTTCTTTGTCATATTTCCCATTTTTCGAGGTTATAGGCGCTGTTCCAGAACATCCATTCCATGCGTGCGGCAGTCATGAAAGCGTCGGTCATGCTGGCGCGTATTTCTTCCGATCCGGCCTCGGCGAGTTCGTCGCAGATCTCGATGGCGCGGCGTGTGGATTCGGCGAAAGCCTCGTCGCCGTAGGTGAGTATCCAGCGGTAATATGGATTGTCGGGCAGCGATGATTCAAGTATGTTCTTTCCTACCTGTTGGTAGATCCAGAAGCATGGCAGTATGGCAGCAGCTTCGACTTCGACAGGCGCCATGGCCTGTGCCGTTTCGAAGCAGTTGTACAGCAGGCATGTCGGAGTAGGGTCTACGTCGGGATCGATAAGTCCGAGGTATGATTCGTGCAGGGCTTTCTCGACAGCTATGCCGTCGGTGGCAAAGCGCAGGAAGTCGGCCACGTGTTCTTTGCAGTCGAGGCGCGAGGCTATGTGAGCCAGTACCCGACAGTAGTTGTCGATGTAGATGGCGTCCTGGTTGAGGTAGAAGAGGAAGCGTTCGCGTGCGAGCGTCCCATTGGCAAGTTCGATGATGAACGGGTGCGACAGTATGCTTCTGTAGATCGGTCCGGCCAGTTGCCAGACCTGTTCGCTCCATTTCATATCTTATAGCCTATTACGGCGACATAATCGCCCTTGTCGCTTCCGGGCAGAGGTTCTTCGGCGGTGTCGTCGGACACCAGCGGATGGGTCGTCAGGGTCTGCCAGCAGTCGAGGTCGCGGAATCCGGCTTCGCCGATGATAGCCACTTTCTCTGCTGTTGTGCGCCAGTTGGCGGCTTTGACGAGTTCTATTGGATAGGGCTTGGGCGGGAACACACCTTCAAGGAGAGGATGATCCCACGTGCCGAGGGCTTTTGCGAGATTGTACATCATACCGTAGCCGCTTTCCTTGGGAACATCGATCAGCACTACCCGGCCTCCAGCGGGCAGGGCTTCGTAGGCTTTTGCGACAACCCCGCGCAGGTCGGTGATATAGCTCGGGCTACCGTTGAAGAGTATGGTGTTGTACTTGCCGGCGCCGAAATCGGCTTCTTCGGCAGTGGCGATGGTGACGTTCAGGCCGCGTCGGCGTGCTATTTCAGCCATGTCGGTCGACGGTTCTATGCCATCGGTTATGACTATGCCGAATTCGTCGTGAAGGATTTTTTCGAAAAGGCCGCTGCCGCAACCTATCGACAGTATGTTTCCGGCGCCCCGCAGTGTGAGTGCGACCAGGCGCGCTTCGGACAGGAGAACGTTCGGGTTTTCCATGAACCATGCGTCGTAGAGCGAGGCATATTCGTCGAAATGCTGTTTCATCAGTCTGTTATAAGTCGATTGTTTGGAATGTCATGTTCTTGATGTCGGCCACCAGCAGGCGTCCGCAGAGTGTTGTGCCGAATCCGGCGAGAAGTTTGAGCGCTTCGGCTGCCTGTATGGCGCCGATTATGCCCGGCACTGCGCCTATCACTCCTCCTGAGGAGGGTGCTTCGGCCGACAGTGTATTGCGTTCGGGAAAGAGGTCGGAGTATCTTGTGGCGGAATCGGGCATGAATGTGCTTGCCTGACCTCCGAATGCGCCGATCGAGCCGTAGACCCAGGGGCGCCGTAGCTGCCGGCAGCAGTCGTCGATGAGGTAGCGTGTCGCAAAATTATCGCAACAGTCCACCACAATGTCGTAGCGGGATATGATGTCGCTTGCGTTGGCGGTTGTCAGCCCCTCGGGCCATTGCTCGAGTGCGGTTTCCGATGAAAGGGCATGTAGTCTTTTGGCTGCCGCAGCGGTTTTCGGGCTGCCTGCGTCGTTTTCGCTGTAGAGCGTCTGTCGCTGCAGGTTGGACAAGGATACTTTATCGGCGTCGCACAGTCCCAGTCGGCCTGTGCCTGCTCCGGCAAGATATAGGGCTACGGGGCATCCAAGTCCGCCAAGCCCCACGATCAGAGCCGATGAGTTCTTCAGGCGTGCTTGTCCGTCCGGTCCGATTTCGGGCAGGATGATCTGTCGTGCATAGCGTTCCATAATCATAGTCAATGACGCTCTTTTCAGTCGAAAATTTTGTCCCAGTCTTTCCACACGGCTTCGTAGCCGCGGGCGCGTATTGCTTCGGCCACTTCTGCCGGAGTGCGTTCGTCGCTTACGGCGAACTGTTCGAGCGACTGCGGATATGTGTGGTAACCTCCCGGGTCGGTTTTCGAGCCGGCGCTGAGAGATGTGGCGCCGAGTGTGAGCATATTGTCGCGGAAATCGGGACGTTCACGGGTGGAGTAGGATATGTCCACATCGTGGTCGAATATGCGAAAGGCGAATGTCAGTTGTGCCAGTTCGCGATCGCTTATTATCACATTTGGCTGGAATCCTCCGGCGGCGGGACGCATTCGCGGGAAATTCACGCTGAAGCGTGTGCGCCAGTAGTGTTTGCGCAGGTAGCGGAGGTGGATTGCCATCATGGTTACGTCGGTGCGCCAGTCTTCCAGCCCGATCAGGACGCCCATGCCGATTTTATGTACGCCGGCTTGTCCCATGCGGTCGAATCCGTTGACGCGCCATTCGAAGTTGGATTTCATGCCTGCGGGGTGGTAGGTCTTGTACTTCTCCCGGTGGTATGTTTCCTGAAAGCATACAACGCCGTTCAGACCGGCATGGGTCAGGCGTTCATAGCCCTCGGCGGACAAAGGCATCACTTCTATGCTGAGATTGCTGAAGTACGGGCGGCATACGTGCAGAGCTTTTTCAATATATTCCACTCCGGCCACCCTCGGATTCTCGCCGGTTACGAGCAGGAGGTTTTCGAACGGGGCGAGCTTCTTGATAGCGCGGCATTCGTCTTCGATCTGCTCAGGGGTGAGAACTACGCGCTCGAATGCGTTGTGGCGGTTGAAGCCGCAGTAGACGCATGAGTTGGTGCATGAATTGGTGATGTACATGGGGATGTACATCGATATTGTCTTGCCGAACCTTTCCCGGGTGTAGTGGCGGCTCAGTGCTGCCATCTGTTCAAGATAGGGTGCGGCGGCGGGCGATATCAGCGCCATGAAGTCGTCGACCGAGGGATGACGTGCGTTGAGTGCACGCTCAACGTCAGCGGCCGTTTTTGCCATAATGGCGGTGCTTGTCGCTTCCCAGTCGTAATTTAGCAGTTCGTCGGAAAACATGGCTGTCAATCAAGAAAAGCTGTTAGCGGACTGCTTGCCACGGCGATTGCGGAGCGTGCGCCCAATCCTGCTTCGTAGGCCTCGCGTCCGGCACCGACGACGGCGGCGAACGCGCGTGCCATGCGGACAGGGTCGCCGGCCACGGCTATGGCTGTGTTTACCAGGACGGCGTCGGCTCCCATCTCCATGGCTTCGGCGGCATGTGACGGTGCTCCCAGACCGGCGTCGACGACCACGGGCACGCGGCTTTCGGCAATGATTATTTCAAGAAGGTCTTTCACCACTATGCCTTTGTTGGTGCCTATGGGAGCGCCGAGGGGCATCACGGCAGCCGAACCGGCTTCTTCGAGTCGCTTGCACAGTACGGGATCGGCCTGTATGTAGGGCAGGACGATGAATCCCAGACGGGCCAGTTCCTCTGTGGCTTTCAGCGTTTCTATAGGGTCGGGTAGGAGGTATTTCGGGTCGGGATGTATCTCCAGTTTTATGAAGTCGGTTTCAAAGGCTTCGCGTGCGAGTTGTGCGGCAAGTACGGCTTCGCGGGCGTCGCGTACGCCGGATGTGTTTGGCAGCAGCTGCATGCCGGGACGCATTATGTGGCGCAGCATGTCGTCCTCGCGGTTGTCGGTGTCTATGCGTTTGAGCGCTACGGTCACCATCTGTGAACCTGAGGCGTTTATAGCTTCCTGCATCAGTTGGTTTGAGCTGAATTTTCCGGTACCTACGAAGAGGCGGCTGTCGAATTCGCGCCCTCCGATAATCAGTTTATCCATGATTCAAGTATTTTTTTTGTTATTGATTCTTTGTCATCGGCAGTTAGTATAAGGCCGGAAACGGCGACTCCGCTTACACCGGTGCGGCGCAATTCCGGCAGGTCGGCGACAGTTATGCCGCCTATTGCCACCACTGGAAGTGTTATTCCTTCGGCTCGTGCGGCGGCCATCAGACGAGTGTAGCCGTCGAGTCCGAGCAGTGGTGCCAGTCCTTTTTTCGTGGTAGTGAAGCGGAACGGACCAAGGCCTATGTAGTCGGCGCCTGCAGCCGAGGCCGAGCGGATGTCGTCGAGTGTGTTTGCCGTGGCTCCGATTATTAAGTCGTCGCCCAGTATGGCGCGGGCTTCGGGCAGGGGCATGTCTTTTTTGCCGAGGTGTACGCCGTCGGCGCCGACGGTTTTTGCCAGGTGTATGCGGTCGTCGACTATGAATGTGGCATTATAGCGCCGGCAGATTTCGCTTGTGCGCAAGGCTGTGGCGATGAATTCCTCGTCGGATGCGTCTTTCATGCGCAATTGCACCCAGCGGCATCCGCCACGGAGAACATCGTCAAGGCCTTCGATTGTATGGGTTATGAATTGTAGCATGTTCTTCTGCTTTTCATCTTGATTTTTTTCTTCCGGAAAATTCCATGCCGCTCCGAGCATGGCGGCTCCTCCGAATCCGGCGTCGGCGAGTGCGGGCAGTCGCTCCGGTGTTACCCCGCCGAGGGCGAATATATTCGGGCCGAGGAGGCCTGAGGCGTGAAGGGAGTCGAGGCTGAATGCCGAGTGATATCCGGGCTTGGATATGCTGTCGAAGACGGGGCTTAGGAAGAGGTAGTCGAGTCCGGCGTGTTCTTTCAGCTCGGCTGTGGAGTGGCAGCTGCGGCTTGTCATGCCGGTCCATCCTGCGGGTGCGTCGGGGTTGCGGCTGTTGAGGTGCACTCCTCCGAGGCTGCGTTCTTCGGCAATGTCGAAGAAGTCGTGCAGCGACAGGCGCGGGTAAAGTTCCGCCGGCACGGAGTCGAGCAGGCGCCGTAGGTCGTCGGGCTTTGCTCCGGGTTTGCGCAGATGTACGCGCCAGAAAGCTCCGTCGGCAAGCAGACGTGTTATCTGTCGCGCTTCGTCGCTGTGGAATTCCGGCAGGCTTATGGCTATAAGTCGCATGGTGCTTGGGAGGGGTTATCCGCCGCAGACGGCGGTGATTACCATCACCTTGTCGCCGTCGGATAGAGTTTTTTCAGCCCAGTCGGCACGACGCACGACGGCATTGTTGACAGCCACGGCAACACCGGCGGATGTTACGTCGTGCATGCGCAGCAGGTCGGCAACTGTCGTCGCCGGACAGTCGGGAAGACTTATTTCTTTCTGATTGAAAAATACGGTCATAATCGTTTTTTTTAGCGGGGATGCCTGTTTGCCGATTGCGAATAAGGGCGAACGCGGGTTTATGACCATAGAACAAATCCTTACGGTGGTACGGGCCACTTCAAGTTCATAGGGTATGATCTCAGCCTTGCGCGTCGGGCAAGGCACCCCTTTTGTTATTTCCTGCGGCAAAAATAATAAAAAATGTTGTATCTTTGCAAGGTTGTAATCAAATATTTGAATGATATGATCGACAAGCAGCAGATACGTACATATTTCGATGAACTCGGCATTCCCACCCGTGTCGACGACGACGGTGATCTGGTGGTCATTCAGTCCAAGGACGATGATTTCGGTCACGATGTCGTGATTTATATCATGGTGGCCGACAACGGGCGCCTGTCTTATGCCGCTGGCGCGCCGTCCTACCAGCCGGATGGCGATCTTTATCATCTTGCCAACCGTCATAACTGCCGACGCAATATGCCTACGGCGGTGGTGCGCGACGATGCCATACGCATGGAGGTTTCTTTCCTGCTCGACGAGGAGGTGTCGAAAGAGTATATAGTCGAGAACTGTATCCGTATGCCTCTCGGTACCATCTGGAGCGCTTACGTAGGACTTGAAAAGGACTGAGGCGGCTTTTTGCCGCTTTTTTTGTTCGTGCATTTCCAAACTTTTCGGCGAAAGCCTTGGAAATAAGGGCTAAATTCCGTAACTTCGCACGATTTTATTGAAGAAAATAAACCATACAAACCAATTTATGAACGTTATTACAAAAACCATCACGCTTGCTGACGGTCGCACCATCACCCTGCAGACCGGGAAACTTGCCAAGCAGGCTGATGGAGCGGTAGAGCTGCGCATGGGCAACACCATGCTTCTGGCAACCGTGGTTTCAGCCAAGGAAGCCGGAGAGGGCGTTGACTTCATGCCCCTGCAAGTAGAGTACAAAGAGAAATTTTCGTCGGCCGGTCGTTTCCCCGGCGGCTTCCTGAAGCGCGAAGGCCGCGCCAGCGACTATGAAATCCTCACCTCCCGTCTGGTGGACCGTGTGCTCCGCCCCCTTTTCCCCGACAATTACCACGCCGACACGTTCGTCAACATTACCATGTACTCGTCGGACGGCGTCGACATGCCCGATTCACTGGCCGGCCTCGCCGCATCGGCTGCTCTGGCAGTGAGCGACATACCTTTCAACGGACCCATCTCCGAAGTGCGCGTGGCGCGTGTAGGCGGTGAGTTTGTGATCAATCCCACATTCGAACAGCTCGAAAAAGCCGACATGGAACTGATGGTCGGCGCTACCTACGACAATATCATGATGGTAGAAGGCGAGATGAACGAAGTCAGCGAAGCCGAACTGCTGGCAGCTCTCAAGGCCGCCCACGAGGCTATCAAGGAACAGTGCAAGGCTCAGATGGAACTGGCTGAGGAAGCCGGAGCAACGGTCAAGCGCGAATACTGCCACGAAGTAAACGACGAAGCTCTCCGTGCCGACGTGCACGCCAAGTGCTACGACCGCGCATACGCCATCGCCAAAGCCGGAAGCGCCGACAAGCACTGGCGTCAGGACAGCTTCGATGCGATCTGCAACGAATACATCGAGTCACTCCCCGAAGAGGAACGCGAGGAGAAAGCTCCTCTGGTGAAGCGCTACTACCACGATGTGGAAAAAGAAGCCGTGCGCCGCTGCATCCTCGACGAAGGCATACGCCTCGACGGCCGCAAGACAAATGAAATCCGTCCTATCTGGGCTGAAGTGGACTATATCCCCGGCCCTCACGGTTCGGCCGTATTTACACGCGGTGAAACTCAGGCTCTCGCCACAGCCACTCTCGGCACGAAGCTCGACGAGAAAATTCTCGACGACGTGCTTAACCAGGGTCGCGAGCGTTTCCTGCTCCACTACAACTTCCCTCCCTTCTCCACCGGCGAAGCAAAAGCTCAGCGTGGCGTAGGACGTCGTGAAGTAGGTCATGGCAATCTGGCACACCGTGCCCTCAAGCGCATGTTCCCCGACAATTTCCCCTATGTATGCCGTATTGTAAGCGATATTCTTGAAAGTAACGGTTCGTCGTCGATGGCTACCGTCTGCGCAGGCACACTCGCACTGCTCGACGCCGGCGTGAAGATGAAGAAGCCCGTCAGCGGTATCGCTATGGGTCTTATCACCGATACCGAAAGTTCAAAATATGCCGTACTGAGCGATATCCTCGGCGACGAAGACCACCTCGGCGACATGGACTTCAAGGTGACCGGCACCAAGGACGGCATCACTGCCACTCAGATGGATATCAAATGCGACGGCCTCAGCTACGAGATCCTCGAAAAAGCCCTTAACCAGGCCCGCGAAGGACGTCTGCACATCCTCAACATAATCAACGAAACCATCCCCGCAGCCCGCGAGGACTACAAGCCTCATGTTCCCCGCATCGTCACCATGCTGATCCCGAAAGATCTTATCGGTGCCGTGATCGGCCCGGGCGGAAAGGTGATCCAGGGTATACAGGAAGAATCCGGCGCTACGGTATCGATCGACGAAATCGAAGAAGGCGGATTTATCGAAGTTGCCGCTGCCAACAAGGCCTCGATCGACAAGGCACTCTCGATGATCAACGCCATCGTGGAACTGCCTGAGGAAGGCAAGGTATATCAGGGTACTGTACGCAGCATACTCGACTTCGGCGCATTCGTCGAATTCATGCCTCACCGCGACGGTCTGCTGCATATCAGTGAAATCGCCTGGGAACGCCTCGACGACATGGCCGCTTCCGGCCTGAAGGAAGGCGACAAGGTAGAGGTGAAACTCATTGAAATCGACAAAAAGACCGGTAAGTACCGTCTGTCGATGCGCGCTCTTCTGCCTAAACCCGAAGGTTATGTAGAGCCTGTACGCGCACCCCGCGGCGAACGCGGTCCGCGTCGTGAAGGCGTCGACCGTCCCCGTCGTGGCGAAGGCCGTGGTCCGCGTCGCGAAGGCGTCGACCGCCCCGCCCGCAAGAACGAGGAATAATATTCATAGATAATAGATCAGGGCGTCGAGGTGCTCACAAAACAGTGATAGCCTCGACGTCCTTATTTTAAGAATGTACGTTTCAAATTTTTTTATTTTTGATTATTTTGTCTGTATTCGTTATTAAGACGTATTTCAAATGGGGCAAGGTACTCGATATATCTGAATTTGGCATCAGGAGAATATATTCCGGCTTTTCCAACAATTGATGAGGTTGAAAAATGGTTCATAAAATCATATACCCGTTGATTAATCGGCTAAAAAAGATGTCATTCAGGACAGGAGTCATTGTGTTGCTGACATGTATTCCATTTTATATCTTGTCTTTTGCGCAAATGGCGCTCCCGATAAGCTATACTGCAAAAGGGATACTCTGGACTTTGTTTTTCGGAATGGCAAAGACTGCGCAGTATGGAGGTATTACTATACTCGGAGCTGAAGGTGTCCGAAAGATTAAAACATGGATTAATACATATAGGAAACGTTGTAAGGATTAATAATGGCAGATATTCCGATTTCAATGCGCGTTTCGCAACTACAAATATTTATAAAGGGAGAGGTGCATTTAAATTAATCTTTAATGCACCTCTCCCTTTAATGCTTTATACGTTGTGACGCCGCTTCATTAGATGTCTGATCCATATATAGTAGCCTGTTACAGGTAGGCTTGCACCTAATAGAGCGGCCAGAAACCATAGTATCCGAGTAAACAGGCCGCCAAAACTGCCGGTGTGGATGGAATATATCCATCCTCTCAATTTGTCAGCCGGGGCTGAATCGGCATACTTGATCGACAGCTTTGGCTTTTCGGCTCCACGATTATAAACGTAGGTGTCTGAAGCTCGTCCGTTGCCCATATCACCAAGTGTAACTGAAGCTTTCTCCGTTCCAATTGTTATCTGTGTTGCATTAGGGTTCTGAGTTTTTAGCTCATCGTAAACCTGCTGCCAGATGCCGAATTCCGATTGTTGACGATATCTTTTTAGATGTTCTCTTCCATCGGTCAGATGCTTCCTCCTGGTTTCATGCGTGCTATGATTGTTGTTGGCGTTTTGCCCGTTGTGGTTACGTGGAATATATTCCACACCGCACACAGCGTAGAACGCGCTCCGATACCAGCCGAAAGACCATGTCAGGCCTGTCAACGCCATTGCAAGAACTAAAACAAGGGCATACATTCCTCCGGCAATGTGAAGGCTTTTCCAAAAACCGCTCCAACCGTTTTTGGTCGTGATTGCAAGGCTGCGTCTTAATCCATTGCGCACTCTCGGCCACCAAATCACTACTCCGGTCATGAGTGCGATTACAAATATGACCGTAGATACTCCAACTATAAGTTTACCTATTTTCAACCCTTCGCCATGCGGGTTAGAATTGTCGAGCAACCATCGATGAAGCCTGAACATAGTTCCAAAGAAAGCTATGCGTTCATAGCGTCCGGTAATTGTACCTGAATATTGATCTATGAATATAGAAGCACGGCGAGGTTTTGATAGATTGACCTGATATGTGCGCTCTTTGTCGGCAAATACCGTTACTCCGGTAATAGACACGGAATCCGGAAGCGTCGCTTTTACCGTTTCCATCAGTATGTCCATAGGCAGAGCTTCGTCATGGGTCGAAGCTACATAGTAGACATCTTTCCTTATGCTCCGGGTTATTTCAGACTCAAAGACGAGCATGGCGCCGGAGAAGCATATCAGTGTTATGATAATGCCGAAAGGGACGGACAGCCAGAGGTGAATCTTATGAAAAATTCTTATCATTTGTTCACTTTTTTGCTTCAAGGAATCCGAATCCTGTGATTTCGGTGGCCTCGACTGTAAGTCCCTTTGTCGCAGTTGCCGTCGACGGGTCTATGCGGTAGATAGCCGGGTAGCTGTTCTCAACATTGATGGCAATATATACAGCACCATCATGTACGTATACCGTTTTCCCGAATGAAGATATGCCGTCAGGAAGGTTTTTTACGAACGTAAGTTTTTTTGCATCAGCATCAAAGACGGCGAGATCCGTGGCTGCAAATCCTTTCAGGGACAGAGGGCGGTCGTACATCAGAAGAAGAAAACTGTTGCCTCCGGCAGGCCAACAACGCAAAAACGAACGGCCTTCGGCCTGTTCTTCGATGTTACAGTAGTAATTGTCAAACTCTGTATTTCCGGAAGGTATACGCACTACTCCGGCAGGAAGTTTGGTTTGCTGGCGGGAATCAGTCATGGTCTTGGCATAAGAAGGGGAGAATACATAAATATCTCCGTTATCGGCAGCCCATACCGTCTGATAGTATTGCGACTTAAATCGTCCGCAAGGGTAACTGATTTTGTCGGATCTGACGAGTGTCGGATTGGTCATGTCGGAATTATTGAAAATAGCTACCCATCCCTCATCAGGATACTGAGTCCACTGTAGTTCTCCTTTTTTGTAGGAGCTGCTGTTTGAACCACCGTCGGCTGTCTTCACAAGGTCTTCGTAGCCCTTGCGTACCCACTTGCCCCCGTCTATGGCTGCCCCATACTGGCTCAGGCCCATTGGAACTGCAGCTGAGTAAATTTTGCTTCCGCTTTGCTGGATACCTGCGAGTGTGACATATTCCCCGTTGCCAAGGAAATTTTCTACGGAGTACACACCTGAGGATGTGTCGTTGCTCTTGGATGTTTCAGCATCCACATCAAGATACGAAAGAAGAAGAGTCTTGGGGAGGTAACCATTAGCATCAGCTTGAGAATCCTGCCCGTTTCCTGTTGACATTGATATGATATAGTTGTTGTAAAGGCCGTAGGAAGTGAAGCGACTGACTTTATACTCCATGTCACGTGGCTTGACAGACCCGTTCTGTCCAAGGAAATAGCTTCTTGTGGTTCCGGCATTACCTTGATTATAGGTGAGGGCATATAGGTAGTCATGACCGTGAAACACCCATTGGCTTGCACCATCATTGACCAGTCCATTTCCTTCTGCCGACAGATTTCCGCCATCAAGAGATTCGGCGGTGAGGAGGACATAGGATATTGCATTTGATCCTTGTACTGAAGCCGAGATAACAAACTTGCCCTCTGCTGTGCCGGGGTCATTTTCAACCTTTGGCTCGTCCGAGCATGATGTGAGTGTCAAAGGCACTGTAAGCGCAACGAATGCGCTTAATAGAAAAGTCTTTTGCATTTTTATAAAATTTTGAGTTAGTTGCCGAAGTAAATCCTTACTTTACCGTAGAATGCGCGTCCTGCTTTCTGTAGGCTAAAGTTGTCATATAGTTTTGCATCAGTGAAATTGCGACATTCAAACGAGATGTTATACCGTCCGTTCTTAATCCCATAGGATAAGCTGAGATTGTGGGCGAACTGATCAGGCACCATATAGTCATTGTTATTAGAGCCGATATTGGAAGCATAATAACAGAATTTATGTGTATACTGGTTGTCGTAAATAATTGTAAGTACATTTTGTTTTTCTCCCAATCCATGCCAGTAGAAACTGACATCTGAATCAGCGAATAAATACGGAAGATTTGGCATACGCTCACGATATGCTATATTGGGGACAGAACTTCCCATAGCGTTCTTCATATTGTCGCGTACATTCATCTGGGTGAAGTTCCCTCCTATGCTGATCCATTTTGAATAATTGTAACGAACTGAGAAGTTTATCCCTTTAGTGTCAACCTTCCCATAGTTGACGTATGTTGCGGCTGATTTGCCTCCGCCGAGCGACATGATATTCCGTTGGATGTAATCATGTGTGTCACGGTAGATGAATCCTGCTTCCACATAGATAGTGTTGTTCCCGAAAAAGGCATTATAACTTAAGTTCAGGTTTACATTATGGCTTGATTCCGGTTTCAGTGACATATCTCCGACTTCAAGGTCTTCATCGCCAAACATTTCCTCTATCGTCGGAAGCCGATATGCCTTTTCATAAGAAGCTTTCAGCTGAAATCCCGACGGCATAAACCATGTTCCTGCCGCACCATAGCCGAAAGCATCGACTGATCTGGAACTTTTGATGTATTTATCCTGTGCTGCAGAGGTCGCCACCGGGCCTGCAACATACTGATGGTATTGTTTGCCGAATGCGGTTAAGTTGAACTTGGAATTCGGTTTATAACGATAGGAAACTCCCAGTATGTTCTTGCTTGTCACTTTTGCGATTTCATCACTGCTTATCACGGTAGCCAAAAGATTGTCGTTGGATCGGTTGAACGTATTAAAAACGTTATTTACTGTGAATTGATGCGATTCATTAAGACTGTAGTTGGAGCTAAAAGCAGCCGACCATCTGTTATTGTTGGATCGGGAGTTTTGATATGATTGTTCGCCCGGAGTATTGAGCGTCTCAGTTTCGCCACGCCAATTATACTTTACAGATGCTGTGTCTACATTTATCATTACATTTCGATTGTAATTGGCATTCAGCGAAACATCAAGCCCGTGTGTGAAGATATTGCGTTTGCCATATTCAACCGAGCCAATCATTGAATGTCCATGACGGTGTTTCTGCCCGTAGACAATTTCCTGCCGTACACCAGTCTGCATTTCCTTATACATGTGAGAGTATGTGAATCCGGCCAGTAGGCGGTCGGCCCAAGCTTTGTTTACAAACCCGAATTTGGCAATCAGGGCCTCGTTGTGGTAGGTGTCGTTGAATCGACGGACATGTTCAAGTTTTTTGCGATTAATGGCACCGGTATTAAAATCCTCAACCGGCGAATCCACCCAATAGTTGTTGTCGGAATAATTCTGAAAGGCATTGATTTCATATTTAAAGCCGTTAGATAGAGTTTGTCCGAAATTGAAATAACTTTTGTGTGTATTAAAGGAGCCGAAGGAGTACGAAGCATCCAAGAACCAATGCCGCCTATGTCTTGGCGTAACAATATTTATAACTCCGCCTATGGCATCAGAACCGAAGCTAACCGGTACGACCCCGCGATATACTTCTATACGCTCAGCAAAATTTACCGGTATATTGTTGATCCCAAAAGAGTTTCCGACGCCCTCCTGAGGAACGCCGTCAATAAAGACTTTGATATGCTTGCCACTGAAGCCATCCATGGTAACAGCCATATCGGATCCGACGCCACCGCTTTCCCGGATTTTCATACCGGGCGCTTTCGCCAATGCTTCACTCAGTGTTTTTGTTGTGTTTACAAGTTCTGCAGTATTCACAGCTGTGGCGTTGAACGCCGAATTACGTATCTTACTCAAGGGATTGCCTACGACGACAAGTTCAGCAAGTTCTGTAGCCGCTTTAAGTTTTACGGTCAGTTTTGTACGCTCGGCAGCGTTTATCTGTACGGTCGACTCCTTGGATTCGTAACCCACAGATGAAAATATAATGGTATATTTACCCGCAGGCGCTTTGATGTGATATATACCCTTTTCGTCGGCCGTACCTGAATAGCTTGTTCCTTTAAGATACACAGTTGCATAATCAACAGGGATTCCATCGGTTGACACTACCTTGCCGGATACCATGCCGTAAACTTGCCTGGCGTCTGACAGCAGAGTTCCAAGCATTGATATTAACCATATTATTATAACTCGATAAAACATAGCATACTGATTTCGAGTGCAAAGTTACAAGCACGAGAAAAATTGGTAAATACCTAAAATTTGGAGAAATTAGTAGATAGCCAATGTCTTTCTACCCTAAAAATAGTATGTAAAGTGATATTTTATACCACATTGACAGTATTGCGTATTAATGGATGATGATTTTCACTATTTTTAGGTATGGCGTATTCTGTATTTTGGTAGTAATTTTGCCCTCGTGATTTTGCCCCCCCCTAAGACTATAGATATGATCCAGACATCGGCTATATATACCGCTTCCGACCGCATCCGTGACATTATTGAAGACAACGGTCTATTGCTGTTGGTGCTTAACCGTTTCAATATTCCGTTCGGATTCGGCAATGGTACCATACAGACCGTTTGTGCCGACAACAATATAGACTGTTCTACGTTTCTTGCTGTATCAAACCTTATCAGCAAACGGGCTTTCAGCGGATTTCCCATCCATCTACCTACGTTGGTCGGCTATCTGAAAGAGGCACATTCGTATATTCTGGATTTCTCCTTGCCCGGTATAAAAGGGATCTTGGTACAAGGTGTTCAGCATCCGCAGCTAACGGATGTGGCTTTGTATATAATCAAATTTTTCGACGATTACATGGAGGAAGTCAGGAAGCACATGACGTTTGAGAATGAGGTCGTGTTTCCTTACATTGAGCGGTTGGAAAACGGAATATGTAACTCTGATTTCCGGATAAAGGATTTTGCCACCAAGCATAATAGTATGGCATCCAAGCTGACTGAACTTAAAGATCTGTTCCTCCAGCATTATCCCATCCCTAACACATGTATCCTTAATCAAGCACTGTTTAGGATAATGGCTTGTGGTGAGGATCTTATTTCCCATTGTGAGATAGAAAACCGCTTGCTTGTGCCGGCGGTTGAAGCACTTGAGAAGCAAGCGTCATCACTCAAACATAAACAGACAAATAAGAATAGCGGCACGCTCTCTCTGCCTGACGATAATAACGAGAATTTGAGTGATAGGGAGAAAGAAATCATTCGTCTTGTAGCCCAAGGATTATCCAATAAAGAAATTGCAGACCGCCTATGCCTGTCATTTCACACTATTACCACTTATCGCAAGAATCTCGGCACAAAGCTCAATCTACACTCTACGGCCGCTCTCATCATCTACGCCATTTTGCATAATATAGTTGACCCGAAAGAGATTGAGCTAAAATAAGGATTTGGGATAGCATCATTTCAAAGGGCGGTATCAGGTTCAAGCGTGAGGGGCTGTATCTATTTCAGGCCATCTATCCAAGGCCTTGTCATTGTCCGTAATGGCAGAACGGGGTAACGCGTAGCCTCACTCTGTATAATATAATCGCCGTCTACAGATACACTTGCGACAAATGTGTCTGTAGACGGCGATATAGCAATGCTTAGGCTTATTTCAGTTTCCACTCGACGCCGTCCTTGGTGTCCTTGACGTCGAAGCCTATGGCGGCCATGCGGTCGCGGATAAGGTCGGATGTAGCCCAGTCTTTGTTTTTCTTGGCCTGGGAGCGTATTTCAAGCAGAAGGTCGACGGCATCGGCGAACGGTTTTGCCTCCGAGCCTGAGCCGTCGGCTTGTGCGGAGGCTGTTTCGGTGCGGATGCCGAGGATCCCGACAAGGAATGTGTCCATGACGGCACGCAGCACAGCTATGTCGTCGGCTGCTGCTGTGGCTTTGCCGTCCTTGACCATGTTGATGATGCGTACGGCGTCGAAGAGCACACCTATAAGTACGGGTGTGTTTAGATCGTCGTCGAGGGCTTCGTAGCAGCGGCGTTCGAGGTCCGAAACATCGACAGTGGATTCCTGCGAAGGTTTCAGTTCGGCCAAACGTCTGTAGCCGTCAAGCATTCGTCCGAGGGCTTTTTCTGCGGCTTGTAGGGCTTCGTTGCTGAAGTCGACGGTTCCGCGGTAGTGAGCCTGGAGAATGAAGAAGCGTATGGTCATGGGCGAGTATGCCTGTGCCAGCAGCTGGTGGCTGCCGGTGAAGAATTCCTCAAGGGTGATGAAGTTGCCCAGTGATTTTCCCATCTTCTTGCCGTTGATGGTGATCATGTTGTTGTGCATCCAGTAGCGGACGGCGTCGCGCCCGTTGTGGGCTACGGACTGGGCTATCTCGCATTCGTGGTGCGGGAATTTGAGGTCCATTCCTCCGCCGTGTATGTCGAATTGTTCGCCGAGGTATTTTTCGCCCATCGTCGAGCATTCGAGGTGCCATCCGGGGAATCCTTCGCTCCAAGGCGAGGGCCAGTGCATGATGTGTTCGGGCGCTGCCTTTTTCCAGAGGGCGAAATCGGCGGGGTTGCGCTTCTCGCTCTGTCCGTCGAGTTCGCGGGTGGTGGAGAGCAGCTCATCGATGTTGCGTCCGGAAAGCCGTCCGTAGCCGTGCTCGCGGTTGAAGCGTGGTACGTCGAAATAGACGGAACCTTCGCTTTCGTAGGCATAGCCGCTGTCGAGAATTTTTTTGATGTATTCGATCTGTTCGATTATGTGGCCCGAGGCGTGCGGCTCTATCGATGGCGGCAGTACGTTCAGGGCATCCATGGCCTGGTGGTAGCGGTTGAGGTAGAACTGCACCACTTCCATCGGTTCGAGCTGTTCGAGGCGTGCTTTTTTTGCCACTTTATCTTCGCCGTCGTCGGCATCGTGTTCAAGATGGCCTACGTCGGTTATGTTGCGTACATAGCGCACTTTGTACCCGAGATGCTTGAGATAACGGAAGAGGATGTCGAATGTTATGGCCGGGCGCGCGTGTCCGAGGTGTCCGTCGCCGTAGACCGTCGGGCCGCATACATACATTCCGACGCGCTCCGGATGGAGCGGTCGGAATATTTCTTTCTGACGCGACAGCGAGTTGTAGATAGTGAGCTGCGAATCTCTCATTGTCGCTTGGTTATGCCATGAACGGGTTGGGGATTTCGCCCTGTCCGCCGCCCTGATTTCCTTTAGGCTGCTTGCGTTCGATTTCGCCGAAAGTCTGTTCGTACTTGGCTACGTTGTCGCGCAGGGCGAAGAGGAGGTTCTTGGCGTTTTCGGGGGTCATTATGATGCGGCTCTGCACTTTCGCCTGTGGCATGTTGGGAGCTACGGATATGAAATCAAGGAAGAATTCATTGCCGGAGTGTGAGATGACGGCGAGGTTTGCATAGTGTCCGCAGGCCACTTCGGGCGTAAGTTCGATTTTGAGTTCGTTTTTTTTCTGGTTGTTTTCCATTGCTGTTATTGGTGTTAAATTGTTATGTCTACGTCGGGGTCACTTGGCTCGATATCAGGATTGTCTGCTTTCATGATCGGAATGTAGCCGCCGGCGTTGATGCCTGAGCTATAGAAGTGTATGCCTTTGCATGTGGGGCGTTCCCATACGGAGCTGATGTCGAAAGAGCCGTATACGATGTGGCTCGAGGACATAAGCTGATTGTCGTCGCGGAATACCATGTGTACTTCGGGATACTCGGCATCGAGAGTCGATGAGTCGATGTAGAGTTTGAAGTCGGGCTTGGTGGAGTATTTCCCTTGTCCGAAAATGTTGAGGAATTCTCCTGTACGGTTTACAGAGTATATCATCATTCCATGGCTTGCCCAGTTGTCGGTGGAGGCGGCAGTGCCTTCCAGGACTTCCGAACCTTGGACGTTCATGGCGGCGTAGAGCCGTACGGGTCCGCTTTCGTATTGGTTCCCGCTTTCGGGAATATACTGGAGCACGATGCGTGTGCCGGTTTTGAAGTCTTGCGGACGCAGGCGGGTTGCGGATGTCAGCGTGACGAGCGGGCTGTCGCCTTCTTTGCGCAGGGTGAATGATGAGCCTTTGTCGGTCTGCGACGTGAAGCTTACTATGTCGGTGTAGACTGTAGGTTCGTCGTCGTCCGGATCGGAGCATGCCGTGGTCATGGTTGCGGCCGCGGCAAAGGCAATCAGAGAGAGTGTGATGCGATTGATTCGATTCATTAAAGTACTATATATTATTATTTGACAGTTATTTCTTTGATGCGTCCGTCGGCCATGCGTACGACGCAGTCTGAGTCGGCGGCCAGGCTTTCATCGTGTGTCACGATTACGAAAGTTGCGCCCATTGTGTCGCGCAGGTCGAAGAATAGGCGGTGCAGTTCCGATCGGTTGTGTGAGTCGAGGCTGCCTGAAGGTTCGTCGGCAAGCACTACTTTGGGCGAGTTGACGAGTGCTCTGGCTACTGCCGCTCTCTGGCATTCTCCGCCCGAGAGTTCGGCCGGCCGGTGAGCGGCACGTGGTGATAGACCGAGCCTGTCGAGCAGTTTCATGGCTCTGTCCATGGCTGAACGACGGTCGGCGCCGCCAATTAGAGCGGGCATGGCTACATTTTCAGCCAGTGTGAATTCGGGCAGAAGTTGGTGGAACTGGAATACGAAGCCTATGTTGGCATTGCGGAAGCGCGAGAGTGCCCGGTCGTTCATTGCTGTTATTTCGGTGCCGTCGTAACGTACCGAACCGCCCGGTTCGGGAGCCGAGAGGCTGCCGAGAATCTGCAGTAGTGTTGTCTTGCCGGCTCCGCTGGGGCCTACGATAGTGGTCACGACTCCCTGACGGATGTCGAGGTCGATATGCGACAGCACCTGCAGGTCGCCGAAACGTTTTGATATGCCGCGGGCTTCAATCATAAGAACAAAGTTACTAAAAGGCCGCGATATTAGCAAATCTAACCTTCATCTCCGGTCTGCAGGAGCCGGTTATAGCGTCCGGTATCGTTTATAAGCCGCAAAGCTTCGTTGAAGTCTTTCGACAAAGGAGCCAGTGCGCGGAAGTACGATCCGTTCTCATAGAGGTCGCGGCACAGGAGTCCTTTCATTATCGCTTCGATAGTCGGGCGCGAGCGTTGCCATTGTTCTTCATTGAATTCTATGCCGGCTTCTGTCGCACGTGCGATCAGATTGTCGGTCAGAGAGGACGGCATGCTGAAACCGGCATAGAACGCGTCCTCGTTAGGATAAAGTTTGTGCAGTTCGTCGCGGTTGGCATCGACATAGTTGATACATGTGCGGTTTATTATGCCTTTGGCCATAAGGTCGCGGTAGTAGGGGGTGTAGTGCGAAGTGTCGGCGGGAACGAATACGTCGGGCAGTATTCCGCCTCCGCCGTATACGGTGCGTCCGTTGCGCAGTGTGGCGTAGCGCAGCGAGTCCGGGCGCTGGATGGAGTCGGCGCTCCACAGCTCGCCTGACGAGTAGCGGTTGAGCATGTCGAGCTGGTATTCCTCGCCGTGGCCTTTGTCGTAATGTTTCTGTATGCAGCGTCCTGACGGTGTGTAATATCGCGATGTTGTCAGGCGTATCATCGAGCCGTCGGGGAACGGAAATGGGCGTTGTACCAGTCCTTTGCCGAATGTGCGTCGTCCGACTATCAGTCCGCGGTCGTTGTCCTGCATGGCGCCGGCAAGGATTTCTGATGCCGATGCGGAATACTGGTTGACTATCACGACCACTCTTCCGTCGAGGAATGTGCCGTTGCTTTCGGTTGTGAATGTCTGTGCCGGTACGTTTTTTCCCGAAGTGCTGACGACGGGTACGTCGCGTCCGAGAAATTCGGAGGCAAGCTGGAATGCAGAGCCGAGATATCCCCCGCCGTTGTCGGAGAGGTCTATTATAAGGTTTTTCATTCCTTGCTTGCGCAGTTTTTTCATGGCATCGGCGACTTCTTTTGCCGTGTCTTCGGCAAAGCGGGTCACGCGTATGTAGCCTGTGGTGGGATCGGCCATGAAACTTTCGTCGACGCTGTAGACGGGTATGTCGTCGCGGATAATGTCGAATTCGATCAGTTCTGCTTCTCCGCCTCGGCGCACTCCCAGACGCACGAGCGAGCCTTTGGGTCCGCGCAGCACTTTGATTATGTCGGAGTTTTTGAGTTTTCTGCCGGCTATGACGGTGTCGTTGGCGCTGACTATTCTGTCGCCGGGGAGGATTCCGCGGCGTTCGGAGGGGCCGCCTGCGGTGGTCTGTATCACGTAGACGGTATCTTCAAGCATATTGAACTGTATGCCTATGCCGCTGAATTTGCCTTCGAGCGGTTGTGTGAATTCGAGTGTTTCCTCCGGAGTGGTGTAGGATGAATGTGGGTCGAGGGTTTTCAGCATTGCGCGTATTGCCTCGGCGGCGAGTTCTTCGGAGTCGACGTCCTCGACGTAATACTTTTCAATTACGGCCTCGGCCACGCGCAGTTTCTGGTCGGGGGTGAATTCGAACGGTTGCTGAGCCGAGGCTCCGGCAAAGAAGAGGAGGATGAATGACAGTATGCTTGTAGTCTTGTTTGATTTCATAGAGTGGAATCGGGATTATGCGTAGGAAGGAATGCGCTGACATCGGCGCCGAAGGCCTGCAGTTCGCGGACCACGCTCGACGATACGGCGCTCAGTTCGGGCAGGCTATAAAGAATAACCGTTTCGAGTCCGGAAAGTTGTCGGTTGATGTCGGCCATGTCGCGTTCGTATTCAAAGTCCTTGACCGAACGTATGCCTTTGACGGCGCAGCATGCCCCTGCGTTGCGGGCGGCATCGACAGCAAGGCCGCTGAAGGTTGTCACTCTGACGCGTGGTTCGTCGGCGTAGAGTTGCCTTATGGCTTCGGCGCGTGTCCCGGTATCGGATTCTGCTCCTTTGGCTGTGTTGCAGCCTATTCCTATTACTACGGAATCGAACAGGCGCAGTGCGCGGTCGACGATTGAGGCGTGTCCTGTGGTGAAGGGGTTGAATGAGCCGGGAAAGAATGCAATCCGAGGCCTGCTCTCATGCTTGCCGGAGGGTTTCGTCGATTGTTGAGTCATCTTCTATCACAAGGTTGTCGATGATGAAATTCTGGCGTTCCATTGTGTTTTTGCCCATGTAGAACTCGAGGAGTTCGGCCACACCGTCTTCTTTCCGGAGCGAAACACGGTCGAGCCGTATGTTCTCGCCTATGAATCCGCGGAATTCTTCCGGGGATATTTCTCCGAGTCCTTTGAACCGGGTTATCTCGGCGTTGTCGCCCATGCGTTCGATTGCGGCAATACGTTCGTCGTCATTGTAGCAGTAGACGGTGTCGTCGGAGTCGGCGCCGCGTGCACGTCCGTTGCGTTTCGACGTTTTCTTATTGCGCACACGGAACAGAGGTGTCTGGAGCACGTAGACATGCCCTTTCTTGATAAGGTCGGGGAAAAATTGCAGGAAGTATGTCAGCAGCAGCAGACGTATGTGCATTCCGTCGACATCGGCATCGGTTGCGATGATTACTTTGTTGTAGCGCAGGTCGTCGATGCTTTCCTCGATGTTGAGCGCCGCGCGCAACAGGGCGAATTCGTCGTTGCGGTATACTTCGACCAATGGCATTCCGTATGTGTTCAGCGGCTTGCCGCGCAGCGAGAATACGGCCTGAGTGTTGACGTCGCGTATTTTTGTTATCGAGCCGGCTGCCGAGTCGCCCTCGGTGATGAAGATCGAAGATGCGTTTTTGCGTTCTTCGTCGCCTCGGGTGTCGCTAAGGTGCACGCGGCAGTCGAGCAGCTTTTTGTTATGTACGGCTATTTTTTTTGCTTTTTCGCGAGCAGCTTTTGTGACTCCGGCCATTGCCTTGCGGTCGCGTTCGTTTTCCTGGACCTTTTTGAGTATTATTTCGGCTACGTCGCGGTCGCGGTGCAGATAGTTGTCGAGTTCTTTTTTGAGGAAGTCGCCTATGAATTTGGCTACGGTGGGTCCGTCGGGACCCATGTCACGTGAGCCGAGTTTGGTCTTCGTCTGCGACTCGAACACGGGTTCCTGCACTTTTACAGCTACGGCGGCTATCATGCCGTTGCGTATGTCGGTGTATTCGAAGTTTCGGCCGAAGAAGTCTTTCAAGGTTCGTGACACGGCTTCTTTGAAAGCGGTGAGGTGGGTGCCGCCTTGTGTGGTGTGTTGGCCGTTGACGAAAGAGTAGTATTCTTCGCCGTATTGGTTTGCATGTGTTATTGCGACTTCGATGTCGTCGCCGCTGAGGTGTATTATCGGGTATAGTGGCTGCTGTGTCATGTTCTCTTTCAGGAGATCGAGCAGGCCATGCCGGGATATGAAGCGGCGACCGTTGAAGATTATCGCAAGCCCTGTGTTCAGGAACGTATAATTTTTCAGCAGCGGTATTATGAATTCCTCGCGGTAGCTGTAGTCGCGGAATATTGTTGCGTCGGGTGTGAAACGGGTGTATGTTCCGTTTGGTTCATCTGTTGCTTCGAGTGGCAGTTCCTCGACCATCTCGCCTTTACTGAATACGGCACGTTTGCATTGGCCGTCGCGGAATGCGGCTATCTCGAAGTTTATCGACAGGGCATTGACAGCCTTGATTCCGACACCATTCAGACCTACTGATTTCTTGAAGGCAGCGGAGTCGTATTTGCCTCCGGTGTTCATCTTGGATGCCACGTCGACAAGTTTCCCCAAGGGGATTCCACGACCGTAGTCGCGTACGCTGACACTATGTTCGTCGACGTCGACTATGATCTGCCGTCCGAATCCCATCATGTATTCGTCGATGGAGTTGTCGAGGACTTCTTTGAGCAGTACGTAGATTCCGTCGTCGGAATTTGTTCCGTCGCCGAGTTTCCCTATGTACATGCCGGGGCGTCGGCGGATATGTTCTTTCCAGTCGAGTGTACGAATGTCGTCCTCGCTGTAGTTTGCTTCAGCGGTGACTTCGTCGAATATGTCCGGCGTTCTCGTGGTGTCGTCGGGAGCGCCTGCGGGTGTGAGGTCTGTCATAGTACAAAATTAGCGAAAAAAAATGAAAAACGCGTCGTGATAACGCTTTATAACGCAAAAGCGTCCGTACCACAATCGGCACGGACGCTTTTTTATGCTGAATTAACAGTCCCTTTGGGATTAGTTTGCTTCTTCGATGGTAACGGCGCGGTCGATGGCGACACATTTTTCTCCGAGGTCGCTGAGGTTGCCGTCGTTGGTTGTGGCTGTGAGGCGTGATTCTTCTACGCCGTTCTTGACGAGAAGTTTCTGTACGCCTTCAACACGAGCCTTGCGGAGGCGCTTGTTGACATTGTCGGAGCCAGTGTAGTTGTCGGCCCAGCCGGTGAGGACATATTTGGTGTCGGGGTTGGCTTTCATGACTTCTGCGATAGCGCTGACTACGCGAGCGTTTTCGCGAGAGAGGCGGGAAACACCGATGGGGTAGTAAACGGTGGCAACAGGGCCGTTGTTTTCGACTTTTGTTTCAACAGGACGGTTGAGGCAGTCGCGGAGCTGAGCTTCGAGGTCGGCGATGCGTGCGTCGGCAGCAGCGAGGCGAGCGCGCAGAGCGTCGCAGTTTTCGGGTTCGGGGCATACGGGAACAACGGGAGCTTTCCATTCGCGCTGTTTGAAGAGGTATGTCACGCCGAGGTATGCCTGAAATGCCATGTAGTCTTCGTTCCAACCGGCGCCACCGAGGTTCTGGATGCCTTCAAGGCCGGTCCAGCGGAGGTCGAGAGAAAGAGCGACCTGCTTGCTTACGTTGAAAGAGTTGATAAGACCGGCGCGTACGTTCAGGATAGCGTCGTGAGCGTTTTTCCATCCGTCGGATTCGCCGTTGGCCTTGAATGTTTTCTCCATGGTGAAGTAGCCGCCTGCACCTACGTAGAATACAGCGTTGTATACGCGGTTGGGCTTGTAGCCGCACCACCAGTTGGTGAGGTTCACCATCAGGTCGAATACGGGACCTACTTCGTTGAAGCGCATTTTGGTGTATCCGTCGGGATGGTATTCGCCGGGACGTGAGCCGAGCCATCCGTCGCCGGTTCCGAGGCCTTTAAGACCCATGAAGTTTACACCGAAACGGCCTCCGAATACGGGAGAGAACCATTTGCCGGCATAGATTGAAGCCGCGGGTGTGAAGCGGTCGGCTGCGTCGCGATGGATTGATTTGTGTGCGAAATAGAAGGATGCACCGCCTTCAGCAGTGATGAACCAGTTGTCGCGCATGCGGTTCAGAAGCACGCCCTGGGTGGGATCGGACACGTATGTCACTTCCTGAGCGTTTTCTTGAGCAACGAGCGACTGTGCGCCGAATGCGATGGCGCAGGCACATGCCAGAAGAGTAGCTTTTTTCATTTGATTATTTTGTTTATGGTTGAATAATAGAGTTTCCGCGTCCTTAAAGTCACCTTTCCGATAATTGCGAATCGGAAAAGGCGACTTTTTCGGGTGCTAAATTACTGCTTTTTTTTATACTATAACTAAATTATGATAAAAAATGTTTCTACATTGTCATTTTTCTGTCATAATTTATCCGTTTCGGGTTTATTTCCCGAGAGTGCGGCGTACGCGGGCGAGTACTTGTTCCGGTGTGAATCCGAATTTTTCGTCAAGTATTTTGTAGGGGGCCGATGCTCCGAAGCGTTCAAGTCCGAATACTTCGCCATGGAATCCGTCGATCATACGCAGGGTTACGGGCAGTCCTGCCGTCAGTCCGAACTGTGGGATTCCCGAAGGCAGTACAGACAGCTTATAGGCTTCGTCCTGAATGTTGAACAGACCGGCCGATGGTGCTGAAACTACGGCGGCGCGTATGCCTTCGGCACCGAGTAGAGCGGCTACTTCGCATAGGAGCGATACTTCGGAACCGTCGGCCACCAGGATTATGTCGGGGCGGCCGTCGGGATTGATCACTGTGTAGGCTCCACGGCGTGCGCCTGCTGCCGCGGCGTCGAAGCGGGTGCTTCCTGCCGGAGCCGGAAGGTCTTTAATATCCTGACGCGACAGAATCAGGGCTGTCGGAGTGTGGGTGTTCTCCATTGCCATCTGCCATGCGACGGATGTTTCGGCGGCGTCGGCCGGACGTAGGACAAGCATTGACGGGCGTCCGCTGAAGTTGCGGATCTGTTCCATCAGGCGTATCTGTGCTTCCTGCTCTACGGGTTCGTGGGTGGGGCCGTCTTCGCCTACGCGGAATGCGTCGTGTGTCCAGATGTATTTGACGGGCAGTTCCATCAGCGCGGCCATGCGTGCGGCCGGTTTGATGTAGTCGGAGAATACGAAGAATGTGCCGCAGGCTCCTATACATCCGCCATGGAGTGCGATGCCGTTCATAATGGCTGCCATGGTGAGTTCGGCTACTCCGGCCTGGAGGAATGCTCCCGAGAAGTCGCCGGCGGTGAATGCATGTGTTTTCTTGAGGAAGCCGTCGGTCTTGTCGGAGTTTGCGAGGTCGGCTGAGCTGACAATCATGTTTCCGACTTTTTCGGCGAGTGTGCCGAGGACGTCGGCCGATGCCTGGCGGGTGGATATGTCTGCTTTATGTACGATGGCGCTGTAGTCGATTGCCGGAACATTTCCTGCCAGGTAGCCGCGCAGGAGTTCTGCGTCGGCGGGGTTGGCTTCGGCCCAGGCCTCGTGGGCTGCACGGCGTCCGGCCACTATCGCGCGCAGGGCTTCGCGGCGGGCGGCATACAGCTCTTCGGCTTCGGGGAATATACGGAAAGGTTGTTCCGGGTCGCCGCCGAGGTTGCAGACGGTCGCGGCGTAGTCGGCTCCCGATTTGCTCAGAGGTTGTCCGTGGGTGGAGCACTGACCTTCGAAGCATGTGCCGTCGGTGGTGACTGCTCCTTTGCCCATGGCTGTATGGCCTATGATAAGGGTCGGCCGTGCGGTTTCGGTATGTGCGGATTCGATGGCTGCGGCTATGGCTTCCGGGTCGTTGCCGTCGACTTCGAGCACGTTCCAGTGCCATGCGCGGTATTTAGCCGCAACGTCTTCACGGTCGACAGCGTCGACCATCGTGGATAGCTGGACGCGGTTGCTGTCGTAGAACATTATTAGTTTGGACAGTCCGAGGTAGCCTGCTATGCGTCCGGCACCCTGGGAGATTTCCTCCTGTATTCCGCCGTCGGAGATGAAGGCATAGGTGTAGTGGCTTACCGTGTCGCCGAAGCGGGCCTGGAGGAAGCGTTCGGCGATTGCTGATCCGACGGCCATTGTGTGGCCTTGTCCGAGCGGACCGGAGGTGTTTTCGACTCCGCGGGCCGGATCGACTTCGGGGTGGCCGGGAGTGGGCGAACCCCATTGGCGGAACTGTGACAGTTCGTCCATTGTATAGTGTCCGGCAAGTGCGAGGACGCTGTACAGCATCGGTGACATGTGGCCGGGATCAAGGAAGAAACGGTCGCGTGCGAACCATGTGCTGTCGTCGGGGTCTGTTATCAGAAAGCGGGAGTACAGGACGTTGACGAAGTCGGCTCCTCCCATCGCGCCACCGGGGTGGCCTGATTTGGCTTTTTCAACCATCGATGCGGCGAGAATACGGATATTGTCTGCCGCGCGGCGGGTTGCCTGTTTGTTGTCGCTCATATATTTTATTTATGGTGTTTCGTTATTTATCAGAGATTGCGGAGATCGGGAGTTTCCTCTTCGTCGACGGGGATGTCGGTGTTGACGTTCTTGGCTCCTGCCACGGCATAGAAAAAGAGGTAGGCGAGCATGGCCACAACGAGCCAGTAGGATGCCATGTAGCCGGCATTCTGAGCTATGCCTTGCTGTATCAGGGGCATTACGCCGCCGCCTACAACCATCATCATGAATATGCCGGAAGCCTGGGCTGTGTATTTGCCGAGTCCTTCGACTGCGATGTTGAATATGCCACCCCACATTACGGACGTGCACAGGCCGCAGAGAACAAGGAGGAATGCACTGACGGGTACGTGGGCGGTCATGCCGGCGGCGTCGGTGTAGATGAATGAGGGCACGGTGATAGTCGAGCTTTTAGGGATGAAGATCGCGAGAATGATAAGGAGCATCGCCACTGCCGAAACGACTGTAAGCTGCATGCGTGCGGATATTTTTCCGGAGATAGCGCTTGAAAGGCTACGGCCTATAAGCATGAGCAGCCAGTAGATCGCAACGATTGCGCCTGCTATTGCGGATGCGTCGCCGATTACGCCTGCGCCGGTTGCTTTCTGGTCGGCGAGGTAGAAATTGAGGGTGCCGGGGATGCCGATCTCAATGCCTACATAGAAGAATATGCCTATGACACCAAGTACGGTATGGCGGAAGTTCCATGCGCTGTGTGTGTATTTGACACGTTTGGCTCCTTTTTTTACCAGATTGGGTTCGGGAATGGAAACGCAGCTGATGATTATGAATGCAAGAGCGAATACACCCATGGCGATGAACAGCAGCGGTGTAACAGCCTGCATTGTTGTGCTTTTGCTCAGCTGTCCGATAAGGGCACCTACGAAGAATGGAGTAAGTGTGCCTGACAGAGAGTTGAGGGCGCCGCCGGTCTGGATGAGCTGGTTGCCTTTGTTGCCGCCGCCGCCGAGGATGTTGAGCATGGGGTTCACGACGGTGTTGAGCATGCACACGCAGAAACCGCAGATGAACGCGCCGAGCAGGTAGATGAAGAAGTTGAGGCATACGTTGAATTCTTTCACGACAGCCACGCCGTTTTCTTCGATGGTCGAAGACATGGTGAACATGCTTGTGTCGACTCCCACCGTGCTTGACAGGAACTGTATGAACAGGCCGACCACGCCTACAGCCATAGCCCAGAGGGCGGTTTTCTTATATCCGATTTTTTCGAGAAGTTTGCCTGCGGGGATACCCATGAAGAGATAGGCGAGGAAGTTCATCATGTTGCCCATCATTCCGAGGACGCTGTTGCCTTCGTAGGTGTTGCCCCAGATGGTGCCGATTGGCGCTGCGAGGTTGGTGACAAATGAAATCATCGCGAAAAGGAAGAACATCGTGATGATCGCGACGGTGGGCCGTTGCGCTTTTGCTGTTTGAGTCATGGTTCTAATTGGTGAAAAGTTTTGTTATTATTTAGTTTAAGTGTTCTTGGTTGATATGGTTTAGGGCTTATGATAATCTCTCTGCCCGAAGATGGCGGTTCCTACGCGCACCATTGTGCTGCCTGCGGCTATTGCCAGAGGGTAATCGTCGCTCATGCCCATTGATAAAGTATCGAACCCGCGCAGGTCGGGTGCGATGGTGAGGATTCTGTCGCGTAGTGCTGCGACCAGACGAAAGTCGTCGGCCACGCGGGTCCAGTCGTCGGTATTTGTTGCCATTCCCATAAGACCGCAGATGTGTACGGCTTTCAGGCGTTCGAAATCGCGGCGAGTGAAGAATCCGAGCAATTCGTCAGGGCTGAATCCGAATTTTGTTTCCTCGGCGGCGACATGGACCTGGAGTAATACGCGGCTGATTGTGCCGGCACGCAGCGATTCGCGGTCGACGGCATCGAGCAGCCTTTCGGAGTCTATGCTCTCGATAAGGTCGGCCTGTCCGACGAGCGCGCGTACCTTGTTGGTCTGCAGGTGCCCTATGAAATGCCAGCGTATGCCGTCGCGGCCGCTAAGCGCCTGCCGTTTGGCTATTAGTTCCTGCACACGGCTTTCGCCGAAAACGCGCTGGCCGGCGTCGTATGCTTCGGCTATCGATTCCGCCGGGTGGAATTTCGATACGGCCACCAGTTCAGTTCCGGCCGGCAGGGTGGAACGGATATCGGCAATGCGCTGTGCTATACCGCTCATGGCGTGTTCGGTGTCAGTCTACGACTTTCATCTTGTATACGTCCATCAGCGGGGTTTCGCTTATGGATACTATCTCGTAGTCGGCCATAGTGCCTTTCATTCCTTCGGTGAAGTTCTCGAAAGCTGAGCGGAAATCCGATGCCTGTACCAGAATGAGCGAGGTTGAACGCTTTTCGGCAGCGGTTTTTTCGTCGATGGTTATAAAGCCGACTTTGACCATGAACCAACGGTCGCCGCCTTCGTTCCAGAAAATTTCAGCTATCTTGGTGCGTTTCACCGCCGACACGGAGAATTCTCCGGATATGAACGGGCGTTGTTCTTCGGTTATGCGCGCTTCGGCTTCGGTGAACGACAGCGCGTCTACCAGATAGGGTTCATTTACTTTTTTTGCGGCTCCGTTTTCCTGGAGCTTATCATAGCGTATTTTGCATTCAAACCAGTTTGCCATTGCTGTGTGTATAGTTTTTTTTGACTAAAAGTCCGTTAATTTTATTTTCGAGCAACAAAGATACAAAACTTTCGCGGCACATGCCAAAAAAATGCCGTAGCTATGGCGTGTTCACATTATTTTATTATATTTAAGGAGTGCGGTGGACGAAATGGCAAATTTCTTTTCCAATCGGACTAATTTCGGCTGTGCAAAAATTGCTACCTTTGCGGGCATGAAAAATATGTTGTAAAACATGTTTTTGTGCATATCCTAATTATATAACGAAACAAACATCACATAATAAAAGAGAAATGAACATCAACACAAAAGGCTTAACAAGCATTATGCTGGGCGCGGCCGTATCAGCCGTGGTTCTCAGCTCGTGCGGTAACAAGCAGAATGCCGCTCCGCAGACCATGGCTCCCGAGATTGCCGTGATCACAGTAGAACCGACAAACATAGACATGTCCAGGAAATATCCCGCTACTATCAAGGGAAAAACCGATATTTCCATTCGCCCGCAGGTAACGGGATTCATTACTAAAGTGCACGTGGACGAAGGACAGCGGGTGTCGAAAGGGCAGGTGCTCTTTACTCTCGACCAGGTGCAGTTCCAGGCCGCGGTAGATCAGGCTGAGGCTGCCGTTAACTCGTCACGCACGGCTCTGTCCACAGCGCAGATTACCGAACAGAATAAAAAACGCCTCTACGACAAGAATATCATAAGCGAATACGAATGGCAGCTTGCCTCGAATCAGCTTATGCAGGCACGTGCGGCTCTCGCACAGGCTGAAGCCGCGCTGACTACAGCCCGCAAGAATCTGGCTTATACCACTGTTACATCGCCAAGCGACGGCGTGGTCGGTACGATTCCGAACCGCGAGGGTTCTCTTGCATCGCCTTCGTCGGCTCAGCCGCTCACCACAGTCAGCGACAATTCCGAGGTCTATGCCTATTTCTCGCTTACTGAGAAAGATCTGCTTGATCTCACCGAAGGCGGCAATGCCTCCATCACGCAGCGCATAGCTTCAATGCCTGAAGTCAATCTTGTGCTTGCCGACGGAACCAACTATCCGTTGACGGGCAAAGTCGCCACAGTTTCCGGTGTGATAGACAATGCGACCGGTTCGGCGTCGGTGCGTGCCCTCTTCAAGAATCCTTCGGGAATGCTCCGCAGCGGCAACACCGGTTCCGTATATATTCCCGTGCGTAGCGAGAACGTTATAACAATCCCGCAAAAGTCTACATTCGAGGTTCAGGATTTGCGCTACGTGTTCACATTGAACGATTCCAATATAACCCGTACCACACCGGTCAAGGTATTGCCTGAGAACGACGGCAAGATATTTGTCGTGACCGAGGGACTCAAGCCCGGCGACCGTGTCGTGACCGAGGGCATAGGTACTATCGTCCGCGACGGTATGCCGATACGTCCGAAACAGTCAGCCGCTCCCGCAGCCAACTGATTTCCTACCTTTCATACATAATATCTGAATTGAAAAAATGCGATTAGATACATTTATTAACCGTCCGGTGCTTTCGACGGTTATATCAATATTCATTGTCCTTTTGGGCCTTATCGGTCTTATGAGTCTGCCAATCACGCAGTACCCCGATCTGGCTCCTCCGACAATTTCGGTAAGCACCACATATAACGGAGCTAATGCCCAGGCCGTTCTCAATTCCGTGATCGCTCCTCTTGAGGAATCAATCAACGGAGCACAGGGCATGACATACATGGAGTCGACTGCCACAAACACGGGCAACGCCACCATCAATGTCTACTTCGAGCAGGGATTTGATCCGGATATGGCTGCTGTCGACGTGCAGAACCGTGTTTCTGCTGCTGCAAACCTTTTGCCGTCCGAGGTTAACCAGGTGGGTATACAGACCCGCAAGCGCCAGACGTCGATGCTTATCGGTGTCGCCGTCGTTGATACTACTGGTAACTACACTCAGGAGTTTCTTGACAACTACATGAAAATCAACGTTATTCCCGAACTTCAGCGTGTGCAGGGCGTGGGTGACGTGATGGCTTTCGGCGCCGACTATTCGATGCGCGTGTGGCTCAAACCCGATGTCATGGCTCAGTACAACCTTATGCCTTCCGATGTGGCTGCCGCTCTGGCAGAGCAGAATGTCGAGGCCGCTCCGGGTGCTTTCGGCGAGCAGGGAAAGCAGTCGTTCCAGTACATCATGCGTTACCGCGGACGTCTGTCAAAGCCTGAGGAATTCGGTAATATAGTTGTGCGGACAGGAGCCAACGGCGAAGTGCTTTATCTGCGCGATGTTGCCGATGTAGAGCTTGGCCGCGTGACCTACGGTTTCTCCAACAAGATGAACGGATATACTTCGTCGATGGCTATGGTGTTCCAGTCGCCGGGTTCGAATGCTACGGAAATTATCGAACGCTGTATCGCCCTTGTCGACAAGCTGAAGAAAGACCTTCCGAACGGTCTGGAATATACCATACCGATGAACAACAACGACTTCCTCTATGCTTCCATAAACAATGTGGTCCACACACTTATAGAGGCTTTCATCCTTGTGTTCTTTGTCGTGTATGTGTTCCTTCAGGACTTCCGCTCCACGCTTATTCCTGCAATAGCCATTCCGGTTGCTCTTGTCGGTACGTTCTTTGTGCTTAAACTGATAGGATTCTCGCTAAACCTTATCACGCTCTCAGCGCTTGTTCTTGCGATTGCTATTGTGGTCGACGATGCCATTGTGGTGGTCGAGGCCGTCCATGCCAAACTCGATGCGGGTTATAAATCGGCACGGCGCGCCTCTATCGACGCCATGAACGAAATCGCCGGCGCTCTTATCTCAATCACACTTGTGATGATGCTTGTGTTCATTCCTGTGTCGTTCATGCCGGGTACATCGGGCGTTTTCTATCAGCAGTTCGGTATCACCATGGCTGTGGCTATCGGCTTTTCGGCTGTCAACGCCCTGACGCTCTCTCCCGCCTTGTGTGCTCTCTTCCTTAAACCCAAAGACGACGAATCGACTCTAAAAGAGCGTATGGGCAAGGCTTACAGTGCCACCGGAGAAGTAGTAAAGCAGCGCTACGGTCGCCGTCTGAAGCTTGATCTGCATCCTTTGGTAACATTTGTGCTTCTTGTAGCCACAATAACATTTATGGTTCTCGGCTGGTATGGTTTCCATAATGTGGCTTTGAGCTGCATGGCATGGGCAGTCGCTATTGTCGCAGTGCTCGGGATTTTCAGCAAACGTTTCCATGACGCTTTCGAGCGCGGCTACGAACGGCTGCTCGGCAAATACAAAGGCGGCGTTTCATTCTTCGGCAAACATAAGGTGACATCTTTCGGCATCGTTGTAGCCGCTGTCGCCGTGCTCGTATGGCTTATGTCGTCAACGCCTACCGCACTTGTGCCTAATGAGGATACCGGCACTATTTTCGCAATGATCGACATGCCTGCAGGAACTTCGCAGGAACGCACTCTTGAGGTTCTTGACCAGGTCGATTCTCTTGCATCCACAATCCCCGGCATAGCCATGCGCCAGATGATCAACGGTTATAGCTTTATCGCCGGTCAGGGTCCGACTTACGGTGCATTCATCATGAAGCTCAAGGATTGGAGCGAACGCGACAAGAGCCAGAGTTCCGATGCTATCATCCAGCAGCTTTACGCTCTGACCGGGCAGCATGTGCGCGACGGACGTGTGATGATTTTCGCACCGCCTATGATTACGGGCTATTCGGCCACGAACGGTTTCGAGATGAAGATGCAGGACCGCACAGGCGGTGATATCAACCAGTTCTTTTCTGTGGTGCAGGGATTTCTGGCTCAGCTCAACGCCCGTCCTGAAATTCAGATGGCATACACTACTTTCAATCCCACATTCCCACAGTATCTTATCGATATAGATGCCGCCAAAGCCAAACAGGCAGGTATCAGTCCGACAACACTGCTCCAGACACTGCAGGGGTACTATGGCGGTATGTATGTTTCGAATTTCAACCGTTTCGGAAAGATTTACCGTGTCATGATGCAGGCAGCACCCGAGGCACGTGTGAATCTTGAAACGCTGAACAGCATCAAGGTGCGCAACGGATCGGAGATGGCCCCGATATCCAACTTCGTGAAACTTACGCGTGTCTATGGTCCCGACCTGATGAACAGGTTCAACATGTTCACATCCATTTCCGTCACCGGCCAGCCGGCTCAAGGTTATTCGTCGGGTGAAGCAATCGCCGCAATCAAGGAAGTGGCCGCACAGACCCTCCCGCAGGGCTACGGTTATGAATTCTCCGGCATGACCCGAGAAGAAAGCTCGACGGGCGGCAACACAACCGCCATGATTTTCGGACTGTGTCTTCTCTTTGTCTATCTGCTGCTGTCGGCACAGTATGAAAGTTACCTGTTGCCGTTTGCCGTAATTCTTTCGATTCCGTTCGGTCTGGCCGGAGCATTCGTATTCGCCAAGATCTTCGATGTGTCGAACAATATCTATCTGCAGATTGCGCTTATCATGCTTATCGGTCTTCTGGCTAAAAATGCCATCCTTATCGTTGAGTTCGCGCTTGACCGTCGCAAAACAGGCATGAGCGTGTTCAATGCGGCTATTGCCGGTGCCGGTGCCCGTCTGCGTCCTATCCTTATGACATCGTTGGCAATGGTGATCGGCCTTCTGCCCATGATGTTCGCCAGCGGTGTCGGTGCCAACGGCAACCGTGCCCTCGGAGCCGGTTCGGTGGGAGGTATGCTTATAGGCATGGTATGCCAGATATTCATTGTTCCGGCTCTGTTCATAGTGTTCCAGCTCATTCAGGAGAAATTCCGCCCCATCCAGTGGCAGAATCAGGAAAAGGGAGGAACAATAGAGAACGAGATCGAACAGTATGCCCGTTAATCAATTTCCCGGAAAACGATTTATGAAACTTCAGAAAATTACAATAGCAGTTATTGCGGCTACGGCAATGTTGTCGCTTGGAAGCTGCAACATATATAAGAAATATCAGACGCCGACATCGACGCCGCTGACAAAGGCCTATGCCGAGGCTCGTGAGGCCGAGCAGGATTCGACAGCTTTCGGTAATCTGTTGTGGGAAGATGTGTTCACAGACCCCCTTCTCGCCGAGCTTATAAACAAGGCCTTGCAGAACAACACCAGTCTTGAGAACGCGCGCCTCAATGTGGAGGTTGCGCGGGCCAACATGCGCGGTGCACGTCTGAGCTATCTGCCGTCGGTGGCGATAGCTCCCAACGGCGCCGGCGCATCGTATGCCGGAAGCGATCTTGCCTGGACATATCAGATTCCCGCTCAGGTAAGTTGGGAAATCGATATATTCGGCAAAATCCTGAACAATAAGCGCGGAGCTGAGTCGCAGGTGAAAAAATCGGAGGCTTATGCCCAGGCCGTTCGTTCGCAGATAATATCGGCCGTTGCAACAACCTACTATTCCATAGCGGCAATCAACAGCCAGCTCGCGCTGTCGCGTTCCACCGCCGTGCTGTGGGAGCAGAGTGTGCAGACGATGAAGAACCTTAAGGAAGCCGGTCGTGTTACCGAAGCCGCTGTAGTCCAGTCTACCGCCAACTATTACAGTATACTTTCGTCCATTACCGATCTTGAAGTGACTGCCGACCAGCTTAACAATACCATGTCGCTTCTGCTCAATACCATGCCTCAGCGCTGGAGCGTGACATCTACAGTCGATCTTCAGGTGCCTCGGATTTTGCGCGAGGGTGTGCCTATGCGTGAACTTGCTGCACGTCCCGATGTGCGTGCGGCCGAGCAGGATCTGGCTGTGGCTTATTATGCCACAAATTCGGCGCGTGCGGCATTTTATCCGGGTCTTAACATCACGGCTAACGGCGGATTTACCAATCTGCTCGGTTCTGTGGTGAAAAATCCCGGCGACTGGTTCTATCAGCTTGCGGGATCGCTCGTAGCGCCTCTTTTCTCGCGTGGCCAGAATATCGCGCGCCTGCAGGCGTCCAAGGTGCAGCAGGAGCAGGCTATGAATAATTTCGAGTACACTCTTCTTTCGGCATCGGCTGAAGTAAGCGACGCTCTTACTGTGTACGAAAAGAGCCTTGAGAAATCGGAATATCTTGCCGAACAGGTAAGCAACCTCGAACGTTCGGTGGAATATACCAATGAATTGCTGCTCTACTCAGGCTCAACTACCTATCTGGAGGTTCTGACGGCCCAGCAGAATCTGCTGTCGTCGCAGATGAACCGCATCAATACCGATCTTACACGCGCACGTTCGGTCATCAATCTCTACCAGTCGCTTGGCGGCGGTCGTTGATTGTCTTTAAGCACTGTTCAATAACATATCGGCCCATTCGGCATTTTGCAGAAAATATATATATCTTTGCAATAAGCCGGATGGGCTTTTGTTATAAAATAAACATAAAAGTACAGAACATATTAATATTTACCGCTATGATCAGTCCGTTAGCTTATATCGACCCGCAGGCGAAAATAGGAGAGAATGTGACCATTCATCCTTTCGCTTTCATTGACCGCGATACAGTGGTCGGTGACGGTTGTGAAATCATGCCCTACGCAAGCGTCATCCATGGCACGACGCTTGGCCGCAACGTAAGAGTTTACCAGGGTGCCATAGTCGGTGCCGACCCGCAGGATTTCCGTTGGAAAGGGCAGGAAACAACTTGCGAGATAGGTGACAATACAGTGATACGCGAACATGTTATTATCAATCGCGGCATTTATTCCGGGCAGCGTGGCACTTTTATCGGTTCCGGTTGTTTTATTTTTGCCGATTCACACGTAGGCCATGACTGCCATATAGTCGGTGACTGTGTGCTTGGTAACGGTGTGAAAATTGCCGGCGACGTGGAGATCGACGAAGGCTCGATTCTTTCTTCGAACGTCATAATCAACGAAAAGAGCCACATAGGCAAGTATGTGCTCATAAAAGGCGGCACACGCATAAGTTCGAACGTACCACCTTACACGATCATGGCTCATAATCCTGTGTCATATTACGGGGTGAATACAGTCGTGATGCGTAAGCATGCCGCTTTCACCGAGGACATGATCGACGATGTTGCCAAGGCATACCGCCACATCTATCAGTGCTCGACCACATTGTTCAATGCCCTTAAGCGTATTGAAACCGATATAGATGACACCCCCGTGCGTGCCGAAATCGTAAATTTTATCAAGGACAATAACTTGAAAATTGCCGGTAACCGGTTCGATGCCGACGATTAGACCCGCGTAGCCGCGATAATTACAAACAGCAACCAGTATGCTGCCATGGATACGGCCGTCATTCCCAGCAAGGGATTGATGGCCGCTCCTTTTCTGCGGCCGAGCGCACGTGCTATAGCCAGAGCGGCAAAAAGATAGAGAATGGGAAAAATCAAGGTCAGGCGCCCTGTTGCGAGCCATCCCGGAATAGACAGAAGTGCTCCGGCTATTGCGTTGAGGCGGTACAGCATGATGGTTTTGCCTGCGCCGAAACGGACAGCCAATGTGCGCTTGCCTGTGACTTGGTCGTCGTCGGCATCGCGGTAGTTGTTTACAATCAGGACGTTGGCGCCCATGAGTCCGACGGCTAAGGAGGCCGCGAAGACCGGCATACTCCATGACAGAGCCTGAATATAATATGTGAAATTGACAGGTACAAGCCCGAAGAACAGAACTACAGCCACTTCTCCAAGCCCGTGGGTCGACAACGGATAAGGTCCCGCGCTGTAGGCCATTGCTCCGGCGGCTACGATTAGGCCTACGGATATAAGCCATAATCCGCCCCAGTATGTAAGAGCCATCCCTATGCAGCATGCTGCTGCGAGAGTGGTGTATGTGGCCGTTTTCATCGCCTCGGGTGTTATGTCGCCTTCGGTAACGCCGCGTCGCGGACCTTCGCGCCCGACGCGGTCGCGTCCGGCACGGAAATCGTAGTATTCATTGGCGAAATTCGATGCAGTCTGGCACATCTCTGCGAAAAGCAGGCATAGCAGAGCCGGCAGGCATTTGAATGTATGGTCGAGCAGATTGAATCCTATGGCGGCGAGCACACCGGCGAGTGCGACCGGAAGGGTGCGCAGGCGCATGGCTTCAATCCATGCTTTTGTTTTTTTGTCAATTCCCATTGTCAATATGAAAAAAATGGAGCTGTGCCCGATGACACAGCTCCCTAAAGCTTTTTTGTTCCGCTGCGCTATTATTCGCCGGGGATGATAGCTTCACTGGGGCATACGGATGCGCAGGTGCCGCAGTCGATGCAGGTATCGGGATCGATGTGGTAGATGTCGCCTTCGGAGATGGCGCCCACGGGGCATTCGGGCTGGCAGGTGCCGCAAGCCACACAGTTGTCGGTTATTACGTAAGCCATGATTTAAATTAGGATAAAATTATACGTTCGATTTGAATTTTATACGATGCAAATTTAGCGGTTTTTTTCTACCGTGCAAAATCTCGGTAGTAAAATATGTATCTCCCCGCTGTGTGAAATTATGCGGAACTGACTTTTTGTAAGATTGTTTTATTCGTTTGGTGCTGTGTAATATCCGCAATGGATGAATTTCGGCTATATTTGCGATACTTAAAATCTCAGATACAAATGAAAATCAAATTCGAACAATTGTCGTGTGTGCTGTTGTCTGCTCTGGCGGCAGTGCCTGCGCTTAGAGCGGAGCTGAAGCTTCCGGCTTATATGACCGACAGTATGGTTGTGCAGCGGAATGAAGTGTTGAATATACGTGGCATGGCTGATGGTGCGGTAAAAGTCAGTGTGTCGTGGAGCTATGTGCCTTACGCTGCCCTTGCCGAGTCTGACGGACGATTTTCAATGTCTATTCCAACTCCTTCAGCCGGAGGCCCGTATAAAATTGAAATTTCAGATAGTAATTCACGTCGTGTTCTTTCTGATGTTTATTCCGGCGAACTGTGGCTGTGTTCGGGACAGTCGAATATGGAGATGCCTGTCGGAGGATGGGGGAAGGTTCTGGATTATGAACAGGAACTCGCATCTTCTACCAATCCGAAAGTCCATCTGCTGCAGATAAAAAAGACAAAATCCCACGTGCCGTCAGAGGAGGTCGGCGTAAATATGTCCGGATGGCGAACGGCTACACCTAAAAGTGTTTATAATTTTTCTGCCATAGCTTATTTTTATGCACGTCAGCTGGCCGACGAACTGGGTGTTCATGTAGGTGTGGTGGATTGTACTTGGAGCGGAACGCCGGGTGAGGCCTGGACGAGTCTGGAAGGCGTAAGAGCCGTAGGAGGATTCGAAGAAAAGATCAGGATGCTTGAATCTGCTGACGAGGATTCGATTGCTATGGCTGTGAAGAGTTGCAATAATCCGACGGTTCTCTACAACGGCATGATATATCCCTTGCGTGACATGAATATCAAAGGTGTGCTTTGGTATCAGGGCTGCGGCAATGTGGGGCGTCACGTGCAGTATGCATCTCTTTTCCGCCGGATGATAGGCGATTGGCGCAGGCTTTGGGGCAAAGCGGATATGCCTTTTCATTTCGTGCAGTTGGCGTCATTTCAGAAGCCGGAGGCTGTTCAGCCTTCGTCGGCGTGGGCTGCATTGCGTCAGGCTCAGGCCGATGCGTTGGTTCTGCCGAACACGGCTATGGTAACAGCCATAGATCTGGGCGATCCTGTCGATATACATCCCAAGAACAAGCAGGAAGTCGCACGGCGTCTGTGTCGGTCGGCGCTTCGTCATTGTTACGGACGCCATGATATAGTAGCCGAAGCTCCTGTTGTTGAAAGTTGCCGTTTCGACGGTCGTATGGTACGCCTGACATTCGACGCGGCAATATGTGCGGACGGCAATCCGCGAGGCTTTATTGTAAAATCCGCGGACGGGACGTGGAGCAGACCGTCTGCCGGCCTGGAAGGGCGTGATATCGTACTTGTAAGTTACGATTCACCTATTGAAGAGGTCAGATACAATTGGGCGGATTTTCCGGACGGAAATATAAGAGGGCAGGGAGCTGCATTGCCGGTATTGCCTTTCAAAATAGAAAAGAATAAATGATTAAAAAGGGCGGTGACACATATTTTCAATACGGTCACCGCCCTTTTTAATATAATCGAATCTGAATACTTATCTGATAATAATTTTTTCAGTTGTGCCGGCTGTACGGCGGATATAGAATCCGGGTGTGAGTGCCGACGGGTCTACGCGTAGTCCACGGAGGTCGTAATATTCTGCGTTTTGCTCTTCGGGAACTACGTTCACGGAGTCGATTGCGCCAGAAGGATTATCGCTTACGCGAATATTGTCGAGAAGAAGATCGAAACCGCCTGCCGAATATCCATGGAATCCGATAGCGATGTTTTTGCAACCGGCATATTGCGGCAGCGGCAGCACACATTCTGTCCAGCCGCTGTTGGCATCGTGCTGGTAGTAGTCGGCGCCTTGGACTGCGCGGAACTCTCCGCCGTCGACCGATACTTCGACCACCATGTGGTCGTCGAAACGCAAGTCCTGGTCGGACATGTCGAGATAATAGAAGTGGAAACGAAGCTCGGGATACGAGGCATTCTCAAAACTGATAAGCGGTGTGGCGATGCGGGCTTCGGCACCGTCGACCGCGCGGAAGCCGATGAACACAAGCATTCCTTCTCCGACGTATGGGCCGCTTCCGGGGAATGTGCTGAGCAGACTCATTTCCCATGCGCCTCCAAGGTCGAGCGACTGCATTATCCAAGGGGATGTCGACGGGTTGCCGTCCAGAAAAGCTTCGGTCAGCGGCAGGCGATAGGCCGGTCCGGTGTAAGTTCCGGCAGCTGCCGACAGACGTCCTTCGCCGGCAGAGGTGGAGGCTGTCACATAGTAGTACGGGTATAGCTGGCGGCTCAGGTCGAGTGAGATGTCGGTATAGCTTGAGCCTGAGATGTTTTCAGCTATCGTTTCCCGTCTGCCGTTTATATCGCGTTGTATGGAGTAACTAAGACGGTCCGGGTCGAGCGGCAGTCCGTTCAGCCCCGTTGCGGGTGCTGTCCAACTGATGACAGGAGCGCCGGAGGCGTCGGTCATGACCGTCACATCGGTAGGTGCCGAGGGATAGTCTTCCCCGCAGAATGCCGAGGCATAGCTTGTCGGACTTTCGCCTTCGCCGTTGCCGGCCACAAGACGGTAGGAATTGAAGCCTGCTTTGGCTTCGGTGTCGGTCCATCGGTATGATTCACCCGGCAGGGGTGTGTCGACACTGTAAGCTGCCTCAGTGGAGTTACCGCGGAAGATTTCCAGAGAGGTTAAGGCTGCAAGTGCTTCTCCTGATGCTGTTACGGCGGGTGCTGTAAACTCTATCGTAACGGAGCTTTCAGCTGCCTCGACATTGTCCACCCGGACAGGAGCCGGTGCCCCTGTAGCAACCGGGGCGGGGAGATCGAATAGGCTTACGAAACTTTCATCGTCGGGAAACGCTGCCATGTAGGCTGCCGCTCCTGTAGTGACATCGACACGATAGAGAGCCGAAGCATTGTCGGAATTTGTAAGAGTCCAGTAAAGCTGTCCGTTGGCCGAGCTGAAAGCCGCGGTCTGGAAAGCGGCGAAGGAACCGCTTTCGTCGGTGAGCATCCGGACTCCTGTCGAGCCTATTTTGAGAGCGCTGCCGGTAACTTTGTTTACAGAGTACAGCACACCCTGGCGCGTTTCTGAGTCGAGTGCTATGCCGTAGAGTTGTCCGGCGGCGTCGGCCGATATGGTGTAGAAAGGCAGTGTCTGGGCCACAGGCGTGGCTTCGCCTGTGGTTGTATTGATGCTTACGAGAACATCGCTTACTGCCGAAATGCCGTAGACGGTTGATGTTGTAACGTCATAGGTCATGTCCATGCAGACGCCGATGGCATACTGCTGGGGGATGCTTGCCGTGACAGTTTTAAAATCCATGTCGACCTTGCGCCAATTAACGGCTGTTATCGAGCCTGATGAATTGACGGCATAGTCCATATAATAGAAGTCGGAGCCTACTGCGGTTCCGCTATAGCCTGACATAGCTTCCAGATCCATCACTTTTTCCGGAGCCGGAGAATATCCGGCGCGGAAAGTGCTGATATTTGGCGTAGAGGAAAGGACTATGCCGTAGAAGTCCGGTTTGGCGTTTGTAGCAAGTGGCTCGAAAGCTTTTTCTGTCTGTCGGGCAGCGCCTGTGGCCGGAGCCGGCCGTGCACCGGGTTTGAGGACACCCAGCCCTCCGGCAAAAACTGCCGGAGAGGCCAGGGCCAATGATAGGATTAGAATACTGCTTTTCATAATCAGCGGAGGACGATCTTTATGGCACGGGTGCCGACGGTCAGGATATAGATGCCGGGTGCCGGAGCCTCAACTGTACATGTGGCAGCGTATTTGCTTGCTACGGTTTGTCCGGCGGGAGAAAGAAGTGCGACATGGAGTTTTTCAGATCCTTCGATGCTTATTTGCAGCCCGTTGATGCTTACGGTGTATGCTTCAGTGTCGAGATTCTCCAGACCGGTAGTGTCGACTATGACGCTTGCGGCATCGCACGGAGTCGATTCGCCGTCGGGATATACGGCTGTGACGGTGTAGCTCTGTTCTCCAGCCGTTGATGGGCGATGGGTAAAGCTGCGGGTGGATGCGTCGACAGGCGCGTCGTTGACTTTAGTGCCGTTGCAATATATGTTATATCCGCTGAGGCCGATTGCTGTGGCGTCGGGTATGGACCGCTGGTATGTAACGTCGTCGACCATAAGGGCATATCCGTCGGCCGATACGTGGCGCAGGGCAAAGAATTTTGCGCTAGCCGGAACGCTGTAGCTAAGCTCTGTCCATGCCACAGGAACGGCATAGCTGATGTCGCCGCCGTCGGGGCAAGGCATGAAGTCGTCAGGATCGGTCGGGTTGGCAGTGGTGGCGTAAAAGCCTTGAACGAATTCGGAGTATGTGTCGCTTAAAGAGCGGGCGAAGAGTTTTATTACATGTGCGTTGCCGCTGAGTCGCGGGAATACGAGCCAGTCGTTGGACGATGTCACGTCGCCGGCAGCTGAGGCCTGAGGTGCGACGAGCATGTTGGAGCCGTCGTGAGGTGCCCACAGTCTTAGTTCGCTTTCGTCGATATTGGTAAGGGCGGGTGCGAATACCTGGAAGGCCATTTTTTCACCGGAGTTGGGATATGTGACACCGGCGGCGGCACCTATTCCGAATGTAACGCGTTTGTCGAGGTCATAGCTTGTGAAATCTCCGAATGTGTCAATAACGAATGGCTCGTAGCTTTCGAATCCGTCCTGTTCGACGAGAGTTGCAGCAGGCAGATAGTCAGCCTTGCCCCAGTTGAGTTCTACTATGCCTTCGTTGTTGACGGCTTTCAGGTCGGTAACGGCGGGTAGCAGGGCTGCAGTGATGTCGCTTTCCACACTGTTCGACTCGTTGTTGCTCATATCCAGATCTTTGTCGAAAGCTACTTTGGCGGTGAATACGGACTTCTGTCCTTCTTCGCCGGCTTCCGGAACATAGTCGAAGCTGATAGATACGGTCTGTCCGGGTTTCACTGACATTCCGTTTTCGGTGAGCACCTTTGTTCCGTCCTTATATAATTCGATGTTGTAATCGGCAGTTTCGGCGCCGCCTGCGTTCTTGACGGACAGCACGAATGCTCCGTGTTCACCTATGCGTACGCGTGCGGGACCCGAGAGGCTTACTGCCTGAAGGTCGAAAGCCGCGCGTTCGATGATACGTACATTGTCGATATACATCGGGCCTCCGCCGAAACCGTTGCCGGTGAATGCTACCTGTACGCGGCTGCGTCCGGCCATGGCGTAGAGGGGAACTTCGCAGAGTACCCAGTCGTTGTTGTTGCCGTAGCGGTGGAATTCAGGTGATACGGCGGTGAATGTCCCGTTGTCGGCGCTTGCTTCAACAGTCAGGAAATCGTCGCGATAGCCGCCGTTTGTGGCAGGATTGGTGGTATAATATGTTTCACGGAACATGTAGAATGTCAGCACCGGATTTCGGATTGTACTGAAATCGATAGAGGGAAATACGAGGCGGCCTTGTGCGGCTTCTTTCGATTTGCCCACGGCGTTGGAGTTGAAGCGGAGGAAACCGCGGTCGGTGTCCTGTGACGCTATTATCACTTCAGTCCCTTCCGGGTTATCATCGGTTACGTTGTCGGCCACAGTAGCGCGTTCAATCAGCGTCCATTCTGGCTGATAGTTGGCGTCGTCGAAATTTTTCACTACTTCCTGGCGCCAGGGAGCAGTGGCGTAGGCACATGTGGCGAAAGATTCGGCGAAAGGCAGTGATAGCTGAGGCCCGTGGTTGAAGTATGCGCTCTGTGTGCTTGCACCCATGCCTGCGCTGCTGCTGGCTATTACCTGATAGGCTACGTTTACCTGTTCGTTGTCGGCCAGTTCGCTGTCAGTGAAGCTTGTGGCGCTTACAGTGCCTATACTTTTCATCTGGCCGTTGAGTATGCGTGTGATCCGGTACTGAAGGGTGCTGTAGTCTATATATCCGTTGTGGAGCGCTGCCGAAGGAGCTGTCCACGATAGTTTTACCTTGCCATCGTTGTCGCGGCCTACGGAAAGTCCGCTTACGGCAACAGGAACATCGACGCCTATCCATGCGTCGGCACGTGTTTCCGGGCCTTCTCCAGAGGCATTTTCGGCTTTGGCTACATACCATGTTTCGCCGGCGTACGCTTCGCTGTCGGTAGTGTAGGATGATGCGCCTGCCTGTAGTTCGGCAGAGGTGAAGAAAGGTGTCGTTTCATCTTCACGGTACAGGTTGACTTTTACAGTGCCGCTCAGGGTATTGCCGTCGGAGTCGGTATCCGGTGCAGTGAAGTTAATGGTAGCTGTTTCGGCACCGTCGGTCCCGGGAATCACTGTCAGCGATTTGACCGCTGCGGGTGCTGTGGCTTTCTGCAGAGGAGTTATGGAGAATGACTTGAAGAATAAACGCCCCGACATTTCGGCGGGTCCGCCGGAGGTATAAGGCGTGTACGTGGCTGTCATGTGTGCGCCTATATGGAACGTTCCGTCAGCTGGCGCTGTGAATGTAGCGTTTTCGGGTGCATCGTTTTTATTTGTTGAACCACCGGAATAGCTTGCCACGATTGTTGCGTCTGCGTCGGGTGCGGAGGGATCGGTTATCAGTTTTAGGTCGACCGGAATCCATTTTGCCGAGCCGCTACCACCGTAGAATTTATATGTAAGCTGATATTGGGTGCCGGCTTCGAGTTGTATGGCGGGAGAGATGAACCAGTCGTTTGCGGCACCGTTTTGCGACGATACAAGATTGAATGCCACACAACGTTCGTTGGAATTCCATGCCCATGTCCGCGCACCCCAGTTGTCGCCGTCGCCATTGAGGTCGGCGATTGTCCAGGTCGTATAGTTTGTTGCGTCGAAAGTTATCTCGTAAGGTAACTCCGGAGTCTGAGCCGACAGCAGCGGGCTTGATGCGGCCGCGGCAAGAATCAGACAGCTTGCGGTAAATAGTTTTTTCATAAGCGAAATGTTATTTTGTTGGGTGTTTTATTACAAGTGTATTATTTAATCAGTACTTTTTCGGTTTTCGAGCCTTTTCGTACTATGTAGATTCCGGGATGCAGGTGCTTTGCGTCGGCACGTCGTCCGTCGACGGTGAAGTATTCGGCGGGGATTTCGCTTTCGTTTTCGATTGTTTCTATGGCCGATGTCCCGCCGGTGGTGACAAACTGCGCATCGGATGTCGAGCCTGCATAACCGAGAGCTTCGACAGTGTAGGCGTATGTCTTGTTCAGCGTAAGTTCAGTGAAGCTGTGTGATGTAGCTGTTGTGACGGTGGCTGTGTGTGCCGGCAGTATCGTAAGCCGTATGCTTTCCATATCCTGCCGAAGAGTGATCTGTTCGATTGCAACGCTTTTGCGTCGTTCCGTGCTGAAGGAGATGACACTGTTTTGTCCTCGTTCCGGAAGTTCGATTGTATATTCGGAACTAAGGTCGGTGGGAACGTATTGATCGATGAATTCATCACCTATGCTGACTGTCAGTGCGGCTGCCGCACCGCTTCCCGCAGCCTGACGTGAGACGATAGTAAGAGTGGCGCCTGTGCTGAGGTCGACTGCGGGCGACATCAGTGTCGAGGCTTTTGTACCGCCGCCGAGATGCAGGGCGCTTTCACGGATTTCACCGCTGCCGTCGATGCTCCAGTTTTCGGGTATGGATGTGAAAATTTCGTCGAGGCTGATGGCATCGTATTGCATTTCGCGTTCTGCCTCATAAAGGCGCAGACGGTATCCTTCGACTGCGTCGAGCGATGCTTCCCAGTTGGCTGTGAAAGAGTTGTTTGTAATATTGTCGGCTGCGAGGGCTTTTATCTTTATTTCGTGGTCTGAACCGCCCATGAAGTCGAAATGTATGTTGCCGTCGAGTTCGCGGATGTTTGTAACCGGTTTTCCTGTGGGCTGTCCGTTCCATGATTTCATTGACGGTTCGGTTTCGTCGGTGAACCGAGTGCGCATCTGTCGCCCCGGGAAAGGGGTGTCGAGGGTGGATTTGCTGCCGTCGTTGCCGGAAGCTTTCTCTATTTCGAGGCATTGGTGCGTCGGGTTCATATTCAGGGCATTGTATTCGAGTTCCCAGGCCTGTGCGCATGTGATGGTCTGTCTTTCGTCGCCTATGGTGACCGATATGGTTGCGTCGGGACGACGGTCGACATGCCACACCAGCAGGCCGTGGGACGGTATGTATCGGTCGTAGGAGCCTGCCGCTTTCTGGCGGTTTTCGAGAATGAAAAATTCGTCGGGATCGGATGTGGAGATACGGGCCGAAAGAGCCGATGAATGCAGCGGCGGAAGTGTGACAGACTGCGGCCGGGCGATCTCGACCGGTTCGGACCATCCCAGTAGCCAGCGTTCGACGGCTGTGTATCCTGCAGGCACGGCTCCGCAGTTGCGTGTTTCCGGCAGATATGAACCGGAAGCCATGATGTCCCATTTGTCGGGATGGTTGGCTGAGCCGTCGACGGAATAGTTCACGTCGTAGGTGTCGGGAAGTCCGAGGATATGTCCGAATTCATGGCAGAAAGTGCCTATGGCGGATGTGTCGCTGCCGGTGGAGCCATATAGTTCGGCACAGCATCCGTAGCTGTTGATTACTTTTCCGTCGAAAGTACGCTCGGCTTCAGGTACTCCGAGAAGATCGATGTGGTTGGCGTGCGGCCATATCCATGCGGCCTTGTTTCCGGCGAAATTTTCACCGTAACCGGCATAGAAAAAGTAAATGTTGTCGACTTGCCCGTCGCCGTCGAGGTCGTAGTCGGCGAAATTGATTTCATTGTCGAGTTTGCGGCATAGTTCAATGACAAGTTCATAGGCCCGGAAGTCGTCGCCGTTGGCGTCGTTTTCGCCGTAGTATGTTGCAGCCTTGTCGGCCATTACAGGTCCGTAGACATCGAAGGCCGGAGAGAATTGACCCATTGACTGTGTCCGGAAATAGTCGGCGGCGCAGCCTATGTGTTCGCGGCGGTCGAAGCCCGGAAGATTGAGCATCTCCGAAAATTCGCGGTGTACATCGGGAGTGACGAACCTGACGTCGGGAAATTCGACCAGCACTATAAGGGAGCGGACTTCTCCTGTGCGTGGAAATGCAGGAACCTTTTTTGTCGGCCGTTTCCTTGAAATTTTATTGCGGCGCATGGAAAGCATTTCCTGTGTACTTTTGCCGGAGGGGCGCCAGTATCCGTTGTCGTCGGGTTCGACGGGGGTACCGTCGGCGTTGACAGTCACATGGCCGTACTCGTCGCCGAGCAGGTGAAGTTCGATTTTGCTTCCGTCGGGTTGTGTGACGAGGCGGCTGCCCGGATAAGCAGGTACGGCCGCAAGATGGCTTGGTGCACAGATAGCAGATGCAGCTGTAAGCCATAAGAAAAAATTCCGGATAGTGTTCATCTGACTCAATGATAGGTGTAATGCTCTGGAATGCGGGTCAAGAGAGCTGAAATATTCGCAGGATCTGGCTTGTCAAGCAATGTGGCGGTGTCAAAATGACACTCTTTTGCGCCTTTGCTGAATATTTGCAAGTATTTATGGTAATTTCTCTTGAATATTGCAAAAATAAGTCATGCGATTCTACCCCGCAATATGATTGTTGTTAAGTTGTGTTAATATCGGAAAGATGTGCTAATATTTAGTACTTTTGTCATGGAAATGCCATAAGTAATATTCAAAATGTCAACAGAAGATCTGCAGATAGAGAGTCATCCATGGCCGCCTTTTGTTCCTGACGGGGCGAGGATTATGATACTGGGTACGTTTCCGCCGGGAAGCCACCGGTGGAGTATGGATTTCTATTATCCGAACCGTACCAACGATTTCTGGAGAATATGCGGACTGCTCTTTATGGGTAATCCGGATGCTTTATATATAAAAGGGGAGCGTCGTTTCGACAAGGCCGCCATACGTGAGCTGATGACGGAAAGGCGTATAGCCCTCGGCGACACAGCCCGTAAGGTGCGGCGCCTTAAAGGTAATGCGTCGGACAAGTTTCTTGAAATACTGACTCCGATTCCCTTGGCTGATGTGCTGGATATGATGCCTGATTGCCATACATTGGCTACCACAGGCGAGAAAGCCGCTTCGGTCATTGCAGACATAAGCGGCACGTCGGTTCCGAAAATGGGCGAGATGGTTCAGGTCGAAAATTTTGCCGGCCGTAATCTTGATATATGGCGCATGCCTTCGACCTCGCGAGCATTTCCTATGCGCCTGGAGCAGAAAGCGGAGTATTATAAACGCCTTTTCTGTTCGGCCGGCGTGCTTTGATGGCTCCGGTTATTGTTCGGATGGTAGATTCCGGACTTATATGCTCATATTTCCCGCTGCTCGAATCCGGCTATGCGTTTACGCCACTCTTCGCTGATTGCTTCGGAGGCTCCGGTGCGCGGGTCGAAGCTTACCATGACTGAGAGGGCACGGCATTTTACGTCGCCGCTTGCAGAGTTGACTACACGCTGTTCGAGTATAAGCGATTTATTGGATATGGAACTTACGGCTGTCAGCACTTCGAGCTGCTCTTCCATTTTTGTGGGTGAGTAAAAATCGCAGTTTATGTTAGCCACGACAAGTCCTACCTCCATAGGGTCGAAGCGTCCGTCCGGGAGCAGATTGCGGAAATACTCCGCCTTTCCCAGATCCATGAACTGCAGATAGACCGAGTTGTTGAGATGGCCGAATATGTCTATGTCGTTGAAACGTATCTGCACCGGCTGGCGGTGGCGGAATTCGAATTCAACTTCGGGTGTGCGTGGATTCTTGCTCATTGTCAGTGTATTATTATAGCGTTTATGACCTCTTTCCCTGCGGCTTCATTTAGTTGCCGCACAAGGGTGTCGCGCAGGTAGGATAATTCGTTTTTCAGTGCCGCCGAGTCGATGTGCACGTGCATCACTCCGCGCTCGTCTATGTATCGTCGCGAAGTATAGCGGTTAATCGCCGGGCCGACGACTTCCGACCACAGATAGCAGACGCGTTGCCGGTCGTAGGTGACGGTGTTGCCTGTCGCGGCGATCATTTCATCTATTATCTGTCCTACGGACTTTGCCTCGCTCCGTTTCATTGTTTTGTCAGATGGCCTTGAATGCACCTCCGTCGACATCCCAGATACGGTATGCGTCGGAACTGCCTGCGGGAAGGCCGCGCAGGATTTCGTCGAGATGCTTGCGGTTGGTGTCGGTGATGAATATTTGCCCGAATACACCGGAAGAGGCAACGAGCGACATTATGTTTTGCACACGTTCGGCGTCGAGCTTGTCGAATATGTCGTCGAGCAGCAGCAGAGGGCTTATTCCGAGCGATTCTTTCAGAAGTTCGTACTGGGCGAAACGCAGTGCCGACGTGAATGTCTTGGTCTGCCCCTGTGAGGCACAGCGCCTGACCGGCATTCCGTCAAGGGTCATTTCAATGTCGTCGCGGTGCGGGCCGGATGAACTGTGATGCAGTATTGCGTCGCGGCGGCGGTTGCGTTCGAAGAGTTCCGACAGGGATGCCGCGCCTGAGGCTTCGAGTTGCGACACATATCCTATTCCGATACATTCTTTTTCGCCACCGATTCCGGAATAGTATTTTTCGAAGATAGGACGCAAGCGGTCAATGTAGACGCGCCGGCGCGATGTGAGGTAGGTGCCGTATATGTCAAGTTGGGTTTCTACGGCGTCGAATAGTCCGCGGTCGGAACATTCGTCGCGCAGCAGGCGGTTCCGTTGGTCTATTCCCTGGCTGTAGCGCTGCAGGGCGTCGAGATAGCGGGGGTCATCCTGAGAGATTATCTGGTCGATGAAACGGCGGCGCTCTTCGGCGGCGCCTGCGGTCAGTTCCATGTCGGCGGGTGAAAGAAGCACCAGAGGGAAAGCGCCGATATGTTCACTCAGCCGCTTGTATTCTTTGCCTCCGCGCCTGAACGACTTGCGCCGGCCGGGACGCAGGGCTGCGGATAGCTCTTCGTCGAGTCCTCTGCGGCTGTATTGTCCGCGGAGCATTGCGAATCCGTCGCCGCGCCGAATAAGCTGGACGTCGGTCAGGCCGCTGAAACTTTTGGTATAGCTCAGGAAATACAGGGCATCGAGCAGATTGCTTTTTCCCATGCCGTTGCGGCCGAGGAAGCAGTTGATCTTCGGGGAAAATGCGAGCTGAGCCGATTCGATATTTTTGAAGCTCGCAAGACTGAGTCCGTCGATTGTCATCGGGGCCTATTTGCCGAAGTTCCGGCTGAAGAATAGCATGTGATAGAGCAGCGAGTTGCGCCAGTAGTCCCAGTTGTGTCCGCCGGGTCGCGAGGTATAGTCGTGTTCTACGCCGGCGTCGATTAAGGTTCTGTGGAATGCGTTGTTTACTTCGGTAAACACATCGTCGGTGCCGCAGTCAAAGGTGATGTGTACATCGGCATTTTTAAGCGCTGTAACGTAGGACGCCGCTGTCATCGACTCCCAGAGTCCGGGATTTTCGTCGCGTTCCCCAAGATGGGAAGTGAGATTCCAGCCCTTAGGGAAAGGTCGCAGATCCAGGCCGCCGCTCATGCTGCCTACGAGGCCGAATAATTCGGGGTGGCGTGCGGTTAGGAACATTGCTCCGTGTCCACCCATGCTAAGACCGCTGATTGCGCGGTGTTTTCGGTCGGCCTGTGTGGGGTAGTTGGCGTCTATGTAGGGAATGAATTCGTCGATAAGGAAGCTTTCCATCTTCATGCCGGCTTTGAGCGGAGAATCCCAGTACCAGCTGTCGCGGCCGTCGGGAGTGACTACAATCATCCGGTACTGGTCGGCGAGGCGTCCCAGATCGGGAGATTTGCGCACCCATTCGGTGTAGTTGCCTGTATATCCCTGCAGAAGATACAGGACAGGGAAACGGTATGAACTGTCGGCCGCCGCAGCATCGGGGATAACGACGAGTGCGTCCATCGGGCGCTCAAGCAGTGTGGTGTTTACGCTGATTGTGTCGACCTTGAAAGCGAAAGCTGCGTTTGCAATGGCGGCAATGGCCAGAATTGTTGTCAGAATCTTTTTCATGCGGCAAAGATACGAATAAGTCGAGCGCAAAAGCAAATTTATTTGATTTTGCCGGGTGAATGGCGCTATTCCGTATTTGTCAATATAATATCAGTGGATTGACCGCGTTATAGATAGTGGAAGCTATTCCTTTACATATTCCCGAACATGAAATTATCATTACATATATTGTCTCTTCTTTTTCTGGCTCTTGCCTCTGCTTTTTTGTTGCCTTCGTGTATCGAGGACGGCTTTACCGATTCGCCGTCCGATCAGCCTGTCTTTTCAGTCGACACACTGCACATGGGGGTGATATTTACCGGCGAGCCGTCGCCTACAAAACGTTTTGTAGTACACAATCCGCATTCCAAACAACTCAGCATATCGCGTATAATTTTTTCGGGCGATCATCCTGAATATTTCCGTATGAATGTCGACGGCATAAGCGGCCATGATTTCAGCGGGGTGGAAATCCGTGCGAAGGATTCTATTTTTGTTTTTGTCGAAACCACTTTGCCTGAGGGCGGTGCTTCGCGTCCGCTTGATTTCGACGCCACAATCGAATTTACAGTCAACGGTGTGACGTCGGAGGTCGTTGTCGAGGCGCAGGGACAGGATGTGGTGCGTATGCGTGAGGTGATACTTGAGGCTGACACACGTTTCACGGCTGAAAAACCATATCAGATATTCGATTCGCTGGTAGTGGCCCGTGGCGCTGTGCTGACTCTGGAGGCCGGCACGCAGCTGTGTTTCCATGACGGAGCCAGCCTTGTGGTCAGAGGTACATTGTTAAGCGAGGGTACGGTGGATATGCCGGTGAACCTTAGCGGTGACCGCACGGGAAATGTGGTAGCCGATATTTCGTTCGACATAATGTCGCGTCAGTGGACAGGTATGTTCTTTACTCCGACTTCGCGTGGAAACGTTCTTCGTCATACTGACATACGCAATACGTGGCAAGGAGTGGCCGTTACAGGCTATGTGCCTGAGTCGGAAGAAGAGGATGCCGTCCGCTCGGGGACTGCGGATGCCTCGGAGCCGGTGCTGACAATGATAAACTGCCATCTGCATAATTCCGGAGATCTGGTGCTTGAGGCTGTACATGCGGGTATAAAGGCTGTCGGCTGTGAATTCGGAGAGGGGGGCGGCGGTCTTGTCTATCTGCAGGGCGGCAGCCACAGTTTCAATCATTGCACGTTTGCCAACTATTATCTTTTTTCGGCTCTCGGCGGTCCTTCCGTATGGCTGGCGCATGTGTCGGCCGAAGAAAAGACAGGGGCCGACGACGGCAGCGGTTTGCCATATATATCGGCTGAATTCGGCAACTGTATCATATATGGAAACGGAACAGATCTGTCGCATGGCGATCTGACCGGTACTGATGTCTACTTCCGCCGCTGCCTGCTGAAGAGTGAAGGAACTGACGATGACAATTTCATAAACTGCCTGTGGGGCGAGGATCCGTTGTATTACACAGTGCGAGAGGATTATCTGTTCGACAGCCGTCTGAAACCGGAGTCGCCGGCCATAGGTGCGGCTGATCCGGCGCTGACACTTCCTGACGCCGCCATAGACGCTTATGGACTGGCGCGCGGTACCGCTCCGGATCTGGGAGCGTACGTGTTTATGCCTCCTGCCGAGGAAGAGTAAGTCCCGGTATATCGTCGGGGAGTCCGAATACACGTTGTATTTCGCCGGAGCGTGACAATTCATCCGCAGGCATACATATAAGTCGCGGGGAGTCGATAAGTGCTATTCGGTCGGCGGTGCGCATGGCTATTTCAAGGTCGTGTGTCGAGAAAATTATACATTTCTCATGTTCATGAGCCAGCCGGGCGAGCAGTCTGCACAGTTCGTACCGTCCCGGCAGGTCGAGAAAAGAAGTCGGCTCGTCGAGTAGCATTACGGGTGTGGCCTGAGCCAGCGCCCGGGCTATCATTATGCGTTGGCATTCGCCGTCCGACATGCGGTCGGTACTTTGGTCGGCGTAATCGGTCATTCCCACGGATTCAATGGCTTCGTCGACCGCCCGGCGGTCGACTTCCTGCATGTGTCCCAGCCAGTTGGTGTATGGTGCCCGTCCTATGGCCACTATGTCGCGACAACGCAGGGCGCCCACGCGGGTGCGGTCGGTTCCTACGAATGCGAGCGTCCGTGCCGTTTCGGCCGAGTCCATAGTGCGCATGTCGCGGCCGGCAAGGCGTATTGTGCCGCCATAGCGGCGGTTTAGTCCGGCGATGGCACGCAGCAATGTCGATTTTCCGGCTCCGTTGCGTCCGATGAGGGCAGTCAGTTGTCCTGCACAAAAGTGAGCGTCAATGTCGTTGAGAAGCTTTCCGCGCCCGTGACCTATGTTGAAACCAGCTAATTCTATCATTATACATTCAGGGATTTGTTGCGCATGACAAGCCATATCACCACCGGGATGCCGAGGAGGGAGCATATAGCGTTGACGGGCAGTATCAGCGCTTTTGAGATTATGTCGCAGGCGAGCATGACAGCTGCGCCTGTCATGGCCGAAGCCGGCAGGAGCACGCGGTGGTCGCTGTCGTCGAAAATCAGGCGTGCCACGTGGGGAATTGCCATGCCGATGAAACCGATAGGCCCGCAGAAGGCTGTGACTGAGCCGGCAAGAAGGGTGGTGGATATGAAAATCAGTGTGCGGCAGCGGCCTGTGTCGAGTCCGGCGGTGCGGGCGTAGTCTTCGCCGAAAAGCAACATGTTCAGGCCTTTGACGCTTGCTGCCGCCATGATGAGTCCGGCGGCTACCGATGGAGCAAGTATGGCCATCTGCAGCCAGTCGACGTCGGACAGTGAACCCATTGTCCATATTACGTAGGCTTTCAGAGCGTCTTCGCGGCTAAGGTATTGAAGAATCTGTACGACTGCGCCCACGCCTGAAGAGAGCATCATGCCAAGAATCAGAATGACCATTATATCGCGTATGCGGCGCGATGCGGCGCTTATGAGCAGAAGTACTGCCGCCGAGCCGAGCCATGCGGCGCCGGCGGTGCCGAGTGCCGGTATTGTGCCTCCGAAGCTGAAAAGCGGTGCGCCTATTATCACCATTGCCACGCCGAGGCTTGCGCCTGAGCTGATGCCGAGAACATAAGGTCCGGCAAGTGGATTTCGGAACAGGGTCTGCATCTGAAGTCCGCTGACTGAAAGCGCTATGCCGGCAAGGAGCGCCACAATTGCTTTGGGCAGGCGGATGTGAAGAATGATTTTTTCGACAGCCGGGGATGCGGATTGTCCGCAGAGTGCGGATATGACTTCTTCAGGGCTGATGCCCGATGCTCCGACGGCCATGTCGATGGCGAACAGCAGAATGATGCTTGCTGTCAGAAGCATGAATGTAAGACGTCGCCGTTTCATGATATTATTTCACGCGTTGATAATAGTTGAGGCCTTCGATGCTGTCGGGCGGAGTTTCGCTGAAAATTTTTATTAGGTCGGAAAGTATAAGGTCGGGCTGCATGACGCCGCTTTCCCAATAGTCGTTGCCGCCTGCGGCGTTCACGCGTAGCGTATTGTTGTACACCCGCCCTGAACGAACAGCGGGAACATCGGCAAATTTTGGGCATTGGCGCAGAAGTTCGCTGGCGGTGGATGCCGTGCCTGTGTTTATCCATATATCTGCACCGGAGGCCAGTATGTATGCCTCCTCTATGTCGACGGGGACACTTGCTCCGGATTTGTTCTGCGTATAGACATACTCTCCGCCTGCGTCTTCTATAAGACGCACGGCATAGCTGTCGGACGGAGGCATGAACCATGTGTCGGAGTACGGGGTGTTGAGCATTACTCGCGGACGGCGGCCTTTGGCCTGAACGGAATTGGATGCCACGGAGTCGTAGCGTTCTTTAATAAGCCGGAAGCATTCACGGCCAAGCTGTCCGCGACCTGTGATTTCGGCCAGCACGACAACCCATTCGGCTTTTCCTGTCGGGCTTTGTTCGGTGTAGTCGCCTATGTATATATATGGTATTCCGAGTTGTTCCAGCCGTTTTTCCATCGGACTTGCGCCATTGAGTCCGTACAGGAGCACGAGATCGGGATGTGCGCCTACGAGGGCTTCATAATCGACATTCCCTTCATATCCTACGTCGGCCAGAGAGCTGCGCCTCGCCTGTAGGGAACTGTTGGATATATAATCCGTACCCGATACCCCGACGATTTTGTCTGTGGCGCCGATGGCGTCGAGCATTGCTATATGGCTGCTCGACATGACAACAATTCGTTCCGCACTGTCCCGCAGGCACTGTCCGCGGAATTCCCGTGGGGCTGCCGCTCCGTCGCGCAACAGGAGCAAGCGGCGTGGAGCGGCCATGCTGTCTTCTCCCTGCCAGGCACGGGTGACGTTGATAAGCAGCGAGCGGTCCGAGTCTTCTTTCGGGGCGCTTATGGTGAAGCCGAGCGCTTCTGATGGGGTATAGGCTTTGCGGCTGTATTCTTCGCTGATATCATATCGTTCGCCGGAGCATGACTTAAGGAAGAGCATCACAGCCGCTAAAATCAAAAATGTATATGTTTTTTTCATCCGGTCGGAGTGTTTTTGTCGTAGACAGCGTATGCGCGGCGGCGAACTACCAGATATGCGAGATAGACAGCCGAGCCTGTAATCGCCCATGAAACGGGATATATTATCATAAGTTCTCTGAATCCGCCTCCCATGCGCGGGAGCATCCATACCCAAAGGAGTCGCAGCACGCAGGTGCCGAATATGGTGAGTACGGTAGGTGTCATGGAGTAGCCGAGGCCTCGCATGGCTGCACCGCTGATTTCGTAAGAGCAGGCGATGAACTGAAGAACCAGAACATAGGTAATGCGTACCGACGCATAGGGGTAGATTTCCGGATCCGTGGAGAACAGACTGATGAAAAGGTCGCGGCGCCAGAGTACCAGAAGGCTGAACAAGACCGTGCCGACGACCGACATAAGCATGTTCAGGCGAAATATGCGACGGCACCTGTCTATGTTGCCTGCAGCGTAATTCTGACTTGTGAACGCTACCGTCGCCTGTACGAATGCGGTCATTATGAAGTAGCTGTAGATTTCATAATTCAGCGCCGCCGCTGATCCGGCCGAGGCTTCGGAGCCGAAACTGTTGATAGCCGACAGTATAAATACGTTGGATATGGAGAATACCATTCCCTGAAGTCCGGCCGGAAAGCCGATGGAGAGAATCTTTTTTAGCTCGATTCTCGTTATTTTCAAAGTTTTGAGGTCAAGGCGTATGGCGCCGTGTTCCCGCATTAGGAAATAGACTGTGATGGCGGCGTTGACGCCGTTGGCTGTTACGGTGGCTATGGCTACGCCGTCGACTGTCATGCCCATGCCTGCGACAAAAAGAACGTTAAGCCCGATGTTGACGCATCCGGCGGCAAGAAGGCTGTAGAACGGCCGGCGTGTGTCGCCTATGCTTCGCAGAATTGCCGCGCCGAAATTGTAGATCATCAGGAACGGCATTCCGAGAAAGAATATGCGCAGATAAATGGTGGCCATTTCGAGGACGTCGTGAGGCGTGCCGAGCAGTTCGAGCATGGGGCGTGCCGCAAGCTGTCCTACAATAAGTAGAAAAAGACCGCTTGCTACGGCCAGAACCGCAGATGTCGATACCGAGTTTCTAACGCCACGTTCGTCGCGTCGGCCGATATAGTGGGCAATTACTACGTTTACACCGACCGACAGCCCTACGAAAAGGGTTATTATAAGATTTATGATTGGGCCGTTGCTGCCTACGGCGGCAAGAGCCTGCCGGTTGACGTAGCGTCCGATAATCACAACGTCGGCGGCGTTGAATGATTGCTGCAGGATGCCGCTCGCAATCAGAGGAGCGGCGAATAGCAGGATATTGCGCAGCAAAGGACCGTCGAGCATGTCGAGTGCGCCGCTTCCGGCTTTATTTTCTGTCTGTGATCGCGTCTTCATTGCATTGCAAAATTACGATATTTGGGTGCAAAAAAAAAGTCCGATACTCATTTCATCAATGTGTATGGGACCCAAGCCAAGAGGCATAATTCAAAATTGTTGCCTTACAGACTTTAACATAGAGATTATATCATACTTACTTATTCGACAACACCTCTACATCCGGTTTGCCGACTGTCGTCGCGACGTTGGATCCGATCTGTATTAATATGCCTTAGCTTAGGTTCTTAGAAATTTGTAAATAATTCAGGTCTAAGAAAAGGCATTAAGCAGGTGTCATATTGCGTGCAAAGTTAAGTATTATTTTTTTATGATGCAAGTTCTGATTTTGTTTGTCTGTGAAAAAAATATTTTTTTTGTGCGTTAATGTTTTTGCTGTTATATTGTTAGATAGGCTTGCAGGCTTGTCAAGACAATTTTCTATTGAAAAAAATGAAAAAAGATTTGGAGTTTTGAAAATAAGTGCGTAACTTTGCATCGCTTTTAAGAAATCGGGGTGTAGCTCAGTTGGTTAGAGTACGCGTCTGGGGGGCGTGAGGTCGCTAGTTCGAGTCTAGTCACCCCGACAAAATGCAGGAACGCAATCCGTCAAGGGTTGCGTTTTTTTGTTGTGTGGGCTGAAGTTGTGTCGCCTCTCGAATGTTTGATTTGCTGTGTAGTTTCGAAATGGCGTCCGGCTGCTTTCTGATATAGTGCAAAAAAAGACGTCATACCGGCCGGTACGACGTCTTTTCAAGTGACTCCTACAGGATTCAAACCTGTAACCTTCTGATCCGTAGTCAGATGCTCTATTCAGTTGAGCTAAGGAGCCGATCCAAAAACTACTACTATTATGAAATAAGTCTAAATTGTGACTCCTACAGGATTCAAACCTGTAACCTTCTGATCCGTAGTCAGATGCTCTATTCAGTTGAGCTAAGGAGCCGTTGACTTTTGCCTTATTGCGAGTGCAAAGTTACAACAAAAGTTTTATATGGCAAATGCTTTAACTTTTTTTATGAATAAAGCCGGCTGTTTGATGAACAAAAACGCATTTTACGGTTTAAAGTGGGTCAAGACGTCGAGCGGTTGCCAGCCAAGTTCCTGTGTGGCCTTTAGGTTGGAAAAGGTCAGTGTTGCTGTCATTTTTGCGAGTCGGCGGCTGTCGATAGGTAATTTTCCACCGGAGATGTCGCCGCACCATGCCATTAGCTTTGACAATATATGAGGTACAGACAGTGGTTTGCATTTGTTCATCTGTCGTGAGATAAGGGCTGATATATCGCTGAAAGAGGGGTGTGAGCTGTCGCACAGGTTATATATTCCGCCCCGTTTCTCCGCCAACGGAAGAATGCGTGCTATGTCGTCGGCCATAAGCATGCTCTTTCTGGCTTTGCCTCCGCTGATGTTGATGTAAAAGCCTTTTCTGATTGCTCTTGTCATGGCGCCGAGATTGCCGGGTGCATTTTTTCCGACGATAAGTGCGGGACGGAGGATGGTGAGTGTGACGCCATGGTCTGTACACCATTTGTCGAGATACTTCTCTGCTTTGATCTTGCTTAATGCGTAGGGTGTGTGACCGTTCAGCGGATGGTTTTCGTCTATCATTGTACCTTCATCGCAGCCGTAGACTGCTACGGAACTTATGTAGATGAAACAGTCAGGTACTCCGGATTTCTCCAGTGCCAGGCATAGATTATGTGTTCCGCCGACGTTGACATCGAAAAATCGTTGCCGTTCTCGTTCGTCTGATGGAATTGTATGAGCCAGGCCGGCGGCGTGAAGAACTGTACTGAAGCGCTGCGGCAGTTTCGGAACCCCGGCCGAAAGATCCGCCTGTATGTCGTTTACGCTGTTCCGGCCGAGTGTAGCGACTTTGTCGTACTGCATAAGCAGAGCCGGCATGATGTTTTGGCCGAGGAATCCGGATGCTCCGGTGAAAAGCAGGGTTTTCATCGGTGAACGGTGCTATTTCAGGGTACGTGTACGCCATTCTGAGCCGATAGCGGTAGAGGCCGAGGCTGTCGGGGTCTGGCTACGGCGGTTGCTCACGGTCGACTGGCGGCTGACGTTTTCCGATATGTAGTCGGACAGTTCTCCGAGGGTCAGTTCTCCGCGGCTTTCCTGAAGTTTTTTCAGCAGGAAGTATGTGAACAGTCCGTGTCCTTTCTCGCGGTAAGGGTAGGCTGTTTCGTCGCCCGAAGCGGCGCTGAACACAACCATGCGGCCTTGCGGAGCATCGGAGCGTACGCGACGGCGTACTCCGCGGGCTTTGTTTATCATGCCTTCGCCGCGTTGGGATCCGGAGAAACAAGCGTCAAGGAACACGGTTATGCTCCGTGCCTCTGTCGATGCCAGTTCGGTATATAGCTTCGAAGTCGGCAGGCAGTGGTCGGGGCGGGTGCCGTCGGCGTCGACGGGCATCAGATGTGGTGCGCGGGTGGCGTCGTCCTGCAGTCCGTGGCCGGCGTAATAGAATATAATGTCGAGTTTGCCCTTGTATGCCCGGGCAATGTTCCTGATGTCGGTTAAGGCGTCAAGCATATTGAGGTAAGTGGCATCGGGATAGTAGCGGACGTTGTCGTCGGGCAGGCCGAGAGTGGAGCGGCAGTATTCGGCAAAGATAGTGGCGTCGGCAGCGGCATAATCCACATTTTGAGCCTTGGCGTAGTTTTCGTTGCCTATGATAACGGCGAATATCTCCGGCTGCGATGTGCCGGTTTCCGGAATGTTGATGTCGACATCCGATTTCCCGACGCTCATGCGTACTGTCGATATGTTTTGCTGACCTTTTGGTTGTGTCGTTTTTTCGACAACGAAGGGTTCGAACTGATAGTCGATGTCGGCGGCGGCGAAATTGACTGTGGCACTGTTGAGGTAAAGGTATTCTTTGCCGTCGGGCATACGGAATTTCACTTCGGCGAGGTCGAGCCGGTCGTTTTCGATCCCGAATGCGGGAGTCTTTATTGTGATATCGAACTGTCGTTCAAACTCCGGAGCCTCGGACAAAGGAACCGGGACAAGTAGATTGCCGCGTGGGGTTTCGATAAGGAATACTTCGTTGTCGGCATCGTAGTCGCTCAGTTTATAGTCGAGTCTGACGTATGGCGCATAGCGGGTGATAAAATCTATTTCGGCTTCGACTGCCATCTGTTCTATCATCTGCCTGCGGGTGTCGTTGTTGACACGGGCTATATAGTCGGAACTTTTCTCGTAGCGGCCCTTGCGTTGCCATGTGTTTATAGCCGGTTCTATGCGTTTTTTCGCGAAATCGGCGAATGACACTTCTGCCGCCAGGGCGTCGCACGCCTTGCTGTAGCTGTCGAAAATTTTTCCGGATGGAGTGGCGTATGATTTTGTTTCGGCGTTTTTGAGTTCATAAATCTCGCCATAGCTGACAATCCAGTCGTATGCAGGTTTAACAACCTCCTTGACTTTCTTTTTATTGAAAAGTCCCCATTTGCCGTCTTTCTCGACATAGGCTACGGGGCTGTTTCCGTCGATCGTCATAATTGCTGTGTGGCTTTCCCCGTCACGATTGAAAGAGGCGTTTACACATGAAATATTAGGGTCGGCGAGTACCGATGTATATTCCGGTTCGAGAATCACTTTTCCGCTGCGGTCTATAAAGTTCCATTTGTCATTGTTGTCGCATACGGCGGCTATGCCTTCGCTGAAACGGCTGGAATGCTTCCATGTGCACGGTATAACTTCTTTGCCTTCGATATCGATGAATCCGTAATGCCCGTTGCTTACGGCAGCGAATCCTTCATAGAAAGAATCGATCCATTCATATCCTTCGGGAGTGAGCGTGGTTTTGCCGTCGGTGTCGATGAACGTCTGGATCGTACAGTCTAAGTTGCGGTCGTGCATTCCTACCAGAGCCAGTCCGCACGAAAAGTCTTGGGCCGAGTCGTAGATTGCGGGAATACATAGTTCTCCACTACGATTTATGTATCCGAAGTGGCCGTTGATGTGTACGATAGCCCGGCTATAGTGGAATTCAGCCGGTGCTGATTCGAATATGGCGTTTTCGGATACAGGCACTCCGCGGCGGTTTACTATGGTCCATCGGTCGCCGATGCGTACGGAGGCCAGCCCTTCGGAAAAAGGCATGGCGCTGTCAAATGCGGGTCGGATGGCGATTTCTCGGTTTTCGTCGATGTAGCCCCAGCGACCGTCGATACACACCGAGGCCATTCCGTCGGCGAAATCGTAGGCGTTGTCAAAGACGGGATTTACGAGTATTTTGCCGTCGGGGTCGGCATAGCCCCACATGCCGTCGATTTGGACGGGATACATGTCGAGCGCCATCGCTTCTGGATGGCAGATCGCGATGGCTGCAAATGCAGTGGCAATCAGTCTGCTTAGTGTTTTCATCGTATTCCTTGTTGTGGCTTTTTTATATTTTTCCGCTGTCGTTTATCAGGTCGAGGATCTGGTCGGGGGTCGAAACTATATGATTGGCATAAGCCTGGCGTAGCTCGAGAACGGAACGGAACCCCCATGATACTCCCGCTGATTCGATACATGCACGCCTTGCTGTTTCCATATCCACGCCGGAATCGCCTATATATAGAGTGTCCGCTTTCGGGGTGGGGCATAAGCCGAGAGCTTTGAATACGATGGAGGGATCCGGTTTTGCCGGCAGTCCGTCGACGTGGCCAAGAACGGCCCGGAAGTTTGCCGACGGGAAAAAATGCTTAATAAGTCGTTGTACCGCGCTCTCGTATTTATTGGACGTTACTGCCAGATTTATGCCGCGTGCGGTCAGTTCGTTGAGCAGTTCGGGGATTCCGCGGTAAGGCGTTGTGGCATCGCAGAGGTGTTCGTCATAATAGGTGCGGAATTCGGCGAGCATGCGTTTGACTATGCTTTCGTCGTTTCTGGCTTCGGCAGGCAATGCACGTTCGATGAGCTTGCGCACGCCGTTGCCTACCATAGTGGGGTAGACCCATAGCCCATGGCGCGGATAGCCGAGCGATTCGAGTGCGTGGTTGGTCGCGGTCGCCAGGTCGTCGATTGTGTTCAGCAGTGTGCCGTCGAGGTCGAAGATGATGTATGATTTCATGGCTTGTCAGAACGGATAGCCCACGGAGAAATGAAAATTGGCGTCGCGGCTCCATTTGGGATGGATAAGCGGCCATTCTTCCTGGTTCATGGCGGGGTTGTGGGCTTTGAACCCCAGGTCGAAGCGAAGCAGGAAATAGGTGAAGTCCATGCGCAGGCCGATGCCGTAGGCAGCGGCTATCTGCTTGTAGAAAGTGTCGAAACGGAACATGCCTCCGGGCTGGTTTTCGTAGTCGTGTACGGTCCAGATGTTGCCGGCATCGATGAATACGGCTCCTTCGAGCACCCAGAACAGTTTGGCGCGGTACTCAAGGCTCAGGTCGAGGCGTATGTCGCCGCATTGGTTGATGAAGTCGGTCACGGAATTCCGGGCGTCATACGAACCGGGACCGAGTGTGCGCACCCCCCAGCCTCGCACTCCGTTGGCACCGCCGGCGTAGAAGCGTTTTTCGAACGGTACCATCGAGGAATTTCCGTAAGGGTATGCGATACCGGCTCCGATGTGGAACGACAATGCGTTCCGGCGGTCGAAGTTCCGGGTGTAGGTATAATCCACCTCTCCCTTGACATATTGCGCGTACTGTATGCCGAGTATTTTATACACATTGTCCGAACGGTGTTGCCCTACCGCCGATGAAAAGGCATAGAGCAGGTTGCCTGCCGTTTCGGCGGATACACGCAGGGTAGTGACGTATGGCTGAAGGCTGAAGCCGCCGCTGCCGGTAGCATTTGCCAACCGTCGGTTGGAATGGTAATATGTATAGCCCATACGCATGATGAAGTGGTCTTCGTAGCTGTAGCGCAGCAGTGGATTCGAAGGGGCTATCTGGTCGATGAAGTCGATGGTCGATTGTGGCAGGCGCACATAATTTATGTCGATCAGGTCATAGGTATGACGGCGCAGGTCGGCGACCCGTTGTTGCTGCCATTTCCATTTCCAGGCTGCGCCGGCGATTATACGGGTATATTCCGGGCGCTCCTGATAGTTGAACGATACGGCGAATTCGGTTGATGCGAGGATTCGTTGTTTGAACGATTTGGATAAAAATGGGCATTTGAATTGCGGAAAGGTGATTCCTGTTTCGGCGGCATACTCCGAATAGCGTTTGTTGATAAGGCCGTCGAGGTTGCCGGAGAGGCTTTCGTAGGATGCGCGGAGTTTTGTTGTCAGCAGTTCGGAGCCGCGTGCCAGATTCCGGTGCTGATAGGTAAGCCCGAGTCCGAATCCGAGGTCGCCTTCGGAGTTTGTTCCTTCAAGTTCGACGGCGGCACTTTGCTTTTTGTTGCGCGACAGATATATGTAGGCATCAAGCATTGCTCTGTCGTCGGTGCTGCCGTAATGCTTAAGTTCGATGTTTACGAATTTAAGTATCGAGAGCCGTCCGAGTGCCTGGTATGTACGGTAGACAGATACGGCGGAGTAAGGGACACCGGGAGTTATATAGCAGCATTCGTCGAGGGTCGACGGTTTTATGTAATGGTCCTTGCCGTAGATGATCGTCAGCTGGCGGTAGTCTACGGTGTCGCGGACTTCTTCATGCCGGCGTTCGGAGAGAGTGGTGGCGTCGGCATCGAATACAAAGAAGACCTTGCGCACTATATATCTTAGGTGATGGCGCACTTTGTCGGTGTTTGAACTGTCGCCGCTGACGGATGTAGGAAGCGCAGACGGGTTATTAAGCCTGAGAGTGAGTCCGACTTTTTTGTTTCCGGCTATGGTATCGGCTGAGAATGTTATGTACTCCCGGTTGAAATCGTAGTATCCGGCGTTGCGCAGTTGTGCGGTTATGCGGGTGCGTTCGTTGTCGAGGTTTGTGCGGTCGAAAAGGTCGCCGGGGCGTATGACGGATTTTGCCGTGTCTGTCATCACAATGGCATGAAGGGCATGGTCGGGAATATCGTAGGCAAGCGAGGTGATGCGATGGGGCTTTCCTGCATGGATATTATATGATACTCTCATGCGTTTTGTTTTGCTGACGGTATCGACCTCGACACGGGCGTCGAGATATCCACGGTTGACCAGAGCCTGATGCAACTGTCGCTGTGAGGCTTCTGTAAGATCCTCGTCGTAGATTACGGGCGCTTCGCCAAGGCGTCTGAGCCATCGGTTCCACCATTTGGTGCTGTCGCGTCCGGAGAGGCTATAGGTCGACAGCTGTAGTTTCGCAAATCCGAAAATTTTATGGTTAGGTCGCTGACGCAGAAAGTTATACAGTTCGTCTGTCGGAACGTCTTCCGAGTCGTTTATTCGTATGTTGACTTTGTCAAGCAGGTAACTGTCGTCGGGTACATGCCGGGTTGTGCTACAACCGGCACATAGCATGGCTATGGCCATCATCAATGCCACCAGGCATGGCGACGTTACGCTCTTTTTTTTCACGTCTGCAAATATAGTGAAAAAATCAGTATGGCAACGTGAAGACAAAACGGGCGCCCTGACGGTAAGAACTGTCCACCGTAACGCTTGCTCCGAGCAGACGGCTTATCAGGCGGACTATATATAATCCCATTCCGGTTCCCCGCACGGTTGAATCGAGTTGCCGGAAGTTCTCGAAGATGGTTTCTTCCTGTCCTGCCGGTATGCCTATGCCTGTGTCTTCGACAGTGAATCGTACAAGCCGTTTTTCGGTGGATATTTCGTAGAATAACGTTACGTGCCCGCGTTCGGTGAATTTTATGCCGTTTGAGAGCAGGTTTGTCAGGATTTGGGTTATACGGTGTTCGTCGGCAGGTATTTCTGCGTTTTTCTCACCGCGTAGAAAGTTTACTTCGACTTCCGGTTTCATCAGAGGACGTACACTGTCGACAGCCATCTGGCATAGCTTGTCGAGATCGACCTGTTTTTTCTGGATGCTAATTTCCGTGCGTTCGAGCGACGCTATGTCGAGCACGTCGCTGACGAGTGTGAACAGCAGGCGGCTGTTCAGTTCCACGATGTTGGCGAAACGGCTGAGATAACGTCTTTGGGCTTCGGGAATACAGTCCACGATAAGTTGTGAGTACTCTGTGATTGCTGCGAGAGGAGTACGCACTTCGTGGCTCATGTTGTTTATAAAGTTGCTTTTTTGCTGTTCTGCGATTTTGGCCTGGTCGCGGGCTTTGATAAGTTCGCCTTTCAGTCGTTCGAGTTTGTCGCGTTCGTTGCTGAGCTGTTTGTTCGATTCCGCAAGGTTCAGTGTCAGTTGGCGCCCCTGATTTATTTTGCGTACAAGAACCATTATGGCTATAAGGAGGACAATCACGGTTATACATGCCATCAGAAACGCGATCTGTTCTAAACGTCGGCGTGTGTGGTTCAGTTCCATGGTTTCGGCTATGTTCTGCGCCTTGAGTCCGTTCATGTCATAGATAATTTGCAGTTCGCGTGTTTTTTCGACTGCTTTGTCGTGGAGTTGCTGCTTGAGTATTTCGTTATGCTCCAGAGCGGCCTCGAGTTGGGTTTTGTCGTCGCCGACAGCTTTTGCTGCCTCCATCAGGAATTTTGTGTAGCGAGGCCGGAACTCCGAGTCGGGTTGAATGCTCAGTTCGGCTTTGATCGATTGTATGGCTTTGTCGTATTGATTTGTCGCCATCTGGTAAAAGATGTCTACGCGTCGGCTGTTATTGAAGTCGGCGGCGATTTCCTCGTTTTTATCGACGAGTTCGCGGATAGCATTGTAGTACGAAGTGATTTCAGCTCGGCTGAGTTCCGGATAGTTTCCTAAAAGCCGGCGGTAGCAGATATAGCGGTTGCGGTCATAATTGCGGAATTTTCGTCCGTGTGCATGATAGTCGGCTTCAAGCCTGTCTATTGATGCAAGCAGGTTTCGGTCGGCCTCGACTGCACGGTAATGGCGATCGTTTCGTGAAAAAGCAAGGGCGCAGCGTGTGTAGAACAAGTTGCGTACAGCTCCGGAGTGGCTGGGCATCTGCATTATAAGTTCGTCAAGCTGATCTACATATTTCTCGAGCATTTCTCCGTGTGTAACCCGAGAAATAAGGCCGCATATATTATAAAGACGGATTATGCGTTCGTTGATGTCGGCGGGAGGATTTAGGCTGTATGCGCCTATAAGCGAACTTATGCGGTCTATCAGCAGGTCGTTTGCCGCACTGCTTGTGGCTCGTGAGTTTCTGAGCATGCTGACGAATACTCTGGTTTCGTTGGCATCCGTGCTTATCGGAAACTTGGCTACAATATTTTCGATCTCATCTAGAATGGAGTCGTTCGACTGGTGGTAGTTGGCTTTCTGTCGCAAAATGTCGAGCTGCGCTTCCGTGTCGCCGGCACGACCGGCTACATTATAGATGCTGTCGAACATTTCGGATCTTTTCCTGTGCTTGTCGATGTCGAATATGTGATAAAGCAGCAGAAGACTGTCGGCTGGAGTTCTGCTCTGTTTCAGGATATGGCAGATGCTGTCAATACTGTGGCTTTTTGACGGTGTGATCGCTTCGGCGCTGTGTGATGCGGCGCAGAATACAAGTATTGAAATAATGATACCACGTATGTATTTTACTCGTATATCCATAATTTTTCTTTGACCCGCAAATGTAGTCAACTTATTTATAAAAAAGTGGTTTGCAGACAATTTTTTTTGAAAAAAGCGTGTCGTTGACCTTTATCTTCAGGAGAAACAGCCGTGTAATTGTCATTTATGGGTGTGTGTTGTTGCAAAATGTCACTTATTGTAGAGGTTTTATTTGCGCGAAGAGGTGGTTCTGCAATTTTGTCCTTGCTTTTTGATGTCAAAAGGTGAAAAATATTTTGCAGATGTGAAAAAAGTTTTCTAAGTTTGCGCTGTTGCCACATGACGGCATCGTTTTGAATCAAATAAACCGGATAAGCCGACGCATCGTATCAATTTTCCACTAAAAATAAATAGAGTATAAACACATGTATCACTTCTAATTTATCTTATATGAAAAAACAGTTACTTTCTGCCGCATACGCCGTTCTTTGCGGCATTACCGCTATGGCGGCTCCAGGCGACCTTTTTTATGAGGATTTTGAAGGACAAACCATTACCGTAAGTCAGGATTACATCGACCTGGACATCGACGGTTGGGATGTAGTCAAAAGTAATCCGGACTCATCGCGACCGTTTTATTGGTGTATTTCCCGCGACACCAAGGGTGAAGGTGCGGCCTTGCAAGTCATAAACGTCAAGGCGTGGATTGACCCTTCGAAAGCAACCTATTCCAGCCCCGATATAAGCTTGAAAAAAGGTTATGACTGGCTTGTGACGCCTGAAATCACGCTTCAGGGTAGCTATGAGCTGGCATTCCAGTGGAAGAGTTCGTCGCAGGCACTTGATAAAAAGCAGTACGACCTGCGCGTATTCGTGCTTGAAGAAGGACAGACTGTCGGCGAGCTTGATGAAAACGGACATATATTTTCGTTCACAGATCCTGACATGTTGCTTGAGAGCGGGGTACAGCCGACTGACTACGGTTTTTATACCGTTCCCTGGGTAGGATGGACAAATTATGTATCGAAAATAGATCTCAGCCCTTGGGCCGGTAAAAAAATCCGTGTGGCTTTCGGTTATTATATCACCGGAGTCGTAGGCAGCTATTCAGGACGCATTGATGCCGTCAACAGTGTTGAACTGGACAATATACGCGTTTATGCCAACCAGGCGGCTCAGACTCCTGTCCCGACTCTCAGCTCCGATCGCTGGGATTTCGGTCAGGTTTATGTCGGCGCCTCGATGCGTTCAGACGCCATCACATTAACCAACACCGGTGCGGCCGGTCTTAAAATTACCGATGTAGTGGCTCCGGAGGGCTTTGAGGTGGTATTTGACCGTAAGCTTGAAGATATCAATCTGAAAAAGAACGAGTCGATGCAGTTCCAGGTGCTTTATAAAGCCTCTATGACATCATCGGCATCCGGCAACATAGTAATAAAGACCAACGGATCTGACGCGACCATGGCTGTAAGCGTATCGAAGCAGATGCTTGCGGCCGACGAGGCTTTTGAGGGCTTCGAGGGTGAAGTTTTTCCTCCTGCCGGATGGACCAATCTCCAATGGGGAGCTACCGAGGCATATATTGAAGGATCAAAGGCTGCTACCCCGCGCGCCTATTATCAGGAAAAGAACTACCTGCGTTCGCCGCGTATCGATGCCACCCGCGGGCCTGTTTCGATTTCGTTCAATTATGCCGATTTCTACAGCAGCGACGACGACACCGGTGCCGACACCGAAGTCCGTCTTGAATTCTCATCCGACGGCGGTGCCACTTGGAGCGTCGTGGATACTTATGACTATCAGGATGTCTACAATACGATCCTGCGTAAATCCTATACCCGCGAAGCTGCTTCCGACAATTGCTACTGGCAGTTTGTCTGGGATCTCACATACTATGACTCTGAAACAGGCGCAAATGCAGGCCTTTTCTACCTCGATGCTGTTGTACTCAACGGAATCTATGGTGCCGGCGGCGCTCCTGCAGCGACCACGGCCGTCAGACCGGCTGCCGATTCCGGAGAAATTTTCCCGCGAGGTGTGACTCTTGAATGGGCGCCGGCTCAGTTTGCGACCGGCTATAAACTCTATGTAGGCAGTGATGCCGCTGCGAGCAATATTGTGAACGGTACAGACCTTGGAAATGTACTGTCGTACACACTCCCAGACCTGGCGTATTCAACTACCTATAACTGGAAAGTCGTGCCTTATAACGCCAAGGGCGACGCCGTTTCATGCCCCACTTGGATGTTCCGTACTATTCCGGATCCGACAATCACCGACCTGCCATATTTCGAAGGTTTCGACAACGGTGTGCCTCCTTTGGGATGGAATATGATAGCTTCCGGCAGGACATGCTGGGATTCCAACACTCTTGCTCCTTACGGCGGTACGGCTTCGGCTATGGCTAATGCCCGTTCCGACGGCAATACTGCAATTCTTGAAACACCCGATGTGGTGGTGAACGAACCGTCATTTGTAACTTTCTACTGGGGCGATGACGTGGCTATTGATCTTGTGAAAGACACACTTGGACAGGCAGTCAATACAACCAAAGGATCCGACGGTATTTCCGACGTAAGCTTCGAGATTCTTGTCGACGGTACGTGGACGCGTCTGGCGCTCCTGTCTGATAAGAACAACAAGTACTGGATCCGTGAGCGCTTTGACCTCTCTCCGTATATAGGTAAGACCGTCGCATTCCGCTGGGTATATACCTATTATGATTACATGCGTACTACAGGCGCTTGTATCGACCAGTTCTCGATCGAATCGGCTATGCCGGTGAAACTCTCCTTCAACGCCACTGACTGGGATGCCGGCAAGGTCAACGCAACGGAAAGTTTCGATACGGAAACCGCATTCACCATTTATAACGACGGTTCGCAGGATGCCGAAATCAAGGCTGTGACATTCACACATCCGAACTTCCGCAGCAGCCTCAAGGCAGGGCAGAAGATCGCCGCCGGAAAAGCTGTTAACTTCTCGCTTGGATTCAGCGGAAACGATGCGAATAGCACACTTACAGGTGTCATGACTGTCGAAACGGCAGACGGGGCTTCCGCTTCATTGCCTGTTCGAGCCGAAGTGCTTCCGTCCGATACCCGTTTCTTTGGATTCGAACGCGACGTATGGGGTACCAAAAAACCTGCCGGCCTGACGACTGTCGATGTCGACCGGTTCAATACAATATCCTTGATGGTTGTCGACTATCCGTGTCGCGGAGAGGCATTCGCATTTGCTGTCATGAATTATAAGAAGTCAGACTGGAGCATCTGTTATCCTCACACCGGCGACCAGTGTTTGGTGACATTCGGTGCCGACGGCGACGGACGTTCAGTGGAAGACTGGATCATATCGCCATCGATGGTGGCTACGGCCGATACAGAATTTGAATTCTGGTGCCGCGACTATCTCAAGTCCGACGATGACCGTTTCGGTCAGGGTCGCGCTTGTGTCATGGTCAGCACGGAAGGACCCGATGATCTTTCGAAGTTCGAGATGGTAAGCTCGAATATGGTGCCCCGGCCTGAAAAAGAGGAATACACGGCATTCCGTACCCATCTGGGCAAATACGCCGGCAAGAAAATATGGGTGGGTCTGCGACACACTGTAACAGATGGTCTGGCTTATTTCTATGACGATCTGTGTTTCACACATGTGAGTGATTTCGCAGCCGGAAATCTGACATTTACAGTCGACGACAAGGCCGCTATATCTGTTTATCCGAATCCTGTGGCCGATGTCCTCAATATTGCAGGTGTTGAAGCCGCTGACCTGACGGTATATTCCGCATCCGGCTCGGTTGTCACAAAAGCAGAACAAGCCTCCTCTATCGAGGTTGACACTCTCGCTCCCGGTGCATATATCATAGTTATAGCTACAGACTCCGACGTACAGACACGCCGCTTCATCAAACGGTAGATTTATAAGATCTGCCGGGCTTCTGCTCCTGCTTGCCCGGCAGATCTTATACAACGGAATTTCCCGATTATCAAACAAAATACACACATTTGCAATGAAACAGACATTTACAAGACTGCTGAGTCTGCTTGCAGTTGCCGGTTCTGCTTTGGCCGCATATTGCGGGCCGGCCCTGACCATAACTGATGCGTCGATGACAAAGCTGACCACGGCGTCGAAACTCTATGCCGAAAGCGACAACGTGATCCGTTGTGTGAAATTTAATGTTACGCTGGAGAACACCGGCGATGCCGAGGTTCCGGCAGGCAAGACACTGACGGTGATGACGCGTTCCGACGAATATGATCTTCAGACCTGGCCTATCCCCGAAACGATTGCCCCCGGCGAGAGCAAGAACTTTGAATTCGGCGGTGAACTGAACCTCACTACTCTGATGGGATTTGAAGGCCGTAAAAGCTCTTATTGGGAGGCTATATGTATACAGGAAGATGTGACATTCACGACCTATAGCAACAAGGCTATTCTTGGTGGTTCGTGGTTCGATTTGTGTCCGTATGTAGTTGATTTCTGCCTGACTCCTGTCGGATCCGGCGCCGAGCTTAATTCCGCAATCAACTATGGATTCGTTACAGAAGCATCGACCAAGACATTCCGTTTGCGTTCAATCGGTTCGGCTGATGTGCTTATCACCGCAGTCGAACTTCCCGAAGGTTTTACCATCGATCAGACTCTTCCTCTTGTTTTGGTCGGCCGTGGAAATCCCGAAGCGACGGATGCCAATGAGTTCTGTACGGTAAATATAACCCTTACGCCGCTCTCCGCCGGTGTGAAGGCGGGGAAAATACGTTTTGTTTCAGAGAGTCTTACTAAAGAGTATGATATTTCAGGTTCATGTATTATGCCCGGCGTATTTTACGAAGGCTTTGAATCCGATGAGGGCAGCGCCTATGTTCCTGCCGGATGGATTCTGGGCGACAACTGGGGTGTGGCAAACAATTATCAGTCGGACGACGACAAATATGTGCTTGCACACTCATCGGCGACAAATGGAAGTGAAAGTTTCGCCATCACACCTCTGCTGCATTTCAATGCAGGTGAAGCTATGAGCGTCACTACAATCCGACGCAGTTACGATTCAAAACTTGAAATCTACTATTCTCCCGACCGCGTGAACTGGACTGTGCTTAAAAGAATAGCAGGACGAGCGCAGGATGGTTACGAGATGTATCCGTCGAATAACTATACACCGGTGGAACTTATTCTTTCCGATATTCCTGAAGGAAACTATTACATAGGTTTCCGTGGCTTGTACACTTATGTCAACGACGTTTTCGGTGGCAGTATAGTCGATGTCGAACACGATGTCATGGTGACATCCACGAACGCGACTCCCGCCGCCACTGTGAATAAGCCTTATGCCTATGGTATTACTGCACGAAATCTCGGCAAAAAGGCTGAATCAGCCGGTTCGTATACAGCCGAACTGCTTGTCGACGAAGAGGTTGTCGCTGCTGTCGAAGCTCCCGAATGGACTGCAGGAGCGGATATGGACTTTGAATTCTCCCATGTTTTCCACTCGGCAGGCGAGCACGTCGTATATGCGCGTATAACAGCCGGCGATGCGGTGGCTACCTCGTTGAACGTAGCTGTCGACGTCGTAGCGGAGTCGTCTGATGCCGCTGTGCTTGTGGGTACTGCCGGAAACGAGCAGGGTACCGAGGGCGCTCCATTCAAGACCTGGGACAAGAATTCAGAGAGTCAGGTGATCTATACCGAGGCTTATCTTGCAAAATACGGTATCGTTCCCGGTACGAAAATCAACTATATAGCTTTCGACGCACGTACAAACGCCGACAAGAGAATCAATGCGACTGTCAAACTGTGGCTTAAGAAAGTCAATGAATCGATAGTCGATCCTTACGCCGCATACGATATCAGCGATGAGGAGCCGCTCTATTCGCAGCAGCATGAGCTTCTTTATGTCAATGACAATAATTTCCGCGAATTTGTCCGTATGCCTATCGAGGGTGGTTATGTCTACGAAGGCGGCAATCTGCTGATGGTAACACGGCACCAGGATGCAGACGGATATGCCCGTGTATATGTATGCCACGATCCGGAACTTGCCGAAAATGCTATTCTGAAAAGCACAGACAGTGCTACATCATTCCTTACGATGTCTTATAGCCGTGATGCGAACGGTACGCCTCTGGCAAAGTTCGGTGTCTATGTCGAACCTGCATCGGTAAACGGTAAAGTCACCGGTATCGACGGAGAGCCTCTTGCCGGACAGATCGTTGAGCTTCGTTCGGGCGATGTGCTCTACACTGCAGTGACCGACAGCGAAGGCAATTATAGCGCCGATGTTTTCCAGCCGGAACTTGATTATGTGCTTACTGTTGCCAAAGCAGGCTATGTGCCCTTCAGCACAGAGCTAAGCTTTGCCGCGAGCAGCTCTGTTACTGTCGACGCTTCCCTTACAGAATTCTCAGGCGAGCGTGCGTTCACTCTCAGCCTTGTTGTAAGTGCTCCGGAAGGCATAAGCCTCGACGGCCGTCAGTTCACGTTGACTCCGGTGGCTACTTTGGAATCGTATCCTGCCGAAGAGTGCGTGCTTGCAGCAGACGGCACGGCAACGGTCAATGTCTGCGGAGGCAAGCACATTCTTGAAATGACTGTCGACGGCACCATGCCTCACAGTTCCGAAATCAATGTGAAAGGCGACATGGAACATCAGCTTGCTCTCGAACTTAAGGAAACCGGACTGGAGCTTAATGCAGTCGGCGAAATCGCCATATATCCGAATCCCGTTGTCGATGTAGTCAACATCGCCGGTGTCGAGGCTGCTGATATCACGGTATTCAATGCCGCCGGCGTTGAAGTAGCTTCCGCAAAAGCAGTCAAGGCTCTTGCTGTCGACGCGCTCGCTCCCGGTTCGTATCTGGTTGTTATCGTTACTGACGGGCAGACTGTGACCCGTCGTATGATCAAACGTTAAACAGATTGTAAAACAATAAGCCCTGTCGGTAAAATAGATATAATTACCGATAGGGCTTTTTTCAACGGATTGGAAAATTACAAACAATGAAACATCTACTTTTCAGTTTTTTTCTCGTTTTTGCCATTGCCTTGCCGACAGTGGCCGCGAATTATTCGACGGAGCGTGAGCATTCATTTGAATTGCAGGTGAACGGCCCATCGGGACTGAATATGTCGGGACTGCGCTTTTCACTATATTCCGGACTCGTTTCGGCATTTTATCCTCAGTCTGAAACAATGCTCGATGCAGCAGGTCATGCAGCATTAGATGTCTATGGAGGCCAGCATACTTTGCAGCTGGATATAGACGGGATGAAAAAAGTCACGCGCAGTTTTACCGTCGACGGCCCTGTAAGCCTGACTATAGATCTTAGCGAAAATATAGATGCACCATACGGACTTTCATGTACGATCGACCACGATATATATACGGCGGTCAATACCGTTACATTGGGCTGGAATGGAGAAGAAACAGTATTTGAGGATGGTTTTGAGGATTATGACGCTTTTGCCGTAAATTTTGCTCCTTGGTCGGGAATCGACGGCGACGGTGTTGCGGCGGCTGATTTGCAGGGACTGTATCCGAACAGAGGCGTCCTGAACTATGCTCAGATAATCAATCCTATGGCTGTAAATCCGGTGTGGGATCCCGTACAGTATCCTACGCTGGCAGCCAGAACCGGGATGCAGTATGCCGGTTTTATCCAGACCACATCCGGCGTACCGAACGACGACTGGCTTATAACTCCGCGTCTTACCATAGGGCGCGACAATATCCTTCGATTCAGTGTCAAGAGCGCTGATAAAGGAAGCGCGCGTTTCGTTGTCGGTATAACGGAAGTAGCCGAACCCCGAGCTTCGGATTTTATCGTGATTTCTGACGGAAATTATATAGAAGCGGACTATCGCGGCTGGACCGATGTCGAGATTTCGCTCGCAGACTATGTCGGTCGCGATGTTAAGATAGGTTTTCACTGTATATCTGCTACAGGAGCCTTTATCTCGCAGCTCGACGATGTGTTCGTAGGACGTCTGGCCGAGGCTGGAGCCATCGGATGCAATACGCGTCGTGTAGCTCCGCATAAGGCCGGCGGTCCGTATGAATCCTACATAATCCGCCTCGACGGGGTAGAAGTAGCCAGAACCCGAGGGCTTAGCTATGTGCTTGATGACGTAGCTCCGGGCGAGCATGTCGCTGAAATAGTATGTACCGGTCTTGAAGCAGTCAGTGAAGCAGCTGTGATTCCTTTTACAATAGACCCTGAGGATTTTGTCCGTGCGGAATTCGCTCTTTCCACCAACAACGGAGAAGTCTTGTCTGCTGTCAATTTATCGCTCGGATCAGGCGACAGAGCTTATACGGTGCCTCTTGTCAATGGTGCTGCGACAGTTCCGTCGCTTCCGAAAGGTAGATATTCAGTGGCTGTTGCCGAGGAGTTCTACCATCCTTACAATTCGGATATAAGGGTCGAGGCCGACGGTCGTTTTGAGATTCTGCTCGAGGAGGTCATTACGGCGCCGTTCAATGTCGCGCATTCATCTGAAGAAGGAGCCGACGGACTGGCTGATGTGACTGTCACTTGGAACCGCAACTATGGGTTTTATGACAGTTTTGAAGAATATGACGATTTTGCTACCGATTATTTCGGCGGATGGACTACCCGGGATAGAAACACCATGGAGCAATATTCTTATCCTATAGGCTTGGGGTCGATGTACAATATCGTTACATTCCCCGGCTGCAGCACCACTTCGGCGCCGGCATGTGTGCCGCCGCTCGTGTTCAATCCTCTGACTACGTTACCGTCCATGGCTTCGGATCCGGCTGTCGCCGCACCTACGGGAGAGAAGACCATACTTTTCCAGGGACCGCAGGGCGCACGAGCCGACAAATGGCTTATTTCGCCTGAAATTTCTGTCCGCGAAGGTTATGAATTCTCGGTAGTGGCCAAAGCATACGCGATATATACGGAAACTCTTGAATTCTGCATCTCGACAAACGGAACCTATCCGTCAAGATTCACAGTACTCGATGCGGTCAATCCTCCGCACTCCGAATGGACGAAGTATGTGATTTCTCTTGCCGATTATGTGGGTAAGGAGGTGCGTGTCGCCGTGCATTGTACGTCTAACGACGGTTTCCTTGTTCAGGTCGATGACATAAGTGTCGGCCGCGAAGGAGGCGAGGAGGCTGCTGCTGCCGGTTATGTCCGCTATTACAATGTGTCGCTTGACGGAGGCGAGCCTGTAGTGACGGGTGATAAGGAGATTACGTTCGATGGTCTTGCCGACGGACGGCATACTGTAAGCATCACCGCTGTTTACTCGTCCGGAATCTCGGATGCTGTTATCTATGAATTTGAAATAGGTTCTGCCGGTGCTGCTGTTTCCGCTTGCAGTCCGGAATTGTCTGTAGTGGCAGCGGGCGGTAATCTTGAGTTCAGAGGGAAAGGCACAGCCGAAGTATTCACGCCACGCGGAGAACGAGTCGCTACAGCGGATGTGGATGGCGCTTTGTCGCTTCCGCTCTCTTCCGGAATCTATATCGTCCGTACCGATTCAGGACGCGTGTTAAAGTTCAGGCTCTGAAACAGGCCTTTGTGTTTAAAAAAAAGGCGATGTGTCCGCTGCGGACACATCGCCTTTCAGTGTTTATGACTTTGGATTGTTATTCGTTGCTTTTTTCAACCTGAGCCACTTCAGGGTCAACTCCCCACTGCTGCTGTGCGAGGCGGAGATAGTTGTTGTAGCGCCACTGTGCGTTGGCCTTTGCTGCAGAGTACAGTTCGGCTGCTTCAGCGGGATACTGTTTGAGCATAGCGGCATAGCGCACCTCGCCTTTGAGGAAGTCTTCGAACTTGTCCCAGTCGGGAGTCTTGCTGTCAAGAGTGAAAGGATTCTGTCCCTGTTCTTCCAGAGCAGGGTTGTAGCGCCAGAGCTGCCAGTATCCGCATTCCACGGCGCGGGCTTCTTCGGCCTGCGCGTGTCCCATGCCTGCTTTAAGGCCATGGTTGATACAGGGCGAGTAGGCGATTATCAGCGACGGGCCGTCGTAAGCTTCGGCCTCGCGGATTGCTTTGAGGGTCTGTGCGTTGTCGGCACCCATAGCGATCTGTGCGCAGTAAACGTAGCCGTAGGTCGAGGCGATAAGGCCAAGGTCTTTTTTGCGGATGCGTTTGCCGGAAGCGGCGAATTTGGCAATGGCACCGATGGGTGTAGCTTTTGATGCCTGACCGCCGGTGTTTGAATATACTTCGGTGTCGAGTACAATAACGTTGACATTCTTGCCCGATGCGAGTACGTGGTCAAGGCCGCCGAAGCCGATGTCGTAGGCTGCGCCGTCGCCGGCGATAATCCACTGCGAACGTGCTGCGATGTAGCCTTTCAGTTCAATGATGCTCTTGCAGGTGTCGCAACCACAGGCTTCGCAAAGAGGTACGAGCTTGTCGGCTACCTCACGGGTCACGCTTGCATTGTCGCGGTTGTCGAGCCACTGACGGGCGAGAGCCTTGATTTCGTCAGAACATTTGTCGCAGCTGAGAGCGGCGGTCATAAGGTCGGCCAGACGAGTGCGGATTTTTTCGGTGGCAATCTTCATGCCCAGACCGAATTCGGCGAAGTCCTCGAAGAGCGAATTAGCCCATGCGGGACCGTGGCCGGCAGCGTTTGTCGTGTAAGGTGTCGAGGGAACGGAACCGGAGTAGATCGAAGAGCAGCCGGTGGCGTTGGCAATCATTTCATGATCGCCGAAGAGCTGGCTGATGAGTTTCACATAAGGTGTTTCGCCGCAGCCGGAGCATGCACCGGAGAATTCGAACAGCGGTGTTGCGAACTGGCTGTTCTTGACGTTTGCCTTGATGTCTACAAGATTCTGCTTTGAAGTTACTCCCTTGACGCAGTAGTCCCATTCGGGCTGTATGTTGAGCTGGCTTTCGAGCGGTTTCATCTCGAGAGCCTTGACTCCCTTCTTGCCGGGGCATACGTCAACGCAGTTGCCGCAACCGAGACAGTCGAGGACGTCGACAGCCTGAATGAAGCGCATGCCTTTGAATGCCGGGCCAAGGGCCGGGATGCTGTGGCTTTCTCCCAGAGGAGCTTTGGCAGCTTCGGCCTCGTCGAGTACGAAAGGACGGATTGCTGCGTGAGGGCAGACATAGGCGCACTTGTTGCACTGTATGCAGTTTTCAGGCTTCCATTCGGGAACGAATGCGGCCACACCGCGTTTTTCGTAGGCGGCGGTTCCCTGCTGCCATGTTCCGTCGGCGATGTCGGCGAAAGCGGATACTTTCAGGTCGTCGCCCATCTGTGCGTTGATAGGACGTACGATTTCGTTGATGAATGCGGGGTCATCGTTAGCGGCTTTGGGCGCTTCGGGCAGTTCGGCCCAAGCGGGATCTACGTCGAGTTTGTGATACTCGCCGCCGCGGTCAACTGCGGCGTAGTTCTTGTCGACTACGTCCTGACCTTTTTTGCCGTAGCTCTTCACGATGAATTTCTTCATCTGTTCGATTGCCAGATCAACGGGAATTACTTCGGTGATACGGAAGAACGCACTCTGCAGGATGGTGTTGGTGCGGTTGCCGAGTCCGATTTCTTGGGCTATGCGGGTTGCGTTGATGTAGTAGACGGTGATGTCGTTCTTGGCAAAATAGCGCTTGATGTGCACAGGCAGGTTTTTGGCCAGTTCCTCGCCTTCCCAGATGGTGTTGAGCAGGAATGTGCCGCCTTTGCGCAGGCCGCGGGTGACGTCGTACATGTTCAGGTAGGCCTGTACGTGGCATGCAACGAAGTTGGGGGTGTTCACAAGATATGTGGAACGGATGGGCTCGTCGCCGAAACGCAGGTGTGAGCATGTGAAGCCGCCGGACTTTTTGGAGTCGTAGGCGAAGTATGCCTGACAGTATTTGTTGGTATTGTCACCGATGATTTTCACGGAGTTTTTGTTGGCACCGACTGTTCCGTCGGCTCCGAGTCCGTAGAATTTAGCTTCGAAAGTTCCGGCAGCTCCGAGTGCCATTTCTTCCTTGAGGGGCAGGGATGTGAAGGTCACGTCGTCGACAATGCCGAGTGTGAAGTGGTCCTTGGGCATGGGCAGCGCGAGGTTCTCGAATACGGAGAGAATCTGAGCGGGAGTTGTATCCTTGGATGCCAGACCGTAACGGCCGCCTACGATGACGGGGGCGTCGGCTTTGCCATAGAAGCATTCCTTGACGTCGAGATAGAGGGGTTCGCCGTTTGCTCCGGGCTCTTTGGTGCGGTCGAGCACTGCTATGCGTTTGGCTGTGGCAGGTACGGCTGCGAGGAAGTGTTTGGCGGAGAAAGGACGGTAGAGATGTACGGAAACCAGACCGACTTTTTCGCCTTTGGCGTTGAGGTGGTCGATCGCTTCCTGTGCGGCCTGGGTAACTGAACCCATGGCAATAATCACGCGATCAGCGTCGGGTGCTCCGTAGTAGTTGAACAGGTGGTATTCGCGGCCTGTGATTTTGCTGATCTCGGCCATGTAGCTTTCCACGACTTCGGGCACAGCGTCGTATTGGCGGTTGCATGCTTCGCGGTGCTGGAAGAATACGTCACCGTTTTCGGCCATGCCGCGGGCTACGGGAGCGTCGGGGGTCAGGGCGCGGCGACGGAATGCGGCGAGAGCCTCGCGGTCGAGCAGGGGAGCGAGGTCGTCGGTGTCGAGCATCTCGATCTTCTGGATTTCATGCGATGTGCGGAAGCCGTCGAAGAAATTCACGAAAGGCATGCTGGCTTTGATGGATGCGAGGTGGGCTACACCTGCGAGGTCCATGACTTCCTGTACGGAGCCTTCGGCGAGCATTGCGAAGCCTGTCTGGCGGACGGACATCACGTCCTGGTGGTCGCCGAAAATCGACAGAGCGTGTGATGCCAGTGTACGTGCCGAAACGTGGAATACGGTGGGGAGCAGTTCACCGGCGATTTTATACATGTTGGGGATCATCAGCAGAAGACCCTGCGATGCTGTGTAGGTGGTGGTGAGGGCACCTGCCTGAAGGGAGCCGTGGACTGCGCCGGCAGCACCGCCTTCAGACTGCATCTCCTGCACCAGAACGGTTTCTCCGAAAATGTTCTTGCGACCGGCGGCAGCCCATTCGTCGACATATTCAGCCATTGTCGACGAGGGTGTGATGGGGTAGATGGCAGCCACTTCCGAGAACATGTAGCTCACGTGGGCGGCGGCCTGGTTGCCGTCACAAGTCAAGAATTTTTTTTCTTTACTCATAATGTTTTTGATTATACGAAGGTTTTGTTGTCTTCTTTTATGTTTTCGCGCACTTCGGATGCTGCGCGCGAGGGGCTGGAAACACCGCTGCAAAAGTACGAAAAAATCCCCGACCGCCCAAGGCTGCCGGGGAAAAGTTTAGCGTATGAAACGGTTTTTAATACTAAGTTCCAGAGCGTTCCGGAGTGTTGTGTCAACGTCCGGCAAATGTCTTGACGGCTTTCCCTGCACAGGAAATGATATAGAATCCTTGCACGGGCAGAGTGATTGTCGCGCGGCCTTCGCTATCGGCTGTGGCGAGTGCCACGGTACGTCCGCTCAGGTCGGTTGCAACGATTGCGGCGCCGGGTGTGGCGGTACAGATGGCGGACAGGCCGTCGATGCTGACAGTTAAGCCGCTGTCGTCACTGCTTTCGATGTTTCCGATGCCTGAATAGTGGCCGTTCATGTCGACACGTTGTATGGCTGAGCTTGCCGACTGTTTGTCTTCGTTATTAACGCCGCGTACGCTGTAGTTGAAATAGCGGACTTCTGACGAAAGGCCGCCAATGGTTTCCGAAGTGCCGGTTACTTCGCGGTCTATGTAGCCTTCGAGTGGTTCGACAGTGGTTTCGGTGATGGTGAAACGGATATCGTCGAGAGCTATGTTTCCTGTAGCCGGTTTGCTGTAAGTAAAGCGCAGGGCGGTCAACTGCATTCCCGTGAGGTCGGGAGTGATGGTCTGTCCTGTCGTTTTCGGGATGTATGAACCTATTTCGAACCATTCTCCTCCGTTGTTGCTGCCTTCGACGCGCAGAGCGTTGTTGGTTGTGCTGCTGATTCCGGCTCCCATCATGAAGAAGCTGAGTCCGGATATGGACTTGCCGAAGTCGGGAGATGTCAGCATCGAGCCTTCGCGCTGGAATTTGAGAGATGGTGCGTCGTCGCCGAAATAGTATCGCGACGATTCAAGATAAGAGTCGTTTAGTTCGCTGTCGGTCCATGTCCATCCTTCGGGGATTACCGCTTTGGTTGAGCTGGTTACACCGAAAGGAATGTCAACTTTGCTGTATCCTCCGGGAACTTCGGCTGTTACAGTCAGAAGATATGATAAGGCACCGGGGAGTTCCTGCCATCGTGCGGTGAATGTCCCTTCGGAAATGTCGGCCGGTTCCAGTATGACAGGTTTCAGGAATGTGAAATCTATTTCGCCTGTGGTGAATGATGTTTCTGCTGCAGGCGATGCCACGTTGCGGCATGTGGCGCGCAAGGATGCCGTGTATTCCGTTTCGGGCATAAGGCCTTCGATCTCTGCCGATGTGGCGTCGGCGCCAAGGCGCAACTCTTTGTAGCCCTGTAGATAACTGATGTTGTCACCGCTTCCGCTGTATACGTCGAGGATGTAGCCGTCGGCGATTTCTACGGTTTTCCATGAAAGAGTTGCCGATGCTCCGCCGTTATTGTCATTTGCATGTGCCGTGAAATCGGAGGGCGCCGAAATGTCGATAAGGCCGCCGTTGACGTCGAATGTTATTATCCCGTTGTTTTCGGTGATGCCTGTTATGTCCATTACCGAGCTACCCTGCCATGTCTTGAACGCCGGTTTGCTGCTTGCTGTAAATTCCGTCTTGTTGTTCTTTCCGTCGGCGGTGATCAGAGGCCATGTGTAGCCGGCCATGGATGCGTTGCTGGAGTTGTTCGGGCTTTCGTTTGCCTCGACAATGTCGACATACTGGTGGGAGCGGGTGTTGTTGACCTCGGATTTGTCCCAGACTGTCTTCTGGAAGTCGATATGCCATATCAGCATGCCGTGGCCGGGTACGTATTTGTCCCATCCTGTTTTCTGACGGTTCTCAAAGAGGAAGAATTCATTGGTCTTGTTTGTCTGCGCGAGGCATCCGCGGTTGGATGTGCCGAGTTCTTCAAGCCGTATGGTGTTCGGGTCGCCGAGAACGACCGGAACCGTCCATCCAAGGGCATTGCGCTCGTACATGGAGTAATTTGGCGGGGTGCGACCGTTGTTGTTGTAGGGGCCGTAGTCCATTGTCGACCAGTCGCCGGGTGTATACGTTGCGGTGGAGCTGTTTGTATGATACAGGTCGGGCAGTCCCATTACGTGTGAAAATTCATGCACGAAAGTGCCTATGCCGGCCGGTGTGTTTCCGCTGATTTCGTTTGTGCATGCATAGTGGTCGAGTAGCAGTCCGTCGACAGTCACATGTTTTCCGGCCGCAGTGACATCCCACTGGTGCGGCCATACTGATTCTGCAGGACCGCCGTCGGCTTCGCCTTGTCCGGCGTAGAAGATGAATATGTTGTCAAGGCGTCCGTCGTTGTTGTAGTCATAAATCGAGAAGTCGACATCGGGATCGAGGGCCTGAGCTGCATGTATAACCATCTCTTCGGGAGCCTGGTCGCTGCCGTAATAGTCGTTGGCGCCGTAGTAGCGTCTGCGGTTGGGCAGGGTGACGGGGCCGTAGACATCGAAAGTAGGAGTGAACATGCCCCCCGACTGGTCGATGAAAAAGTCGCGAGCCGAGCCTGTGCCTCCGTGGCGGCTGAATCCTTCTTCGTTCAGCAGGGCCGAGAAGTATTCAGCCGGATTTTCTGTGGTGAATTTTATGTCGGTGTATTCTACCAGAATCACACATCCGCGAATTTCGCCTTTAGAGGGAAATGAGTTGTCGAAAAGTCCGAGTCCTGACTGCGGCGGCAGACCTTCGGCTGCATTGGAAAGAGCCTGTGCGGCAGCGCGGGCGCGTTGTCTGTCGGTTTCGCGGGATTTGGTCGAGCGCGGTGAGAGTGCGGCACGCTCTCGTATGGCTTTGATTACGGCTTCGGGGTCGATGCCTGATGCCAGACGTCGGGCAGCCGGAGCGCGGTGTGCGGCGTCGGTGACAGCGATGTCGCTGAGCTGCAGAGTGCCGTCGGCGGCGATGCTTGTGTAGCGGAGGTAGCCTTCCGAGTCAGTGGTCAGGGGCAGGCCGTCTTCGCTAAGATAGTAATGGCAGTTTTCGTCGCCGTTTAATGTGACTTTTACCGTCGAGCCGTCGGGCTGTCTGAAGTCCGACAGACCGCGTTTTGCCGGAATGGCCTGTGCGGTGAATGCCGCAAAAATTGCAGAAGCAAGGAAGAGGCCGGTTATGGGCTTTTTCATTATGCTGGTTTATTGTAAGTGATAGCTTTTTTGTTGTCTGATTCGAATGTCCCCGCATTTGGTGCGTTTTGCGCGCTGTCGGGGAAACAAAGCTACAATAAAATATCCGGATTTTATCAATTTTATAATTAAAAATAGATGAAAAGCGATTTTCTCCCGATAAATCTCTGAGAAGAATTTTCCGGCGGGAAGCTTTTACTTTTCTGCAGCGGTTTCCTCGACCTGTCGGGATGCTTCTTCGATGTCTTCGGGATGTTTGGCGAAGTATTGGCGGAGAAGTTCTTTTATGTCGAAAAAGTAGCCTTCAGGAGTGCTGTCGTTGCGACGTTGTACGGATATGTAGTCGTAGAAAGGAGGACGGAATGACTGTCCGGTGGCTGTCAGGCCTGAAAGATTAAGGAAGTCGTACTCATGCTGCGGATACACGACTATCCATGCCGTTTCCTGTGTGAGTCCGGTGCCGGATGAGGCGATTACAAGGAGGAGGTGGTTGAGTTTGTATTGCCATATCTTCGCCAGGTCGTACTTGTGGTTCTGTTCATAGACGAATATACGGTTTGTCAGTTGTCGCAGGTCGACCGGATTATCGGCAAGTGCCTGGGTGGAATAGTCGAGCATTTTTTCGCGGTCGGAACGGGTGCGCTTTGCTTTGGCGTAGATCGGTGCCAGTTCGTCGAGCAGACCTTGGTTGGGTGAAGCGCGGTATGGGTCGTAGTCCTCGCGGAAAAGTGTGCCGTAATAGAAATACTGGAATTCACGTGATGTCATAGCTGAGTCGTTGGCCATGAAGCGTTTGAGCAGGCGCGGATAGAAGTATGGGGAATTCTCGTCGGTGGTGGCTGAAGCGATAGAGTCAAGATCCGGACGCCCAAGTTCTGCGCGTGCGGCTGCCGGCGAGTTGGCAACGCGGGCTGCGTCTGCAGAGAAAGAGCCTGCGGCAATGCACAATAATATGACGGATAATATTCTGTTGAGCATGTCTGTGTCGTGTTTTTAGAGTGAGCTGAGCGCGATTGCCGCCATGGTGCATGTGATTATGGCAGGCAGGGCGCGTGAGCCGACAAAATCGGCGAATTGCCGTGAATGAATGTCGATTTTTTCTCCGCGGGGAGTTCGCACGTAGGCTATGGCCGCGAGTATGGCGCCTGCGGCACCTCCACAGATGAGGCTTGCTGCGGTCGGGCTTATAAGATACCCCAGAAGGGTGCCTGCCAAAGTTCCGGTGGCGACATAGCCGTTTCCGTTGCGTCTGCCGCCATGAAGATAGCGTATTCCTGCGGCGATGGTAGAGGCTACAGCCCAGAACAGGAGTGTTTCCGTTGCAGGGGTTGCTGATGCGAAATGAGCTGTGACCATTGACGCGAAAGCGGACGCTACGGCGGCGGGAACGCGTGGAAAGTAGGTTGCGATGATGCCGGTGATGGCAAATGCAATGGTGGCGAAATCGAGAATCGACATATTCATTTCCACAAAAATAGCGAAAAGGGGCGGGATGCAAGCTGACGGCAAGGCTTTTTTCGCATTAATTATCTTTTTTTTAGAGCGATGGAACGGCTTCGCGGACTTATGTAAACAATAAGGAGCCGCACCTGCACAGGCACGGCTCCTTATTGTTCAGGATCAGTGTTATGTAATTATTAGTCTATGGTTTCGTCGGCTTCGTATCCGCCCATTTCGCGAATGGCGTTCTTCAGCATCACGTACTGCTGGAAGAGATGGTTGACGGGTACTTCGTCTTTGGTGTAGTCGTGCATCGGGCTTTTGAGGAAGAAGCTCAGGAATCGCTGTGTGCCGTAGCGTCCGGCGCGGGCTGCGAGGTCGCTCAGAAGCACCAGGTCGAGGCAGAGGGGAGCTGCAAGGATAGAGTCGCGGCAGAGGAAGTTGATCTTGATCTGCATGGGGTAGCCCATCCATCCGAAGATGTCGATGTTGTCCCAGCCTTCCTTGTTGTCGTTACGCGGGGGGTAGTAGTTGATGCGTACTTTGTGGAAGTAGTCGGTGTAGAGGTCCGGCTGCTCTTCGGGCACGAGGATTGATTCCAGAGTCGAGAGTTTGCTGACTTCTTTTGTGCGGAAGTTGGCGGGTTCGTCCAGTACGAGTCCGTCGCGGTTGCCGAGGATGTTTGTCGAGAACCATCCGGAGAGTCCGAGGCAACGTGTGCCGATGATGGGGGCGAAGCCTGATTTTACCAGAGTCTGACCTGTTTTGAAGTCTTTGCCGGCGATGGGCATGCCTGTCTTTTCGGCGAGTTCCCACATTGCGGGAATGTCGACGGTGGTGTTGGGCGCGCCCATGATGAAAGGTGCGCCTTCGGTGAGAGCGGCGTAGGCATAGCACATCGAGGGTGCGATGTGTTCGCGGTCGTCGGCTTTCATGGCCTCTTCGAGGGCGGCCAGTGTGTAGTGGATTTTTTCGTCGACGGGCACATACACTTCGGTGGATGCTGCCCAGAGGACTACTACGCGGTCGATTCCGTTCTTTTCTTTGAATTCGCGGATGTCGCGGCGGAGGTTTTCAACCATCTGCCAGCGTGTGGCGCCGTGCATGATGTTGTCGCCGTCCAGACGCTTGGCGTAGTCGCGGTCGAACGCGGCTGCCATAGGTTTAATGGCTTCAAGTTCTTCGCGGACGGGATTGATATCTTTTTCTTTCAGCACTTCGGCGTTTATGGCCGATTCGTAGGCGTTGGCAGGATATACGTCCCATGCAGCGAAAACGATGTCGTCGAGTGATGCGATGGGCGCGATTTCGTTATATTTGAGGTATTTTTTGTCGGCTCCCTGTCCTACGCGGATGCGGTCGTACTGGGTCATTGAGCCTACGGGTTTGGCAAGTCCTTTGCGTGCCATCAGCACACCGGTCATGAATGTTGTGGTAACAGCGCCAAGGCCGACAACCATTACACCGAGTTTGCCCGTGGCGGGCTTGACATTTGTTTTGTTCATTGTCATTCTACGTTTAAGAAAATTTATTCTTGCTTATTTGTTTTCAGTTTTGGTGTCTGTCGCATGTGCCATATCCGGCTTTAGCGAATTCGGGTGTAAAATTAGATATACTTTTGTAAGTGCAAAAATATTTTTAGTGAAAACATGGTGAAAAGATGTATATTAGTGCTAATATTGCGCGCAAAATGTATTTCATTGTGAATGATGCCGTGTTTTGTGGTAGTAATTGTATTTTAATGTTAAAAGAGTGCTTGTCCAATTCTATGTTTCATACGGATATGAAAAACACTGCAGGAACGACTGAAAGGCATAAATCCAAGCCTCGGTCGTTCCTGCAGTGTTTTGCCGTAAATTGCCGGCGGAATGAGCTGTTATGTTGTTGTAATAACTCCGGAATTAATGTAATATGTGCAACAGATCGGATAAGGATGTCAGTTCCGCCGTTCCTTCGGGCGGGGGGGGCGGCGTTTTTCCTCCGTCGTCCCATCCCGGACCGCTGACCCAGGCCGTGCGGCATCCGAGTGATGCCGCCGGAATAAGGTCTTTGCCTATGCTGTCGCCTACGATCAGCACGTTTTCAGCGGCCATACCAAGAGCTTCTATCCCGAGAGCGAATATGCGCGGGTCGGGTTTGCGTACGCCGACGACCGAACTTTCCACTATGGTCGGAAAGAAACGCAGCAAGTCGAAATCGGCCAGTACAGAGCTTATGTTTCCATAGAAGTTGCTTACCAGAACGAGCGGATAGCGTCCGGACAAGGCTTCAATGACAGGACGGGCTTCGTCGGCGCATTCGCGGGCGAAGTCGTAGCAGTAGCGTGCGACAGGTTCGTTGATATTTCGCACTGTGGCTGCGTCAAGAACCCCTTCCTCAAACAGACGCTGAAGCTCGATACGGATTTTTATACGCATCAGATCCAGAAAGTTGTGCTCGGGGCGTATGTGCGGGTGGCGGGCGAGTTCGCGTTCGGCATAGATGTAGGCGTCGCGGAACGCGCCGGGGTCAAGAGAGATTCCTGCGTTGCGGTATGCTTTGTCGATGATGATGCTCCAGTGGGTTCCGCGGCTGTCGATTGTGCCGCCGTAGTCGAATATGATGCCGCGTATGCCGGCGATGAAGTCTTCTTCAGCCATGAGATTTGTCGTCGGGATATGGGTTTGGGAAACTTATTTTTTGAAGTAGCCTGCGCGCAGGTCGGCTGTCAGCCGTCGGCAGATGTTTTCGTGGCGGTTTACCATATATATAAGTAGTATGTTGAGTACCACAAGTTCGAAAGCGAAGTAGAGCCATGGCATTCCGGCGATGATTGCCGTGAAGAGGGCTATGGAGCGCCAGTTGAACGACAGTATGTTGGTGTATTTCATCAGCGGCAGGCTGAGATGGTGGAATTCGGTACGGAATTTTTCCGGAGCGGTGGTGTTGCCGAATTCGGTGCGCAATTGCCGGCGCAGTGCCTGCATGGCCGGGGTGCGTCGTTCCTGGCTTTCTGTATAGCGAGTGTAGAATGTGAGCGTCAGTTTTGCCATGAAATTGTGTTTCCAGCTCATGCTTGCCAGGCGTTCGCGCAGTTCGCGGCTGCTATCCAGCTCGCTGCCATCCTTTCCTTTGAGGAAGAATAGGTGGAACTGGCGGTAGTAGTCGGCCATCGATGCCTGGACGGCATGGCAGATTCCGGTGACAACCGCGATTGTCCATATCAGCCACGGGCGCTCCATGAAGAAAGCGGATGTGGCATTTTCGCGCAGGCAGATGGCGATGTATATAGCGGCGAACCAGAAGTCGCCGCTGACACCGTCGAGTATGCGTCCCACGCGTGAGTACTGTCGGGTCATGCGGGCAAGCTGTCCGTCGGCGCTGTCGAATGAATTCGCCCACACCAGCAGCAGGATTCCGAGCAGATTGATCCAGATGTTGTTGAAATAGAATGCGACGCCAGCACCGACACCAAGGAAAATCGAGGCTATGGTTATGGCGTTGGGCTTTATGCCGAGGTATTGGGCAAGGCGTGCCCAGGCGTATCCTATCGGGCGGTAGAATGCGAGGTCTATATGCTCCTCGGTGTCAAGCGACTTGAGTGATTCCGAGTATGCGCTGTCTTTAGAAGGGTGAAAAATGTACTTGAGATTCGATGATTCGCTCATTTTTCCTTTATTTCAGAGTTCTAAGTTCATAAGTCTTTTCGCGTAGATATGCTCCCAGTTCTTCGGATGTCGTGAAGCGTGCCTGATCGTCGACGCTTATGGGGCGCCCGACGGAGATGTGCATTTCCGTGCCGACTTTACGGAATACTTCGGCCGGCAGACGCAGCGAGCGGGCGGGCCAGCATGCGTGTCCCAGAAAGTTGCACCACCAACTGTTGGAGCCATGGAAAAATATAGGGATCACAGGCACTTTCGCACGGGCTATGATGTCAAGTATCGATTTCTGCCATGGACGGTCCTGAAGCCCGTGGCGCAGAGTGGTCTTGCTCATGGCTCCGGCAGGGAAAAAACCTACGGGCTGGCCGTCGCGCAGCTGCCGCAGGGCGGTGCGTATGCCTTGCACGGAAACGGCACGGCGCGCCGGGTCGTCGGATGCCCATGCGTCGACGGCGATGAAGTTGGGACGCATGGCTGTTATTTTGTTAAGGATCATGTTCACCATGACTTTGTACTCCGGTCGCCGGCCGGCCACGATGTGGATAAGGGCTATGCCGTCGAGGGCGCCGAAAGGATGGTTGCTTACGGTGATGAAAGCACCCTCCGGCAGATTGTCGAGCACATCCTCGCCGTCGATACGCAGGCGGATATGGAATTCGTCGAGCAACAGACGCTTGACAAACATGGGGCCGGGTGTGTCGCAGCATTTGGCATGTACGGCATTGACTTTGTCCACGGACAGGAAGCGCAGAAGCCGCTCCACCAGTTTGGGATGCCCGTCGAGAGCCGGCACCATACGGCGCAGGTCGTCGTAGTTCAGCACATCGGGGCGGATGTCGTCGGCCGCCGTCGTTGCCGCGGTGGTTTTTGTGTCGGTTTTATCCATGGGTTTATATGTTTTCAGAGATATATGCGGCATATCGTCCGATGAAGCGGGCGAATGCCGGTATTTTCATCAGCACGTACTCGAAGATGGCAAAGCCGAGTAAGGCACAGCTTATTCCGGCGAGTACGTCGATGATATAGTGATGCGAGGTATAGACGGCTGTCAGCCATATTCCGGCCGTGACAATGGCGAGCGCTGCGGTCCATATTGCTCCCGAGCGGGAACGCAGTGCGTATATGAGTGCTACAAGCGTATAGGCCGAGTGGAGCGACGGCAGGGCGGCGAACACATTGGAGTTGCGTGCATAGAGGGCGTCGAAGATGCCCAGGCCGGTCATGGCGTCGAAAGCTCCGAGTCCGGCGACTTCGCCGCGGGTGCCCGGAACGGCTTCCATGCCGTGGATGGCCACATACCATGGCGGTGCGGCGGGATGGATGTAGTAGAACGCGAATCCGAGGAGGTTCACCAGCAGGAATACCAGGGCGAAGTGCAGGTAGGGTATGCGCCGGCCGGTGAAATAGAGCCACAGCCCGAATGCGATGGGCAGGGGGACCCAGCATAGGTAGAAAATGCCTGCGGCGAAGTCCATTATGGTCGAACGGTGGAGCGCAAAAAATTCGTTGGGAGTCAGTCGCATGCCTTCTGCCACGCTGATTCCGAAGAGGCTTTTCTCAGTATTGTAAAGCCCTTCGGTGTCGACCGGATTTACCTGATAGTTCGGGCATATATTCATCCAGTCGTATGATATTCCGAAAACGATGAACGGAAGCAAAGCCACGACAAGACGTCTTGTCGGGCCGCAGGCGAAGAAAAGCGCGAAAATCAGGGCGGTCAGCAGCACGTGTTCGGGGCGGAAGCCGATAAAGAGAGCTGTCACGGCAAGCCATATCAGCAGAACTGCCGCGCAGATTGACGATTCGCGTGGTGTGGGTAGCTGTAGTTTCATTATCTGCGCTCTTGTTCTTTTTTTCTTAACTGCCGATGGGTGTGGCCGATGCGGGCGAATGCCGTAAGATTGGCGAATACGGCGATTATGCCCATGGCTGCCACTATGATCAGTCGCGGGGAGATGAAGTCGGCTGTGTCATAGGCACATTGTCCGTAGATGCCGGCGCCGAGCAGGGCAAGAGCTGTGACTACCACGCGTTCGGGACGCTGCATGAAGCCTATCTTGCATTCCAGACCCAGACCTTCGGCCCGGGCGCGAACGTAGCTGACCATGATGGAGCCTGTAAGAGCCAGAAAGGTCAGCAGGGCGCCGAAGAAGTCGCCTATGCCTATCAGCCAGTAGGCTATGCCGCCCAATGTGAACAGCTCGCAGTAGCGGTCAAGCACGGAGTCGTACATGGCGCCGAAAGTAGATGTCATTCCTCCGAGGCGTGCGACTTGTCCGTCGAGCATGTCGAAAAGCGAGAACCCGATTACCAGAGCGCCGGCGAGGGTCACGCGGCTGTAGTCGGCTCCCCCCCCCTGTGTCATAGCATATCCTTCGGCTGCAAGGACGGCCGCAGCGGCGATGTTGCCGAGAAGGCCTATTGTTGTGACCATGTTGGGCGTCACTCCTATGCGGATCAGTATGCGAACAAATGGATTGATGACGAAGTATATGCCTTGCTGCAGTGCATTGCGCGCCTGCTTGGAGCTTTCTTTGATTTCGGAAATTGCCATTTTTTTTGTGAGGTATGAGATTGGTTCAGTCGATTTTTCTGTGTTTGCGCGGTTTCAGCGATTCGATTGCGCGTATGGCATAGGCGTCGAAACCTTTCGGGCGGTAGACGAAATAGCGCTGAAGTACGAAATTCCAGCACCACGATACGATGAGCGATACCGACAAGCGCGCTGCCGCATAGTAGCCGTCGGGTCGGAATCCTATGTTTTCGAGCCAGTGCCAGTTGGAGAGCGCGTAGTAGAGAGCCTCTGTGCCCAGGGAATTGAGCGCGACGCTGCCTGTCCAGACCATGGTGTATTTCACTATTACAGCGCGCCAGTCGCATTCCGAGGCATGGAATGTGAAGCGGTAGTTTATTATGCAATTCACCACGCCGCCCGCCACAGCTCCGGCGGCGGTGGCGAGCCATGGTGCCAGGTTCACCCAGGCGAACAGAGCGAAACCCAGAAGCATGTCGACCCACGATGCAGCCTGCGACGATGCTATCGAACGCAGGAAAGTGGGCACCAGCGAGTCGCTGTGCATCAGGGTGTCCCCTACGCGTTTGGCTTTCTGTGATTTTATCGCATGCATAGGTTGAGTGCTATCAGCAGGGCTGCGGAGTATATGCCGGCAAGTATGTCGTCGGCCATCATGCCGTAGCCGCGGGGCAGGCGTTCCATTGTGCGTATGCCAAGTGGCTTGTAGATATCGAAAAAGCGGAACAGAGCCAGTGAGAGCAGTATTTCCCACCAGGGGGCTACGGATATGCCGGCCACGGGCAGAAGAGCTATCCATTGTCCCACAGTTTCGTCGATGCAGGCACGCACAGGGTCTTTGCCCCAGTAAAGTTCCGAAACGGAGCTTGCCCATGTCCCTGCCACTGTGAACGCTATGATAGCGGCGGCTGTGACAAGGGTTACGGCCATAGGCGACGCCCACAGATAGAGCGGAAGCCATACAAGAATGCCGAATATGGCTCCCCAGGTGCCGGGGGCGAGGGGCAGAAAACCGAACCCGCATGAGGTCGCGATCAGTTTGGGAAGCAGGGGAAAGCGTTCTCCGGCGCGTGGCGCTTTTTCTTTATTTTCGCTTTTCATTGTGAAAAGAATCTCTTTCTCCGCTCTTGATCAGCGGTTTTTTATGGCGTTCATTATGTGCCTGGCTATGTATGGCGCGGCTTCGTTGCGGCAGGGGGCGAAAGAGGGCCAGTCGTTGAAGTCGATGATGCTGAAGCTTCCGTCAGGGGCTATTATGCAGTCGCCGCCGTAAATTTTCACGTCAAGGACTTCGGCGGCTTTGTTGCATGTGGCTTCGAGTTGTTCGGCGTCGAAAGGAATTTCAGCCGGTTTTCCGTTGATAGCTTCGAGTCCGTATTTCATGTGCCCTGATCTGAAAGGATAGAACCAGAGGAAGTAGGAGCCGTCGGCCAGACCGTAGAATTTCACCAGGTCGCCTTCGAGATGACGGTTGATGACAGCGCGCTTGATGCCACGCAGGAAATATTCCTGAAGTACTTCCTGCGCTTCTTCAGGATGGCGGCAGTAGCTGACGTCCTCTTTGTGCATGGAGTGGGCTTCGCCGCGCTTTATCCAGCATTGTTCCATGTGTGCTGCGGCGAGGCGGTCGCGTATGGCTTCGTCGGTGTCGACGATAAGGCTTTCGGGGTAGGGAATATTGCTGCCGAGCAGAATTCGCGTCATGCGTTCGCGTGTACAGTTCTCGATTCCGTAGCCTGAGTTTATCACCATAGCACCGTTGTCTTCAAGCTTTTGCAGCAGTTCGATGGAGCGACGTTCGCGGCACATGTTCAGGATTATGTTTTCGCCGACAGGCGTGGCGGAGAACTGCTCCTCGCTGTAGATTTTCATTTCGCAGCCGCGTTTGCGCAGTTGCTCGGCTACGATATTGAATATTGCGGCGTCGTTGCCTATGTGGTTTGGCGAGAATGCGCCTGCGCGCATGATGCCTGCTATTTTTATGTCTGCCATGTATGGATGGACCTGTTGATGATAATTCCGGTTTATTTTAAGTTGCAAATGTACTAAATATTTCGCATTGCGTCAATAGGATGTCGCATAGCGGACAGGAAAATGTCGCTTTAGGTCAAAGCGCAGTTATGAAAAAAGGCCGGCAACCCCGTCGGGAGTTGCCGGCCGATGTATAGTATTTTCTGCGGATTATTTTACGAGAACCTTTGTTGCGGTGTTGCCCTGACGGCGGATATAGAGTCCGGCTTCGGGGTTTTCAACGCGTACGCCCTGAAGGTTGAAGTATTCTACGGGAGCGTTTTCGTCGGAAACGGTTACATCTTCAACGCCGGCTGAGCCGAATACATCGTAGAAGAATATCATCTGAGTATTCTGCATCAATTCCCAAAGGAGGCGGTACTGCAAGGATGTGTCATAGTCGGCAAGCAACTGTGTGTTGGAGAACATGGTGATTGTTGATTGTCCGAGTTCGGTGTCAATGACTTCGGTACTGCCTTGGAATTCAATGGGAGCTTCTTCGTCGACATTTCCGGTTGCTTCATCAATAGCGGAGAGGTAGAACGAAATGACTTTGCCTTGATTTTTAATTTCGGCAAGCAGTACGTCCACGGCGCTTAGCTTTTTATCAGGGGTGATGTCGAATTCAACTGGTACTCCGAAGCCGTAATCGTAGAGGTTTCTTACCAGGAATTTGTTGTCGCCGGTTACTTCTCCGTAGATATATGTGCCTTCTTCTTTGAAGACAATGTTGCCTTGGGTGGAGGCGTCTGTGTCTATTGCTTCGAAATTTACTATGCCGTTGATTGCATCGAGGTCAACCATTGCAAGCATATCCATGAAAGAATAAGCGCCTGTTGTCGGGCTGACAATGTGGCTGCCGTCCTTGTTGACGAGTTCCATGATGAGAAGTGTCACGATATTTCGTCCGTCAGCGGTTAGCTCGCATTCGTATGAATAGTGGCGTTCGGCAGCGTTGTAATTGAAGACGATGGGTTCGTCTGTTTCAACAAGCTGGTCGTTGATGGTTTGCGCTTCCCAATTTACTCGCGAAACAAAAAGCTTAACATAGATTTCTTCGTATTCGGGTTCGACGGCACCGGGAGTCTGTTCTTCTTTGGGAACAAGAACTGTCATTATTTGTCTGCCGGGGACGGTTATGCTTGCGTCAGCGGCATTGAATGTGCCGGTGCAGTCTGCTTCGCTGCCCAAGCCCAGAAGGCCGTTAATGACAATGTCTGTAGCTGACGTCGGATATATAGTTGTAACACCAAGATTGTCCCAGCCATATGCAGAATTCGTTTCAGGGTTGGTAGCCTGTGAATAAGCGGAGCAGAGGTAGTCGGATGTAATGTCTTCTGCAGTCAGCCCTTCTGCGGCTTTGGCTTTGGCTGCCTTGCGAATCAATGATTTGGAATCGTCAGCTTTGAGGGCAGACGATAATTCTGTCTTGACTGTGAAGTCACGCTTGATGTTCACCTTGTCCAGACTCTTCAGAGGAGAAGCGGCGCTTGCACCCATGGCTACGGCCAAAGCGGCGGCGAGTACGGTGTAAAGTTTCTTCATGTGGAGGAAATGATTAATTAATTGTTGAGTGATACAAATCTTTTTTATCTTCGCACAGCAAGCAGCAGGGCTGCCGTGTGATTCGATGCTTGCCGCAAAGTTATATTCTATTTTCCAATCTGCCAAATTTTGATTGTGTTAAAAGTGCAATTTTCTTAATGTTTTGTGTAAATTCGCGTCGCGACTGTAACGTTTCATGTGTCTGTGTCTAAATGGCAGAAAGCGATAATGAACACCTCGGAATTTGAAACCCTTGCCGCGACCCTGCGTCCCGGACTGTTGCGCGTTGCCGCCTCGGTGCTCCCTGATGCTTCGGCTCAGGAGGCAGAGGATGTGGTGCAGGATACCTTGTTGAAATTATGGACAATGCGCGACGCTCTTGCCGACTATCGTTCGGTGGAGGCTTTGGCTGTCACCGTGGCGAGGCATCTTGCGCTTAATGTGCTGCGTTCGTCTTCGCGCACTGTCGGCCTGAGTCCCGACGCCGCCGAGAATTTCCGTGCCACGGAGCTGAGCGCCGAGCAGCGGCTTATTGCTGCCGACGAACTGAGGCATCTCGACTGTGTGCTTGCCGCATTGCCCGAGTCCTTGCGCGCCCTTATCGAGCTTCGCCATGTGCGCGGCATGTCGACCGCCGACATAGCTGCTATGCTCGGTTCGACTGAGGGCGCCGTGCGAACAGCTCTTTGCCGTGCGCGCCGGCGTGTGGCCGAGGCATTCGGTGTACGGAGTAAGCCATCGGAGAAGTACGTGTTGGAAGTTTGTGGCATAAAATAAATTTAGAGCCGGTGAGGCTTCACCGGCACTTGGAGTTGTGTTATCAGATTTTTTGAGTGGAGGGATTTGTGAT
>Ga0073906_1000187_pt1 | contig 106026 bp, 104 predicted proteins | sample Inofromicrocosms_FD_65485 | JGI IMG/M metagenome (GOLD analysis project Ga0073906, IMG submission 65485) | Mouse cecum microbial communities from Vienna, Austria - Inoculum for glucosamine and mucus D2O microcosms | ecosystem: Host-associated > Mammals > Digestive system > Large intestine >...
TCAAACAAAAATACAATGAATGAGAATATATTTAGTCAATATTTTAAATTTGATTCACCTTATCTACAACCTCTTTATAGTTTTATATTTAACCTATAAATTCTTTAAAATTCCAAACTCCATTGTGCCGCATTAGATTCTCTAGCGTAAAGGATTTACAAACTAATGCGCAAACTCTTAAAGCAAAATGCCTAAAACTTCTTCTTATTTACATCACTTAAAATATCATCAGCGATTTGATTGACATTTTGAGCAATCTCATTTGTAGTATTCGCTACACCCACATTATTATCAGTAAGAGTTTCTAGCTGGGCAATAGCCTCATTAATCTGCTCAATTCCTAAAGTCTGCTCTTTGATGGATTCGCTCATTTCGTTAATACCCTGCACCAAAACATTGACATTCGCCTCTATTTCATTGAGCGATTTACTTGTTCTCTCTGCGAGTTTTCGCACCTCATCTGCAACAACAGCAAATCCTCTTCCGTGTTCTCCTGCACGTGCAGCTTCTATTGCTGCATTAAGAGCAAGTAAGTTTGTTTGATCTGCTATATCTCTAATGATACCCACGATGTTTTTAATATCCTCTGCTTGATGCGTAACTTCACTTGTTTTATCATTAACATTTTGCATAGAGCTAGAGATTTCCTCAATAGAGGAGGCAGATTGCTGCAAAGAACTTGCTTGGGAAGAATTACCAGCTAAGAGCTTATTCATAGATTCTTGTAACTGATGTGTTTGTGTAACAAGCTCTTTAGCATAGCCGCTTGAGGAACGAAGCATTTTCTTAATCTCTTCTCCTAAAATATTCGTGGTCGTCTCTACACTACCTTGTGCATTGGGCACTTCTGTCGTAAAATCAAGGGTTTTATAAGATTCAAACACACGATGAATCTCATTCATATTGCTCCCTACCCTATGTTGCAACACATCAAGCATAGTATTAAGGACATTTTTAAGTTCTATTAATTGAGGATTATAAGGATTTTCTATAATTCTTGCTGTTAAATCTCCCTCTTCTATTGCCTTAGCCGTTTGTATAGATTGTTCTACCGCCTTTTTATCTTGCTCTAAACCTTCTTGCACATTTTGTATATTTTGGTTGATTTCTTTTGCCATAATGCCAAATTCATCATTTGCTTTTGGAGTTAAAAACGCTGGAGGAATATCCACTTCGTGACGAATATATTTGAAAAAACCAAAGAGCAAGGCAGAAATATTTTTTAATCGCGCGACAATTTGTGTGCGGATAAAAATAAACATTACAAACATCACTATGACAATACTCGCAATATTAGCAGCTATCATTGTTATTCTAAGCTTTGAGACAGATTCGTAAATAGAGCTTTCTGGGGCTGAAACAATAAGTGTCCATATTGATGTATCCACACTATCACCGATATGGATATTTGCCACAGCTGTGTAACTCATCTCACCTAGTGAATTAATATAACTAAATATCCCCTCAATTTGATTCTCAATCGCGTGTTTAAGCTCATTCATTGTAGGGCTTTGATTCACTTCTCGCAAATATTTACCCAAAAATTCTTTTCTCCCGTGTGCTGCAATGGTAGAATCAGTCGCATACACGCCTTTAAAATCACCTTTGTAAATAGAATTTTTTGGATCTTGAAGTATTGTTGTAATAGTTGATAAATCAATAAACACACCTAAAACACCTTGCACTATACCTTTTTTATCTATAAGAGGTTGATTTATACCCATACCAAAGTATTCTTTACCATTAATTGTTACCCACAAAGGTCTACCCACACTAGGTTTTCCTGTGCTTAGAGCTTCTTGCACACTTGGAAAATTTGCAATTACTTCACTTGCTGGCACAATGCGACTTTGATTTTTGCCCTCATTAATAGCCAAAACCATAAAATCACCATTAGGTAACTTATGTGTAGAATCAAGGATATTTCCACCTTTATATCTTTCATCTCTAAGATACACATAGCCAAAATTGCCCCATTCATTGCTATTAAACATATCCATAACATCATTTTGCAAAATAGCCTGTGCACCTGCTTGCACATCGCGCATTACAAAATGCTTAGAAGCACTCACGGCAACATAGATTTCATTAAAAATCCCTCCTACCCAATTTGCTTCGCGTTTAGCTGCATTGACAAGCATTTTATTTGCTTCATTCATTTGAATATCTTGCGAAATTTTTACGATGATTATCGTAACAGCCAACATACAAATAACCAATATGCTTGAAAAACCTAGCATAATTTTTGCGCCAATACTTAATGAACGAAAAAAATTCATTTTGCCCCCTTTAACCAAACCTAATAAAGATAAAGTAAATATTAAAAAAATCTGAATGAAAATATATCAAAAAAAAAAAAACGACACTTAAAGATAACTCAATTTATTCATTTTGTGTTTTGCATTAAGCCTAGCTATAATGATATAATCTTTTACAAAGGCAAAGTATGCAAGATTTATCCAAATCTTACCTTGAACGCGTAGTGGGCATATTACCTCGCCGATATGGGCTCAATAAACAGAGAATCTTTTTATATGGCGCACCCGGCGTGGGTAAAAGTTCATTAGCATTTTTTCATAGTATGTATTACAAAAAGACACTTTATATAAACTGCGCTGATTGCCGCACAAATATAGAATCTGCTAATGCGCTTATTCTCAAATCCTACCTTGAGCGTAATCTTGAGCTTCTCATCATAGATAATTTTACGCCTGCGCTCTCTCTACCTAATCTTAATCATATTATCCTTATTGCCCCCTCAATGACACATTGCCCAAAAGATTTCAAACACAAGCATATCCGAGCTTTGAGTTTTGAAGAATATGTGAGCTTTGATAATAAAAATATTTCTATTACAAATCTCTTTAATCTTTTCCTCAAAGAAGGTAATCTCCCTGAAATCCAACGACTTCAACCAAGTTACAAAATCACTCGCAAACAAGAGATTCTAAAACTTGCACTTGCTAATGATTTTGCTCTATTTTGCTCCCTCCTATCTATGCAAGGACAAAAACTCACTATAAACCACATCTACACACTTTTAAAAAAATCTCATAAAATCTCCAAAGATAAAATCTATCCGTGGCTTACACACCTTGAAGCGTGCGGTATTATCTATCTTATCCCACATATTAAAAATGCAAATAAAAAATTATATTTTTATGATTTCACTTTGCCACTTTGCGTGCAAAGCCCAAAAAATCTCATTGCGATTTTAGAAAATATGCTGCTTTTAGAGATTCTTAAACTATGTGAGCAATATGAAAAAAGCGAACAAATATATTATGGCGATTTAGGGGAATTTGTATGCGAAATCGGTGTGTTTTTGTTTTTGCCCTTTAGCAACTTAGAAAATATAGAATCTAAACTCTCAAAACTCACTTTCATTTACAATCATATCTATATTATCACCCTAAACTTTGAGGGCAAAGGAAAATGTAGCTTTAATAAGAATACGCTAGAATGGGAGGCGATAAGTTTTATTAACTTCGCCCTTGAGTGGGAAATATAAATTTGCAAATCTAGTGTAGAAAATGCCTTGTATGTGTGAAATACATCGCTATGTTGTATTCATTACACGCTTGTATCACTTCATCATCACGAATACTCCCACCGGGCTGAATAATAGCGCTTACACCGGCTTGATGAAGCATATCTACACTATCACGGAATGGAAAAAATGCCTCTGAAGCGCATACACAGCCATTTAAATCAAGATTCATATCTTTTGCTTTTGCAAGAGCTGCCCTTGAAGCATCAACGCGACTTGTCATACCCATACCAATGCCTACAAGTGAGCCATCTTTGACATAGGCTACACAATTTGATTTTGTAAGTGCAGCAATAATATAGGCGATTTTTAAATCTTGCTTTTGACTTTTACTTGCAGCAACTTCGCTTACAAGCGTGGCATTATCTATTTCCTCACTTAAGACATTGTCGCTCTCTTGGAAAAGCACTCCTCCTTGTATATGCTTAAAGTCATAGTTATCATTTGGGAGCGATAAATAAGAAGTCTTTTGCGTAAAGATTTTCATACGCTTTTTCCCTTCAAAAAGCGCAAGTGCCTCATCTGTAATATCTCCAGCCACAAGCACCTCAACAAAAATTTTATTCATCTCTTGGGCTAAAGGCAAATCCACAATGCCATTTACCGCTACCACACCACCATATGCACTCACGCTATCACACGCAAGTGCGTGAATATAAGAATCTAAAAGCGAATCTTTAAGTGCAAAACCACAAGGATTGCCGTGCTTGATGATACTCACTGCCTTCGCATCTTTACCAAAACTTATAGAGAGTTTCATTGCAGCGTTTATATCTGCAAGGTTATTAAAGCTTGGCTCACCTTTTTTTATCTCAAAATGTTCTTTCCAAAAACTCCCAAACTCATAAAGTGCACCTTTTTGATGTGGATTCTCACCATATCGTGTTTGTAGCACTCTTTCGCCTACAATAAACACCTTTTCCCCAAAACCATTATTAAAGCATTTATTCATATATTGAGCTATCATTGCATCATAACTTGCTGTGTGTGAAAAAGCTTTTATCATCATTTTTTGACGCAATTCAAGCGTATTATTGCCTGCGCGTAAAGATTCTATCACGCTTTTATAATCATTTTTATCAGTAATAATAAGCACACTCGCAAAGTTTTTCGCTGCAGAGCGCACCATTGCGGGACCACCAATATCAATATTTTCAATAATCTCCTCAAAGTCATCTGTGTGCTCTATGGTTTGCTTAAAAGGATAAAGATTCACACATACAATATCAATCGCACTAATACCTTTTTGTTGTGCTATGCCCACATCGCTTTGATTATCGCGCCGATAAAGTATCCCGCCGTGAATCTTAGGGTGCAAAGTCTTCACGCGTCCATCAAACATTTCCTCACTTTGTGTATATTCTCCTACGTCAATAGCTGCAATGTGAGATTGCTTCAAAAGCTTAAGTGTGCCACCTGTGCTTAGAATCTTATATCCTAATCGTGTTAAATCCTGCGCAAATTCTACAATACCTTCTTTATCGCTTACACTTAATAGTGCATACATATCTGTCCTTGTTAGTAAATTTTGGTAATATTGTAGCCATATTTTTTAAGAAGGCAATAAAATGATATGTGTCTTTGATTGTGAAACAATCCCAGATTTTGACTTGCTTCAAACTACCTTTGGTTATGAGGGCGAACCTTTGCAAATCGCACAAAGTGCCTTTAAAGAACAATTTGACAAAAGCGGGAGTGAGTTTCTCCCTCTATGCTTTCATCGTATAATAAGCATAAGCAGTGTGGTATGCGATGACTTTGGGCATTTCCGCAAAGTAGGGCACTTTGGGCAGGGATTTTTAGATTTGATACAAGAGGGCACAGATTGTCTCTCAAAAGATTTCTTAGATACTTTAGAATCTACACTTTTAAATGAATTTTGGCAGTTTTTTAATAAAAATAATCCAAAGCTTGTAAGCTTTAATGGACGAGGTTTTGATTTGCCTGTTCTTGCTCTTCGCTCTATGCGCTACAATATCAGTGCATACGCATATTTTGAGCAAAATAATCCTGCGCATAATAAAACCAAATGGGACAATTATCGCCAACGATATAGTGAGATTTTCCACACAGACTTATTTGATAGCTTAGGGCAATTTGGTGCAGTGCGCGCACTCAATCTCAACACGCTCTGTCGTATGCTTGATATGGTTGGCAAATATGATATGAGCGGTGAGCAAGTCTATCAAACTTATCTTGGTGGAGAAAATACTTTAGAAACCAAAAAAGCTGCACTTGGAACAATTAATCATTACTGCCATAGTGATGTGCTTAATACTTATTGGCTCTATTTAAAATATGAGCTGCTTAAGGGCACTTTATTAGAAAATGACTATTATGCTCTACTTGTGGAGTTTTGCGAGAAACTCCCTAAAGACAAGCCTTATTCAGATATTTTTACACATACGCTTAAAAAGCATATAGAATCCTATAAAGTAGATTCTTAAAAAAGGAAAGTAATGAATACACCTTATATTACCAAAAATGGCGAAATCACTACCAAAGCCCAACTTATCTCCGAGATAGAGCAACTTCTTAATATAATTCCTGCTTCGCATACCACACTTTCTCCTGCAGTTATGGATACTCTCTCTTGTGTAGATTTAGAAAATGTGCGTGATAATCTCTTACAAAAAAGCAATGATGTAATTGCACAAAATAAACAATGGCTTTTAGGACTTGTCAATGAGTAAGCTTCGTGTTGGTATTATTAATTATGGTGTAGGGAATCTCGGCAGTGTGCAAAATGCTTTTGCTTTTATACAAACACATTTTAGCGATGTATTACCACACACACTTGAAATAAAGGTAGAATCTCACCCTGAAAGGCTACAAGATTACGATAAACTCTTATTGCCGGGTGTTGGAGCATTTGGCAATGCAATGACACATTTAAAAAACACTCATTTAGATGAGGCTATCAGAGAATTTGTCCAAAGCGGCAAATTCTTAATTGGGATTTGTTTAGGTATGCAACTGCTTTTTGAGCAAAGTGAAGAATTTGGCAATCACAAAGGATTAGGACTTATTGAGGGCAAAGTAGTAGGATTTGAACATATTGCACCACTAAAAGTGCCACATATTGGGTGGAATAGCTGTAATTTTACTCCTGAAGGCAAACATTCAAAGCTTTTTAGGGGTATTGCTGATGGAAGCTTTTTTTATTTCGTGCATAGCTTTCATATTCAAACACAACCTCAATTTATCCTTGCTCAATGCACCTATGGCTATCCTTTTGGTGCGATTGTCCATAAAGATAATCTTTTTGCCATACAAGCTCACCCCGAAAAAAGCCATAACGTAGGTTTAAGGCTTCTTGCAAATTTCCTTACCTTATGAAACATTGCTTTTCCATTTACCTAGTTGTTGTTTTAGTTAATTATAGTAATGGAAAATTTTTATTATTTGTAAGGAGAAAAATATGATTGATTTAGCAATTATCGGTGGTGGTCCAGCTGGACTAAGTGCAGGTTTATACGCAACAAGAGGCGGTATTAAAAATGTAGTGCTTTTTGAAAAAGGTATGCCCGGCGGACAGATTACAGGAAGTAGTGAAATAGAAAATTATCCGGGTGTAAAAGATATTGTAAGTGGTATGGAGTTTATGGAGCCTTGGCAAGAGCAATGCTTTCGCTTTGGATTAACTCATAAAATGAGTGAAGTCAGCCAAATCACAAAGAAAAATGATATTTTTTACATTCATCAAACCGATGGAAGTATTGATGAAGCAAAAGCAGTAATTTTTTGCGCTGGTGGTAGCCCAAAAAGAGCAAATCTTAAGGGAGAAGATGAGTTTTGGGGTAGAGGTATAAGCACTTGTGCTACTTGTGATGGATTTTTTTACAAAGACCAAGAGGTTATTGTGCTCGGCGGCGGTGATACAGCTCTTGAAGAAGCAGTATATCTTAGTCGGATTTGCTCTAAAGTGCATTTGGTGCATAGAAGAAATGAGTTCCGCGCTGCGCCCAGCACAATTGAACACGTAAAGAAAAATGATAAGATTCACATTGTTACTCCCGCAGTTGTTGAGGAAATCAAAGGCGATAAATCGGGTGTAACGAGTGTGCTGATTAAACATACAGATTCAAATACAAATGAGGAAATCCCTGTTATGGGAATCTTTATTTTTGTAGGTTATAATGTCAATACAGCTACGCTCAAACAAGATGATGGCTCAATGCTTTGTGAATGCGATGAATATGGCAGTATCAAGGTAGATTTATCAATGAAAACAAGTGTAGAAGGTCTTTTTGCAGCTGGAGATGTCCGCACTCTTGCTCCCAAACAAGTTGTATGCGCAGCTGGAGATGGTGCAACTGCGGCATTACAAGCTATTGCATATTTAGAACATAAGTAATATTATATATTTTATAGAATCTATTACATTTAAGGAGAATATATGCTAAAAGTAGGGATTTTTGGCGCTACGGGACGCGTAGGAAAGCTACTTATTGAAGAAATACTTAATCACACTCACTTCAATCTCTCAAGTGTATATGTGCGCAATGAATTACAATATTCGCTTCCCTCAAGCACAATGGTAACAAAAGACTTTGAAATATTTTTACAAGCAAGCGATGTGATTATTGATTTCTCTTCACCCGAAGCGACAAAAGCACTTCTTGAAGTCGCTCTCTCTTATCCAAAACCGCTTGTTATAGGCACAACAGGTTTAGATAATGACATACAACATCTCCTTGAAAATGCCTCACATACAATGCCTATACTCTATGCAACAAATATGAGTAAAGGGGTAGCAATGCTCAATAAAATTGGCGCATTAGTGGCTGCAACATTAAAAGAAAGTGATATAGAAATCTGCGAGATTCATCATCGCTACAAAAAAGATGCGCCTTCTGGGACTGCCCTTACTCTTGCTCAAAGCTGTGCGAAAGCAAGGAATCTCAAATTGAGCGATGTGCGCATAAGCGGACGCAATGGAAATATTGGTGAAAGAAATTCTAACGAAATTGGCGTAATGAGCCTACGCGGAGGTGATGTTGCTGGAAGACATACAATTGGATTCTATCTTGATGGTGAATATTTAGAGCTTACTCATAATGCTACTTCTCGCCTTACTTTTGCTAAGGGTGCACTTGATATGGCAAAATGGATTGTAACACAAAAAAATGGGCTTTATAGTATTGAGGATGCACTTGAGATTTAAGCTTTAAATTTGCTTGTTGGTTTTGTTACTATACAATCGCAGATACAAAACATAATGAGGATAAGGAATGGAAAGCTGGAACGAAGAGTGCGCCATTGTGGGCGTATATAATGTTGATAATGCAGCACTCTTAAGCTATTATTCACTCTTTGCAATGCAGCATAGGGGGCAGGAAGCAAGTGGGATTTCCGCAAGTAATGGCACAAAAATCACAACTATCAAAAATACTGGTTTAGTAACTAAAATTTTTACACAAAAGCGACTTGATAAATTGCAAGGTCGCTCAAGTATTGGACACAATCGCTATTCAACTGCAGGTGAAGATTCTATAAATGACACACAACCTATTTTTGCACGATATGATTTAGGCGAAATGGCAATCGCACATAATGGGAATCTCACAAATGCCAAAGAAGTGCGCGAGATGCTTATTAAAGAGGGAACAATATTCCAAAGCTATCTTGATACTGAAAATCTCATTCATCTGATTGCACGAAGTAAAAAAACATCGCTTACTGATAGAATCATTGATGCTTTAAGCTACATTGATGGAGCGTATTGCTTTGTATTTCTTTCACGGAGCAAAATGTTTGCTATTCGTGATAGGTATGGATTGCGCCCACTTAGCTTAGGCAAAATACAAAACGAAGACGGAAGCACAGGCTATGTTGTAGCGAGTGAAAGTTGTGCATTTGACCTTATAGGTGCGGAATTTGTCCGAGATGTCAAAGCAGGTGAGATGATTATTTTTGATGGAGCGTATGCCTTTCAAGATTCTCAACCCAAAAGTATTCAAGTCTTTGAACCAAAACCGCATTTTTGCGTATTTGAATACATATATTTTGCACGTCCTGATAGCAATGTGTTTGGACATAATGTCTATCAAGCACGCAAACAAATGGGTATAGAGCTTGCTAAAGAACATCAAATTCAAGCAGATATGGTAATTCCTGTGCCAGATTCTGGTGTGGCTGCAGCTATTGGTTATAGTAAGCAAAGCGGAATTGATTTTGAGCTAGGATTTATCCGCAATCACTATGTAGGAAGGACATTTATTGAGCCAACGCAGCAAGAGAGAGAGCTTAAAGTTCGCCTTAAACTCAACCCTATCAGAGAACTTATAGCTAATAAAGATATTATTGTCATTGATGATTCTGTGGTTAGAGGCACGACAAGTAAGCAAATTATTAAAATCTTGCGTCAAGCGGGGGCAAGAAAAATTCATCTACTTATTAGCTCTCCGCCTACGATTTCGCCGTGCTTTTATGGTATAGATACGCCCAATAAGGAGCAACTCATTTGTGCTAATAAAAGTATTGAAGAAGTGTGTAAGCATATCGGTGCAGATTCTCTAGGTTTTCTCTCCCTTAGCGGTTTGACCAAAAGTATAGGCGAAAACAATTCTTTATGCAAAGCGTGTTTTGATGGACATTATATTGATGATTATACCACAGGTGCAGCAATCCCTGCCGCTTTAAAATCCTCTCATTAAAGATATATAATGCGTGTAATGTTAAGTATAGGGCGATATTTTAAAAGACGTTTTGGCACAAGGGTAAGAAAGATTCCTATTTCTTTACAAGGATTTACTTGTCCCAATATCGATGGAAGCCTTGCCAAAGGCGGCTGTATCTATTGTGATAATGAAAGTTTTTCACCCAGTCTCATTAAGCTTGATAAAATTTCTGAAGTCAAAATGAATTTTTCACTTACTCATAATCCCCTACTTCAAAAACAGCTCAAGCAGCTAGAAGAGCAGTTCTATTGGCACTCTGAATTTCATCAAAGAAAATTTGGTGTGTGCAAATATATGATATATTTTCAATCATACACAAACACTTATGCGCCTTATTCCACGCTCAAAGCCCTCTATGATAAAGCACTAAGTTTCCCAAATGTCGTAGGTTTAAGCATAGGCACACGCATTGATTGCGTAAAAGATGAAGTGCTGGAACTTTTAGGCGAATATGTCAAAAAAGGCAAAGAAATTTGGTTAGAATATGGAATCCAATCGGTGTATGATAACACTCTAACAATCACAAACCGCGCTCATAGTATTGCAGGAGCTAAAGAGATGTTTGCAAAAACTCGTGAAAAAGGTGTGAAAGTCTGCGCACACCTTATTTATGGATTACCCGAAGAAACCCCTCAAATGATGCTCTACTCGCTAGAATCTGTGTTAGAATGGGGAATTGATGGTATTAAAATTCACCCTTTATATGTTGTCAATGGCACGCGTCTTGCTAAACTTTATAAAGATGGGAAATATGAGCCAATCACAATGGAAAGCTTTAGTGATCTTATTGTGAAATCTTTACAAAAAATCCCACCTGATGTAGTCGTGCAGAGAATCAGTGCAGGAGCACACGATGAATCTTTACTTGCTCCTAAATGGTGTTTTGATAAAAACATTCAAATGCGCTATCTCCGCGATAGGCTTAAAGAAGTAGGAATAGAATATTAGAATCTTTTTTGCCCAATGTTTAAACCTCATCTCATTGCTCACAAAAGGAAGGAAGTCTCATCCAAAACCCGTCAATTCCTCTTTCACTTTCTTTGCCATTTTGACATTTAACCCCTGTGGGAATGCCATCTTCAAATGTAATTTCCATAATTGTATTACCCTCTTCATCATAAAAGCTCGCTACGTCCTGTTTGCGGTTATTTTTATATAATACTTGAGAAAAAAGCTTACCATTTTCATAATACCATTTCTCAATACCCTCTCTATAGCCATTTTTATATGGAGTTTCAATCCAAAGATTCCCGCTTTCATAATAGTTTTTCTCAATACCGTCTCTATTACTATTTTTATATGGGATTTGCTGCTTAAGTTTGCCATTGTCGTAGTAAGATGAGCATACGCCATCTAGTTTGTCTCTTTTATATGATTCCTCATTTTTAATATTTCCATTCTCAGAATACCATTTGTGTATCCCTTCTCTTTCATCATTTTTGTATGGTCTTTCACTTTCAATCTTGCCATTCTCAAAATACCATTTTTCAACGCCATTTTGCTCGCCATTTTTATAAGGTGTTTCACTTTTAATCTTTCCATTTTTATAATAACATTTTCTTACACCTTCTCTTTTGTCTCTCTTATATGGCACTATACATTCAAGTTCCCCGCTTGGATAATAAAATTTTGCGCTGCCCTCTGCCTTATTGTTTTTATAAGGAATTTCAAATCCAAGCTTCCCACTTAAGCGATATTCTTTTTGAATGCAGCCCCTTTCTCTATCTTCCTCATCTGCGCATTCTTTAAGTGAGCAGCCCTCAAGCATAAATGCACCATATAGCAAGCACACAAGCAAATAAGCTTTTGCATTTTTCTCCTTTGATTCATACAAATTTCGCATAGTTTCACCTCCATTATTTAAGATTCAAAAAGTTTTTTTAATCTTGCCTTGCCAAATTCTACACCCGGCTGGTCATAAGTGTTAATTTCAAAAAGTTGTCCCATACACGAAGTGAGTATTTCAAAATATGCTATAAGTATCCCTACACTTTCCTCACACAAACTCATTACCTCAATACAATCTGTGAGAATCCCCTCATTTTCTATTGTCTGCATCGTAGCAATACGTTGATTATTGAGCAAAGTTGCAAAACTTTGTGTATTTACAAAGTTTGTAGATTCTAAAAATGGAATTTGAAGATTTGGAATGCTTGGCTGTGCGCTATGAGTAGGATTAAGGCTTAGAAAAGTTACGCTTTTATCACGCACGCCTTGCACGATGAGCTGCAAAAATGAATGCTGGTCAATGCTCCCAATAAGCGCAATAGGTGTAAGCCCTACTCTTTCTCCCATAGCATTGATTTTACCCAAACTCTCTCCCCATAGTTGCACATACCACGCATTAAAATGTGTAAAAAGACTTGAATATGAAAATAACACATTCATAGAGATATGATTTTTATGAGTAAAATAAGTGAGAGCTTTGTGCAAAATATGCTCTTCTTTGCGCTCAAAAAATCGTTGTGTAATGCCTGCTGCTCCCCGCAAAATCGCTCGCGTATCAAAGCCTAGAATGCTTAAAGGCAAAATACCAACCATACTTAATACTGAAAATCGCCCTCCTACATTTGGTGGGATTCCAAAATATGTTAGTTTCTCTACTTTTGCCCAATGCTCAAGTGGAGAATCCCTATCGGTAATAACAAGCAAATGTCGTTTGCTTTGCACATTTTGGAGTAAATTATATTCTTCAAGCACAAACTTAAGCAAAGATGAAGTCTCAATAGTCGTGCCCGATTTAGAAATAACAATAAAAAGTGTATTTTCACGCTTAATACCCTGCAAACTCTTGGTAATACTAATAGGGTCAGTATGTTCTAAAAATGAGAGTTTAAGCTTATTGCGATGAGGCAAATGCTCCAGCATAGAATCTATGGCTTTAAGCCCAAGTGAACTCCCACCAATGCCAATAATCACCAAGTGAGAGAGAGTTTGCAAAAATGCTTTATTATCATTCACAAAACAAGAAGATTCATCAACTGCCACCTCTGTAAAAGGCAAATCATAATAGCCACTTTTTTGACTATCTCGTTCCTCGCAAATACTCTCAAAAAGCGTATCACATACTTTTTGATGCTGTGTTTGAAAATGCAGTGAAAACGCTACCATACTTTTTTATGTCCTACATACATATACACTCATATCTACAAGGCGATGAGTATAACCCATCTCATTATCATACCACGCAAGAATCTTTGCGCTTTTATCAATAGCTATGCTCTTATCAGACACAATGATTGCGCTCGCACTTGAGCCAATAAAATCACTTGATACCCTTTGCTCATCATCAACGATAATAAGACCTTTCATTGCCCCCTCTTGAGCTTTATAAAATGCTTCATTGATACTTTCTTTGCTCACTTTACTTTTAAGATTTACACTTAAATCCACAAGACTCACATCAGGAGTTGGCACACGCACAGAAATCCCATTAAGTTTTCCCGCAAGATGAGGTAATACAAGCCCTATTGCTTTTGCTGCTCCTGTGCTCGTAGGAATCATATTTAATGCTGCTGCACGTGCTCGGCGCAAGTCTTTATGTTTGACATCAAGGAGATTCTGATCATTTGTGTAACTATGAATCGTGCTCATCAAACCATTTTCTATACCAAAGTGAGAATCAAGCACTTTCACAATGGGTGCAAGACAATTTGTGGTGCAAGAAGCATTTGAAATGACACTTTGCCCTTGATAATTTGTGTGATTAACGCCATAAACAAATGTGGGCGCATCATCTGCAGGAGCAGATATGATGACTTTTTTAATATTATCTTTAAGATGAAGGCTTGATTTTTCAAGGGAATTAAATTTGCCTGTGCATTCTAGCACACCCACAGCTGCACCAAAATCAAGATTTCTAGGATCTCTATCGCTTACAATCTTAACATTTTTGCTTTTGCCAATACATAAAGTCTGTTTATCTATTTTTTCTATGTCATAGCTCCTATGCACAGAATCATAACGTAGCAAATGCACAAGTGTATCAATATCTGCTGTAGTATTCATTGCTACAAGCTCCACATCATCGCGTTGTCCGATAATTCTCGCTGCACAAAGTCCTATACGCCCAGTGCCATTAATTGCGAGCTTAATCGCCATATTTTCTCCTTTTATCAAATATGCCCAGCAAGGGTTTGAATATATATTTTAACATAAAAAAGCCCATTCTCCACCTTTTGGCTTGATTTCTCTGGCAAATGAGTGTAAAATGCCCATTCCAAAATGTGTCTGCTCTACTTTTTGTCCTCGTAGCTCAGCTGGATAGAGCACACGATTCCTAATCGTGAGGTCATGCGTTCGAATCGCATCGGGGACACCACAGCTTTTAGGTTTCAACTTCCTCAACCTTCGGGAATCCCGACTTTAAATTAATCAAATCTGGTCTATTTCTAGGATTACTTCCCCATTGTTTAAAAAAGAAAGCAATATCATATTGTCTACATTGTTCATACAAATCTTCTACCCATTCATATTGCATACTTCTTGCTTTTTTTGGGTTTTCAGGGATATTCTCTCCTCCGACAACAACCCAATCAAGCTTGTCCTTATAAGATTGTAAATCAATCCCACTCATCATAGGCTCAATCATCGCAAAAATTTTCACCTTTTCACCCAAATTTTTTTTAACCTCTACAAGCGATGGCATACGCTTGCCAAACATAGCTTGATCTTCAGCTGATATACCAAACCAAATATGCTTTGTATCATCTGTATTTACTATATTGTTTTTCACACTCTCTAACATTCGCTCCGGTCGTTTAGTGAGCACTTGGAAAATCAAATCCTTACGCTTAATCATATACTCAAAAACAAGAGCTAAATCTTGCGAGTCTATATCCTCGTGGAATAAATCACTCATATTGCATACACAAACCTTAGAACCGCTTGGATACATATTTGTGTTTAGTATTTCTTCTAACATACTTTTATGAAATACAACTTGCTCCCACCCATAATAATATTTAGGTGTTTCAATCAAATGTTCAGTATTTTTGCATTCACATACTATATGCAATTTATCGCCTTCTTCACTCATCGTAATATCTTTACATTTAGGGGTACACTTACTATAATCAAGTTTATTTATAGTTTTATCAAGCTCGCTTTTTGATGTAGCTTGCAATTTCTTAGTCATAGTCATAGCATAGCAATAATCACACGCTGGGGATATTTGGGTGCAACCTGTAATAAAATTCCAAACTTCTGTATAATGCAACCTACCCATTGCCTTACCTCTCCCTGCATTATAAAGCTTCTTTGCTTTATGTTAAACCTCCTTAATAAATCGTTTAATATTCTGTTTTTTTAACTCTCTTTGAGCATTCTTTTAGCAAGTTTTTTTGCCTTATTCACCTCATCATTTCTTACCAAATCTCCATAAATAGCATTCACATATTCCTCATAAGCAAGTTGTGAACTAAAGGGTTTTTGTGAGCTCACTACTTTCTGATACTCCCCATTGCTTTGTAGTTCATACATTTGGACGTTATCATTAAGCTGCATTTGGAGAATCTCCATTAAACGTTTGCTCATCTGTGTATTTAAGCTTGGTGTGAGAATCTCCACACGTCGCTCTAAATTACGAGGCATAATATCTGCTGAAGCAAAATATACGCCTACTTTATCATTCTTAAAATGATAGATTCTAGCGTGTTCAAGGTATTTTCCAATGATTGAAAATACACGAATATTTTCACTCACACCCTTTATACCCGGACGCAAGGCACATACACCACGCACAATCAAATCAATCTTTACTCCAGCTATTGATGCTCCATAAAGTGCACGTATCACATCAATGTCTATAAAAGCATTTGCTTTCATAATAATGCGCCCTTCACTTCCCATTTTCTTTTCGTGTTCAATAAGCTCTAAAATTTTAGTCTTAATCTGTGTAGGAGCAATCAATAAATGACTAAGCTTGGTGCGATATGAAGAACCTGTAGAGAGAGAGTGGAAAAGTTTAATTGCATCTTTTGCAAAAGACTGATTGCAAGTTAAGAACGAAATATCAGTATAAATTTTTGCAGTGCTAGGATTATAATTTCCTGTGCTTAAATGCACATATTCTTTAAGTGTATTGCCAATTTTTTTAATCACAAGCGCAATTTTGGCATGCACCTTAAGTCCGGGCACACCATAAATAACGTGTGCTCCAGCAGATTCTAAAGAATGCGCCCAATACAGATTATTTTCTTCATCAAATCGTGCTTTTAACTCAACCAACGCCGTTACTTGCTTATTATTTTCAGCTGCCTGTATGAGAGCTTTAACAATAGGTGAATTTTTTCCTACACGATAAAGTGTCATACGAATGGAGAGCACATCAGGGTCTTTTGCTGCGCTCTGAATAAAATTCACTATTGGATCAAAGCTTTCATAGGGGTGGAAGAGCAAAATATCATCATTTTCCATTGTAGAGAGAATCTCTCTACTCCCGTGTAATGGTGGAAGTGTTTTTGGATTAAAAGGTGGAGTGGTAAGATGAGCATATGCCTTGCTCCCTACCAACTCCCACAATCCACTTAAATTGAGCGGAATATGATAAACATAAACATCTTTAGCATCAACTTTTAAATGAGAATTAATAAAATCTAAAAGGCTACTATCTTTATCTGCACCTATCTCAAGACGCACTACTTCACCTTTCCTACGAGTTTTAAGCCCCTCACTCATAATCTCTATAAAATCATCTGCCTCTTCTTCTTCAATTTCCATATCCGCATTACGCGTGATTCTAAAAGGAACATAATTGAGAATCTCATATTCTCCAAACAATTCACTTGCAAACTCACCTACAATATCTTCAACCGCTATAAACACGCCGCTTTCAATCTCCACAAAACGCGAAAGCAAACGCGAGATTCTTACCATAGCAAATTTTACACTCCCCTCTTGTGTATCTTTAAGTTTAAGCGCAATGGCAAAACTTAAATTATTTAGATGAGGAAAGGGGTGTGTAGCATCTATTGCCACAGGCACAATCACAGGATACAAATAATTAATAAAAAATTCGTGCAATCGCTTTTTTTGCTCATTATTTAACTGATTGACTTGTTTAATGTGCATACCTTCCTTTGCTAAGCCACTTTGAATCTCCTTAAAAACACTCTCAAGCATATTTTTTTCTTTATCAAGGTATTCGCGTATACTTTTAAGCTGCTGCAATGGCGTAAGTTTATCTGCGCCCACTTCGGTAATTCCACTTGCATACAAACGTTTAAGCCCTGCTACGCGTATCATATAAAATTCATCAAGATTTGTCCCATAAATTGCTACAAATTTTAATCGCTCCAAAAGCGGAATATTAGTGTTTTTAGCTTCATTAAGCACACGTGTATTAAATTTGAGCCACGAAAGCTCACGATTAAAATACATTTTTGAATCATTAATTGTCATATTGCCCCCTTAATGTCGTAATATAATTTCATTGTATCTCAAATTCACATTAAAAATGCTTCCTTTGTGTTTGATTCTCTCAATAATTTTATAAACATTGGCAAAATTGTTTCAAATTCTATAAAATTTTAGAAAAATATTTAAGGGAAATAAATGATATTTTGATTATAATGCACGTCATTTTCAAAACTAAGGAGAACAAAATGAAAAAATATCTACTTTCGCTACTTTGTGTAGCAGGACTTAGTCTTAATGTGCAAGCTGCAAGTATTGCAGGGTTTGAAATAAGCCCTGAAATCGGATTTGCTGCAGGACAAACAAAAATCGATAGTGCGAATCTAAAAGATTATAGTGCATTTGGGCGTATATGGCTTGGTGCTTTTGATTTTGTTGTAGCTCCGCAAGTCAAATGGGATTTTAATTCGCATTCAAACTCTGATAATGATTTTAGAAATTTACAATATGGTATCTCAGCTGGATATAACATTGGGCTCATTATCGCACGATTAACACCTTATATAGGAGTGAATCACTCAAGTTTTAATAAAATTTATAAAGATACTATTGCTTATAATGCAGGGTTAAAGCTTAAATTTGATCTTATTCCTATTTCACTTGGTTTACTCTATACTTATCAAAAACCAGAGCTTGATACTCCCTTAGGCAATAAAGAGAAAATGCAAACTATTCAAGCACTTATTGCCTTGCATTTCTAAGATTCTATATTTATAGAATCTTAACCCTCTTGCTTAATCACCAAATGGCTTAGCAAAGAGGGGAGCAACTTACTTTTGGAGCTTTATATGGCTTTAGATTCTCATCAGCTCATTACATTTTTGCAATCTCACAATGAACTGACTATTATTGATGAACCTCTTGATATTTATCTGCAAATTCCTCAGCTTGCCTATCTTGAAGTTAAAAAACCAACGAGCAAGGCTCTTCTTTTTACAAATCCTATTTGTGCTAAAAGTGGAAAAACCTTTGATATACCCGTGCTTATGAATATTTTTGGCTCACATCAAAGACTTAACCTCCTCGTTGATAAGCCAATTCCACAAATTGCTACTCACATACAACATCTTTTGCGCTTTAGCCCACCTAAAGGTATAAAAGAGATTTTCTCTCGGCTTAAAGAACTTGCTCACTTGCGCTTTGTTTTTCCTAAATACACGAAATCTAAAGGTCTATGCCAAGATACTATTATTATAGGTGAAGAAATTAATCTTTTTAATCTCCCCATTCTCACAACTTGGGAACACGATGGGGGAGCATTTATTACTATGGGGCAAGTTTATACCCAAAGCATTGATGGCAAAGCAAAAAATTTAGGTATGTATCGTCTGCAGGTCTATGATGAAAAACATTTAGGATTACATTGGCAGATTCATAAAGATTCTCAACATTTTTTTCATCAATATAAACAAGCAGGGGAAAAAATGCCTGTGAGTATTGCTCTTGGCGGCGACCCACTCTATATTTGGTGCGGACAGGCACCTTTACCTATGGGTATCTTTGAACTAATGCTCTATGGCTTTATCCGCTCTAAAAAGCCTGTGCTTTGCCCGTGTATCACTAACCCACTCTTTGTGCCAAATGATGTAGATATTGTTATTGAAGGTTGGGTAGATACTACACAAATGCGAGATGAGGGACCATTTGGCGATCATACAGGATTCTATACGCCCATTGAACCTTATCCTGTGCTTGAAGTGAGTGCAATCACGATGCGAAAAAAACCTATTTTTCCTGCTACAATCGTTGGCAAACCTCCGCTTGAGGATAAATATATGGGTTATTTAACAGAGCGCGTATTTTTGCCATTATTACAAACTACTGCACACGGATTAAAGGATTATCATATGCCCGAAAATGGCGTATTCCATAATCTTATTTTTGCAAAAATCAAGCCTGATTATCCTTCGCATAGTAAGCAGATTATGCACAATTTTTGGGGAGTGGGGCAAATGAGCTTTGTAAAACACGCTATTTTTGTTGATGAAAATGCACCCGAACTGACAGATTATGAAGCGCTTGGCACTTACATACTTGAGCGCTTCTCTCCTAATAATCTGCTTATTACAGAGGGAATCTGTGATGCACTTGATCACGCAAGCCCACATTTTGCTCACGGAGGAAAGCTTGGTGTAGAAGCTATTACACCCGTGCATAAGCCTTCATTTATTGCTCTTAATGATGAGTGCTTATGGAAGAAATTTGCTCCACTTTTTCCTCAAGCCACTGCTTTAAAGCAATATTTTACTCACACGCCCAATCCCATTTGTATTGTAAGTGTGGTAAAGCAAAGTCATCTCTTTACAGATTTAAATGAGAATCTTAAAGGTTTTCAAGCTTTACAAAACTGCTTAAGTATTATTATCTTTGTAGATTCGCATAAAAATCATCTCACAAACCCTTATATGCTTACTTGGCGGATTGTTAATAATATTGATGCAAAGCGTGATATTCTTATTGTTGAAAATCTTGTTTTTATTGATGCAACCGATAAATCAACCTGTGATGGACATCTGCGCGAGTGGCCCCAAGATACAAATTGTAGCCCATCTGTCATCGCCACATTAAAGAAAAAGGGACTTATTGATGATATAGATGATGAATTTTTAGAGCATTTTGGTATCTTACATTAAAATATGCTTAAGTTAATAAAAATTTAAGTTTCTTTACTCTAGAATCCCCTTTCCAAAATTATTTAGAATCTAAGGGAAAATAATGGAATTGACAAAAATAGCAACACAAAATGACATCAATCGTCAGTGGATTGTGCTTGATGCAAAAGATAAAGTCTTTGGTCGCCTTATCACAGAAATAGCTACTCTTTTACGAGGCAAACACAAACCTTGTTTCACACCTCATATTGATTGTGGCGATTTTGTAGTCATTATTAATGCCACAGAAGTAAAATTCACAGGTATGAAACTCAAAGACAAAGAATACTTCACGCATTCAGGTTACTTTGGCAGCACTAAGAGTAAAACACTTCAAGAAATGTTAGAAAAAACTCCCGAAAAACTCTATCATCTTGCGGTGCGAGGTATGCTCCCCAAAAACAAACTTGGACGAGCTATGCTTAAAAAACTCAAAGTTTATCGCGGCAGTGAGCACCCACACAGCGCTCAAGTCGCTAAAAGCTCAAAATAAGGAATACTATGGCAAAAGTTTATGCAACAGGAAAAAGAAAAACAGCAATCGCGAAAGTTTGGCTTACTTCTGGGAGCGGTAAGCTCAATATCAATGGGCAAAGTCTCAATGACTGGCTTGGAGGACACGAAGCTATTAAAATGAAAGTAATGCAACCGCTTATCCTTACCAAACAAGAAAAATCAGTGGATATTCACGCTGTTACACTTGGTGGTGGATATTCAGCTCAAGCAGAAGCTTTGCGACACGGCATTTCAAAAGCACTTAATGCCTATGATGTTGCCTTCAGAGCGATGTTAAAACCAAAAGGACTTTTAACACGAGATTCTCGTGTGGTTGAACGAAAAAAATATGGAAAACGAAAAGCACGCCGAAGCCCACAATTCTCAAAAAGGTAAGATTGCAGTGGAAATTCTCTCTCAAAGTTTTGGCGAGTATCAGACAAATTGTTATATTTGCAAATTTCCTCAAGGAGAGATTGTTATTGATGCAGGAATGGGGGCGCATAATTGGGTTATAGAAAAATGCCCCTCTCCGCTTGCTTTCCTTAATACGCACGGTCATTTTGACCATATTTGGAGCAATGCTACACTTAAATCTCACTTTCCCAATGTGCCATTAGTTTGTCCCGCGCTTGATGCATTTATGTTAGAATCTGATTGCTTTGATATAGGCGTAACTCCTAGCACTCCAGATATTCTTACACAATGTCAAAAAGGCACGCAAAAACTTGATTTTAAAGGTATTGAAGTAATATTCTCTCATTTTCCCGGACACACCCCGGGTTGCTCTATTGTGGAGATTGAGGGAGAAATTTTTAGTGGTGATTTTATTTTTCATCGCTCCATTGGGCGGAGTGATTTTACTTACTCAAACTCAATGGATATGAGAGAATCTCTGATACGCTTTAGCTCTTTACCCTCAAATCCAAACAAAACAATCCACCCCGGACACGGAATTTCAACAAATCTTGCTGAAGAACAACGCAATGTCAGTTTTTGGATTAAACAGCTAGAACATAGTTTATAATTAGGAATACTTTTTGCTTTTTCATCTCAAATTAACATAAAGGGGTATTTATGGATATAACGACCATTGGTGGGCTAATTGGGGCGATTATAAGCCTTTGTGTTGGGGACTTTCTTGAGGGAGGTAACCCCCTGCATCTTATCCACATAAGCTCACTGATTATTATCATACCTACCGCTATGTGTGCTGCCTCAAGTGCTACACACGCCACACATATCAAAGGTGCAATGAAAGAGCTCAAAATCGTTTTTGGTTCAACAGGAGTGAATCTCAATGAAATAATACGACAGCTTGTAGAACTTGCTACACTCGCAAGAAAAGATGGTGTGCTTGCACTTGAAGGAAAGGCGGCACAAATTGAAGATGACTTCTTGCGTCAATCCCTTTCAATGATTATTGACGGACGAGATGCTCACGCTGTGCGTGAAGATATGGAAGTGCAAATAGAATCGCTTGAAGAATATTATAAGGGTTGCTCACACTTTTGGATTCTCTATGCAGAAACTTGTCCTACAATGGGGCTAGTTGGAGCGGTTATGGGACTTATGCTTGCCCTCCAGTTGCTTGATGACCCAAAAGCGATGGCAGCAGGTATTGCGGGTGCATTTACCGCGACCGTTACAGGGATTTTCTGTTCTTATGCACTTTTTGGACCTTGGGGACATAAAATGCACTCTAAAAGCGCAGATATAATAAGGGGACGTATGGTTGTTTTAGAAGGTGTTGTAGGTATTGCTAATGGTGATAACCCTCGCAACCTTGAAGAGAAATTACTTGGATTTATTCCACCCGGTGAGCCTAAAATCTCACAATTTGAATAAGATAGATTAAGAGTGCAAAATGGCTAAAAAGAAAAAATGTCCAGAGTGTCCTGCAGGAGAGAAATGGGCTGTTCCATATGCAGACTTCCTCTCACTTTTATTGGCACTCTTTATTGCGCTATGGGCGATTTCATCTACAAGCAATGCGGATTCTGAATTGCTTAAAACCGAGTTTGTTAAAATTTTTGATTTTACGCTTACCTCTCCACTCAATTCTGACCAAGATGATGTTAATGATTCTGAAACAGAAAATGAAAGTGGGGCAATAAGTGAAAGTTCATCGGTTACTTCAGCAGAAATAGAACAAATGGCAGAAGAAGGCGGAATTTTAGAGCAAATGGAAATGGGTATGTCATTGCGCCTCCCTTCTAATCTTTTCTTTGATTCTGGTAGTGCAGAGATTAATAATAGCGATGTATTTTTGTATCTCCAACGAATGAGTGCTATTATCAAAAAACTGCCCGATTATGTAAAAATTGATGTGCGAGGCTACACAGATAATGCACCACTGCCCGTTGGTTCACGCTATAAAGATAATTATGAGCTCTCCTCTGCACGAAGTTTAAGCGTGATGAAAAATCTTATTAAAAATGGTATTTCTCCCGAGCGAATCTCATTTTCTGGCTATGGAGAGCATCAAGCGATTGCACCTAATGATAGCGCGCTCAATCGTGCAAAAAATAATCGTGTAGAGATATTTTTCTTTGTCGATCCAAAAGATGCACCTGTAACGCAATCTATTTTAGAAGAAACTCTGCAAAACTCGCAGCAGTAATCCCATTATCCTTAAGCAACTCTTTTAGATTTTTCGTTATAATTGTAGCTTTAAATTTATTTGATGGAGGGGAATAATGAATTTGCTTTTAACGGGGGGGGGGCATAAGCTATATTCTTATACATCGCATTCTTCAAATCACATTACGCATCACAAGAGCAGCACACTTTCTAACCGCTTAAATGCGAATCTCATACAAAAAATAATCTTTCACACACCATTTAATACAAAGGTATTAGCGATTTGGTTGCTTGTATTTTGGTTTGCAGTTGCTTGTTATGGCGATAATACAAATACATCTGAAATTATGGGTAAAAAAATTGCGGAGTGTGTAAATGAACACTTAGAGAAAAAGTATAATTATGCAAGAAGTATGGGTGCGCTATATATAGGACATTGCATTGTTAAATATGAGGAAGAGTTTAATCATAGTGAATATAGCAGTATAATAAAAGTAATGTATAAAAATATTATTATTAAGTAAATATTGTTTTATATTAAAATAAAAAGCAAACTTATAGACACAAAAAGAAATTAAGGGAGTTTGCGAAAGTAATTTATGCAAATTTAGCAGAATCTTTATAATTTATTGATTGTTTTAAGATAATGTCATACGTGGCACAAGTTTTGCTACTAAAGTAACAGAGCAAGAATAAAGGAGTTTAATATAAAGTATGGGACAAGCTTTATGCCTATTGATTATTTTAATTGGATTACTCATTATCCATAGGAAGAAAAAATGACAGAGAAGCGTTATCCTAAAGCACAAGAATCTAAAAAGTGGAATGAATTAAACACAGAAGAGAAGGCACAAGTAAAAAAGAATTGGATAAGAGATATTTTGACAGGATTTGTCATTCTTTTAATTTGTTTTGTAATGGCGATGGATTATGAGTTTAATAAGAAGTGCATTGTGCAAAATGGAGCAACTAAGTGCTATAAAAAATAAACAGCAAAAAGATTGGGACAATTAATTTATAAAATAGATTCTAAAACAATCCCTTTTGCTCCAAAAAAGGAATATGCAAAAGCTCATAAGTCTTTGGGCTTGCCACTCGCCCCTTTGCTGTGCGCTCCAAATAGCCATTTGCTAAAAGATAGGGTTCAATTACATCTTCAATAGTTGCCTCATCTTCACTCATCGCAGCGGCAATGGTATTTAACCCTATAGCTTTGCCTCTAGATTCTGCTAAAATTGCCAAATAACGCAAATCAAGCTCATCAAAGCCTAGTTCATTCACACCTAGCTCATTAAGCGCATAACGGACACATTCAAGGCTTATTTCACTTTGATTTCTCATATCCTGTGCATATTCACCCACATCTGCAAAGTCTCTCACACGCCTAAGCAATCGCAAAGCAATACGAGGTGTGCCTCTTGATCGGCGTGCAATTTCATCTGCACCGCTTTTTGAGAGGCTTCTGCCTAGCTTTGAAGAAGCACAAATCACAATAGCAGAGAGCTCCTTTGGTTCATAAAATTGCAATCTAAAGCTCATACCAAATCTATCACGCAACGGATTTGAAAGCATACCTGCGCGTGTAGTTGCGCCAATAAGCGTAAAAGGAGCTAAGTCAATTTTAAGCGTTTGCGCAGCAGGACCAGAGCCAATAATAATATCAAGGCGAAAATCCTCCATTGCAGGATAGAGAATCTCTTCAATCGCAGGGCTAAGACGATGTATTTCATCAATAAATAAAATATCTCCCTCATTAAGATTTGTTAAAATCGCCGCCAAATCGCCAGATTTTTCAATCATAGGCGCAGCACTGACTTTGATATTGCATCCCATTTCGTGTGCGATAATATGGCTAAGCGTAGTTTTACCAAGACCGGGTGGTCCAAAAAACAAAATATGATCTAGGCATTCTTTACGCTTTTTACTCGCCTCAATAAACACTTTGAGATTTTTTTTAATCTTTTCTTGCCCGATATACTCCTCCCACACATTTGGACGCAAAGATAACTCTTGGACACTTTCAAAGCTATATTTTTCCATATCTACGACACGATTTACTTTCTCACCCTCTCCTAAACTCATCATTTTCTCAATGGTGATTTTCTCCATAATCTTACCTCTTAATAGCTCTCTTGGGCTTGTGGAAATGCTTGAGATTTTACATCTTTGGCATACGCTCTTATGGCATCTTTAAGTATCGCTTTACCATCACAATAGCGGCGCACAAATTTTGGCTTAAACTCATCAAAAAAGCCAAAAGCATCGCTCCATACAAGAATCTGCCCATCACACTCCACACCTGCACCAATGCCAATCGTTGGAATCTCTAAAGCTTGTGTAATGCGTGCACCAGATTCCGATTTCACTCCCTCTATCAAAATCCCAAAAACCCCAGCTTCTTGGAATGCAACAGCGGCTTCTATCAATTCTTGAGATTCAACCTCATCTTTGCCCTTTATTTTAAATCCTCCATCAAAGCGCATAAATTGGGGTTTCAAGCCAATATGTGCCATTACAGCAATCCCTTCTTCACATAGTACTTTCACCACAGGTAATTTATCAATGCCTACTTCAAGCTTAAGTGCATCTGCTGCAGTGTTTTTATAGAATCTAAGCGCATTTTTTAATGCCATATTTGGTGTAGCATAGCTACCAAAAGGCATATCTGCAATGATGAAAGAATGCTTAGCGCCTTTGCACACTGCCTTTGTATGATAAATCATCTCTTGCATACTTGCACCTAATGTTTCATTCTCTCCACCAAAACTCATTTTCAAGCTATCACCTACCAAAATCACATCAACTTCACCATCAAAAATGCGTGCCATAAGCGCATCATACGCAGTAATTGCTGTAATTTTTTCAATCCCTTTTTTTGCCTTGAGTGTAGCTATACTCATTTTTTTATCCAACATTTCTCCTCCTTTGCATTTTGTGATGTTTAAGATTCCCAATGCAATAATATCACGCCGCATACTACCATAGCAACACCTATATATCCTAAAAAATCTAATTTTTCTTTAAAAAACACATAACCCCCAAATATCGTGCCAATAATTCCTATCGCTCCCCAAGTAGAATACGCTACACTTAGTGGCATACTCTCAAGTGCTAAAACCAACACGCTAAAAGCTGCCCACACCATAAGAATACAGCCTATGGTGTAGCCCTTATGTGTAAAAACATTAGATTTTTTAAGAAACAAATTTGCAATTACATCTAAAATCGCCGAAATTATTACATATATAAATGCTAAAGTCATCTAGCCCTCCATAGAATCTATCTTTGATTCACGCTTAATTTCGGCATAATTGATTAAAGCAATGCCGCTAATGGACAATACAATGCCAATCTTTTGTATAAATGAAATCTCTTCGCCAAAATAAAATACACTAATGCACACCACACAAATCGCACCTAACACTTCCCATATCGCATATGCTACACCCACAGAAATACGCTTTAATGAGAGAGCCATAAAATAATAAGAAAGCACAAGCAACACATACATACACATAAGCCCCCAAATCTCTCCCTCACTTGCTTTCATTAAATTCACTGCAAGCACTTCAGTCAAAATAGCGAACATCAAAAATAAATAACTTTTTTTTAGACTCACTTTTTCTTCCTTTGGTGTTTTATTTTTTGAGAAGAAATAGGTTTTTGCACAAAAACAAATAATCCTAAAAATATGCTTATAACTAGCATTACAAGACTTAGAATCTGCCCCATTGATAAGCCAAATACAAAATATCCCATTTGCGAATCTGCTTCACGAAAATACTCACATACAAATCTTGCTAGCGCATAAAATACACCATACGCGACAAGAAGAGTGCCCGGCTTTTTTGCATAACGCAATAAACAAATAAGAAGAATAAATACTATAATGCCCTCGGCAAAAGCTTCAAAAAGCTGACTTGGATAACGCAATTCTCCATTTACAAGAATTCCAATATCTCGCAAGGAGCTATCACTTTCAATTACCCGTCCAAAAAGCTCGTGATTAAAAAAATTTCCTATGCGTCCAAAAACATACCCTAATGGAATTGAAATAGCAGATAAATCCATAAATATCCAAAAAGATTGCTTTTTAACATAGCAAAATATAATAGCCGCGAGGACAAACCCCGCCATTGCCCCGTGATAACTAAAACCACTGATACCTACAAATACTCCATTGGTGTAAGGATTAAACATTTGCCACGGCTGCATAAGATATTCCCAACGATTAGGCGAGTAAATCAACACATAACCAATGCGTCCGCCTAAAATAACACCAATTTCCACCCAAATAAAAAAACTATCCAATAATTCTTGGGTGATAGGAAAACGCTCATTGCGATATGTAATAAATGCTTTTGCAATCAAAAGTGCGATAAGCATTGCGCTCACATACATAATGCCATACCAATGCACACTTATATCAAAAATTTTAAATGCAATAGGATTAATATAATCGTAGATTCTATTCCATACACTATAAGTCTCCAAAATTATTCCTCCATAATTTTAATCTTAAATTCATCAATCATATCAATCTCTTCAAAAAACATAAATAATCGCAAATCATCAACAACAATCTCAATTTTTACTCCATCTACACTTTTGAGCTTGAACAAAAAACCTAATACATAAGAATTGATTGGATAGGCTTGAACAAAGTAGATTCTAAGTATATTATCTGCACTTGATAGAATCTGCGGCAAAAGGTTTTCAAGCTCCGCCTTGAAAGTCAAAAATGCGTCATAGGTTTTAAGTTTCCCAGTGCTGCGCACCATTTGCAAATCATTAATGGTTTCTATATTAAGTCCCATATTTTTACCTCTTGCTTTTTTAATAACATTTAATTATAACAAAGCTTTATTGCAAGGGATTAAACATAAGGTATATAAAGTGTAAGCATAGCAGCTTTTTTTGCATAATTCACACGCCTACGAACTTTAGCGCCCATCGCTTTTATAATGTGTTCCCCCCTTCCGCCTAAAATATTTTTCTCTCTCAAATGGCACTTATAATGAGGATTAAAAGGATAAAGAATCTTTATTCTTACTTGCTCTACCCCTACTTCAAGAAAACAGGAAAATCGCTGTTGCTGACGCAAAGATTGTATATAATTTATTTTTTTATTATATATATTCATTTTAGGCATACAAGTAATGCTATGTTCAATAATATTGCTCACGCTTTCAAACATTACAAGCCCTATTTTGTCAATGATTATTTCTTTGAAAGGTTTAAATCTAAGTGTTTTAACAAGCTGAGATTCTACCCATACAATACTTTTATCAATTCCTGCAAAATCAGCTTGAAACACTGCTTTATGATGCCTCATATCTTTATATAGGCTCACTCATAGCTCTCAAATTTATGTTTTAAATTTGGTAATAGCATTATCAAGCTCTTGGGCTTTTTGCGACATATCATTAACATCTTTTTGTATAGTATGCCCTACACTTTGGGTAGATTCTGAAGAGCTCACTATATCTTGCATCATTTGAGCTAATTCTTTAGTGCTTTGAGCGATTGAAGTGCTAATATCTTTAAGATGAATAGAATTTTGCTTTGTAAGAACAAGATTTTGTTGTGTATGGTGCGCATCATCAATTAAAGGCGATGTTTTCTCTGTAATATACATCATATCCTTTGTGGTATCTCTAATTGTTTGCCCGACATCTTGGACACTTTGGGTTACAAGATTTACACTTGCTGCAATTTCATTGAGTGATTTTTGTGTCTTTTCTGCGAGTTTTCGCACCTCATCTGCAACAACAGCAAATCCTCTTCCGTGTTCTCCTGCACGTGCAGCTTCTATTGCTGCATTAAGAGCAAGTAAGTTTGTTTGATCTGCTATATCAGCAATAATAGAAAGAACTGATTTAATTTGATCTGCGTGTTGTGTTAGCTCTTCAACGTGTTGAAGAATATTTTGCTGTGTTTGAGCAGAATTGGTTATAAGCCCAATCGTGTCTTGAAGGTTTTTAACAAAATCATCTAAAATGCTTTCAGTTTGAGCAATATCACTTATAGTTGAACTTGTTGTTTTTTCGGCAACATCAAGCTTCTTACTCACATCTTGAGCAAGTAAGTTCACTCTATCAACTAGCTCAAATTGTGCGTCAGAATTTTTTGATAATACATTTGACATCTCTAATAAACCTTTACAAGTTTGTGTATTTTCTTCACTAACGTGTTTGCTTACAGCAATAGTCTCTTGAATAATTTTAATAAACCTATTCACATAATTTGAAGTTATTCCCACTTCATCATTACTTTTAATAGCAATACGTTTTGTAAGATCTCCACCGCCATCTTCAGTCAAGTCTTTTGCCATATCACGCAAACGATTAAGAGGCTTTACAAGCTCCTTTTCAAAAAAGATATAAAGCCCTAATAAAGCCAATATACCTGCGACAAACATTGTAAGCAAAAGATAATTTTCACTTTGTTCAATTTGTTCATAAAAACTCTCTGTAGAGATTCTTAACTCAAGCACTCCAAGCACATCGCCTTCTTTAAGTGTCCCATCTTGATGACATACCATACAACCCTCATCAGCAATAAGTGGCTTTTGGAGAAGCACATTATGCTCACCATTTTCATAAACTTCAGCAATTTGGGATTGTTTGCTTTCAAAGATATGTTGAATGTCTTTTTTTTGACTTACCTTGTCGGGCATATTAAACAAATCAATTACACTTTGAGACTTATGTATCTCAAGTGAGCGCACACCTGCTATTTTACGTGCATTATCTAATCCTGCATCAATCATTTCTCTTACACCAATATTCATACTCATACGCACGGTTTGAAAAATAGAATCTCCGAGCATTTGAGCATTTCTTTTGCCCTCCTTTACTACCATATCTTCGTATCCAGTAGAGACAATTTGATATAAAACACTAAAACCAATAATGATAAAAACAAACAATGTGAAAAGCACTTTAGAACGAAATGATTGTAACATTTTTTCATCCCCTAGGATTTTATATAATTACGCAAGTCTCTTTAAAGCTTCCTTAACAATTTCAGACACACTTAATGCTTCAATATATTCTAACACTTTTTGTATTTCATTTCTCTTAAAGCCAAGTGATTGAAGTGCCAAAGATGCTTCATATTTGAGATTATTAGAAGGAGCAATACTTTCCTCTTGGGATTGAAGAAGCTGCGCAAAAAATCCTGCTATATCAACCATAATTTTTGCTGCACCTTTTACACCAATACCCGGCACTTTTTTTAAAGCTTCAATATCTTTATCAGCAATAATTTTTGCAAAATGTGTTGGTGTGTAGGTAGAAAGAATTGCTATTGCAACCTTTGGACCTACACCACTTATTTTAATAAGACGCTCAAAAGTCTGTTTTTCAATTTCCTCACAGAATCCAAAAAGCAAATGTGCATCTTCACGAATTATTTGTGCGCAAATAATTTTCACAGGAGCATCTGGTTGTGAATCTATTTTTGTTTGGAGCATAGAAGTAGCATTCAGAGACATTTGCATTCCATAAATCACACCTCCTACATCAATTTCAGCATACATAGGTTCTAATCTTATTATCGTTCCTCTTAATCCAACAATCACCAATTTCTCCTTTTTTATAATAAACTCATTAAAGAATCTTTATTTTATTCAACATTTAGGAACGCACTTCTCTCACAAGCTTTAGCTGTCCTTTATTAATACCAATATTTACCTCCTCTCCATCGCTTAAAATCATAATATCCTTACTCTCTGGGAAAAAACTCTCATAAACAACTTCATTTTCCTTTTGCCACGCTACATCACTTGTGATTTTTGCATCTTGAGTTTGTTTATCAAGAGATTCAAGACGCTTATCCAAATCTCTACTTTGTTGCTTAAGGGCTACTAACCTTTCTTTAAGATATTTCGTGCGTTGAAGTAAAATAACGTATTGTGCCATACTATCAATGATATTGCGCTCATTGGGTTTTTTATTTTTTTTGTTTTCCTCCATAATAGCTTTTATTTTTTCTACTACAGGTTTTGTTTTACGCACACGCACCAAATCTTTATTAAGCACAGCAAGGAGGGTATTCATCTCTTGGATATTCTGTGTAATTTGTTCGGTAATAGATTGCACCTCTTCTTGTGCCTTAAGAGAAGCACGCGAAGAGAGTGTAAAACGATTTTCTCCTCCGCTCATATTTTTAATATGTAAATGCTCTGACACAAAGATCTTTGTGTGGGAATGTAAGGTAGCAATTGTAATATTTCTTGCTTTAATAGTGCCTCCATTTGCTTGCTCAATAAATACTTCTTCGCCATCTATATTACCTAATTCAAGGCGCTCTACACGAACTTTATCGCCCATAACTTCACCTTTATGCAAATCAATATTTACTTCATCAGCTTTTATCGTGGAGCTTTGATGTGTTTGCCCATTGATTTCAATCTTCTTCCCTACTATTTTAGTATTTTCTGCCACACTTCCAAAAATTTTTATTTCACTTGCCTCAAGCGTAATACCTGCACCTATCGCATCTTGATTGGGGTCGCCACAAGTTACTTCTACTACAAAACCTTTTTTGTCACCTCCAAGCAATGAACCATTTTTACGTGAGCTCACTTCTGCAAAATTAAAATCTGTAATTACACGTAACTCACCCTCACTCATTCCTACATAGCCATCTTGTAATGCATAATACTCAATGCTCCCCTCTTTTTCTTCTTTGCGAAACTCATTATCTTTAAATTTAAGCTTTGCTTCTTCATTACCAATATCTGCACCCTCTGCATGTTTTTTGGCGTGTATATATTCACCCTTAAGGTTACGTCCGCTTACACCTACCTGTGGTTTAAGGCTTAAACCCACCAAATCTCCACTCTTTGCAGCATAAGAAGCAAAATCTATACTTTGAGTATGTGTTTTATTCCATTCATCTTTAAGCGTAAATATGAATTTTGCCCCCATTTCTGGTATGAATCCACTTGCCTTAGCAAGGGCAATGCTTTGAGAAGATTGTATTTTCCCTTGAATATTAAGATGAGAAAATAGCTCTTTGAGCGCATTAATTTCTTGTTTAATATCCTCATCAAATAACCTCACAATAATATGTTGACATATTTTTTTACGCGTAATCTCTGTATAAAGCTCTTCAAAAAATGTATCATCATTACGCACTTCTAGCCCTTCTTTAAGCTCCAAAACTAATTCATAACATTCACTATCCATTTTAAGCCCAACAAAAGGTGCTAAATCCCCTTTTTTTAATCCACGCAACAAAATATCATAAACCTGTTTAATTTCAAAATCATTTTTATTATATTCTGCATCATCACTTAGAATCCTTGCTCTCTCCTGTCCTTCAAGTAGGCTAAAATCCTTCTTTTTTTCGCCTCTATAAAAAGTGCTAATGCGCAATATATCAAAGCTTACCATATGCTCTTCAAAGGCATAAAGTTCAGTTATTTTTTTAAGTTCCATACCTACATCAACACAGCCCTTAATTGAGATAGGTTCAAAAAACTGCATAAAAACCTCCATAGCTTAAAGTTTGTTTATTGTAGCTATAATTCTACACTTTATTTCTTTATTAAAAGGCAAAATTTGATTAAAAAAGCATTTTTAACAAATAGTAGCGGAATTTTACTCTCTAGGATAGCAGGATTAATTCGTGATTTATGCACAGCAAAATTTCTAGGTGCAAGCGTGTATAGCGATATTTTCTTTGCTGCTTTTAAGCTCCCTAACCTCTTTCGCCGTGTATTTGGTGAAGGAGCCTTTACACAAAGTTTTTTGCCTAACTTCATTCATAGTCGCAAAAAAGGTATGTTTGCCTTGATTACTTTTATTATTTTTGCAGTTTTTATTTTATTTCTCTCGCTTTTGGTGGTATTTTTTAGTGGATTCTTTACAAAACTTCTTGCGTATGGTTTTAATGATGCAACCATTGAGCTTGCCAAACCCATTGTGGTGATTAATTTTTGGTATTTAGAACTTGTTTTTATTGTTACTTTTCTTTCCTCTTTATTGCAATATAAAAACTGCTTTTGGGTTAATGCTTACAATACCGCGCTTTTAAATATTGCAATGATTAGCGCTTTGCTTTTAGCACAAAATAAAGATTCTATGCAAATTGTCTATATGCTAAGTTATGGTGTGCTATGCGGTGGAGTAGCGCAAATTATACTCCATTTTTATCCACTCTATCGCTTGGGATTTTTTAAACTCTTATGGGTAGGTGTGATAGAGTTGTGGCAATGGATACACATTAAAGAACCAAATTCTAAACTCAAATGCAAAATCCGCTATGCCAAAATTGAAATAAAAACTTTCTTTAAACAATTCTTTCCTGCTATGCTCGGGAGCTCTACAGCCCAACTTGCTACTTTTACAGATACACTCCTCGCCTCATTTCTTATCAGCGGGAGTATTAGCGCACTCTATTATGCTAACAGAATCTTTCAGTTTCCCCTTGCAATCTTTGCCATAGCCATATCAACCGCACTCTTTCCCCTTGTAGCAAAAGCAATTAAAAACAAACAAGCCGATGTCGCACTTAATGCCTTAAAAAAATCATTTTGGTTTTTGCTTATTGTCCTTTGTGTATGTGTGCTTGGTGGTATTATGCTAAGCGAAGAGATTATCAGCCTTCTTTATCAATGGGGAAAATTCAGTGCAGATGACACTCTTATCGTAGCACAAGTTTTTAGCGCGTATATGATTGGTTTAGTGCCTTTTGGGTTAAGTAAAATTTTCTCCCTTTGGCTTTATTCTCATCAAATGCAAGGCAAAGCCGCAAAGATTTCAGCTATCTCTTTAGGCTGTGGGGTAATATTCTCTCTTGTGCTTATGCACCCATTTGGGGCAATGGGATTAGCATTATCGGGCAGTTTGAGCGGATTTGTGCTTTTTGTCCTCACAATTAGAATCTTTGGCTTCAAACAATTCTTAGCTATAATAAATAACAAAAAAGCGTGGTTACTTCTTGTAGGCATTGTGGGTTTGGAATCTCTACTTTTGTGGTATCTCAAACCCTATGTCAAAGCACTCGTTGATGCTTTTCATCTCTTTGTAAGGAACATTTTATGATTACTCTTTTTGATAGTGCTAAAAAACAAAAGATCCCTTTTACTCCTATACAAGATAATCAGATTCGATTATATGTGTGCGGTCCAACTGTGTATGATGATGCTCATTTAGGGCACGCTCGTAGCTCTATTGTTTTTGATTTATGGCGACGATTATTTTTATTTTTGGGATTTGAAGTAGTATTTGTTAAAAACTTTACAGACATTGATGATAAAATTATTAAAAAATCTCTTCAAAACAATGCAAGTGTGCAAGAGATAGGTTCGCACTATATCCATTCATATCTTAAAGATATGGCTTCTCTTGGCGTATTGCGTGCAGATATTGAGCCAAAAGCAACCGATAATCTACCCCAAATGTGCGAGATGATACAAACCTTGCTTCATAAAGGTTACGCTTATGAGGGTGAAAATAGTGATATTTATCTTCGTATCCACAAAGATAAAAACTATGGTGCTCTCTCTCAACGCCTTGAACAAAGCCATACCCAAAGTCGTATTCAAAATGCACAAGACAAGCTTGAACATAATGATTTTGCCCTTTGGAAAGGTTATAAGGGAGAGAATGATATTGCATATGATAGTCCATTTGGCAAAGGGCGTCCCGGCTGGCATATTGAATGTTCTGCAATGATTGAAAAACACTTAGCATACCAAAATGAAGAATATGGTATTGATATTCACGCAGGAGGATCAGATTTGCTCTTCCCTCATCACGAAAATGAAGCCTCACAAACGCGTTGTGCTACAGGAAGAGAAATTGCTAAATATTGGCTACACAATGGTTTTGTGAATATCAATGGTGAAAAAATGAGCAAATCTCTTGGCAATAGCTTTTTTATCAAAGATGCGCTAAAAGTCTATGATGGAGAGATTTTACGTAATTATTTGCTGGGCGTGCATTATCGCTTGGCACTCAATTTTAATGAAGAGGATTTGTTACAAAGCAAAAAACGACTTGATAAACTCTATCGCCTTAAAAAACGTGTTATAGAATCTCACATACAATCTCCTCAAATTACAAGAGAAGAAATAAAGCAATTTACTCACAATATCAAAGAAACCGCCAAAGAAGCGCATAAAACATTTTTATCCTCACTTGTTGAGGCTTTAAGCGATGATTATAATATCTCAAAAGCTTTGAGCATTATTGAGGATATGCTCTCTACAAGCAATGAATATTTAGACAAAAATCCTAAAGATAAAGCCTATAAGCAAGCTATTAAAGCAAATCTCGCGTGTATTGAATTTTTACTCGGGCTTGGAGGTAAATCCACACAAAGTTATTTTCAGCTTGGACTTGATGAAAAAACTAAGCAAGAGATAGAATCTAAAATTGCTAAGCGTCAAGAAGCAAAAGCACAAAAAAACTATGCACTTGCTGATAAGTTACGCGATGAGCTAAAATCGCAAGGTATTGAAATTATGGACACTCCTCAAGGCAGCACTTGGGAAAAAATCTAAGCTACATATCTACATATATCATCTGTGCAGCACTCAAAATTACTTTAGATGTAATAATATCTTGGGTAATGCGCTCTTTAAGCAAATTTAAATCACTAAAACTCTGATTGTCTCGTATTTTACGCACAAAACATATACTTGCCATATCGCTTTCACACACAATCTCCTTATCAAGGATATGGCTTTCAATACTAAAATGCCTATCTGTGCTTAAACGATGTCCCACAAAACATACACTTGGCATTATTTTTTCATTTACTTTGGTAAAACTTGCATACACGCCCTCTTGTGGTATTACATAGCCTCTCGTTTGAATATTTATTGTCGGATAAAGTCTCTTTGAGCCTAGATTCTGTCCTTTAATAATAGTGCCTTGTAAATGATAATAACGTCCAAGCATAGCTACTGCCATATCCATATCACCATAGCGAATAAATTCTTTAATTAAACTTGAATGCACACCTACACCATTTATACGATATTCTGGCATAATAACAACCTCGCCTGCAAATAAATGGCATAAATCACTCGCGCTAAAAGCCCTATTTTTTCCAAAATGAAAGTCATAGCCCACCACAAGACGTTTAAGGGAGGGAAATTTCTCTTTTAATATAGTTATAAATTTTTCGCCACTCCAATGTGAAATCTCTTCAAAAGCTACATAAATAAGAGCGCAGGGACTATATTGTTCTTTAGAGGGTGTAAGGCACATATCATCAAATTTTCCTTCAATGCAAAGCAAAGCACCTTTTTTATCCAAATGCTTAAAAAGCTCTTTGTGTGCTAAATGCATACCATCAAATTTTCCTAGTGCTAATGATTGCACTTCTTTATCGCTGCACATAGACAAAAAATTCTTCATTTCCTTCCTTTCCGCTTAATATACTTTGAGATGTGTGCAAGATTCTAAAACCTCTTGTTTGCACATAAGCACAAAAATCTGCAAGAGCAATATGTGCGAGTGTTTTGTCTTTTAATACGCCTTTTTTATCGCGTTTTGCTGCGCGTCCTACCTCAAATTGTGGTTTAAAGAGCCATATACACTCTGCGCTTACAAGTCGCTCAAAACTTTCCATAAGCTTATATAATGAAATAAAGCTCACATCGCACACTACTATATCAAAATACTCACAAGGCTCAAATTCTCGCACATCACATTCTTCAAAAACTCTTACACGCTCATCATCTCGCATATTCTGATGAAGCTGATTTTTCCCTACATCAACACATACTATTTCAGACACACCAAAATTTAAAAGCACTTGGGCAAATCCTCCTGTGCTTGAACCAATATCAAGCGCTCTTTTGCCTACTAAATATCCTTCCTCCCATAACCCCTTGCACACAAGCTCTTCAAAAAAGCCTCTTAATTTGTATCCTGCACGTCCAAGCAATAAGCCTTGTGTGTCTATATCTACCTCATCGCTGCTTTTTAAAGGTAAAGAGCTTTTATATACCACTTTGCCATTTACCCGCACACAGCCAGATTCTATCGCCTCTTGAGCTTTAGTGCGAGAAGATAAAAGTGTTTTAAGGTAAATATCAAGTCGCTGCATTATTTTGATTATTTTGTAAGATTGCTTTTTGCTTTTGCATAGCTAAAATCAACGCTCATATTTCCTACACCTGCAATTTCTACATTAAATTGTAGCATATCTTTGCCACGCGCACCTATAGATTCAAAAACCACTTTATACATATCATTATAAATAACATCAGGCTTTAGAAACTCCATATCCGCAGTGCTTAGTTTGCTGACATTGCTAGGTTTTATACTTTTATAAATATTTTTTAAAGAAAATTGTAAATCTTTTAATTTCACTTGTCCAAGCTTATCGTATAACTCTACAAAAAATACTTCTTTATTATCACTTCCTCCAAAAGTATCATCAACTTCATTCATATATCGCACAATCATCACAACTCGCGTGTGATTATGTATTAAAATTTGAGATTTTCTCATAGCTTGTATTTCGCGCTCTTTAAAGGCTCTTTTTTCTTTAGAATCCTCATATGCTGAAGTAATGTGTATAAAATCTTTACGATAAAAATCACTACAACCTGCAATCCACACATTCATACATATTCCTGTGATAACACACATACAAAGCCTCAATATAACCACATTTTCCCTTTTTCCTTTGTTTATCTTTAATTTTGTAAATGATACTTATTAGATTCTAAAATTATGGGAATTTTATCACAAAGTTTGCTACAATACCCAAATTTATCCCCAAAAGGAGATTTATGCGCCCGCCCAAACATCTCTTACGCACAAGCGATCTTGATAATTCACAAATAGAAACAATTTTACAACAAGCCCAAACCTACAAAGATATGCACCATAGAGAGAATCTTAAAAACAAAACTATTATTACCATTTTTTTTGAAAACTCCACGCGCACACTCTCAAGCTTTGAAATCGCTGCTAAACGCTTAAGTGCTGATGTTGTGCGACTTGATGTGAGTAAAAGCTCCACTACAAAGGGAGAGAGTATGTCTGATACTGCAGCCAATCTCAATGCAATGAATCCAAGCGCAATTATCATTCGTCATAAAAATGCAGGAGCTGGATATTATCTTAAATTCCAAGTGAGCTGCCCTATCATCAATGCAGGAGATGGTGCGCACGCACACCCTACACAAGCCCTACTTGATTTACTCACACTTAAAGAACATTTTGATAATGATTTAAACAATCTCAAAGGTAAAAAAATTGCAATTATTGGTGATATTGTAAATTCCCGTGTGGCAAATAGCAATATTGAGCTGCTCTCGCGTTTTGGTATGGAAGTGATTCTCGTTGCCCCACCTCATTTTCTTCCATCCACACATTTACGCACTTGCTACTCTTTGCGAGAAATTGCCAAAGAAGTTGATGTATTTATGAGTTTGCGCACTCAAACAGAAAGACACGATAAACAAATTTATGGCTCACTCAAAGACTATGCTTCACAATACTGCCTCACGCCCGAGATTCTAAGCGATAGAGATGTTATTGTTTTACATCCTGGACCTGTTCATCGTAACATTGATATTGATGATGAAGTGCTTAAAGACCCACGTTGCAAAGTTTTAGAGCAGGTAACTAACGGCGTATGTGTGCGTATGGCAGTGCTTGAATTTTGTATCTGCACATAAAGTTTATTTGATATTAAGTCTCAATTAAGCATAAAATGTTAGAATACATATTGTATTCTAAAAAATACGTAAATTTATTTGAAATATCTGCAAATATTTCAAACCTCAAATTAAGGATAAAAAATGAAAAAAACTTTAGTAGTTGCAGCCTTAGGAGGCTTATTTGCTTCAAGCGTGAATGCTTTTGATTACAAAGTAAGTGGTTCGGCGGAAAGTTTTACAAAATGGGGCTTTAATAATCAAAAACTTGATATACCCAACAATCAAGCTCCCACAGAGAGTTTTACGACATTATTTGCACAGCTTAATCTCAATGCAGATTTAGGAGCTGGATTTAAAGCAGGGTTTGGCGGGGCTTTGGGTGGATTAGCTTTTGATTCTACACGAAATGACCCTATATTGGATGGTGTAGGCTCTCCTGTTATTACTTCTTATTTTGGGACTGCGTGGGATAAGGCAAAAGTGCAAAATTATATGGTGCAAAATGCCTTTTTAGAGTATAGCTATAGTGATAATGTCTATTTTAAAGCCGGACGTTATCAATCTGGCAAGGTAGGTGAGTGGTTTAGTGGCTATAATCAAGGAGCAGAGGGTTATTTACAAGCTGGAAGTGTGAAACTCTGGGGATTTTTATCAAATCGCCGTGCCTTTGCGTATGACCAATGGTTTAATGATTTCTATCGTGTTCACGGAATTTATGGGGGAGGGGCTACGCGTAATACCTATGCTTTGGGGCTTAATCTTACTTTTGGTGGGCTTACACTCTCTGGATTCTCTTATTATACACCCGGAATAGTAACTGCTCCGGGCGCAAGTATTACCTTTGATACCAATCCAAACAAAGAATCTCAAGGCTTTAGAAGTATTACCAAACTTCGTTTTCTCGCACCTATAGCGGATATAAGCCAAAGAATCAATGCTAAAAGGTGGGGAGAGATAGATAAACACTCTTATACACTTTATCTTGAGCAACGATTTGAAGTCAATCTATTTAACTTTGGTGCAGGATATTATCAAAACTTTGGCAATGCAAATGAACTCATTGGACGCTGGGGAAATCCTATCTCTATTGATATTTGGACAGGAAGCGCATATGATATAGGACAATCCTTAAATGACATCATCGGCAGAAATGCCATTACAGGTTTTGGGTATATCGGGGCAAACTATAGCAGCTTTGATTGGAAAATATTAGGACGTGGAACAAACAGCCCGCGAAGTGCAGAACAAAGTGTGGCATTTATTCTTAATTATCAAATCCGCGAAGACATCGCTGTAGGTGGAAAACTAGAATGGTTTAGTGATACAACTAAGAAAGGGTATAGTCCTCTTGGAGGCTCTTATCAGTCTCAAAATAATGGTGGCACTATGCTTACTCAAAACCGCAAAGATGACCGATCTCACGCATTTTTCTATATACGCCATATATTCTAAAACTTATGGATTGTGGTATAATGCTGGCTCATAGAATCTTACCTAACATTAAGATTCTATAAATTTATCATTAATTATATCATTATAACAATCCTAAGGAGTAAAAATGGATACCAATGAGAAAGAATCTATAACATCTCAACAAAACACAAAAGAGCAGATAAAAGCGAAGTTTCTTGCTGATAAGGCACGTTTTATCACTGCTGGTGTGCTTATAGTTGCACTTATTTTAATTTTAAGCATTGATTCAACCTTACTTACTTGTATCGTGCTTGCTATTATTTGCCTCATTGGTGTGCAAGAATCCCTTAAACTCTATGCTCTCCCACCTGCATTACATTATTATATTGCTACAGCTTTTATTTGGGTGCTTGCATACTTTAATGAACGCATAATAGAATCTGCACTTTTTACTCTTGTGATTTACGCTTCCTATCTTGCTTATAGCAAAAAAATCTCGCCTAAAACCCTGCTTCCATTTATTTATCCTGTGTTGCCGTTTTTAAGCATTTACGCACTCTATAAAGACGCCGGAGGAGCTGGAGTATGGGTGATTGTATGGCTTATTGTCATTGTAGCCCTCACTGACACAGGAGCATATCTTGGAGGAAAAGCTTTTGGTAAAACGCCTTTTTGTCCTACGAGCCCCAAAAAAACCATTGAGGGTGTTATTTGTGGGGTAATTTGTGGGGTAATTTGTGGCTCTATTGTGGGAATTGGCACTTGTGGAAACTTCTTATACTCACTTGGTATTACTTTTGTAGTCGCAATTTCTTCTGTCTTTGGCGATTTATTTGAGAGTTATCTCAAACGCGAAGCAGGTGTGAAAGATAGTGGCTCTGTGTTGCCTGGACACGGTGGTGTGCTTGATAGGCTTGATGCTGTGCTTTTTGGTGCAATAGTAATGCACTTTTTACTTTTCTTTTTGCCCGGTTACAAAGACTTGGCAATTATGCTCTAATTAATGATTTTACTTGGTAGCACAGGGAGCATTGGCACAAACGCCCTTGAAGTTGCCTCACATTTTGATATACCCATAGAATCTCTGTGTGCTGGGAAAAATATCACGCTTTTAAATCAACAAATCGCACACTATGCGCCAAAAAATGTTTGTATTGCTGATAAAAATGACGCCCATAAACTCATAAATGGCAACTATAAGCTGTTTTTTGGGAGTGAGGGCATACTAGAAATGATAGAATCCTCTCATTCTCATCTACTGCTGAATGCCCTTGTAGGATTTGCTGGATTAAAACCTAGCTTTAAAGCCTTGCAATGTAACAAAAAACTCGCTCTTGCAAATAAAGAATCCCTAGTAAATGCTGGCTGGCTCTTGCAAAATGCAGATATTACTCCCATTGATAGCGAACATTTTGGCTTATGGTATTTACAAAACAATCGCCCAATAACTAAACTTTATATTACTGCAAGCGGTGGAGCTTTTAGGGATTATCCACTAGATAAAATCGCCCTTGCTACCCCACAAGAAGCACTTAAACACCCAAATTGGCAAATGGGATATAAAATCACCATAGATTCTGCAAGTATGGCAAATAAACTTTTTGAAATACTTGAAGCGCGTTGGCTCTTCGATATAGAATCTATTGATGCCTTTATTGAGCCAAGCTCAAGTATGCACGCACTTATTGAATTTGCAGATGGGAGCATTACAACACATATAAGCACGCCTGATATGAAGCTCCCTATTGCCTATGCACTTGATAAAGATAAGGCAGCACAAATGCCTTTTATCCAGCCTTTGGATATACAATCCCTCTGCCTTGCTCTTAAAAACATTGATACGCTTCGTTATCCGCTATGGAATCTTAAAGACACGCTTTTACATACACCACAAAAAGGCATTGTGCTAAATGCAAGCAATGAAATAGCCATAGAAGCGTTCTTAGCACAAAAAATACCTTTTGGACATATAAGTGCGCTTATTTTGGCGATGATGGAATATTTTGATAGCTTTAAGTTTGCTTCTTTGTGTGATTTAGAATCCATACAAGCCTTTGATAACCAAGTGCGTGCAGTCTCATCACAATGGTTAGAGAGAAAAATTAAAGAATAAATCAAACAAATTTGTTGTATATGCAACTTTTTGTTGCATTTGCACTACAAATATCAAATGATACTAAAACTTTTAGACAAAAGGATTAAAATGAAAAAGATTCTTATCTCAAGTGCATTAGCAGCAAGCCTATTTGGTGTAGCTCAAGCACAAACAAGTGGGCTTTTTGTAGGGGTAAATGCAGGAGTGCCTATTACTACGCCCTCATATGGTCCTGCTATACCAAATTCTAGTATGTTTCCTACAAGCGGAATAGGCTGGGCAGTAGGACTAGATGTAGGCTATAAACAAGTCTTGAGCGAAAACTATGGTTTAAAATACTATATCAGCTATAACTACAATCAAAGCAAAGGTTCTAAGGATAATAGCCCTTTACCTAAAGTAAATGCTGATATTAATCAACATCTTATCACTGCAAATGTGGATTATTACTTTAATTTCACTCCTGCTTTTGGTGCATATATCGGTATTGGTGTAGGCTATCAACAATATGATCCTACTTGGAAAATAGCTGGAAATGCTATGCCTACTGAAGCTAAAGGCGGACTTGCCGTGCCTGTAAATGTGGGGCTTACCTATAACTTTAATGATGCAAGTCAAATCCTCCTTGGAGCAAAAATTCCATTACTAGGCTATGATTATAAAATTACGCAACCTGTTGTAGGAGATGTGAAAGCAGCTACACTTCGCACTTACATCGTGCAAATTGGCTATAACTACACTTTCTAAATGTTTTTCCCTGCTTTCTATCAAAGAAGCGGGGAAGCAATCTTAAACTTTATTACCCTAAAAAAATCAAAATATGCTACAATGTGTCCATTTTAAGGCATAAGGAACATAAATGAATACATATGATGAGAATCTCTTATATTCCACGCGAGATGATACAGCCTTTGGCGTAAGCTTTCAACACGCTTTATTACACCCGAATGCACAACATAATGGGCTTTATACCTTTACCAAACTCCCTCATATCAGCCTAGAGGACATTGAAAATTTTACAAACCTTACTTATACCAAGCTGTGCGTAGATATTTTTAATCGCTTAAAACTTGGAATCCATAGAAGTGTGCTTGAAGAAGCACTTTTAAGCTATAAAAATTTTGATGATTCTTATAATCCTGCTCCACTTAAAGTGGTAAATGAGAATCTCTTTATGCTTAATCTCTTCTCTGGTCCTACGCGTGCTTTTAAAGATATGGCACTTCAACCCTTTGGACGTTTGTTTGCACATCTTGCTACGCAAGATACAAGACCCTATCTTATTCTCACTGCCACAAGCGGTGATACCGGACCTGCAACCTTGCAGAGCTTTGCAAATCAACCTCATATCAGGGTTGTGTGCATTTATCCTTATGGAGGCACTAGCGATGTGCAGCGATTACAAATGACAACTCATACCGCACCAAATGTAAAAGTTATTGGTATTGAGGGGGATTTTGATGGAGCGCAAAGTGCATTAAAAAAACTTATCGCAAATGTAGATTTTGTAAAAAAACTCAAAGAGCAAGGATTTGCGCTCTCTGCTGCAAATTCTGTGAATATTGGACGCATTGCATTTCAAATCATTTATTATTTTTGGGCGTATGTAAAATTACTTAAAGATGGACATATTACACTTGGGGAAAAGATCTCTGTTGTCGTGCCAAGTGGCAACTTTGGCAATATTTTAGGAGCGTTTTTTGCAAAAAAAATGGGTTTACCCCTTGAGCGTCTTGTGAGCGCTTCTAATGCAAATAATATCTTAAGTGATTTTATAAACACGGGTGTATATGATATTTCTAAGCGAAACTTAATTAAAACCAAATCCCCTGCTATGGATATTTTAAAAAGTTCAAATGTAGAGAGAGTGCTTTATGCACTCTTTGGCGCACAACGCACAAAGCAATTAATGGATAGCCTTGATAAAAAAGATTTTTATAGCCTCACTGCTGAAGAGTTAAGCTTACTTCAGCAAGATTTTAGTGCATTTGAATGTGATGATAAAATGTGTATGCAGAGCATTGCGCAAGGATTCAAAGAAGGATTACTACTTGACCCGCATAGTGCGATTGCTTATTTTGTAGCAAAAAATTTGCAAAAAAGTAGTGTAATTGGCAAAAGTGTATTTCTTGCCACAGCAGAATGGAGTAAATTCGCCCCAAGTGTGAGAGAAGCACTCAAAGAAGCAGACATCATTAAAAACACACAAGAAGCTTATGAAATAAGCGATAAACAAGCCATTGATGAGATTTGCTCACTCTCTTGTGCCAATAATCCTATCAAAGCACCCGAGCAGATTCTCCAACTTTTTAGCAAAAAAGAAGTGCAGCAAGACATTATCCCTATTCCACAGCTAGAGATGTGTATAATGCGATGGGTGAGATGTTCTCTCAAGCATTCTTAAAATTAATACAAAATATGGTAAAATGCGCTATAAATCGCTTTTAAATGTGTATAAAATGCTAAATGAAAAGATATAGGAGCAAAAATGGATTTTGTAAGCGTCATTATGGGAAGTAAAAGTGATTGGAATGTGATGAGCGAGTGCATAGAAGTGTTAAAGAAATTTGATGTAGCCTATGAGGTAATAATCAGTTCGGCTCATCGCTCACCAGAGCGCACAAAATCATACATTAAAGATGCACAATCTCGTGGTGCGCAGGTTTTCATTGGAGCAGCAGGTATGGCAGCACACTTAGCCGGGGCTATCGCCTCTCAAACTTGTAAGCCCGTTATTGGTGTGCCACTTAATGGAGGTGCATTAGATGGACTTGATGCTCTTCTCTCAACAGTGCAAATGCCAAGCTCAATGCCTGTGGCAACGACAAGTATTGGTAAAGCCGGGGCGATTAATGCAGCATATTTAGCAATGCAAATTTTAAGCCTTAAAAATGATGAACTTGCGGGCAAATTAATAGAAGATAGAGTGATGAAAGCAAAAAAGGTAGAACTAGATTCAGCAGAGATTGAAGTGAGAATTTAAGGGGACACAATGGAAAATACAACTTGGCTTGTGCTTGAGGAATTTACCAAACTCTCTGGCTTAGATGAAACCAAAATTATGGAACTCATTAAAGAAGGAGCTATCAAAAGTAAAGAAGAAAATGGAAAAATCTTGGTAGATGCGACTTCGGGCACTTCTGCACTTGTCAAAAAAGTAGAATCTGGGCTTGTCTCTGCGGATATGAATGGCAAGGAACTTGACCCTGTATTTGTAGAAAAAACAATTTCAACCATTCTAGGCTTACACGATAAAGTCATCGCTTCAAAAGATGAAACTATTAGTGCATTTAAAAATGAAAATTCTTTCCTTAAAGATGCGCTTATTTCTATGCAAGAAGTCTATGATGATGACAAAAAGACGATGGAAACGCTACGTGCAGAACTAGAGCGCTCACGGGAGGAAATTGAATTTATGAAGCGCAAATATCGCCTTATGTGGGGTAAAGTCTCAAATATGACAGAGTCAAAATGATAGCACAAGATAAGTGTTTTGATTGTCTGCAAAAACAGGTTGAAAATCTCTGCCTTGTATTAAAACCACACAATGCTTCTAGTATTACACAACAAATCAAAGATAAATTGGCTCAAAAAGCCGCACAAAGCCGCACTCTTGCTCCGCCTCAAATTGCTATTGAGATTTATCAATGCGTTGAGCAAAATCTAGGCATAAGCGACCCTTTTATACATATTAAACAAGAGAGTATGGTGCGCGCTCATAGCATTTGTGAGAATCTCCTTGTCTCTTATCCTGCTCCTGTGCTTGAACGCACTTCATCGGGAAAATGGAGCGTGGATTCTATGCGTAGGCGACTTGATTGGGCGATAAGAGTAGCAATTTTGGGAAATGTCATTGATTATGGCTCTCAAAGTGCTTTTAGTTTTGAGAATGCAGATTTTGGCTTTAAAGAAATGATATTTGGTGATTTTTGCCTTGATGCACTCATAGATAAACTTGAGTGTGCTAAAATCCTCTTTTATCTTGCTGATAATGCGGGAGAAAATATCTTTGATGAAGTGCTTATATCTTCCCTTAAAGAAATTTATCCACAACTTCAAATATATTACGCACTGCGTGGAAAGCCTATTATTAACGACCTTACCTTAGAAGATATGCGCCACCCTTTGGCAAAGGGTATAGGACATTATTGCACACTTATAGATTCTGGCGTGCAGAGTCCGGGCTTTGTTTATGCAGATGCTTGTGAGCGTGCGCAAAAACTCTATGATGAAGCTGATGTGATTCTTTCTAAGGGTATGGGAAATTTTGAATGTTTGCAATCTCATAAAGATGAGCGACTTTTTATGCTTTTTAAAGTCAAATGCGATGTTGTAGCTGCATTTTGTGGTGTGGAAAAAGGCACAATGATGTTAAAGCATAATGTCAAATAAGGAGAAATATGTTAAGTTTTTCAGATATTTTATTAAAATTACAAGAATTTTGGAAAAATCAAGGCTGCCTCATTGTCCAGCCTTATGACATTCCTGCAGGAGCTGGGACATTCCACCCTGCAACCCTACTTAGAAGTCTTGATTCTAAGCCGTGGAATGTAGCTTATGTCGCACCTTCACGCCGCCCCACAGATGGACGATACGGAGAAAATCCTAACCGCTTAGGAAGTTACTATCAATTTCAAGTGCTTATCAAACCAAGTCCTGATAATATACAAGAGCTCTACTTACGTAGCCTTGAGGCTTTAGGATTAGATTTAAAATCACACGATGTGCGATTTGTAGAAGATAATTGGGAATCTCCAACGCTTGGTGCGTGGGGATTAGGCTGGGAAGTATGGCTTGATGGTATGGAAGTAACTCAATTCACTTACTTTCAACAAGTAGGAGGTATCCCTTGTCGCCCTGTAGCAGTAGAAATCACTTATGGAGTGGAGCGTTTAGCAATGTATATTCAAAGTGTAGAAAATATCTTTGATATTCTTTGGAATGATTCCTCAAACTCTGCACCTATGCTTTATGCTGATGTTCATTTGCAAAGCGAATATGAATTTTCTAAATACCATTTTGAGCTTGCTGATACACAAATGATTTTTTCTCTCTTTAATCAATACACTCAAGAAGTCAAACATTGTTTGCAACAAAAAGTCCCTCTTGTAGCCTATGATTACACAATGTTAGCAAGTCATTTTTTTAATATCCTTGATGCGCGTAAAGCTATCTCTGTAGCTCAAAGACAAAACTATATCTTACAAATACGCGAACTCGCTAAAGGCTGTGCCACACTCTATAAAGAAATGGAAGAAGAGAGAACTATGCGAAGAGAAAAAAACAAAGGATTATGATGCGCCTTTTTCTGATTTTAATTTTTATATTTAGCATACTTCACGCGGAGAATCTTGTGCGTGATTTTGAACTTTATAAACTCAATGATGGAGACAAAAGAGCACCTACTTTACTCCTTATGGGCGGGATTCACGGCGATGAACCCGGAGCATATTACTCTACTGATTTATTTATGCGTCATTACAAAATCACAAAGGGTAGTGTGTGGGTTGTGCCTGTTGTTAATCCTCATAGTATGTTTGCAAATGTGCGTGGTTTATATGGTGATATGAATCGCAAATTTGCTGCGCTTGCTCAAAACGACCCTGATTATCAGAGTATCCAAAAAATCAAAGAGCTTCTTGCTCATCCACAGATTGATATTTCAATGCACCTCCACGATGGGAGTGGATATTGGCGTCCTACCTATGTGAGTAACCTCCTTAATCCGCTCCGTTGGGGAAATTGCTCGGTAATAGACCAAGTAGAGCTTAAAGGCTCAAAATATGGCAAATTAGAATCTTTTGTGATTCAAATGGTGGCAGATATTAATGAGTATATCCTACACCCTCTCCATCGCTACTCTGTGCATAATACTCATACAAAATCTAAAAATGATACACAACAACTCAAAGCCCTCACTTTTTTCTCACTCTCGCTCGGCAAACCAGCCCTCACAAATGAAGCAAGCAAAGAGCTTGATATTCAAATACGCGTATATTATCACCTCCTCGCCATAGAATCTCTACTCGGACAGCTTGGTATAGAATTTGAGAGAGATTTTGAACTTAATCCCGCCTCTATCAAAAAACTTATCTCTACTGCACATTTACAAGCACATATTGAAGGACTCATCACTTTGCCCTTAGATTCTCTACGCCCTCTTATTACTTATTTTCCGCTTCCTCAAGGCGTAGAACCAAAACATATTAAGATTCAAAGCCCAAGTCATATACTCGGCTTAGTGAAAAATCAACAAGGGGGTATAGAGATTAAATATGGCTCACGCACACTTAGCACACTCTCACCCCAATGGAGCGCTTTTGATAGCTCATTGGGCAGTGTGAATATGAAAATTGATGATAAAATGCAGTCTGTGCATTTGGGTTCAATAGTTTATGCAAAAGAAAGTATAGAGTTTGAACCCATGAGTGAATATCGCGTAAATATTATAGGCTATGTCAAGCCTAATGATACTTCGCCTTTACCCAATGAAAGTGGTATCAAAGTCCATAAAAAAGACTTTATGCCACGATATAGCCTTGATAAACAATCTCTTATTTATCGCGCTGAAATCTATCGCAAAGATGTATTTAGCGGTATGATAACTATTTCTTTTGATAAACCTCCACTTGATAATCCCACACCTTATAAACTTATAGCCTATAAACCTGCACCTAATTCACCCCTTGCTTTAGCTCTAGCACACACTCATACCAAACAGACATCACCAAGCACTATACCACCTAAAAATATAGCCCTTGCTTCTAAAGAATCTATGCCTAAAAATGAACAAAAAGAATCTACTAAGCCTACAATCAAAATACCACAACAAACTATGACTCGTTTTGTTAGACCCTCTATTGGCGTTAATGTCCGATTAAAACCAAGCATACAAGATTCTATAATTGCGAAACTTCCACAAGGAGCGAAAGTAGAAGTTTTAGAACAAGTGGGTAAATGGAGCAAAATTGCAAAAGATAGTAAAAATGGTGTAAATCAAGAGGGCTACATTAGCTCATATATGCTAACAGAGGCACTTCAAGATGCTCCGCAAGAGAATACAAAACCTATAGAATCCACACCAAAAGATATATCACAAAAAACTCAAGATTCCTCTGTGAAAGCACTTCCTATAAATGCACAAGTAAAAGTAAATATTGCGCTTGTGCGCTTAGAGCCTTCCATCACTGCGCCCATTGTGGCTAAAGCACCTTTGGGACGCAAAATGCAAATTCTTTCTTTTGAGGGGCAAAATGGAGAATGGGCAAAGATTCATTATATTTTTGAGGGGAAACAAGGGGTGCGTGAAATTAATGGCTATATAGCAAAACATCTCCTTAACCCTCTATAAAAAGGCTATATGATGGGGTTTGAAATTACTGAAAACACATTTGTGATTTCTGATAGTCATTTTGGACATAAGGCTGTTTTGCAGCGCGAACCTAGTCGGCTCAAAAGTGCCAAAGCCTATGGATATAGTGATTTTTATGCGTTTCATAAACATTTATGGAATCAAGTAGTGGGCAAAAAAGATACGCTTTTGCATTTGGGAGATTTATATTATGCAGGTGGATTCCCTTATCTTAAAGGACTCAATGGCACGAAAAAACTTGTAATAGGAAATAATGATGTGGAACGTTTTGAAAAACTTAAAAATCTTAAAAGTTGGAGTGTTCAAAAAGGTTTAGCCTTACAAGTTCCCCAAAGCGAGGCAATTCTCAAAAAGCTCTATGCACAATTTGGCAAAAGTATGGTAAAAGATGATATTTATCTCAATGCCATAGTGCTTGATTGTGCAGGAGAGCGCATTATGTTTTCGCATTTTCCTGTGTTTCATCGCAAGGCACACGATAGATTCACTAAAAGTAGAGATACGCTTGATAAGCTTTTTGCCCTCGCGGATTGCTCACTGAATATTCACGGACATATCCATTCACGCAATACAAATTATTCCTTTTGTTTTAATGTCAGCTGCGAACAGCTAGGTTTTGCTCCCAAACGACTTAAAGAAATTATTACCTTATGGCGACATAAAGTCCATATTTAGGGGAGCAATGATATATTTTTACGCTCTTATTTCCTCTGGCACGATAAGGAGGCGCATTCCCAAATCTTTTGCTCACGCACTTAAACATTTAGAAGAGATAAATGTGCTTGAAAATAAAGGTGAATATTGCATACTTAAGCCTCACTTTATTATAGGCAGTGTAGATATTTCACGCAGTGGAAAAATCTACATCAAAAGCTTGAATATAAAAGATGAAAATGATTTTCTCCTTGAAAATGGACGATATGTTAAGCTCAAAAAAGGTGATATTATTCTCGCAAAGCACACAACAAAAAAAGCGCGTTTTATTACATTGCTTTACTCACCAAAAACTTATACCCTTGCTACTCTTGTGATGAAAAAGGGGGTAATTAAAGCTCTTGAGCTTGATACAAAAAGTGGAAAAGAACATTATATAGAACTTAAAGTCTCACAAAAATCGCTCAAAGCTTTGCCTCCGCACTGCGTGGTAAAGGTTGAGCTTTTATCTGGCAATATTGTTGAAGTGCTTGGAGTGCTTGGAGATGCACAAATTGACGAAAAAATAGTCCTAAGCTCTTATAATCGCGTCAATGAATTTAGCTCTAATGTCAAGGAGTTTGCTCAATCTTTTGGCGATGAAGTATGTAAAGAGATGTATCCCCATCGTGTAGATTTAAGCCACTTGCCTTTTTGTGTGATAGACCCCAAAGACGCACGCGACCACGATGATGCGATTTATTTTGAAAGCAAAACAAAAACGCTTTATGTGGCTATTGCCGATGTAAGCGAATATGTAAGCTGTGAAAGTGTGCTTGATAAGGAAGCAAGACAAAGAGGTTTTAGCATATATTTTCCGCATAAAGTTGTGCCTATGCTCCCCTTTGAGCTAAGCAGCGGAATCTGCTCGTTAAAAGAAAACAAAGTGCGTTTAGCAATGGTATGGAAAATAACGCTTGATAAAAACGCACAAGTGCAAAAAAGTGAGCTCTTAGAAGCCTTTATACAATCTCACGCAAATGTCAGCTATGAAAACATAGAATCTTTTTTGCAAGGACACAAAAGCACTCTGCCAAAAGAGATTCAAAAATGGCTTAAGGCATATTTGCCTTATATCAAAAAACACAGGGCTATGCGCTTGCAGTATGGCTATGAATTTCAAAGCAATGAAATCAAGTTGGAACTTGATGAGTATCAAAATATAAGCTCGTGGCACAAAGTAGAGCACACTTTGGCTCATAGCATCATTGAAGAATCTATGCTCCTTGCAAATGTGCAAAGTGCGCTTATGCTCATCAATAATACACAAAAGGGCATTTTTAGAATCCACCCTCCCCCCAAAGAAGAGCGCATACAATCACTACTATGGGAAATAAAAAATATGGGCTTTGAGCTACCCTCTACACTTGATTTTCACAGCCTTATATTAGCTATACAAAACCAAGTCAAAGGAAGCAATATGGCAGAAGTGCTTGATGATATGATTATCAAATCTTTTGCTAAGGCAACTTATAGTGTCATCAATATCGGGCATTTTGGCTTAGGATTTGAGAGTTATACACATTTTACCTCTCCTATTCGCCGATATAGCGACTTAATCGTGCATAGAATCTTAAAAGCACTTCTTCATAAGGATAAATCCCTGTCTTTCTTACTTGAGGGGCTCAATGGTATTGCTCAAGAGATGAACATCAAACAAAAGCAAGTGAGCCATATTGAGCAGGATTTTTATCAACGCAAAATGCTTGCCTTTACACAAAAACTCTTAGAATCTATTCTACCTCTTATCTGCACTGCACTTGTGGTAGAAGAAGATTCTTATGCTATTGCGCTAGATACTATCCCGCAAATAAAAATTGCTCTTTCACACTCATTTGAGAGATTTAAACTTGTAAAAGTGCAAATAGAAAAAGTGGATTTGCTTTGTGGCTATGTGCAAGGAAGAGTAATAGAATCTATCAGTCATTAAGTCTTAAAATTGACTAAAATTAAAATGTTACTTTATGAAAAATATTATTTCAATATTTCAAAATCATTTTTAAGGAATCTCACAATGAGCAAGATTTTGATTTCTCTGGCTTTAGTTTTTAGCTTGGGGACAACTTCCCTTGTTGCAGCACAAGCACAAGAAGTGCAAAAGCTAAGCAAAGCTGATGCCCAATTGCTTTTTTGGTAAGCAAGATGTCAATGTTGCATTGCTCAGTGATGAAGAAATGGACATCACGGCGCAGTTAGCTCTAAAAAAGGCTTAGATAGAGATATTATACTCTTAGGCGCAGAGCTAGAGGGAAGTATCAAATATAGCCCCTGCTTATATACAAGGCGCACAAGCTTATCCAAACTCTGACGATTTTGTCATAATGTTTGAAATTGGCATTAAGGGTTTTAATAAATAAATCCTGCTAGAATCCTTAGGATTTACATCTTAAGGATTCTCTGCAATAAATGTATAAATCTCAACTTGATACACTCTTAAAACAATCTGCTCCGCGCATAAGTTTTCTGTATGGTGATAGCTTTTTAGTGGGCTATTATAGTAGAAAAATTGCTCATTGTTTAAAAAGCGAGGAAAAGACGACTTTTTACTTTGATGAATACAATGCAAATAACATCAATGCTTTGCTTTCACAAGGCTCACTTTTTGGCTCTAGCTCACTTGTAGTGCTAAAAATCAATCATAAACTAAACAAGGCTGATATAGAGCTTTTTCTTACTTCACTTTCACATAATACACAAAATGCGCTTATTATAGAATACTATCAAGCGTCAAATAAATCAGATGGGGATTATGTAAGAGATTGCAAAATTTGTGCTGGATATTTTAAAAATCCCAAAATACCTAAAGATAGCATTGTGGAAGTGCGATTCTTTCCGCCAAAAATAGATGAATGTATGGGCTTTATGCGTGAGAGAAGCAAAGAATTAGGGCTTATTGCCGATGATAAGATTCTAGGCTATATTTTAGGATTACAAAATAATGATATTGCACTCTCTTTAAATGAATTAGAAAAATTTGTTATTTTCACAGGTGCAGAAAGAAGACCCATAGAACCAAATGATGTGAATTTACTTTGTGATGGCATAGCAAGTTTTAGTGTAGAAGAGCTATGCCATACTTTAATGGAAAAAAAGCCTATTATCAAAATGCTCAACACTATCTATGAAGAGGGAATTAATGAAATAATGATGATTGGGGAGATTCAAAGATTTTTTTATCAACTCTTTTTGTTTTTTGCTTTTATTAAAATCAAAGGACGACCCGATGCGAAAGAGATTCTAGGATTTAGTCCACCTGCTCATATTATTGAGCGTTTATCACGTTATTGCATTCGTTTTAAAGAGACACAATATATTGCTATCTTTGAGTTACTCTCTGCTTGGCGCTATGAAGTAAGCAAAGGCAAATCCAAACAATCTATGAGCACTTTAATTAAAATTCAAGAAATGATAAGATAGAATCTTACCCTTACACCTTGCTCTTTTGTAACACAAAAGCTTTGTGGCTTCATAGCAATAAACAAAAGGGCGGTTACACCAAAAGGAGATTACAATGAAATTTTATGAGACGATGTTTATTCTCAAACCCACACTTGTAGAAGTAGAAATCAAAGCACGACTTGATTTTTTTAAAGAAGTCATTATCAAAAATGGTGGCGAGATTGAAACTTGCCTTGATATGGGTATGCGAAATCTTGCCTATGAGATTAAAAAAAATAAACGTGGATACTACTTTGTCATCTACTTCAAGGCTCAACCTAGCTTAATTTTGGAGCTTGAGCGCAATTATCGCATTAATGAAGAGATTTTGCGCTTTATCGTCATAAAATATGAGAGTAAAAAAGAACAAAGTGCGTGGCAAAGCCTTGTAAATAAAGCAAATAATAAACCAGAACCCAAACCCACAAAAGCTAAAAAAGAAGATGTTGCCCCAGAGGCTAAAGAGCAAGCCCAGACAGAGGCTTAATACGAGTGAGAAGCTAGATGTATAATAAGGTGATTATAATAGGAAATCTTACACGAGATGTGGAACTCCGATATTTGCCTAGTGGGAGCGCTCTAGCTACCATTGGATTAGCAAGCAATAGGAGATTCAAAAAGCAAGATGGCTCTCAAGGTGAAGAAGTATGCTTTATAGATGTAAAGCTTTTTGGGCGCAGTGCAGAGGTAGCAAATCAATATTTGCGCAAGGGAAGCAAGATTCTCATTGAAGGACGTTTGAGTTTAGAATCGTGGAACGACCAAAGCGGTGCAAAACGAAGTAGGCATACCATTACTGCAGAAAGTATGCAAATGCTAGATTCTAAACCTAGTGGAGATGAGAACCCTTATAACAATACAAATGCCTCTAATACAGGAATGCAACATAATACCAATAACTCACCAAACTATAATCAAACTCACTCGCAGCCACAAGGAAATGGGAATATTGGGACAGGAAACTATCCTCAAAATATCCCCGAAATCAACATTGATGATGAAGATATACCTTTTTAATAAACACAAGGAGCAATAATGGAAAAGAAAAAATACTCAAAACGATACTGCCGATATACCGAAGCAAAGCTTGAATATATTGATTACAAAGATGTGGAAATGCTTAAGCATTCACTCTCAGAGCGATACAAGATTATGCCAAGACGTCTTACAGGCAATACAAAACGTTGGCAAGAACGTGTAGAAGTAGCAATCAAACGCGCAAGACATATGGCTCTTATCCCCTACATCGTGGATAGAAAAAAAGTTGTTGAGAATCCTTTTAAAATCTAGCAACATTTCCGCATTAGCCATAACTTGCTTTGATTTTTGGTGCAAAATAAAATTAATAATAGAATTCTGCTATAATCAAAAGTCTATACTCAAAGGATAAGTATGCGGAGAGATGCACTTCTTTTTGTCTTTACATTATGTTTTTTCGCAACTTTGGGTGTGTTTTGGTGGGCTTTTGAACCAGAGCGTATAAGTCAAGAGGTGCTTGATCTCTTTCCACATAATGATGATAAAGAAGTGATTGAAGCATACAGATATTTTTCTAGCTCTAAATATGTGCCTGTGGCGATTAAAGGCTTTGATGAAAATGCACAAAAGCGTATGCAAGATATTGTTCGCATTATTCAATCTCTTCCCTATGTTTCCTCTGTCATTGAAGAAAATATCCCCTTAGAAAAACAGCTCTATACCTTTTTAGCACAAAATACTTCTTATATCCTCGCTCCACACAACGCCTCATTTGATTCTCATTCGCAATATACTCTTATTTCGCTTGAGGCGCAAAAGATTTTCGCTCCTTTATTACACCAACTTACAAATCATTTTGCATCTTCTGCTCCGCCAGCCTCCTCTACCCTTATAGCAAAAGATTATGGCTTAATGGTATTAGTAGAGCTTGCAAACCTTGAAGATGAAGCTATTAAATCCACGCTACAAAGCTTTAAAGCCATAGCTCAAGATTATCCTGATATGCGCTATTTTTCGTCTGATTTTATGCGTGTAGAGAATCTAGAATTAATTTTAAATGAAGTAAATTTTCTTTTAGGTTTTGCCTCATTTGTATTTGTATTGCTGTATTTTGTGATTATTCGCATACCACTTTTGACTTTTTATACTATTTGCACACTCATTCTCTCTAATGCCCTTGCAATTTTGCTTACCCTTTGCATATATCCAAAAGTTACGATTATGGCATTAAGCTTTGGTATGGGCATTTCAAATATTGCCATTGATTATATGATGCATCATCACTTCTTTGGGCTTTATACACAAAGTGCGGCTTTTCGTAAGCAATCTTCATATCCTCGTCCACCATTTAATCTTCCTGTGTTTTATGGTTATTTTACAACAATGGTAGGCTTTGGTGCGTGTTTGTTTATCCCTTTTCCTCTCTTATCACAACTTGCTCTTTATGCAATGATTTCTTTAAGCGTAGCATATATTAACTTCGCATTCATATATCCACGCATAGGTTTTAAGCCACCACGACTTTTTAGTGTAATTTCGGCATTGAGGAAACCCTTTATCCCGAGTATTGTATTTTTAAGCATAGCGCTAATAGGTTTTATCTACATAAGCACACAACTTAAACTTGATTTTGACCTCTCTAAACTTGATTATCAAAATAAACCTATGCTCAAAGAAAGAGCATTTTTTGCGCACATTCAAGACAAAGATGAAAATGATGTATTACTCTTTGCAGATAAAAGTGAGGGGCTTATGCTCTTTGTGCGTGGGCTTATACAATCCACAGGTGCGATAAACTTCAGACAAAGTGAAGGAGAATCTCATTTAGAGAAATATTATTATCTCGTGCATATGTCAAAACCCCAAATTGTTAAGACACAAGAACTTTTAAAATCTCTGCAAGCAGCTGATAGCGATTCTAAAGACACTACAAAATTACAAGAAAATGTGCAAAGTCTGTGGAGCGTAGAAGAGCAAGAAAAAATTGCACAATCTAATGTGCACCTTGACGCACGCCCTTTGCAAAGCATTATGGATAACTTAGCAGATTCTATCTACCAACCTATGCTTATCGTGCTTGGCATTGCGCTATGCCTTATGCTCTTAACCCTTGCATTTAGCACACATAAAGCATTTTTAAGTGCGGCAAGCTTTGTGCTTTTTCCTTTGAGTATGGCACTCTGTGTCATATCAAGCCATAGCGTATTAAATATGATGCACCTTTTCGCTTTGCTCATTTTAGTAGTTGTAAGTGTGGATTATGGAATCTATGCCATAAAAGAAGGGGATAATCCACGTTCAACTCACGCTATTGTATTTTCTGCACTTACTACAGGCTTGAGCTTTGGGATCTTGATGATCTCAAACACAAAAGCTCTTAATTCTTTTGGAGAAGTTATTTTCAGCGGAATGAGTTGTATATTATTATTGCTTATATGCGGACGCTTTAAACACAAAGCAATTAAACAAATAATATAATTTCTTAATCTAAACCCATACAAAAGGAATAAAATGAAACAAAAAATGCCCATATGGAAAAAAATTTTAAGAGAAATATCACGCCCATTTTATCAAATGTGGCTTATTACAAATGGAGCGAGTGGAGGCGAAATAATGAGCAACCAAGAAATTGCCAAAGATAAGACAGACTATACACGTCTTAATATGGATAAACGATTTGTGATTGATAGTGAGTGGGATTATTTGTGCTTAGGGGATAAGTATGCACCTAATGGTGTTATAGATTCACAATATTTTATACAAGATATTTGGGGAGCGCGTAAAGTTTTAGCTCATAAACCCGATGTGCATTATGATGTAGGCTCTAGTGTGAGGGATTTTATCGCGCATTGTCTCGCTTATAATCAAAAAATTACCTTGCTTGATATACGTCCAATGAATAATCAATTTAATACGAGCTTTTTAAACAACGGGGGGGGGGGCATAATATATATTCAAGCCAATGCTACGCGTTTAGAAAATATAGCTGATAATTCTATCCACTCACTCTCTGCACTATGTAGTATAGAACATTTTGGACTTGGGCGTTATGGAGACCCCATAGAACCAGATGCGTGGGAGGGAGCATTAAAAGCCTTTCAAAGAGTATTAAAACCCAATGGACGGCTTTATCTAAGTGTGCCTGTGGCAGATGAGGATAGGCTTTGTTTCAATGCCCACCGCATTTACAAACCACAAACTATTATTGATAGCCTAGATTCTATGCAAATTATTGAAATGGGCTATATAAAAGATTTTGATGTGATAGAATGTATGAAATGGGAAAATAACAATCTACACATCAATAAGGAAGCACTCGAATCTATGCCAAAAGCACATAAAAGAAGTTGTTGCTTTGGCTTATTTGAATTTGCAAAAAAATAGCTTATCTGTCTTTGAGTTTAAGCTCACCGATAAGTTTTGCATAACGATTATATTGCGTCTTTTTAAGATAAGAAAGGAGCGATTTTCTCTGCCCTACAAGCTTTAAAAGCCCCAAACGACTTGAATGGTCTTTTGGATTAGCTTTTAAATGCTCTGTTAAATCTGCAATTCTTTGTGAAAGCAATGCGATTTGCACCTCACTTGAGCCTGTATCCTTACTATCTCGTGCGAATTTAGCAATAATCTCTTTCTTCTTCGCCATATCTAAAGCCATTTTGACCTCCTTGATTGGTATAAAATAAAGTTTGGATTCTATCTTAAAAATCTAAAAAATACATAAAATACGCTATTTTTGCTTTTTGCTCTCAATTTGTGAAGATATGGATATAACCTAATATAGCGTCCTTACCACTTTTGGCTGAAGGTGGAAAGTAAAAGACTCTTAGCCATTCACCAATACTTCGTCCCCATATATAATAAACAAAAGCATTTTTATTTTTTAAATCTTCCACTTGGATTTGCGCGATAATCTCTCCTGCCTTTTTGCCATCATTTTTTGGCTCACCTCTTAAATTAATATAACTATCCTTTGTTTTAGGGAATTGTTGTAAATGCGGTGCAATGCCAATCTCATAATAATGCTTGGATATTGGAGAAAGTGCTTTAAATTTTTTTATATGCCCTACCTTTTTATAGGAAAATCTTTTGTTCCATCAAATCCATAATACTTCAATACCACCTGTGCCCTCACTGCGACTGTACCAAAAATTATCTCTTTTGCCTGTAAATCATAAGGGAGGATTTTATATACTTCATCAATCCCTACAAGGATACCCAAATCAATCTTTTTATTAAAAGAAGCGTTCTTATAGTCCCATTTCTTGAGTTGCTTATCATAAACTCCTTGTTTATATGGGTCAAACGAAAAAGGAAGCTCAAGGTTGCTATCAGGGTAAAATACCCAATTCCAAGCACCTTAGTTAAATTCATAAGTCATTTCAAACACACCGGTAAACTCTACTTCGCCATCAAAATCCACCCAATACCTCCCATCTGCCATTTCAGGCGAGAGTGTATTAGAAAACATCGTCCCATTATTACTTAAAAGTGAAATATTGTATAATTGTGGAATCTCATTTCCAAGTAGTAATGAAACAAAGCTTATCCCTAACAATATAAATTTTACTTTTTCTAAAAGCAAACGCTTCTCCCCTCCAAATCTATAAAATAAAAAGCAATTTGGCTTTCTCCAACCTTATTCCTCAATGTAATTTTTAAGCTTTCTTCCTACCTTTGGGTGTTTAAGCTTTTTAATCGCACTAGATTCTATTTGTCGCACCCTCTCTCGTGTTACATTAAGTTCTTTGCCAATTTCCTCCAAAGTGCGGTCAGATTCATCATCAAGCAATCCAAAGCGCATACGAATGACTGCTTTTTCCCTATCATTAAGCTGCTCTAACACCTCATCAATTTGCACTTTTAAATCCTCTTTGAGGATGTAATCCATAGGACCAACCGAGCTCTTATCCTCTACAAAATCCCCAAACTTGCCATCATCATCGCTCCCAATAGGTGCATCAAGACTTACAGGCTCTTTGGTGATTTTAATCACATTTTTTACCTTATCAATAGGTAACCCCACTTCTTTGGCAATAAAATCAATATCTGGCTCTTTGCCTGTTTCCTGCACGTGTTTGCGCATAATCTTGTGGATTCTATTAATCGTCTCAATCATATGGATAGGAATGCGAATTGTGCGTGCTTGGTCGGCAATAGCACGAGAAATTGCTTGTCTAATCCACCAAGTAGCATAAGTTGAAAACTTAAAGCCCTTTTTATATTCAAACTTATCCACTGCTTTCATTAGCCCAATATTGCCCTCTTGGATTAAATCAAGAAATGGCAAACCACGATTTGTATAGCGTTTGGCAATGCTTACCACAAGTCGAAGATTAGATTTTGCCATTTTTGCCTTTGCTTTATCGGAGATAGACTTACCGCGCTTAATCTGCTCTAGAATTTCTTTAAGCTTTTCAGGCTCTAAATTAAAACCCCCTTCGCTTGCTTCTTTCGTTTGAAAAAGCTTTTTAAGTTCTACATATACACTCACCATTGTTGTTTCTGGCACCATTGCAGCAATCTCATCACGACTCATCGTTGTGATATTAGCAAGTATTTTTTGATGATTTTCCACAAGCATATCATTAAACAATGGCAATTTATACTCTAAACGTTTTAACTCACGTTCAAAGCCATCGCCACTCTTTAGAGTGTTTTCCATTGCTTTCACAAGCTCACCAATAAGCTTACTTGTTGGTCCTAAATCCAAAAGCTTCATTTTCAAAATATGCTTTTTATGCGAGAGGAGCAAAATATGAGCCAACTCATCTTCTCCCTCTACTATTGGTGTTTCAAGCACTTTGAGCCATTCTTTTTTTGCCTTATCAAGTGCTTTAAAGCTTTCCATAACTTTTTCTATACGTTTTTGGTCTTTTTTAGAATTAGATTTGCGTGATGCCTCTTCATCATCAAGCATATCAAATTCTTCCTCTTCCTCTTCATTCTCTTCCTCTTCATCATCAAAACTTTTAAAAAGCTCTTTTACACGTCGCTCACGATTGATAAGAGCATCTTTGTAATCATAAATAAAATCAATCAAATAAGGCACAGAGCAAATTGCATCAAGAATAGTATTTTCACCTAATTCTATTTTTTTACTTAAACTGATTTCTTCTTCTTTTGTCAAAAGCGAAATTTGTCCCATTTCACGCAAATACATACGCACAGGACTATCACTTCTGCTCCATTCAAGCAATTCCTTATCTTTCATAAAATCAAATTCATCTTCAAGCTCTTCATTAAGCATTTTTTTCTTATCAGCTTGACGTTTAATCTGCTCTTGAGTATTGAGCATTTTTGCAATTTCTGACGAACTTAAAAGCTGTTTTTTATATTTTTTACTTAAGTCTTTAATTTTCTTAACTTGTGCAGCAGTAGGAGCTTTAAGGATAATTTGGGCAATTTTTTCATAAGTGATATAATCGCTATCTTCTTCTTTAAAAAGACTTTCTAATTCAGCATTGACTTCTTTTGATTTTTTGCTGACCTTATCGGATTTTTCTGACATAATGATGTCCTTGCAATGGAATATAACAAAATCGGCAATTTTATCTAAGATTGCATAAAAACTTTATTAATATGCACCCTTTATTCTGTAGCCTAATTGCTTTATTAGGCTACTAAGAGTTCTTATTTAGGATTAATTTCTTCTCTACGTTGGAGATATTCCCAACGTGCTTCCACATCTTTTTGGAATTGTTTAATAATATGCTCATTTTCAGGTTTAAAAAGATGCTTGAAACGCCCTTGTGCACCTAAATAATCGCGCACTGGAACAACATTACGTGGGCGATAAGTAATGTGCAATTCTACGCCATTAATAATTTCAAACAATGGAAACACAAGAGAATCCACAGCTAAATCACTGATTTCAACGGTTTTGTTAGATTCAAATCGCCATTCTGTTGTGCAAGCACTCATTGCATTAATAAATGTCGGTCCCTCTGTATCAATGGCACGTTTAATTTTTTTGTTCATATCTTTCCATTTATTTGGAGCGACTTGAGCGACATAAGGAGCGTGATGTGCTGCCATTATAAAGAGTAAATCTTTTTTGCGCTCTTTTTTACCATAGCTTGCACTTCCTGCAGGAGTTGTTGAAGTGCTAGAACCCAGCGGTGTAGAGCCACTTCTCTGCCCACCTGTGTTTGCATACACTTCATTATCAAGACAAATATAAGTCATATCGTGTCCGCGCTCAAAGCACCCGCTAATCCATTGGAATCCAATATCATAAGTCGCGCCATCACCACCAAATGCAACAAATTTAGGTTTTTCGCCTGTGTATCTGCCTTTACGTACAAGTGCTTTATACATAGCTTCTGCACCAGCCACAGCAGTAGAACCATTTTCGAAACCAATATGTATCCAAGGCACGTCCCAGCTTGTATGCGGATATACTGCGCTTGAAACCTCAAGGCAACCTGTCGAATTTCCTAAAATAATAGGTCCATCAACCGCACTTAATACTTCACGCACAATCATTCCGTGCGCACAACCTGGGCAAAGTAAATGCGCACCTTCAAATTTCTTTGATGATTTTTGAAACTCTTTAAGATTTTTAACTTCTTTTACCATCATACTCTCCTTAAAAAAAGCTCATTTTAGGTCCGCGAAGCCCTAACATTTGTTGAACTGGGTGTGTAAGTTTGCCAGCTTTTACATTTGCATCAAGCTCATTAAAAATACCTTCCAAATGTGCCTGAGTCAAATCACGTCCGCCAAGTCCATAGATATAATTTGACATCACAGGGTGCGCACCAGCAGATAAAGCCGCAGCAGAAAATTCGTTAAATAGCATACCAAGCGCACCAGCAGGAAGACTTCTATCTAAACACGCTACAGCCTTAAGAGATTTGAGTGCTTCTCCTATTTGCTTAAAAGGAAAAGGACGCAAAGTGCGGATTGAAAGCACTCCTGCTTTAATTCCCTTTTCCTCACGCACTTTTTTAGCTGCCACGCGAGCAGATTCTACACTTGTGCCAAGTGCAACAATTGCTACCTCCGCATCTTCACACATATAGGTCTCAACAAGATTATATTTGCGTCCCGACACTTTTGCAAAAGATTCAAATACTTCCTCTATCACTGCAGCCGAATCCATAATGCCCTTATGTAATTGTGCCTTATGCTCAAAATGCCAATCTTCCTCTGTCTGCGCTCCATAAGTGATAGGATTAGCAAAATCAAGCATAGGATTATGTGGGATATAATCGCCAATAAACTTATATGCCTCTTCATCAGTAAATGGACGCACTGATTGGGCTGTATGAGAGCAAATAAAACCATCTTGATTCACAATTACGGGCACTCTCACGCGTTTATCTTCTGCAATCTTAAATGCCATAAGATTAAAATCATATGCTTCTTGGGGATTATAGGTAGCAAGATTTATCCAACCTGTATCGCGGCTAAGATACATATCAGAATGGTCACCATTGACATTAAGCGGCGCAGCAAGCGCACGATTGACAAGATTTAAAACAATAGGTAAGCGCATACCAGAAGCCTGATAAAGCACCTCTACCATAAGAGCAAAACCTTGAGAGCTTGTCGCAGTTGCTACTCTTCCTCCAGCTGCAGCTGCACCTACACACGCACTCATAGCAGCGTGTTCAGATTCCACCATAACAAACTCACCATCAATATAACCATTACTCACAAAACTTCCATAATTTTGCACAATCGGAGTTGAAGGTGTAATAGGATAAGCTGCTACCACATCAATTTGTGCTTGACGCAGTGCTTGAGAGGCTGCCATATTCCCGTCCCACACCTCAATCGTTCGTAATTCCATTGTTTTAGCCATTATTTCCTCCTCTACGCATTGTTCTGTGGTTTTTTAGATTCTTTAGCTGGCCACTCTTTAAGTGCTTCTTCATTCGCTTTATGGTCGCTAAACATAAGCAATGACTTAGGATTTGTAGGACATACATCTACACACACTCCACAACCTTTACAATGCACATAATCTACTCCTGCAAGTTTCTCATCTCTTGTAAGGATTGCCGCATCAGGACAAAATACCCAACAATTAAAGCAATTAATACAAATTTCACTATTATGCACAGGCTTCTCTACACGCCAATGAGCCACACTATCTGTAAAAGAACTATCTCCACTATAAGTCCTTTCATATTTATAAAGCTCCTTTCTGCCATCTACACCCTTTTTGAAAGGAAAAAGCACAGAGCCGATTTCAAATTTGTCCCAATCTTTTAATTTATCCATAAATCTCTCCTTTGCTTTATTATTTGACTTCCTCATAGGCTCGTCTAATTGCCACCTTATTTGCCTCAATAACTTGAGGAGGAAGCTTTTTACCAAGCACTTTAGAAAAAGATTCTAAAAAGAAATCAATTTCAAGCATACCTGAAACCCTCATTAACGCCCCAAGCATAGGTGCATTTGGGACAGATTTACCAATCGCATCAATAGAGATTTGAATACAATCAAGTGTATAAATCTCTTTGCTTGCAAGCTCAGGTTTTTTTGCAATCAGCTCTTCTTTGCTCAAACGCGTTGTAATGATATATTTTGTAGAAGGTTTGTCATATAAACAAATATTTGTAATAAAAACCAATCCCGGATCAATAACCAAAATATAATCTGGATTCATAAATTTCTCGTGGTTAAGAATGGGTTCTGAATCTATCCTATTATAAGCTGTCATTGAAGCACCACGCTTTGCCGATCCATAAAACGCAAAAGCTTGCACTTCCTTGCCTGTGCCTGCAATTACATCAGCAAGTCCTTTTGCACCTGTTACAGCACCCTGCCCAGCACGAGAATGCCATCGTATCTCAAGCATTGTATCTCCTTTCTTTCAATAGATTTAAATGTGATTTTAACGAGAATTTGCTTAAATTAGTATCATTTTGAAACAATCTTGATAAAGATACCTTAACACAAAATTATCTTTCCTTGTTTTATCATTCTAGCACGATTAATAAGCGCATAGAGGGCTGTATCCTCATCACTAAATACTTCTTCAAAAGTTTCACTATATCTATCTCCCTCAAACTCAATACTCCTCCACTCTATCACTTCTGCTTTAGAATCTGTGATAAAAGAAATATATTTATCTCTTTGTTTATCGTGCTTAATACCCGCACATAAGGGCTTCAAAGCCTCATTGTCCCAAATGACTTGCAAACGTTCCTCTTTGATGACTTGTAAAGCGAGTTCTTTTCTATCATCACCGCTCAAGTCTATTTCATTATCATAATATTTACGCCAATAATTCATTTGTAGCATTTTATCGATTGCTTCTCTTTCATAATCAAAGGCATATTCACGCTCGACACAGCCTCGTTCTCCAATGTAAAGCACCTCGAATTTATTACTTTTAGAATCAAACCACATAGTAAGATGAAATTCTCCTACGTGCTTATAAGAAGGATACCAATCTGTATAAATTAACTGCTCCTCTTTGATGATTAGCTCCGCTTGTTCTCTTGTCATTGTTTTTCCTTTGACTGGGCATTTTCTTGCACAAAAACTATTTCAAAGCTCTTGCAATACAAAGTAATGGATTCCAAATCTTCATCAAAATATAGGCTAAGGAGCATTTCATCATCTTTTTCAATATAGCCTGTCATATTGTCCCAATTCGTCCTTACTAAATCTATAAAATGAGCTTGACATTTCCCTAAATCCTCACAATACGCGCATAAGTGTAATAACTCACAACCCCAAAAAGTCATTTTTACATCACATATATTTGTTTTATTTGATTTGAAAAACAGCTCCAAAGTCTTTGCGCTGTTTGTGATTTTATACAAGCAAAAATCATTGCGCAAGTCAATGTTTGCACCCTCTAACTCAAACTCTCTTTGAAAGGGGATTCCGTGTTTTATATTCTTAAACTTCATTTTCTTTCTCCTTTTAGAGGATTCCCAAAAGCCCCGTGATTTATTTGCCTTTTGCCTTGGATTCCACAAAGCTTTGCAAATCTTGCCTTAATTCCTCGTCATTAAGATAATTCAAAATCTGCTCATCAGTCCTTGCCATATAAAAAGTATTGCAATCGTAGTCTAAATACATCTTTTTGGCTTGAGATATTCATATAATATTATTCTCCAAAGAATAAATCAAAATATCAAATATTTCTACTTCCTCATTATCATATTCTATAGAAATCTTACGTTCTTCATTAGTTCTTGGGTCATTTTTTAAAATCTTAAGTGCTTGTTCTTTTTGGTTTAACTCTATAAGAAGTAAAATTTGCATTAGGGTTCTATCTTTCCAAAACACATCTTTATTATTTTCGTATTTATAAATAAAATCATAAAGTCCTTGTATCGTGCTAGATGTGTCGATTTTAAAGGCTTCCAAAAGAGATTCTATGCTCTCCTTGTAGGCACTCAAAAAATTATGATAAGAATCACTAGGCATATCATCTAAAGCAAATTCTTGCAATTCTTGCATATTGGAAAATTCCATACTTTTAAAGGAAAATGGAAAAGACCTTACGCCATATTCATTTAAGATTTTAAAGTCCAAATCAGGCTCATCAATCTCTAGGCTAGCACATAGAATCTCATCGCTTTTTATGGATTTCACCCTAAAAGAAACATCAAGACTTATGCAATCTTCCTCTTGTTCTAAATAATGTTCAAAAGTAAAAAGTAAATTATCAAAAACACCAAAAGTTATAAATTCCTCTGTTTTTAAGCCATATTGTGCTGAAAATTTGTCTAGCTTTTTGCAAAAATTTATAACAATTTCATCTAAGAATTCTTGTTGAGACATTTAAAGTGTTTTACTCCCATTATTAAATCTAAAATTATTGATAAAGACTACCTTCTCTATTATAAGATTTGAACATAAATATAAAGGGTGGCTTATATCTTTTATTTTTGTATGATTTTTTATATATTTAGAATCTATAATCTATCTTGTCACTCTGAACGAAAGTGAAGAATCCAACCCTTTTCCCTGTCATATCTTAAGGTAATAGCCAAAGAATCTAGATTCTAATGCCTTAACATTTCTTTCTTTGATATGCTGCTAAAGCTAATTTTATTTTGCTTTATCATTCTTGCACGATTGATAAGGGCGTAAAGGGCTAGATACTCATCATTATATATTTTCCCCTTAAATTCCTCATCACCATTAAACTCAATATTCCTCCACTCTATCAGCTCTGCCTTAGAATTTGTGATAAAAGAAATGTATTTATCTCTTTGTTTATCGTGCTTAATTCCAGCACTCAAAGGCTTCAAAGCCTCATCATACCAAATGACTTCTAAATTCTCATCTTTGATGACTTGTAAAGCAAGTTCTTTTGTTAAATATCCTTTGATGTCTCCATACATATGTTTTTTCTGCCAATAATTCATTTGTAGCATTTTATCTATTGCTTCTCTTTCATAATCAAAGGCATATTCATCTTCAACGCCCCCTCGCTCTCCAATGTAAATAGTTTCATATTTATTATTGTTAGGATTAAACCAAATGATGAAATAATACTCCCCACCCGCTTCACCATACTTATTCCATTCTGCTTCTATTAACCCCTCTTCCTTAATAATCAATTCTGCTTGTTCTCTTGTCATTGTTTTTCCTTTTAAAATTTATTTTTTAAGCCTTAATGCAACAAACAAGATTCTATATCAAATCATTTAGTATTGATTTTATATTTTTATCCTTAGAGCCTTACTTCACTCCCAGCTTAATTCCAAATCCAAACCTAGCTCTTTGCCTAGCACTTCAAAGTATGTTAAAGGCTTATGATTTCTTAGCCAAGTATGCAGTGCCTCCTCATCATCTAAATCGCCTTCATAGCCAAACTCATCAGCTTCTTTGTAAGCTTCATACCACCAGTCATCGTGTGTATCTTGCAGCATTTCTTTTGTAAATTCTAATGCCTCTTCACTTGGCTTTAAATCCCTCATCGCATAGACAATCTTAAAGCTTTCCTCACATTCTTCTTTCAAAGATTCCTCGCTCAAATCCTCATCATCAAGTGCTATGCAATCTAAAATTTTGCCAACCGCCATAGCATAATGACTTGCACCCTCTTCACACAAATATTGCTCCCTTGCAAGTTCGCTCTCCGCTTGTTTTGCACTTACTACACCATTTGCGTCTGCTCCATTAGCGATTGCCTCCTCAAACAAATCAAAATCTGAAAGCATAATTGCCTTAAAAAGCATATCATAAGCACCCTCTCTGTCTGTGCTATCTACCTCTTTATTACCCATTTGTCTTTTTGCTTTGCCTCTTTTGTGTAGTATTTGAGAATCTACCCTATTTTTTAGAGAATCTTCATATTTTAAAATATCCTCATAAAAGAGTGTCTGCTCTCCAGATTGTAGAGATTTTTTAAGTTTTTCTATGGTTGCATTATAGGCTTCATCATAGTTTTGCTGATTTTGCACCCTCTCATAAGAAAGTAATTGCCAATCATAATTGGTAGCTTCCCCACCTATGAAAAGTTCCTCATATTGAGGCAAAATCCACTCATCAAGTTCGGATTCTTGCACGAGACTTTGCAAAGCCCTTATTTGCACCGTGCCATCTGTATAATAGGCAGACCTAAGAATCGCACAAAGTTCTTGTAGGATTTTGGTTGTAGGAAGTGAAAGCACAAAGGCTTCTTTTTGCTCATCACTTATGGAATATTTTTCATCACAAAGTTTAGAATCTTTGTTTTTTCGCAATGCTTGATAGAGATTGTATCTTTGCAGCTGTGATGAAATATACCATTGTGCAGCATTTTCCGCTTGTTCCACAAGCTCCCATTCTACCTCTGCTCCAGCTCTTATAAGATTCAAAAACAAAGTGCGATTCGCTCCTTTAAGTAATTGTTTAGATTCCTCACTCAAAAATCTTAAACTCTTTGGTAAGCTTAACGGGAGAAAACTCTCTACAAAAATAACGCTTTCTTTATCCTCTAGCATATTGCGCAAGTTTTGCGTATATTCTACCTCTAATTCCTCCTCAAAATGTTCAATGGCAATGACAAAATTCTTAATCAAGGAATTGAGCTCTTTTTGGTAATTTTGAAAGTCTTTTGGTGTGAGTTTTGCATACTCCTCATTTGAGAGTTTGAAAACTGCAATAAACGCATTTTGCTTCTCTTTTTGCAGATACATTTCCTTATACTCACTGCTTACTTCATCGTATTCTTCAATATCTTGCTCCATTGCATTACTTGCATCTCTTACTGATTGCATAATATTTTTCATTCTATCCATAGTTTGGTCAAATGTTTCTGTATGAAATATCTCAATAGAATCATCACTCCTATCTTGTGCCTCTATCTTTATGGCTTTTTCTTTTGCTCTTTTCGTTGTATGCGCCTCTTTGTTAGATTCTTTATTCTTTTGATTTACTTTGGCTTTTATCATCATAGGAAAGACAAATTTTGCGCAAATCAGCCCTAAAATAAAAATGATAAGCGCAATACTTGTATGGCTTAACTCAAATACATTGACAATTAAAAAGAAACTTGCACAAGCAAGCACAAGAAGCACGGCTATCACAACAATAGATTCTAATCGCAAACTTTCTCCTTTTACACCTTTTGAAACTCTTTGATATGAAAGCGCACTTCTGCAAAATTTGTGTTTTCATTTAGCATTGTATAAAATTCGTTAGGGATTTGCAAGGTTCAATGCAATTTTTAGAATCTTTTGTCTGCGGATTCAACGCCTGGACTTGATTACAAAAAAACAATATAATGTAGCACGCAAGAATGATTCAAGGGAGAAAAAATGAAACAACTTAAAGACATCAAAGCAGTTTGTGATTTTATAAAAGAACGACCCTACTCAGCAGAGAAGTTTGGCTTTTATGTAGAACATTTGCAACAAGCGTTGGAGGGCTTAAAGCAAATCCTTGAAAGCAAGAAAAATAAGAAAATCAGCGATAAAGATTTAGCTAGAGTGCTTAAATGTATAAACAATACAGAATACTTTGTGAGGATAGAAGAAAAAACCACCAAAACAAAGTATGCGCTTGAATGTGCGCCTTTAGAGCTTGTAGAATTTATTATCCAAAACGCACAGGATAAAGACTTTTTGCTTTCGCAAAAGGGTGGCAAAAAAAGCCGTGATTTTTTAGCAAGTGCCTTAGATGGTGGCAGGGTAGATATTGCAGAACTTCTTATCAAAAATGGCGTGGAATTTAAGCAAGATTATTTAAAGGAGCTAAGATATGCTTGGCGTGATATACTTGACATTGAGGCGCAAACGAAAGAATTTGAGTGTTTAGGGATAAAAAAGGGAGAGACTTTAAAAAAGATATGGGATTTGCTAAGCCCTTTTAGTATTGGTGAAATTTACACCGAGGCGTTTTCTTATTACAATGCGGTGCATAATTACAGAGACACTTTTACAGGAGCGCAGCAAGTTTTTATCTACGCACTTAAAAACAAGCTTTTTAGCGAGGAAGTGCTAGATAATAGCTTCTTTGCTTTGCCAAAAGCGGGGCTAAGTTTGTTTTTAAACGCAAAAGACCTTAAAGGGCTTAGCAACGATGATGTATATACCAAGCCAAAGGGAGAAATTGTGCCTTTTGTCTTTGCGATGTTTGAGGATGAAACCTTAGAAGTGCTAGAATACGCACTCTTTCTTGGGCTTCACAAGGGCAGAAAAAACGCGCAGGGCAAGGACTTTGAGAGCTTTTTGCAAGGCAAGATTGAGGAGTATAAAATCCTCACCACAAAGGGAAACAAGTATGGCACGATATTTGAAGAGGACGAGTGGGATTTGGCTTATTTTCTTTCTTTGCAAAAATTTATGCAAGGTTTAGAAAGCCTTGAAAAAGGTGAAGCGGTTGTGGTAGATGATGAGACTTCCAAGATGTTTGCGAGGATTGAGGAAATCCCGCAAAATCTCTTAGTATAAGATTGTAAGGCTTTAAGCAAAGGGCATTCTCCATTTTCGCCTTTAATGTTTAGCTCATAGCAAGATATTTGCGTAGGATAATCTTTTAAAATATCCTTTAGCTTTGCCAAGTCGTTTTGGTCTATTGAAACTAGATTTTCTCCCTTCTCCTTTTACTCAAAGTTATTTAACTTAATATCGAAGTAAAATATATAAGTGATATAAGCTAAAATTGATACAATACTGCTTTTGGAACTTAATTTCTATAAACTTTATTTTAAGGAATAGTATGTCTCACACTTCAAGCAAAAAGCGCATTTTTTCAGGCATTCAACCCACAGGCAATATTCATTTAGGCAATTATTTAGGTGCGGTGCGGCATTGGGTAGATTCACAAGAGCAATATGAAAATATCTTTTGTGTAGTCAATTCTCACGCTATTACGATACGACAAGACCCACAAGAATTACAAAACAAAACCTATGAACTTGCAGGCATTCTCCTTGCTTGTGGGATTGATACGAAAAAATCACATCTTTTTATTCAAAGTCAAATTGACGAGCACGCTGCATTAGCGTGGATTTTGGATTGCAATATTCCTATGGGTGATATGAGTCGTATGACGCAGTTTAAAGACAAATCAAATAAGAATCCAAAAAATATTAATGTCGGCTTATTTAATTATCCTGCACTTATGGCGGCAGATATTTTGCTCTATCAAGCCGATTTTGTGCCTGTGGGTGAAGACCAAAAGCAGCATTTAGAGCTTACACGCGATGTTGCAATGCGATTTAATCGCGATTATGGAGAGTGCTTCAATATCCCAGAACCGATGATACCTCAAGTTGGTGCGCGTGTAATGGGACTAGATAATCCACAAAGCAAAATGAGTAAATCTGCTCAAGGTGAAAATCACGCAATATTTTTACTTGATAGCCCCGATGTCATCACGCGCAAATGCAAGAAGGCAGTTACAGATTCTCAAAGCAATATCGTCTTTGATGAATCTCGCGCAGGGCTGTATAATTTGCTTTGCATTTATGAGATTTTCACACAAAAAAGCCGCAAAAGCATTGAGGCAGAATTTGAAGGCAAAGGCTATGGGCATTTAAAAATGGCTCTTGCAGAAGTCATTATAGAATCTTTGCGTCCTATTCAGCAATCCTATGCCAAAATCAGCCAAGACAAAACCTATATCCAATCTGTGCTTACAAAAAGTGCAGATTCTATCCGCCCTATTGCAAAAAATACTTATGAAAATGCTAAAAGATTAGTAGGGCTTGTATGAGGATTTTTATATGTTTGCTGTGTGGCTTATGCTTTTTAAGCTGCCAATCACAAAACAAAGAGAGCAAACAGAATAGCATTCATAATAATGCCACCTTAGAATTGAGTGAAAAAAAATTGCTAAAGCCAAAAAGTAACGCAGAATTAGAATCTGCATTCTTTAAAGCTATAGAATCAGGTAATAACTCCGAAGTAATATCCCTTGTGCAATCAGGCGTGGATATTTATGCTAGAGATTATGCAGGCTTTGGGGCAGTAGCAAAGGCAGCGTGGAGCGGAAATGCAGAAATATTAACCTATCTCCTTTCTCTTGGATTAAGTCCTAATGGTGAGGATAAAAAGATAATCCCACTGCTTGTTGCCAAAGATTTTAGTACTGCACAAATCTTAATAGAATCTGGAGCAGATATAAATCAAAGTAATGGGCATATAACGCCTATTGAGCGATATTTTGAGCATTTACCCTATATGCTTTCAAAAGGAGCAGATATTCATCTTATGGGTGAGGCAAATGCTCTTTTTCTCGCTGCAAGTGATGAGCGGAGATTCTCTCTGCTCAAAAAACTTTTACCTTTTAAGCACAACCAAGAAGCTTATAATGACGCACTTTTTTTAACCTTACGAGCAGGAGAAGAATATCCTTATAATCTTAGATTTGAACTTTCACTGCCTATTGATAATAATGATGAAGAAGCTAAAAAAACAAGAATATCTTTGATACAAAACGAAGAAGCTAAAATACACAGACTTAAAAATGCAGGAGCGACAATAACACCGCTTTTAGAGCAATTTGCAAATCAATATGATGCTGCCCAAGCAAACATTGAGATATTAGATTTTAATATTAGAGATGATTCAGATGCAAATAAAAGAGATTTTAATGCAAATTGTGATTTTAAAACGCAAAACTTTAGTAAAGAAGATATTGCGCAATTTTTTAATAATGCTAGTGTGCAAAATTCAGCAGGAAATTATCAATTATTATTTGGTGGCTTTTCTTGTGAGATAAAAGGCACACTCAAAGCTTATGGGGAAGTATGGGATTTTGACTTGTATCCCGATGGCAGGGGAATTTGGTATAGTCCTAAAGGCAAAAGGGTTAATGATGGCATATTTAAAACATATTTTGCGTGTGATAAACCCAAATGTAAGCCCTGTATCATAGACCAACACGATGAATACTCATCTTTTAGTGATGAAGAGTTACGAGTTCTTGCAAAAACAACAAGTTGTAGAGCAAGAGATGAGCTAGAATTTCGCAAAAGCAAATCCCAATGAGCACAAATTCATAGAATCCTTAAAGAACACAGAGTAAATTTATTTTAAAAACTTTGGCATTTGTTAAAGAAAGATTCACTTATGCTATAATCGCCACATTTTGATTCTATAAATTAAAGCATTAAAGGAGTATTGATGAGTAGAGTAAGCATAGATAAACAAGCGGTAGCAGAGTTTTTTAGATTCTGTGATGAAAATGAAGTAGAATTTATTGATTTCCGTTTTAGTGACATTAAAGGCGTATGGCATCATTTGAGCTTTTCTCGCAATGCAATTAACGAAGAAAGCTTTGAGGGCATACCTTTTGATGGTAGCTCTATCCCTGCTTGGCAGCCCGTAGATAAATCCGATATGATGCTTATCCCTGAACCTGTGCGGTATTTCATTGACCCATTTACTGCTGATACCACTGCGGTAGTCTTTTGCGATATTTGGGACATTTACAACAATAAGCCTTATGAGAAATGTCCGCGCTCCATTGTTAAACGTGCAATGAAATATCTCAAAGAAAGCGGTATTGGCGATATCGCCTACTATGGACCAGAGAATGAGTTTTTTGTATTTGATTCTATTAAGATTAAAGATTCTGTGAATTGTCAATATTATGAGATAGATTCCGAAGAGGGCGAATGGAATCGTGCGCGTGAGTTTGAAGGCGGTGTAAATATGGGGCATCGTCCCGGCACAAAAGGTGGGTATTTTCCTGTGCCACCTGTAGATTCTATGGTGGATTTACGCGCTGAAATCGTCAAAGTGCTTAATCAAGTAGGATTAGAAACTTTCGTGCTTCACCACGAAGTCGCACAAGGGCAAAATGAAATTGGTGTGAAATTTGGCGATATGCTTGAAGCAGCAGATAATGTACAAAAACTCAAATATGTTGTCAAAATGGTTGCTCATCTCAATGGCAAAACCGCGACTTTTATGCCAAAGCCACTTTATGGAGATAATGGCAGTGGTATGCACGTGCATATTAGTATTTGGAAAGATGGGCATAATCTCTTTGCAGGAGAAGCATACCAAGGCTTAAGCGAAATGGCTCTACATTTCTTAGGCGGTGTGCTTAAACACGCACGCGCATTAGCCGCCTTTACAAATCCTAGCACAAACTCATATAAACGCCTTATACCGGGATTTGAAGCACCAAGTATCCTCACTTATTCCGCACAAAACCGCTCTGCAAGTATCAGAATCCCATATAATAGCGGCGAGAAAGCAAAACGAATGGAATTTAGATTCCCAGATAGCTCTGCAAATCCTTATCTTGCATTTGCAAGCCTCTTACTCGCAGGAATTGATGGGATAAAAAACAAAATTGACCCGGGCGCGCCTATGGAAATCAATCTTTTTGAACTTACTTTAGATGAAATTCGCGAAAAAGGCATTAAACAACTACCACACACTTTGCGCCACGCTATTGAGGAAATGCTTGTTGATAAAGCATATCTTAAAGAAGGCGGTGTATTTAGTGAAGAATTTATCCAAACTTATAAAGCATATAAGTTTGAAACAGAGATTTGGCCTTGGGAGGCACGCCCTCACCCATTTGAGTTCCTTACTACTTATAGTTGCTAGATGTTAAATTATGTAGTGAGGCTTAGTGTATGTGTAATCTCTGATGCTCTATTTTGATGCAGCTATTTTCCTCATACAAAATGCCATACTCACGTGCAATCGATGCTGCTTCTGCGCTTTGCAATCCAAGCTGCACCCATACACACGCTCGCTCTTTATCAAATGAGCTAAATCCTTGAAGTGAGCAAATTTCACGCATTATGCTGGGCAATGCCTCGCTTTTTCTAAAAATATTAATAATATCGCATACTTGACCCATTTGTGCCATATATTCAAATGCTTCAAGTAGAGAGCGAAAAACTTTTTTCTTTAAAATCTCTCCACCACGAGGATAAATTGGCACTATCTCATAGCCATTGTCTAAAAGATATTGTGCCACTTGATAACTTGCCTTATGCTCATCAGGACTTAGCCCAACTATGACAATTATCTTAGCAGATTCTAAAATAGTGCGTTTTTGCGTATCGCTTAAACACATCTCTTGTGTGTGATTTTCGTGCATATAATCTCCTTAATACAAACTACAACAAAATATTATGGTATCTTAAGTAAATTTAACATAAGATTTTCTTTAAATGTAATGGGAGGGCAATATGCAAATACTTCTACTCTTTTCACACACATATTGGGCAGATTCTAAAGTCAATAAAGCTCTTTTAGAATCTGCAAAAACACTAGAAAATGTAACTATCCATAATCTAAACACCGCTTACCCAGATGGAAAAATTAATACTGAAGCTGAAATTGCACTTTTACAAAAAGCTGAAAAAATTATCGCTCAATTTCCATTATTTTGGTTTAGCACACCTGCAATAATGAAAGAGTGGCAAGATAAAATCCTCACACACATTCATCATAGTGCAAACCCTAAACTACTTTCGCATAAAAAATTTAGCATTATCACAACTGCAGGAGGCGATGAAACAAGCTATGATGGGCATCACGGATATACTCTTGACACTTTACTCTCATCTATTAATTATGCTTTTTCTTACAATGGCTGTGAAGTACAAGAGATTTACTGCATTTATAAGGCAAATGTAGATAATCTCCCCATACGCGAATATTTATTAAAGCTACAAGGATAATGTAGCCTTGTGTTAATTATCTTTTATATGGGCAACACACGAATATGAGAATCTAATTTTTCTTGCAACACAGATTCTATAGCGTATAATGTGCCCGTAGCTCCGCTTGCACATCCGCTACAAGCTCCAAGATAACGAATATACACATCAATAAACCCATCACTTGTATCTTTAATATCCAAAATTTCCATATCACCGCCGTCCATCATAAGCATAGGGCGGATATTTTCATCAATAATCTTATCAATGCTCTTTACTTTCTGCACCATTGTCATTTCTGCAAATGCTAAATTTCCCTCAACACTTTTTTGTGCGACATTTTTTAGATTTTCTTTATCCATTTCTGCACGTACATCACGCAAAATATCTACAAGATAATAATCTCTCTTTTCGTGCCCACCTGCCTTAATACAGCTTTTACAAAATGCTCCGGCTTTTGTGTAATTTGTAATCTCCTCCACGCTTTTTAAATCATTTAATCGTATCACTTCTTTAATTGTTGAAAGGCTTACACGTGCGCACTCACACACAATAATCTCATCTTCAAAATCTTCCGCATCTTTGCCAAGATAGATTCCCGCAGCTTTTTTAATTACATCATATGCCATAACAGAGCAATGCATTTTTTGCCCGGGCACTGCAGGTGTATCAGGGTCATCACGCAAAGCGTGTTCCACATCAAGGTTTGTGATTTTCACAGCCTCTTGCACTTTTTTACCAAGGCAGAGTTCTACCATCATATCAGAGCTTGCAATCGCTGTCCCACAACCAAAACTCTTAAATTTAGCATCAATGATTCTATCTTCAGAATCTACTAACCAATATAACCTTACTGCATCACCACACGCCTCCGCACCATAGTCTGCGACAATGAGCTTTGCTCCCCTCTCATCTGCATCCTTTTGTGTGAGAACTCCCAAATGCGTAGGATTATCCATTCTTTCACTCACTTTGTTTGAATACGCGTCCCATAACGCCCCACCGATTAAGTCATTCTTTGCCATTTTCTTTCCTTTATTTGTTTTAATATTTTGCTTTTACAAGCTTTTTATTAATAGATTCTAAAGCGGTTTCAAACTATTTGCAGTAGTATCTTTGAGTGATTTTAGTAGCTTTGGCATAAAAGGCAAAGTGAGTTACCTAAGTGGCAATGACCGAGCCTTGAATGAACAATCCACTAAAAGCACCAAAGAGACAACGCGACTAGCTTTCATACGAGCTAGAAATCGCTCTAAGCCTCTGCACCGCTTTCTTAAACACCTCAATAGTGTAATCAATCTCTTCGCTTGTAGTAAATCTACTCAAAGAGATTCTAATAGCAGTATGAGCAAGCTCTTTATCTGCACCAATAGCGACCATAACAGGATTTGCTTCCAAATCCTCGCTTGCACAAGCACTTCCTGTAGAAGCAGCTATACCTGCCTTATTCAAATCCCATAGCATAGCTTCGCCCTCAATTCCTCTTATACTAATGAGTGTCGTATTTGGCACACGATTATCTCTTGTGCCAACCACAAACACATCGGGAATCTCTAAAAGAGCAGATTCTAATCTATCACGCAGATTCTTTACTTGAGAAAGCTCAAAATCAAGATAATCATTCGCTAATTTCATCGCTTCACCCATTGCAATAATATAAGGGACATTGAGTGTGCCGCTGCGTCTGCCACGCATATGCTCGCCGCCGTGAAAAAGAGGAGTGAGCTCAATACCCTTACGAATATATAAACCACCAACACCTTTTGGTCCGTGAAACTTATGTGCACTAAAGCTTAAAAAATCTACCTGTGCACTTTGGACATCAACAGGAATCTTACCAATAGCTTGCACTGCATCAGTGTGAAAAAGAACATTATTTTGCCGACAAAGTGTGCCTATCTCCTCAATAGGGAAAATAAGTCCTGTTTCATTATTTGCCCACATTACACTTACAAGAGCAGTATCTTCACGCAAAGATTCTCGCACTTGTTTGGCAGTAATTGTGCCTTGCTGATTAATAGGTAAATAAGTAACCTCCACGCCAAGAGTTTCTAAAAAGGCACAAGTAGCACGCACTGCTGGGTGTTCAACCTCTGTGGTAATAATATGCCTCTTACCCTTTTTAACAATCTCATCAAAATACACGCCCTTTATCACCCAATTATTGGATTCTGTTGCACAGCTGGTAATAATAATATCATCATTATCATCGGCATTGATACCTTTATAGAGTTTTTCAATTGCTTCTGATATAGCTGCGTGAGTTTGTGTGCCATATTTGTGGAGACTATTTGGATTCCCAAACTTCTCGCAAAAATACGGCTCCATAAGCGGCTTGATACTTGGGTCAAGCATTGTTGTTGCATTGTTGTCTAAATAGACTTGCTTCATCATCTTACTCCTAAAATTTGTGTTTGAGTTGCAAATTTAAGTAAATATTATTTTAACCTTTCTAATAAAAACGCTAAATTTTATCATTTTATGATTAATTGATTTGACAATTTCAAATGAAATTTTAGCAAATCCAAAATTTACACATCTTCCATAATATGCAAGAGCTCTTGAAAAGAGCGTTCAAAGCTCCATTGCTCATTCATTTCCTGTTTTAAAAATGATTCCATAAGCGAACGCTTTGTAATAGCTTCATCAAGCTCTTTATCTGCACCTCTTTGGTATGCACCAATGCGTATAAGCACTTCATTTTCCTTAAGAAGCGAATACAATCGCCGAAATTTACGAATAACTTGCAAATGTTCAGGGCTAATAATGTCATTAATAACGCGTGAAGCAGAATTAAGAATATTAATAGGCGGATAAATTCCCATATCAGTGAGGTCACGATTAAGCACAATATGTCCATCAAGGATAGAGCGACTTTGGTCAGCAACAGGGTCACTCAAATCATCTCCTTCAACAAGCACCGTGAAAAAAGCTGTGATAGAACCTACACCATCCTCCTTTCCCGCACGTTCCATTAATTGAGGTAAAAGTGTAAGCACAGATGGCGGATAACCTTTGCTTGTAGGTGGTTCGCCGAGTGCCAAACCAATTTCTCTTTGTGCCATTGCAAAACGCGTTATAGAATCCATAATAAAAAGCACATCATTACCGAGTGATTTGAAATACTCCGCGATCGCCATCGCACTAAATGCTCCATACTTACGCATAAGTGGAGAATCATCACTTGTAGCTACCACAAGAATGGTATTGGTTAAATCATTATTGAGATTTTTATGGATAAACTCTGGGACCTCTCTCCCTCTTTCCCCAATAAGAGCGATTACTTTAATAGGTGCATTTGAACCACGCACTATCATACCCATAAGTGTGGATTTTCCTACGCCTGAACCTGCAAAAATACCCATTTTTTGTCCCTTTCCACAGGTAAGGATTCCATCAATTGATTTTACACCCACTTCAAAGACTTCATTTATCAACCCCCTTTTAAGCGCACTTATAGGCGGACGCATAAGCAGTGTAGTATGAGAAGTATGCAATGCTCCCTTGTCATCAATGGGTTCTCCAAGTGGATTAATCACTCGTCCAAGCATATTCTCTCCCACAGGAATATGCAATCCGTGATTGAGAATCTCCACTTTATCGCCACATTTATGTCCCTCTATAAATGAAAAGGGGCTAATGAAAAAATGTTCCCCTTCAATAGCCATTACCATACCGAGATTATGTGTTTGCATATTATGAGCAAATTGTAGAGATTCCTCTGAAGATTGATTGCATTCTTTCAAAGAAGGTGCTTCATAATGCGAGAGAATCTTCACAATATCACCCACCGAAGGTTTTACGCCATTAGCCACTAACATATTTTGCATCACTTTTACAAGATGTCCATAGCTTGGGGAAAGATTAATATTATTTTGAAGTTTTTGTTTGATTTGAGACAATGACATACACAAAACCTACTTTTAAGATTTTTTTGTTAGAATACCAAATTATACTTTTTTATTTTATTAAGGAAAGCTATGAATTTCACAACAAAACGCATAAATAGCGCTAATGCTGTTATCAATGGTAGCATTGCACTCTCTAAAATTGAGGAAAAATTTGAAAAAGTCATCAAAAAAATTGCTAAAAATATAAAAATTGATGGCTTTAGAAAAGGTAAGGTCCCAACGCAAGTGATTAAAACACGTTATAAAGAGCAGATAGATCAAGATGCACAACAAGAAGCAATTCAAGAATTGCTTACCGCTGCACTTAAAGAGCTAGAAATTCAGCCCAATAGCCTTATTGGCAATCCTATGATTTCTCAATTTAATAAGCTTAATGATAAAATAGAACTTGAAATTAAGCTTGGCATTACCCCCACATTAAATCTTGATAATGTTGAGGATTACACACCTGAAGTCAAACTCAAAACAATAAGTAAAAATCTTATTGATGAGCGCTTAGAAGAAATTGCAAAAAATCGCGCACCTCTTAATGAAATCACTCAAGAGAGGACATTACAAAAAGATGATACAGCTCAAATTGATTTTGAAGGCTTTGTTGATGGAAAAGCATTTGAGGGTGGTAAAGGAGAAAACTTCAATCTCGCTATTGGTTCAAATCAATTTATTCCGGGCTTTGAAGATGCACTCATCGGTATGAAAAATGGCGAGAAGCGCACAATTAAGGTTACTTTCCCCGAGCAATATCAAGCTAAACATTTAGCAGGAAAAGAAGCAAGCTTTGATGTAACGCTCCATAAGATTTTGCAAAAAGAGTTGCCAAAAATTGATGATGAGTTTGCAAAAAGCATTGCAGGCGAAGAATCTAACCTACAATCTTTAAAAGATATGATAAAAGAGCAACTTGAAATGGAACAAAAAACTGAAATTTACAATAAAGAACTCAAAGAAAAATTAGTAGAAATATTACTTAAAAATATTTCATTTGATTTGCCAGATTTAATCGTTGAGCAAGAAATGGATATTTTATTTAGAAATGCTCTTAGTCAGCTTAAACCAGAAGAATTTGATAAAATAAAAAACAATCAAGATGAAGCTAAAAAACAACGAGAAACGCATAAAGATGAAGCACGCAAAAGTGTGCAAATTACTTTTATTATGGACGCTTTGGCAAAAAAATATAATATTGCCATTAATGATAATGAAGTATTACAAACTATTTATTATGAAGCTATGATGATGGGACAAGACCCAAAAGCAACACTAGAACATTATCAAAAAAACAATCTTGTTCCAGCTATTAAAATGACTATGCTTGAAGATAGAGTATTACACTATTTGCTTGATAAAAAATTTGAAGAAAGCAAGGCAAATACTAATGCTCAAAAGGATAATCAATGAGTAGTTATATTCCTTATGTCATTGAACGCACAGGACGCGGTGAGAGAAGCTATGATATTTATTCACGGCTTTTAAAAGACCGCATAATCTTACTAAGTGGCGAAATTAACGACCATATAGCTTCCTCAATCGTAGCACAACTACTTTTCTTAGAAGCTGAAGACCCAGAAAAAGATATTAATTTTTATATTAATTCCCCCGGTGGTGTTATCACAAGTGCTTTTAGCATTTATGACACAATGAATTATATCCATTCTGATATTAGCACTATTTGCATTGGACAAGCCGCATCCGCAGGAGCATTTTTGTTAAGCTCTGGCACAAAAGGAAAACGCTTTTCTCTGCCAAACTCACGGATTATGATTCACCAACCTCTTGGTGGTGCGCAAGGACAAGCCACAGATATTGAAATACAGGCAAGAGAAATTTTACGATTAAAAAAGATACTTAATGAAATTATGGCTCACAACACAGGACAAAAAATTGAAAAAATTACTCAAGATACTGAAAGAGACTTTTTTATGAGCGGAGAAGAAGCTAAAAAATATGGATTAGTTGATGAAATTTTGACAAAAAGTTTGAAATAATGAATATGAAAAGGGAGAGATATGAATTTAGATGAATTAGATTTAGATGGAAACAATGATTTTTTTGGGAATCTTGATGATGTAGGTTTAGAAGGCGTTAAGAATAAAAAACCAAAAAAAGCAAATACTGCTAAACGAACAGATACAACTAAAAAATTAAATTCTATTTCTAAGCAAGCAATGAAAGCTCTTGAAAAAGATGCAATTTTACCCTTACCTGAAAACTTTGAAGCTTATTTTGAAAAAACTCTCTCGCAAGAACAAGATGAAGAAGTGCGTGAAAGAATTAAAGCGATGGTAGAGAGTGCAAATCACGATTCAAGGTTGATTGCCTTAGAAAAAACCTTTAATGAAAACTTCACCACACTCAAATCTGTGCTTGAACATCTCCTCACACTCTGCAAATATATGTCAGCTATGGAAAACAATACCGAAAAACGGCTAGCTGAAATCTCTACTATCACAAATCCTCTTGGTGCACAAAATGCTATCAAGGTGCTTATAAATGAAATCAGGGGTTTTCATAAACAATTTGTGCTCCAAGCAGACAACATTTCGCGTTCTTATCGTGATATGTATGCCAAATCTTCCAATGTTAAATCAAGTGCAATATATGATACAACATTGGGTATTTATAGTAAATCATTCTTTTATCATACGCTTGAATTTGAATGTGAAAATGGCACAGAATTCCCTCGAAATAGTGCATTGATAGCCTTTACTCCATCAAGGGAACTTGGCGCACAGCTTAATAATCAAAATAAACTTGTAACAACTTTTAAAAATATTGCACGTATTGTCTCAAAAAATATTGGCGCAAAAGACCTCGTCTCTTATTTAGGAGGAGGACGTTTTGCTATGTTACTTAAGAATGTTCAAGCCGATGGAGCAATTAAACTCTGCGAAGAAGTAATAAAAAAATGTAAGCAAACAAATATCTTTATTGGGGATTTAGAGCTTAGTTTGAATATTGTTATGGGTGGGATTGTTTTTGACATAAATAAAACACCCGATTCTATGTTAGAAGAAGCCAAAAAAATGCTTGATGAAGCTTTAGCAGAAGATAAACCTCTTAAATTTGGCAAAACAGGGGCAGGTAGCTCTACAAATAATGATGACTTTGAAATACCCGGAGATGACTTTGGCGACCTTAGCGATTTTGAAATATCCTAATGCACTATTGCGCAAAAAATCTATACCTGTTGAGATTTTTGATGATAATTTACATAACTTCCTTGATGATATGTATGAGACGCTTATAGAAAGCAAAGGTGTTGGCTTAGCTGCTATTCAAGTAGGAAGGGCGGAGCGAATTCTTATTATTAATATTCCGCGTGAAGAGGATAAACAACAATATAAAGAAGATTTGCTTGAAATCATTAATCCCACTTTTTTAACGCAAGAAGAATGTGTAGAATGGGAAGAGGGCTGTTTATCTGTGCCTGATTTTTATGAAAGTATCAAACGATTTGATAAAGTCTCAATCGCTTATAAAGACCGCTATGGTAATGACAGGATTCTCAAAGCACAAGGATTCCTTGCGGTAGCAATTCAACACGAAATAGACCACCTCAATGGTGTTTTATTTGTAGATAAACTCCCTATTTTAAAACGCAAAAAATTTGAAAAAGAACTCAAAAAACTTAAAAAAGAATCTCAAGCCTAAGAATTGGTAATGGTAAATACAATCCTAAGTGCAACAAGCTTCGGCACATCAGCAAAAGTAGTTGAAGTAGAAGCAACTTTTACAAGAGGATTGCCTCATTTTAGTATCACCGGTTTAGCTCATAGCTCTATTCAAGAATCCAAACAACGTGTGCAATCCGCGCTTGCCAATAATGGCATTACTCTCCCGCCGCTTAAAATTAATATCAATCTCTCTCCATCTGACCTTCCTAAGAGTGGTGGGCATTTTGATTTGCCTATTGCGCTCGCATTGCAAAAACAAGGAGAGAATCTTGAACAATGGTTTGCTTTTGGCGAACTTGGGCTTGATGGAAGCATAAAATATCTTGATTCTATATATCCACTTTTGCTTGATATTTCCTTACTCCACCCTCACGCAAAGGTTATTGTGCCTCTTTGCGCTAAAGAATTACTTAGTCTAATCCCCAACCTCACATTTTATTTTGCCTCGCATTTACAAGAAGCTATTGAGCTTCTTAATAATCCGCAATTACATACAACTTCGCAACCTCAAATGACACATAACACACTTGGATTTAAGCATTTTGAACTTGAAGGAAAAACTTATTTTTATCAAGATGAGTTCGCATCTGATTTTAAACAAGTATGTGGGCAAGACATTGCCAAACGCGCAGCACTCATTGCAGCAGCAGGATTCCATAATTTTATTATGGAAGGCTCACCGGGCTGTGGCAAAAGTATGATTGCCAAACGACTTTTATACATTTTACCCCCTAGCTCTATGCAGGAAATGATAGAAAATGTCAAATCTCAAGCGCTCAATAAGCAAAGCACTCATTATACACCTTTGCGTCCATTTCGTAATCCTCACCAAAGTGCGAGTAAATCAAGTATTCTTGGTTCAGCTACGCAGTTTGAAGTTAAACCAGGTGAGGTTGCTTTAGCACATAATGGCATTTTATTTTTTGATGAATTACCACATTTTAAAAAAGATATTTTAGAATCTTTGCGTGAGCCACTTGAAAACAATAAGCTTGCTATTTCCCGTGTGCATTCTAAGCTTGAATATGACACAAATTTTATGTTTGTAGGTGCGCTTAATCCTTGTCCTTGCGGCAATCTTCTCAGCAAAAATAAACAATGTCGCTGTCAAGAAAGAGAAATTAATCTCTATCGCTCAAAGCTTTCTGAACCTTTCCTTGATAGAATTGACCTTTTTGTCCAAATGAGTGAGCAAGAAGACAGGCAAACACAAGCAGGACTAGATTCTCTAAGTATGCAAAAAATGGTTTTTGATGCTTTTAAAATGCAAAAAAAACGAAAGCAAGAAGTGTTTAATGGCAAACTTGATGAGGCAGAAATTGAGCAATTTTGCATATTAGATATAGATTCTAAGAATCTACTTGACCAAGCGAGTGAGCGTTTTTCTCTCTCTTATCGCGCACAAAATAAGCTCAAAAAAGTAGCGCGCACTATTGCGGATTTAGCCAAAGAGGAGCATATCACTAAAGCTCATTTGCTTGAAGCCCTAAGTTATCGGCGTATTTAAAGAATCTCAGCACAAGGAGAAAAAATGCTTGAACATAAAACGATGCAAAATATACATAAACGGCTTAAAAAAATTATTGGACAGCTTAATGGTATTGATAAAATGATAAGTGATAACGCCGCTTGCCCAGATGTGCTTATCCAGCTTAATGCTGCAAAAAGTGCGTTACACAAAGTGGGGCAAATCGTGCTTGAGGGGCATATCAATCATTGTGTGCGTGATAGTATCTGCGATGAGGCAAACGATATTGACAAAACGCTCAATGAACTTGCTACTGCAATAGAGCATTTTTCTCGTATGAGCTAGCATCTAAACTTAGGAAATAAAAAACTGCTCTAATTCTTGCTCTATCTCTGCTATTGCCTGTGTGGTTGGCTTATAAAAAATTTTATCAAATACAGATTCGGCAATGCTAGGACAATATTGTAAATTATTGAGGATTTTATAGCCAATTCTTGCTCTAGATTCTGCAAAAGCAAGAATAGTGCTAATATCTACCACATTCCCGCTTGTGCCGATGACCAACACGCAATCTTTACTTGAGAGCTGCGAAAAAATATCGTGCATAATTACATATTTAGGTGCACGCTCATAAAAAAATACAATAAAAGGCTTAAGCTTTCCATAATCACAATTTGGACAATTATGTGGCTCAAAATGAGTATATCCTATATCAAAGATATGCTCACATTGAGGACAAATGATTTTGCATAATTCCCCGTGGAGATGTATGACATTACTCACTCCTGCACGCTCTAGCAAATCATCAACATTTTGCGTAATATGGATTACTTCAATAGGATCTTTGTGTTTTTTCTTTGCAGAAAGTGCAATGCGAGGCTTATTTAAAATCATAGGAAGTGAAGCAAGAAATTTATGCATAGCATTCGGTTGCACTTTGCCTAATTCCTCACGCCTAAGATTATAGAATCTATGCACAAGTTCAAAATTATCTAGCCAATTTTCATAATTACATACTTCCATAGGATCATATTGTGCCCATAATCCACCATTATCTCTAAATGTTTCTAGCCCAGATTCTGCACTTAATCCTGCTCCACTAAAAACTACAAGTTTTGGCATTTTCACTCCTAAAATATTGATACAAAAGCGTATTCCAGCTATTGTTTGCTTTATTTAAAGAACTCTAATCCATTTAAAATAATATAAATAAATATACACACAAAAGCAATAATACAAGTTCTACGAATGATATATTTCCACTGCGGTTCAATAACGTTATATGCTGCCATATATCCACTTATTAATACTCCGGTAAAACCACCACCCGGGAAGGCATAAGCACCTGTAAATAACAGATTTTTAATTGTCTTTGAAAATCGCGCGGCTCTGCCTTTTCTTAAAAAACTATTATTTGCATAGCCATAAGCAGTGCCTGATGGAGTTTTTATATATCTTTTAATAGTTTTTGGTGTTGAAATTTCATAATATTCTATATATTCTTTTAAATCAGGAAAATATTTTTCTGCCTTTTTAAATAAGTCTTGTGCTAGTTTTTCTTTTTTTGCAATATATTCTTCTTTTGGTAAATTTTCCCATTCTTCAAGATATGATGCGCCACAGAAGACACCAACACTTCTTTTATCATCATCTTTGATATGAAGTCCAGAATCTATTACACCATAATCTACAAAAACAAACCCCCTATCTTGAATATTTTTATGTCTTAATCCTTCTTTCATTTGGATAAATGGTTTATTAAATTCACCATCATTATAGATAAAAGTAGAATGGGTATGGTTTTTATAAATTTTTTTTAAATTCTGTTTAAAAACAATATAAATGGTATATAAGGATACAGATTCTTTAAGCTCTTCAAGGCTTTTATCCTTATATTCCTCATCAACCATATTCTCATAAAGCATAGCAGGAGCACAATTTGCTATTACATATTGAGAATCTACTGCCATTTGTTCTTGTGTGCGTTTATTTTTATATATAACACCCTTTGCTTTTGCTTTTTCTACAATAATTTTTTCAACATTGCACATTGTTTCTACTTTCCCGCCATTTTCCGTAATTATTTCAGCAAGTGCAAGGCTTAATGAATAACTACCGCCCTTAATAAATTTTGCACTATTATAGTAATTATACTGGGCAAGAGCGTGATAATACCAAGAAAGTTCATAAGGATTATCGTGATAATATACAAAATTCACATTTAATAATCTTTTTAATGTATCATCTTTAATTATTTTATCTAGTATTTCGCCAACAGATTTTTGATGAAAGAAATACTTAACAACTCTTGGAAATTTGATTAGAGGATATGTTAAAAATTGAAAAAAGTTCATATCATAAGAGATTTTTCCCATAGTATAAGCAGTGTTTTTTAAAATATTAAAATATTTTTTTATGCCTTTTTCTTCACTTGGAAATTGAGAAATAAAATATTTTTTAGCTTCCTCGATTCCTTGTGGCACTACATATTTTTTATTCTTATCAACAACTCCCCATATTTCGGGCAAACTGATTAATTCAATTTTTTTATCAAGTTCTAAAAAATCAAATAAATCTCTTTTAATATCATATCCATATTTACCATAATCCATTTGATGCAAACCCACTTCAATATGAATATCCTTTCTTTTAAATATCGTAGCTGCACCGCCAAGGATATAATGCTGCTCAAGAAGTAAAACTCTTTTTTGCTTTTTTGCTAAAACAGCCCCAGCAGTAAGACCACCAAGTCCGCCTCCTATAATAATTACATCATAACTCATATTTATTATTTTATCTCTTTATCATTCACATAGCGCACTTCACGCACAACCTTACCATTTGAATCTAATTCTTTTGCTATGCCCTCTTTTTTGCCTTGCTTATATTGAAGCTGATACCAAAGTTTCCCTGATGTGTCATAGATATTCATTTGTCCCTCTTGCACACCATTTACAAAATTCATCTCACTTTGAATATTGCCATTGGCAACATCAAAAATACGACATAATCCGTGTAATTGCCCTGCGCTATAATATGCTTGATAAATAAGAATGCCCTTTTGACTAAAAAGCTCAAATATACCCTCTCTTTTACCTTCAACATAAAATGCCCTCTGTGCCATAGTGCCATTAAGATAATACAAAGTCTCTTTTCCGTGCTTGATTTTTGTTCCGGGCTTATAAGTAATCTCTGCCTTAAAAGTGCGTCCATTATCCTGCACTTCCTCTGTGCTCTGCTCTCCGGTAATATTTTCAAGTTTCGCTTGAGAATAATGGGGCTTTTGGTTTGATTGTTGTATTTTAGGGATAGAAGTTTTTTGCTGTGTGCTCAAAGAAGTGTGTTTATTTTTTGTAGAACTTTGGTTTTGTATTTGAGAATCTTGTGGCAAAGCAACTTGCTCACCCACACAACCTCCTAATACTAATGCGCTTATAACACCCATAAGCACTAATTTTCGACATACGCTATGTTTAATTCTACTACACCAAATGTCCATCGCCCCCCTCCTCTATAATACTTAATAACAAGTTTGCCAACGACAATTTTTCTCCTCAATCATTGTGCCTTTTTCATCATAATGCTTCATCCATTGCTTCTTACCTTTTTTATAGAGTGTTTCATATTGTAACATACCATTTTTATCAAATTCTGCCCTAATGCCCTCTCGCTCATTATTTTCATAAGTAAAACTCTCTTGCAATACACCAGATTCATAATATTTTTTGCCCTCCCCTTCACGCTTATTAAACTTATATTCTTGCTCACTCTGCATTTTGCCATTAGGAAAATAAAGTATGCGCTTTCCCTCCTCTTTTCCCTCATTGTAGTAACGCTCTTCTTTAATTGTGCCCTCAAGGTAATAAGAACTCACTTTCCCCTCATATTTATCTTTATCATAAGATGCACGAAAAATTACCACACCATTAGGCGCTTTTTTTATTTGAGTGCCACATTTCATCGTTGTGCCCTTACAATATTGCGTTCTGATGATAGTAGGAGATTTTTTATCGCCTGTATAGGAGATTCTCACATCATATTCTGCCGCATCTGAAGCAAAGGCAACGCCAAATGCTAACATTTTATATATTAAGATTAAGAATACGACTTTTACCACCTTCACTTTCTCACTCCTTATAGAATCTAACTTTTTAAGCGCACGATATTTACACCCAAATGTTGTAACTTGTGTTCAAGTCTTTCATAACCCCTATCAAGATGATAGATTCTATGGATATTGGTTGTGCCCTCACTTACAAGTGAAGCCACAACCAACGCAGAACTTGCACGCAAATCTGTCGCCATCACATCAGCTCCAAGTAATGGGCTAATGCCTTTAATTGTAGCGTGATTACCCTTGAGCGAAATATCTGCACCCAATCGCTGCAATTCACTTACGTGCATAAAACGATTTTCAAATAAACGCTCTTCAATCACACTTGTACCCTCACATTGCGTGGCTAGTGCCATAAATTGTGCTTGCATATCGGTAGGAAATCCGGGATATTCGGTAGTGATGATTTCAAAAGGTTTAAGGCTTTGCGCTGGAAGTAAAGTTAAAGAATGCTCGCTTTTATTAAAACCAAAGCCAATTTCCTCTAATTTATCAGTAATAGCGCTAAGATGATTGTTTTCAACATTCTCTAATGTGATAGAAGAATTTGTAATTGCACCAGCGCAAAGATATGTCCCTGCTTCAATTCTATCGGGTATAACACAAATAGGCGCAAAATTGAGCAATTCTCCACCTGTGCCATAAATAATAAGCTCATTTCCCCCAATACCCTCAATTTTTACACCACTTTGAGAGAGAATCTCACATAATTGCACAACTTCAGGTTCTTTTGCAGCATTAATAATATGTGTTTTGCCTTGTGCTAGGGCAGCTGCCATAATCACATTTTCGCTTCCAGTAACGGTGATTTTATCAAATAAAATATCTGCGCCTTTTAAGCCTCCTTTAGCTTGAGCAATAATATATCCACCTTTAATTTGAATATCCGCGCCCATTTTTTCCATTGCTTTAATGTGTAAATCCACAGGACGCGCACCAATAGCACACCCACCGGGCAAACTTACCTCGCAATAGCCAAAACGCGAAAGAAGAGGTCCGAGCACAAGAATAGAGGCGCGCATTTTACGCACAATATCATAAATAGCACGCGTATGCACAATATTTTCAGCAAGACAAGTGAGTGATGTTGGCTTATGCCAAGTAATATTTACACCCAAATGTTCCAAAAGTTTGGCTAATGTCTTTACATCGGCAACATCAGGGAGATTATTAATTGTTACTTCATTTTGACTAAGCAATGTCGCAGCAAGAATAGGTAAGGCAGAATTTTTTGCACCAGAAATACTAACGCTACCTTGAAGTGTAGGGCTTTTGGTAATTTGTAAATAATCCATAATGTAAAATCCTTTATTATTTATTCTCTCGTTTTTGCAAAGCTTTGCCAATAGCTTCTTTGATATTCGCCTTATTTTCAGGATTTGCTTTCTCAAGGTTATCTTGAAAACTCACAACTTCCTCTACTTCCATCAGATTCATATTAGCTGCAAATCGCGAAATCATATCAAGCCATAGACTATGCTCACTTGCATCTTGAGGTTGTGTTTTATAATTTTGCAAAAACTTTTCAAATAATGCTTTAAGTTTATCCTTATCATTAGTCCATTTATCAATCTCATTTGAAAGCACCTTTAAAGAACTTTGTTTAATTGTGGGTTTGTCCTCTTCAAGTGCAATAGCAAAAAGCCCACTAAAAATAATAGGTAAGCATAGCAAAAAAAAGCATAACCAACAAATAACATAAAAACTAAGATTAAACATTTGCGTTTAAAGCCTGATAAAAATCTATAGTTGCTTTAACATAGCCATCAATACTCCCGCAATCATAACGTTTGCCTTGAAACTTATATGCTAATACGCGTCCCTTTTTACTTTGCTCTAAAAGTGCATCAGTGATTTGAACTTCTCCCTTTTTTCCCGGTTTTGTAACTGCTAGAATGTCAAAAATATCAGGTGTAAGAATATAGCGCCCAATAATGGCAAAATTGCTTGGAGCTTTATCTATGCTTGGCTTTTCTATCATATTACTCACCTCATATACACCAGATTCTATCTCCTCTCCCTCAATAATGCCATATTTATCCACATCACTTCTTTTGACTTCTTCAATAGCGACAATGCAGCATTGATATTTTTTATACAACTCTACCATTTGAGCAAGCACGCCTTTACCTTGTGGGTTAATACATAAATCATCAGCGAGAATGACCGCAAAGGCTTCTTTCCCAATGAGATTTTTGCCTTTTAAAATAGCATCTCCTAATCCTTTCATTGCAATTTGGCGCGTATAAGAAAATGTGCAAGTATCTGTGAGATTGCGAATCTCATTTAATAATTCCTCCTTATCTGTGCCTGATATTTGATGTTCTAACTCATAACTCACATCAAAATAATCTTCAATAGCACGCTTACCTCTTCCTGTAACAATACCTATGTTACAACAACCAGATTCTAGAGCTTCTTCTACACCATACTGAATAAGTGGCTTTGTGAGTATGGGTAACATTTCTTTGGGTATAGCCTTTGTTGCGGGTAAAAATCTTGTGCCATATCCTGCAGCTGGGAAAAGACATTTGTTTATCATAAAATCTCCTTATTAATTTACAAGTGTTTGTTTTAAATAATTTTCAAGATTGATATTATTCCCAAAGCTTGCTTGATAAACAATATAATTTGCCAATACTCTAAGTCCATAATCACGAGATTCTTTATAAGGAATAAGCTCCATAGAAAGCCACGGCTCATAATCACGTTTTTTCAAAAAAAGAGTTTTACTCTTAAGTGTGCGACGTAAAAATCCTGGACCACCATTATAGGCATAAGAAACAAAAAGTGGGTGTTTAAATTCACGTGATAAATCATTAAGATAAAATGTTCCAAATTCAAGTGCAGTAACGGGGTCAAACATATCTTCTAAGCTGATATTATCACGTTTTAAACTTTTGGCAAAAGGCTGCACATTAAAGGGCATAATCTGCATCATACCAAGCGCATACGAAGTTGAAACAAGGGCTGGTAAAAGTATGCTTTCTTGCTTAGCAACAGCATAAGTAAAGGCTTTTTCGTGGTCATTTTTCCACTTGATTTTATTGCTAAAGGGAGTAATAAAATAATGAATTTTAAATCTATTAAGCTGATTAAGCATATAAGCAAAATGTGCGCTTGTATCCTCATAGGCAAAATGCTTACTTAATTCTTTTAAATCTTTATCGCTTTTAATTTGAGCAAGATTTTCTTTTAAAAGCTGCCATTGAAAAGGGTCTTTAATATCAAATTTGGGTTTTTTAGGCGAGAGATTCTCTAAATGTGTAACGACTTGATAACTTGGCTCAACGCCGAGTTTTTGATGTGCATAAATCGTATATAAATCTACATTTGTGCTTGCCCCAAGAGTTTCAAGCACTTTATTATCATTACTCAAACGATATTGCCAAAATAATGAACGATTTTTCTGCATAGGTGTTGTAGCATTTGAATATGAACGTTTAAAGTATTCAAGTGCTGCTTTTGGCTTTTGGTGTAAAATTTCATTTAGTCCTAACATAAAAAGCGTATAAGAATCTGCTCCTGTGATATTTGCTCCTATAAGGGACTTTTTAAACTTATCATAGCTTTTATCCTGTGTAATAATAATGCTTTGAAGCATATTATTAAAAGCTGTATTATTTTCATCAGCAAGCTTTTTAAGTGCTTGTGGCTTAATATCTTGATTAAGAATCTGTGTGCGCTGATTTGCCCTTAATGCACGATAAATGCTAGCAAAAGTTTGCGCATCACTATTGAGCATACCCGTAAGAATATTAGGATTGATTAAAATCTCAATGCGTTTTCTAAAAGCTGGGTCATTTTGAAATTTTTTGAGTAAAAAATCTTTGTTTTTTTGTGGCATAGAAGGAATATTAGCAAGGTTTAATCCAGCTTTAATGCAGGAAAGATCTTGAGTTTTAAGCTTATCAAAACTCAAACGCTGACAATAAAGATTACGTGGAAGCTCACTTACTTTTCCCTTAGCACTCATAAGACTATCTAGCTTTGAAGTTCTACGAAAAATAAGTTCATAAGCTTTAAGTGCATCTTTAAGGCTCGTTTGCTCATCAGAGAGAAATTGCCAAATATAAAAATCTCTTGCCAAGCCCTTAGGTTTAGATTTTAAAAAATCAAGCGTAATTTCTGTATGTGCATAACTTAAAACACAGCACAAAAACAATAATACAAATACTCTCATAACTTTCTCCCCTTGTGTTTGCTAGATACTAAGTCTTGCTGCATATTGCATAAGAATCTGCACGAGAGATAAATCAATAAATTTAAGCACTACTGCCGCAATTAAGGGAGAAAAATCTATACCATTAATAGTTGTTGGTATGATTGAACGTATTTTTGCATAAAATGGTTGGGTAAGGCGGTTAAGCACTTGCACAATAGGGTTAAAAGGGTCAGGACGCACCCAACTTATAAGTGCAGCAATGACAATAATCCACACATAGAGATTTATCAGCATACTCACAATCGTAGCTACTGCGCTTAAAAATGTGCCTAAAACCATTCCTTTATTCCTTCCTTAATTGGATTTACTTGCTTAAACGCACAATATCACGCAAGAAAAAGCGCAAATATGGATAGATTTCACTCAACTCTAAACCTTGAGTTTGCCCCGTAAGAAGTATCCGTAAAGGTTTAAAAAACTTTTTACCCTTAAGAGAGCTTTTTGCCATAAGTGCATTTTTAAATGTGTCATAGTCATTTAAAGATTCATCATAAGATTCTATCATTTGATGCAAAATATCATAGAGAATTTTACACTCATTTTCAAAATTTTCACCCTCTTCATTTTGGGCAATACATTTTGGGCTAAAAATACGTTCTATTTTAGAGCGAATCTCATTTAAAGTGCTTGCCTCTTGCAAATGTAGTTTTCCAAGTGCGCCTATGGAGCTATCTTTGCTATCAAGCAAAAGAGCAAATTCTTGTTCATTGAGCATTTTGAGATGCTCTCTATTCAAAAAACGAAGTCTTTTAATATCAAATTTTACAGGCGATTTGGCAATATTTTTAATATCAAACCAATTATAAGCGTCTTGAAGTTTAAATACTTCTGTAGGTGTGTGATTTCCCATTGAAATAAGATAATTCATAATAGCTTGAGGTAAAAACCCCTCTTCAAGTAACCAAGCTACTGATGAAGCATTATCGCGTTTGCTCATTTTACTCCCACTCTCTCCAAGTATAATAGGCAAATGCGCGTATCCTAATACCTTATCATAACCTAAAGCACGATGAATAAGAATCTGACGAGGTGTGTTACTTACGTGGTCTTCGCCACGCACAATAAAACTTATATCATAGAGCATATCATCAATTGCGCAGGCAAAATTGTATGTAGGAATACCATCTTCTTTTAAAATTACAAAACTATCTATTTCGTGTGCCTCAAAACGCAATGTGCCTTTGATGGCATCTTCAAAACTAATAGCCTCACTTGCTCCTCGAATACGCACCACAGGCTTAGTGTTACTTGATTTTTCAATTTCTGCCCAAGAAGGATCATAACGAAAAGGTTTTTTTTGTTCTTTTGCCTCAAGTCGTTTGGATTCTAAAAACTCTTTAGAACAATAACAATAAAAAGCCAAATCCTTTGAGATAAGATGCTGTGCAAGCTGACGATGACGTTCAAAATTGCTACTTTGATAAACAAGATTATCCCATAATAAACCAAAAAGATTGAGTAAATTAAGAATCTCTTTGTCTTTATCTACAATATTACGCGCAATATCTGTATCCTCAATACGAATTAAAAATTTTTGATTTTGCTGCTTGGCTATGATGTAATTAAAAATGGCAGCTCTTAGATTCCCAATGTGCATATCACCCGTAGGAGATGGAGCAAAACGTAGCATTATCTTCCTTTAAACATTTGAGTAAATGCTTGCGGATTAAACTCCTCAAAATTATAACCATTCTCTTGCTTAGGATTTGTAGGTTCTATCAGAGCTTCGCTTAAATCAAGGAGCATTTGAGTGATTTCATTTGTTTTTTCCTCTACATAAGAGATAAACGAATCCATAGGGGTGTTTGCGCAAGATGGTGTATGTGATGTACTTTCACAAAGCGACATAGGATTATCAATCGTGATAGTATAAGTTTTTGTATTTAAATGCGTATGTAGCTGCGTATCAAAAAGTTTAACACCCATAAATGAAGTATTATTTATAATTTCCTGCATAGCACTTTTAACTTGAGCAATTTGTATATCTTGACTTTGAATATCTACACTTTGAGCAAGCTTGAGGAGCTTTTTAAGAGCAATAGAGGCACTTTGGAGCGCACCTATAAATTCATTTGCACCTTTAATATCCTCACTGAATCTATGGATAGCTCTCGCACTTTGGGCAGACATAGGTTGTCCCATTTCATCAGTAAATTGTGCGTTTATATGTCTCTGCAGAGTAGATAAAATATCTTGCATTTTTAACCTCATCACATTTTAGAGTTATTCATTTTAAGCATCTTTTGTTCCATAATAAATTTTAAAGAAAGTTAATGTATCAATGTAATCAAAATAGGCATAGCGATAAGCCGAGTTCTGTCGTGGGTGGCTATTTATCTAGGATATGTTTCACAACATATCTCAAGCGAAGAATTTATTATCTTAAGACTTTAACCATATTCTTCTTGCTACGAATTGGGTTTGCATAGACGCCTAACATTGCTGAAAGACCGGTGAGCTCTTACCTCACCTTTTCACCCTTACCTTAAGATCTTAAGATTCTATAAGGCGGTAATTTTCTGTTGCACTTTCCCTTAGGTTACCCTAGCCATTCGTTAAATGGAATCCTGTCTTTGTAGCTCGGACTTTCCTCTTTTGTAATCAAAAGCAACCACCTACTATGCCTAAGCGTAAATTATAGCAAATTTTGTTATAATCAATGTCTATATCTGTATTTAAACTCAGCTTTTAGAGGATTTAACTCAATAATGGACACACAACACTTTATCGGTCATCAAGTTGGAGAGACTGCACGATACTTACAAATGTTTTTTATTAATGAACTTAAAACTTACCAACTTAGTTTTGAACAAGGAATAATTCTCCTTATGGTTTCAGAAAATCCACATACTTGTATTAGCCAAATTGCCAAAGGATTAAACAAAAATAAAGCAACTATTTCTCGCGAAGTCAATTCTCTTGTTAAAAAAGGATTCTGTATAAAAAATCAAACATCTCATAACCAACGCACTCTATCCCTTACTCTTACTGCAAGCGGCAAGAAAGCTGTTTCATATATGAAAGAAAAAATCAAAAAAACAGAAGAACTTCTCCGAGCACAATGCTCTCAAGAAGAAATTGATATTTGTTTTGACATACTGCATCGCATTCGTCTCACACTTCAATCAAGCTTTAAAAAACAAAAATTAACGGGGGGGGGGGCAGATTCTATTTCTACATAAAGCTACCCCAAAAACCATCGCCAGTAGATAAAAGCAAAAATTGGGACAGCTACAAGCCCTACAAGGCTTAATAAAAAACCAAATCTTACCATATCCCACGCTTTAATATTGCCTTGAGAGAAAACGATAGCATTAGGTGGCGTAGATATGGGTATCATAAAAGAAAAACTTGCACAAATAGTAAGAGCAAGCATTGTAATTGTGGCTTCATTGCTAACTAAAAATGACTGCGTAGCAGTATAAACAATAGGGAGCAAAATTGCAATGAGTGCAGTAGTATTTAAAAAACCTGTGGCAATAAGCGCACATATACAAGCTAAAAATAAAAATATGATAAAAGGCAATCCCGAAAATTGTGCAAAAAATCCTTCAAAGGCACTACTAAGTTCAGATTGAGAAAAAGCAGTAGCAATACAAAACCCTGCGCCAAATAAAAATATAAGCTCATAGGGGATTGATTTAGAATCATCCCAATCTAAAAAACCAATTTTTGGCACAAACATTAAAAGTCCAAAGGCAAGCAAAATAATATTTTCATTCAAGCCTAAGCCATTATAAAAAGGTTTAATAGGAGAATTAATAAAAAGAAGCACAAGGAGTGCAACAATAAAAAAGAGGAGACGTTTATGTGCAGAGCTCACTTCTACATCAGCAAAAACATTTATTTCTAAATGATATTCATTCGTATTGCGCGAAAGGATATAAATCATTGCATAAAGCATAAGGCAAGTTAATGGTGCCATTATAAAAATCCAAGTGGTAAAGCTTATACCATCAAAACCCAAACGTTCCAAGAATCCTAAAAATATCAAATTAGGTGGAGAACCAATAGGTGTAGTAATACCACTAATGCTTGCACCAAAAGCAACTGCAAGTAAAAAACGCATTTTTAAAAAATAATCTTGCGTGATTGAGAGTGCGATAGGCAGGAGTAAAATAGCAGTTGTAGAATTTGAAAGTGCTGTGCCTAAAACCACAGAAGCTAATCCAAGCGCAGATATTACACCTTTTGGAGTGCTTGGAAAAAGCCCTAAGAATTTTTTAGCTATAACACGATGTAAACCAATTTTTTCCGTCGCAGTCGCCAACATAAAACCGCCCAAAAATAGATAAATAATAGGATTTGCATAATTTTGTGTGGCACTTTTAGTATCTAAAATCCCAAAACTTGGAAAAAGAATGATGGGCAAAAGCGAAACGACCCCTAAGGGTAAAGCTTTGTTTGTCCAAAGCGTAACAAGCAAGGCAATAATGCCAAGAAGCGCTGAAACCTTAAAAGATGCTTCAAGATAGAATCTTGCTAATGCTGCAGCTATTAAACCAAGCACAAGAGCTACTACCATACCGATGACTATTTTAATAAAACGCTCTTGCTTTGGCATCTCTTGTGTAAGAATCTCTTCTGTCCCCTGAACATCTTGTATATTTGTTGTATTATCTTTTTTTTCTTGTTCGTTTGTGGATTGTTCTTGTGGTTTTTTTCTTCTTCCTCGTGGCACAAATGTCCTTAAATATATTGAGTTAAAGTGTAGGATTATATCACAAAATATTTCAACCAATCCTTTTTATTCTGTTCTCATTTATTTTATACATATACCCCCTATATGTATATTTACAAATTTATGCCATAATCATATCTATTTATAGAATATAAGGATTTTTTATGAAGCAGCATATTCTTATACTTAAAGGTATTGATTGCGCAAATTGTGCACAGCGCATAGAAGATGCACTCAATGCACTCCCAAATACAAAAGAAGCTAATATTGATTTTAGCACGAATATGCTTTATATCTATACAGATAATCTCACAAAAGTTATACACACTATCACACATATAGAACCACAAGTGAGCGTATTAGAAACATCTTCATCTTATATCTCTCCACTACAAGAAGATACAAAACATTCACACGAATTACTCTCTATAAGTATTTTTATAGCCATATTCATCTTTTGTATGGCTGCACTTCATATAGATTCTCTATATATTCCTCCCATTGTTGCTTATATTTTACTTAGTATAGTTTATATAGGTTCAGGAATACCTATATTTAGCGCAACTTGGAGAAATTGCAAAAATAAACTATTTTTTGATGAACACTCCCTTATGCTTTTTGCCACACTCGCAGCATTGTGTATTGGTGAGATAAGCGAAGCTGTAGCAGTTATGCTTTTTTTTCGTGTAGGTGAATTTTTAGAATCTCTTGCAGTGCAAAAATCTAAACGCTCTATCAATGCACTTTTGCAAATTATGCCTGATATAGCACACAAAAAGCATAATGACACTTTACAAGACTTGCACCCACAAGAATTGAGTGTAGGAGATATTATCGTTATTAAGGTAGGAGAAAAAATCCCCACTGATGGCATAGTGCTTAAAGGAAAAAGTTATTTAGATATGCGCTCAATTAATGGAGAGAGCGTGCCTGTGAGTATAAATGAGGGGCAAAGTATTATCGCAGGAGCAATCAATACAACTGCTATGCTTGAAGTGCGCGTAGAAAAACCCTTTAAAGATTCTCATATTGCTAAAATTGCCAAGCTTACACAGGAAGCAAGCGCAAATAAAGCCAAAACGCAAAAAGTAATTACTTCTTTTGCTCGTATTTATACGCCTATTATTTTTTTTCTTTCTCTAAGTCTCGCTCTTATCCCACCTCTTTTTGATGAACAATGGCACGAATGGGTTTATCGCGCACTTGTAGTAATGATGATAAGCTGTCCTTGTGCACTTGTTATTGCTGTGCCTTTGGGATACTTCGCTGCCATTGGGCAAGCAAGTGCCAAAGGGATTTTATTTAAAGGCTCAACTTACCTTGAAACCCTTGCTCAAGTAAAAAATATTATCTTTGATAAAACAGGAACGCTTACGCTTGGCACATTTGAAATTCTTAGTATTGTGCCAAATGAAGGCTACACGCAGCAAGACTTACTTGAAATTGCTTCATTAGCAGAACAAAACTCAAATCACCCAATAGCTACTTGTATCAAAAATCACCTTAACACAATGTGCCATATAGAATCTTATGAGGAAATAAGTGGTAAGGGTGTGCGACTTTTGAGTGATAAAGGCGAGATTCTCGCAGGAAATGCTGCGCTTATGCAGGAAAATCATATCTCCTTTACACCTATACATACACCCCATACAACCATATATGTCGCACTTAAAGGAACTTATGTGGGGCATATCCTTATCGGAGATAAAATTAAAGAGGGAATAAAAGATGATTTAAAAATGCTCAAACACTATGGTATAAAACATTTCGCAATTCTTAGTGGAGATAATCAAACCAATGTAGATTGCCTTGCTAAAGAGCTAGGTATATCTCACGCTTATGGGAATCTTTTACCCGCACAAAAAGAACAAAAACTAGCTGAATTTATGGAACAATGGCAGGAAAAAATTGCATTTGTGGGTGATGGCATTAATGATGCAATAGTGCTTAGACGCAGTGATGTGGGCATAAGTATCAATACCGGAGAAACTAGTAATGATATTAGCAAAGAAAGTGCGGATATCATTTTACAACATAATTCGCTTCAAGGGCTTGTGCAAGCATTTAAAATCGCTCATCATACACGCTCTATTACTTGGCAAAATATTAGCTTTGCACTAGCAAGCAAACTCGTGCTGATTATTTTGAGTATAATGGGCATAGCAAATATGTGGCTTGCTGTATTTGGTGATGTCGGCATAGCACTTTTAGCACTTTTGAATGCTATGCGCCCTCCACGCTCTAAAAATTAAGCCTTTGCATTCCAAGTATGTTTTCTTTATTTTTTATTTGTTAATTCCATTACGCATCTGCTCTTTAAAAAACTTTTTATCCTATCGTGCAAATTCAACCGCTCTTGTTTCTCGTATGACACTCACTTTAATTTCTCCGGGATATTGCAAAGTAGATTCTATCTCTTTGGCAATTTCTCGCGCAAGAATAACGCTTTGCCCATCGCTTACTAAATCTGCACGAGCAATCACACGAACTTCGCGTCCAGCATTAATTGCATACGCTTGTTTTACACCAATTTTATCCATAGCTATGCGTTCAATATCTTGCATACGTTTTAAGAAATTCTCTAACGCTTCTCTCCTGGCACCCGGACGAGCAGCTGAGAGGGTATCTGCTGCACACACTGCTGCACATTCAATGCTTTGAATCTCCTCATAGCCGTGATGAGCTTTGATTGCATTAATAACCACGGGGTGTTCCTTATAGCAAGTGCAAACTTCCACACCCAAATCTACGTGACTACCTCCTAACTCTTGTGTGAGAGCTTTACCAATATCGTGCAAAATTCCTGCTCTACGCGCAAGTTTTTCATCACCTCCAAGCTCTCCTGCAATAATCGCTGCGAGATTAGCCACCTCAATGGAATGCCCAAGTGCATTTTGCCCAAATGATGCACGATAGCGCATTTTACCAAGCAAAAATTTCAACTCTGGGTGCATATAACCAAGTTCCATATCAAGCACGATATTTTCACCATCTTGGCGCATTTGCTCGTCCATCTCATCTTTTACGCGCTCATAGACTTCTTCAATGCGTGAGGGCTGAATGCGACCATCTTCAACAAGTTTCTCTATTGTCTTTGTCGCAATAGCACGGCGATAGAGATTAAAACTGCTTAAAATAATGCTACCGGGCGTATCATCAACAATGACATCAACACCACTAATTGTCTCTAAAGTCTTAATATTACGCCCCTCTTTGCCAATAATACGACCTTTGAGTTCATCATTAGGTAGATTAATTACATTTACCAATCGCTCAGTAGCAAAATCCCCTGCATAACGCGTAGTAGCTTGAGCTAGAACGAAATTTGCTTGTTTTTTGGCTTCATCATACGCTTGCTTTTCATAACGCCGAATAAGAAATGCTTTCTCTTCAATAAGCTCCTCTTCAAGATGAGAAAGCAAAATATTTGTGGCTTCCTCTCTTGTCATTTGAGCATATTTTGAAAGAACATCAAGCATCTCTTTTTTGATATGTTGATATTCTTGCTTGAGCTTGTCTTGCTCTCCTTGAGAACGCAAAAGACGCACTTTAAGCTCGGCAATCTCTTGCTTTTCTTTTTCTACTTCTTGTTTTTGATTATTAAGCTGCTGATAACGATTACTTTCTTCTTTATCAAGTTTAGCAAGACGAGATTCATAATTTTTGTGCAATGTTGCACACTCTTGCTCATATTCTTGCTTTAAGCGCATTTGCTCCTCTTTTATCTGCATATGATGTTTTTGAAGTATATTCTGCGCTTCATATTCAATCGCTTTAGCTTTCGCTTTGGCTTGCTCAATAATTATTTGAGAATTAGAATGAAATATCTTTCTACTGATGAGATATACACTCACGCCGACTAATAACCCAAAGATTATGCTTCCTATTGCATACCATACTCCCATTGTGCTTCCTTATACATAAAGCTGATGGTGTAAAAAAACAATCCCCCTGCACATCATAGTGCTCTGTAATAACGCTTGCAGCGTAGTTTGGACTTCTTGCTACAAAAATAGTATGAACTTTGCCTTTAAGATGGGACATAAACCTATCATACATACCCCTCCCAAAACCTATTCGTCTAAAATGCTTGTCAATGCCCAAAACAGGGATAATCACTGCATCAACTTTTATTAATTTAAATGTAGAATTATTTGACTCATAAATGCCGTATTTATTTTTATGAAACGGCATTCGTAATGGTATCATTTTAAAGCTAAGTTCTTGTATAAAAGGAACAAAAACACGATATTTTTTTTTGCGAAGTTTGCAAATAAGAGGAAAAATATCTACTTCATTGCCAAAGGGCATATATACGAGGATATTGCGAACACTTTTTGCTTGCAGGTAAGTCAAAAGAAATCTATTCAAAGATTTATCCGCGAAATATCCATAAATAGAGCGTTGATTTAATCGTGCCTTTGCACTTAATCTAAAGTCTTGTTTGGTAATTGTTAATCCTTTTTTTGGGTATAATGATACCCCAAAAGATAAAAATGGAGAGTAAAATAGTATGAAAATAGCACAGATTCTCAATACTCGGCATATTACACATCTACTTATAGGGTTTTTATTGGTTGCGACATTAGGAGCGTGTAGCGATGAAGGCGATAGAGATAAAGATGTTTTTGGTTTTGAGGGAAACAAAGATGAGATTTTAAGCATTGAAGTTACAAACACTCAAAATGAATCTTTGCGCTTTAAGACAAATCAAACTCAAAGTATCTTTAAAAGCGAAACACAACGTCCTACTTTACTCTTTTTTATTTCTAAAGATTGTATTGAGTGCCAAAATGAATTGCTCCATATTTTAGATTTATATAATAAATATCAAGAATTTATCTCTATTATCGCTATTAGCCCAAAAGAGGATATTGCACATCTTCAACAAGAAATTGATGCCCTCAATCCACAATTTAAGCTTTATGCGCCAACAGATAATAAGAATCTGCTTAATTTTCTTAATAAAGATGACAAACAAAGCTATATTGCACTCTATGATATACAAGGGGAAAAAGTTATTGATTATGTAGGACTTGTGCCAGAAGAGATGATAGAGCTTGATATACGCTATCAGATTCAAGACCAGCTTGATGCAAAAGCTCAAAGCGAAATGCAAAATCTTACCCCAGAAGAACAAGAAGATATGGACAACACAGCTGATACTCTTAGCCCAAATATCCCAGCACAAGAAGCTCAATGATTTCTGCTCTTAGTAAAACACTTCAAAAAACGACTCAAAATATTACCTCGCTTCTTGGCTCTAAAAAAGATAAATGTGCTAAAGAAGAGCTAGAAGAGATTCTAATTGAATGCGACCTTGAATATGAACTTATAGAATCCTTACTTGAAAATCTCCCCTCTTATATATCGCGTGAGACATTAAACAAAGAGCTTTTAAAATTACTTGATATAAAAGACCAAACATCAAACTTGTCTAACATACCACCCAAGCCTCTTGTAACGCTTATTGTAGGTGTAAATGGCGCAGGCAAAACCACAACAATTGCTAAACTTGCTCACCTTGCTCAAACACAAAATAAAAAGGTGATGTTAGCAGCAGGAGATACATTTCGCGCAGCAGCAATAGAGCAACTTAAACTTTGGGGAGAAAAGTTGCAGATTCCTGTAATTGCAACACAGCATATGCACGACCCAAGCGCAGTAGCATTTGATAGTATCAATTCTGCGATTGCTAAAAATATTGATGAACTCTATATAGATACAGCTGGGCGTTTGCACAACCACACCAATCTTAACAACGAGCTTTTAAAAATCGTGCGCGTAAGTCAAAAGGCTCTTGGAGATAAGCCTCTGCGCAAATTTCTTGTTCTTGATGGCACACAAGGAAGTTCAGCTATTAATCAAGTGCGGATATTTTCAAAAAATATTGATTTTGATGGTATTATCATCACAAAACTTGATGGCACAAGCAAAGGTGGTGCGCTCTTTAGTATCGTAAATGAGCTAAACATACCTATTTTATACATTGGTATAGGCGAAAGGGAAAATGACCTTATCCCTTTTGATTCTAAAGAATATGTAAGAATCTTGCTTGATAGTATTTATCAAGGACATTAATGGCAAAAAAAACTTCCATTTTTGAATGTCAATTTTGCGGGTGGCAAAGTGCAAAATGGCTTGGTAAATGCAGTAGCTGTGGAAGTTGGGATTCGCTTATAGAACTTAAACCTAGTCAAATAAAAATCACAAAATCCCTCAAAAGCAATCCTCAAAACTTGTCAAATGCTATCCCTATCACACAAGTAAGCTTTGAAAATATTGAGCGCTTTAGCTCCTTTGAAGAAGAATTGGATATTGTATTAGGTGGAGGCATTGTCCCGGGCGGATTATACCTTATAGGGGGGAGTCCGGGAGTAGGAAAATCCACGCTTTTACTGAAAATCGCTGGAGAAATTGCCAAACACATTCACAAAAAGGTTCTTTATGTAAGCGGTGAAGAGAGTGCGGGACAAATCAAAATGCGTGCCTCTAGGCTTGGGGCGATAAGCGAAGATTTGTTTTTGCTTAATGAAATTGATTTAAATATCATTCAAAATGCACTTGATGAGCAGCAATATGCTCTATGTGTGATAGATTCTATCCAAACGATTTATTCTCCCGATATTACTTCTGCACCTGGTTCTATCTCACAGGTGCGCGAAGTTACTTTTGCACTTATGAGACTTGCTAAGGAGCGCAATATAAGCATTTTTATCATCGGACATATTACCAAAGAAGGTTCAATTGCTGGACCAAGAATTTTAGAACATATGGTAGATTGTGTGCTGTATTTTGAAGGAGATCCAAGCCGAGAGCTTAGAATGTTAAGGGGATTTAAAAATCGCTTTGGCACGACAAGCGAAATTGGTATTTTTGAGATGAAAGAGGGAGGATTAGTAAGCGCTAAAAATGCTTCAAAACTCTTTTTTACGCAAAAAAGTGCTCAAGCAGGAAGTGCTATAGCTGTGATACTTGAAGGAAGTCGTGCGCTTGTTATTGAGATTCAAGCACTTGTGAGTGAATCTTCTTATCCTAAACGCTCGTGCACAGGCTTTGATACTAATCGCCTCAATATGCTTCTTGCTCTCTTAGAACGCAAACTTGAACTTCCATTAGGGCGCTATGATGTCTTTGTCAATGTTGCAGGCGGCATTAAAATCAATGAACCAAGCGCAGACCTTGCTGTAATTGCAAGCATCATCTCAAGCTTTCGTAATCGCCCTCTTAATGCAAAAACTGCTTTTATAGGCGAAGTTTCACTCACAGGCGATATACGAGAAGTAAGCAATATTGATACACGTTTAAAAGAGCTTGAAAGCTATGGTTTTAACAAAGTTATACTTGCCAAAAAACCATCTAACCCCTCATCTACACTTAAATGTTTTGAAACAAATGAGGTAAGCAGGATTTTAGAGTGGATGTGAAATTATCAAATTGTTGATAAATAAAAACTTTGATTTTTTAGTAAAAAATATTATAATTGTATCTTACAAGAATTTGATGATTTGGGGGTAATTTTTTTGCATCTAAACGGGGGGGGGGGCACATAATCGTTCCAAAACAATAAGGATTCTTAAAAGAAAAGGTTTAAGGTTTGCTCTTGCATATAATGCAAGAAAGAAAAAAAGAGTATTTAAGCAAACATCTTTTTATCAACATTTCTTTCAAAAACTAGAGATGTTCTATATTATCTTTGTATCTCATATGCCTCATAAGTTTCATATTTATAATATTCTAAAAAGATTTCATATTTTAACAACTCATACTCCAACTTTAGTCTTTATCTCTCAACATTATGAGGAGATTATTTCTTGGATAGAATCTAAAGAGTTTAAAGAACAATATATAGATAAAAATCACCCTTATCCTCCTTTACTTAATCCAGAGAGATTAA
>Ga0073906_1000189_pt1 | contig 105886 bp, 94 predicted proteins | sample Inofromicrocosms_FD_65485 | JGI IMG/M metagenome (GOLD analysis project Ga0073906, IMG submission 65485) | Mouse cecum microbial communities from Vienna, Austria - Inoculum for glucosamine and mucus D2O microcosms | ecosystem: Host-associated > Mammals > Digestive system > Large intestine >...
TATTCCGTTGCCGTTTGCATTTTCTCTACTTGGCAGAATGCTGAAATACCGTTCATTTCAAACGACTTACGTTTAATCTTTACCTCTCTGTGTTTCTTTGCATAGCCTATCACTTTTCACCTGGCCCGGCATTCGTTTGCGACGGTTTTAAAACGTTCAGGAGCCAATATATCTTATATTTCGGAGAGTTTAGGACATAGTGATTTGAAAACAACGGAGGCTTATTTAGCCAGTTTTGAAAAGGAGGAAAGGCAGAAAAATGCAAGTTTGTTGACACAGTTTTGAAAAATAGTATTTAAGAATATGTAAAATTGGGTACTTTTGTAGAGATGATAAAATTTCTTGAATTTGATGTAGAGAATTTGCTTGGGTAATATAGAAATGCATTATGGAGCGTATCAACAGTAGGGAAACAGTAAAAATGAACGGACTAAATATACACAAACTGCTTGCTGAAGGGGAGCGGGTGACATTGGAATGTAAAAAGGCTCAGAATAATGTGCCCAATTCCCTGTGGGAAACCTATTCTGCTTTTGCCAATACATATGGTGGAATAATTCTGTTGGGTGTGTTTGAGGATATGGCACAGAAAGAGTGTGCAAAGCGGTTTGTCATTACCGGAGTGGAGGATGCAGACAAAGTTTGTAAGGATTTGTGGAATACTGTAAATAACCACGAAAAGGTAAATGTCAATTTACTACATGATGGGGATGTGCAGGTGGTAGATGTGGAGGGTAAGAAGCTAATAGTGATAAGCGTGCCACGTGCAGATTATACTATCCGTCCGGTGTTTATCAACAATAATCTGTTGAGAGGAACTTATAAGCGTAATCACGAAGGTGATTATCATTGTACGGAACAGGAATTGAAGATGATGCTGCGTGATGCCAATGAAGCGGGCAATGATCGTATGTTATTGGAATATTATACAATGGATGATATTGATATCCCTTCATTGGAGCGGTATCGTATATTGTTCAAAACCGACCATCCTGAGCATGTATGGAACGGTCTTGACCATAAGGAATTTCTGATACAGCTTGGTGGGTATGTCGTGAACCGCAAGGAACGTACGGAGGGCTTGACAATGGCAGGATTACTGATGTTCGGCAAGGGATTGCCTATCCGTGACCGGTTTGACAATTTACGAATGGACTATATCGACAAGTCAAATCTTATCGGAGAACAACGTTATAGTGACCGCCTTACGTATGACGGGACCTGGGAGAATAACCTGTTCAACTTTGTCCGTATGGTTATTCCACGTTTGACCCGCGATTTGCCCCGTCCATTTAATATGGAAGGTGTAGTACGGAAGGATGATACTCTGCAACATAAGGCTGTGCGTGAGGCTTTAACAAATGCTATTATTCATGCAGATTTGATGCTTAACGGCACACTAAAGATAGAAAAGTATGATGATCGTTTTGTTCTTACTAATCCGGGTTTACTAAAACTGCCCATTGAACAGATTTATTCAGGTGGCGAGTCGAAAGCCCGTAACCAGCGAATGCAGGCAATGCTCCGTATGATTGGTTATGGAGAGAACCTTGGTTCTGGATTTCCTCTTATTCTTAGTGCATGGAATGAAAAACACTGGTTGAAGCCGGAACTTGTGGAGCAGCCCGAACTAATGCAGGTGAAGTTGATTCTGCATATTGAGACTCTTGTAAAAGAGACAGTTGTCATATCAGATGTCTTAAAGGATGTCCTAAAGAATGTCTCAAAGGATGTCCTAAAGGAACTTACTGAACGCCAGAAGACTATATTGGAATTAATTTATTCTGCACCAACAATGACGGGCCAGGAAATATCGGAAAGACTTCAAGTGTCAGAAAAGACTGTGCAGCGTGATTTTGCTGCAATTAGAAAACTTGGGATCGAACTTATACGTGAAGGTGGAAAGACATATGGACACTGGGTAATTAATATAGGGGATAAATAAGTGTTTTTCGGCAAATATTATGGAGAAAATATAAAAGGTATTGAATGTATTTTGGACAACATCAGTATTTTAGAAGTGGATTTGCGCAAACGAATGAATAATGTTTTTGGGGTCGATGAGTCCGATATTCGTGCTGTCGGTGATTAAGGAGTGCATGTTCCCTAAAATATATTTAAAGCTTATCCGTGTGATTTTGACAGATTGGTGGAGAAACTGAAAAGAAAGATTTACGAAATAAAAAGTTAGATAGATGTGGTCAGATAATGAAACTACACAAGATTTGTTGGGTTATCAGGTTCATGCTGATTTATTGCAGAAAATAATTCTTAATGAATCGATGTTGCCTATTTCCATCGGAGTGTTTGGAAATTGGGGATCTGGCAAAAGTAGTCTTATGCTTCTGCTAAAGAAAGGCATAGAAAGTTGGATTGAAGGAATACAAAAAAGTAACAAAGCCCTTCCGGCAGATGGGGTAAAGGAGAATGATAAAATCCTTCAGGTAAATTTCAACAGTTGGCAATTTGAATCCTATGACTCCACAAAGCTTACAATGATAGAAACTATCCTTGATGCACTTAGCAACGATATTAATGAGAAAAAAGATGTATTTGAAAAAGCTGATGATTTTTTTGCTCGTATCAAATTCTTAAAAGCTGGTGTCTTTATTTTGAAAAAGGTACATGAGAATCTTACACCGGATTGTATAAAGAAATGGCTGTCCTCAAAAGAAGAACTGGATGTAATTACAGGAAAAGACAAGTTGACCCTGGAGCAGAAACTGCAAAGAGTTTGCCAGCATAAAGAACAAGGAGAACATTATAGCGATTTCATTAGAAAGTATGAGCAACGGACTCAATTGTTTGGTGTCCAGCGGGACTATGTGTGTCCTATATGCGGAAAAGAAAATGAAGAACTTTCGATTGAAGCTTTAAATATATTGCAGGCAGGGGATTGGTTAAAAAAAGAACTGTGTTCTTTCCCTGAATACAAAGAAAAATTTGATCAGGAAGAGAAAGAAATCCGGAAACAATTAACTGCATTGAAAGCAGAATTAGCAGTTTATACAAAGGAATATAAGGAGAATAAAGAACTGATTGAAAAAATAGTAACACAGAAAAATCTGAATGAAATACGTTTAAAGGCACAATGGAAAGTGATGTCGGAATATGAAATATATTGTGACCGGAAGGTTGACTTTGATGAAAAAGATTTGGACTTACAAAAGGGAGAATTAGAAAAAGCAAAGGAGAGATTGAAGACCTATAATGTTGGTGAAAAATATGTCTATGAAAAAAGCCGGTTGCAAGATTATATGAATATTGTGATTGATTCTCTTGATTTTGAACATACTCCTCCTGAATTACGGTTTGAGTTGAATCCTGAAAAAGACGATTGTTTCCAATTATATCATAATGAGTTGAATGATGAAAGAATATTTCTCCCGCAAATCGGAAGTGCTTCTAATTCTATTGCCTGTCATGTCGGATTATTTCTGAGTTTTTTGCATTATTTTTCAGTAGAGAAAAATTCTAAGGTTCCGGGTATTTTGTTTTTTGACCAACCGAGTCAGGCCTATTTCCCAAGTGGAACGGATAATAAAGATTTGGAGAAAGTAGCGCAGATTTATGAGACAATATTAAAAGTATTACAGGAAACGGAGCAGGATGCAGGTTTTCTGCCTCAGGTTATTGTAGCTGACCATATCCGGGATTTGGGAGAACAAAATGTACAGTTGTATGAGCACTGTTTCAGGGCAGATTGGAGGGATGGACGGGCTTTTATTTAGAAATATCTGAAGGATGGAATGTTATCCTGTTTTTAATCGGTTTGTTTTTGAGAGCTTTTTCGGAGTTGAAACAGCCGGGAATTACGTGACCCTGTGTGTGGATGAGAAATGTTTGCAGGACTTTTGCCGGCAGGAGAATATGGCTTTAGAAGATTTCTACAGGGATATAGAGCATTCTGTTTTGTTTAAGGAGGACTGGGGATGGGTGGAAAAAGAGATAGAAGCGGAAATACCTCTTTTCTTAGGACTGATAGCCTTGCAGGTTTTTGCTGCTTATCAGATGCGGGAGGGGGAAGTGACGGAGAAAATTGTGACGGAAAGAGCTTATAATGAACGGCTGAAAGAATTGTTGAAAATACCAGATAACAATCAGCTTCAAAAATTATATTCCCGTTATCAGGAGAGAATATGGGAAAAATTGAAAGTCTGGAGTGAGAGCAGACAAATGTTAATGCGAATCCCCGAACCTAAAACCGGATACGGGCGTTTTGTACAGTATCCTTTATCTCAGGCATTACTCAACCGGAATGATTTGGAGCATTTACCTTTGGTGTTCCGGAAAAGGGGACTTCAGGCGGGGGAGGACCTGGACCTTTCTGATTTTAAGGCTTTGTGGGGTGAATCGGTTGAATCGAATCTCCTGCCCCGGCATTTTTATAGAGTAAAAAGCCAGTTAAAAGAAAATGGGGAGGAAGAAGCCCTATGGCGGCAAATGTTTGCCTGTTATACCCAATGGGATGGGGAAGTTCCGGAAGAAAATCAAAAGGGAAATAAGACAGAGTATAAAAAAGGAGGACAAACAGAGCATTCCAGAAAGTATTGGGTGGTTGATGAGAATTTCAGTTCTCTGACCTTGAGGAAAAATAATGATTCGGAAATAGTGGCGGATATTACGTTGGATGATTCGCAACTTTGGGAAAAGATAAGTCAATATGTTTCCTTATCAGTGAACGGACAGCTTCGGTTTACCAGGGATAAGATTTATAATGATTGGATAGAATGCAGGTATTTTACAGAAGGAGAAGAAGGATTGATTTTGAGCAAAAGAATGCTTTTTATGCAAGATATTGTTCAAGAGGAATATCAGATTAAGAAAATAGCAAATGACCGGTATTTCTTGTATCAGATTTTGATTTCTTCAAAAGAAGTTTGTGAGGGACGATTCAAAAATTATTTTTCTGTATCCGCAGCAAAAATCGAGTTTGTGGGTGGTTTGAGGATTGGCAGAAAAATCTGGATGGAAGGAGCCGGGCCGTTAGTCCGAGTGGCAAATAATAAAAGGGTATGGTTGAATGGGAAACGAGTGATTCCGGATGAGAATGGAACGTTGTTTTTTACCTTTTCACCCTTGGGAGATTATACACTTGTGGTGGAAGATCATACCCCGGTGTGTTTTTATATCAGGGAACCCGAGCTACAGACGGAGTATGTAAATAAGGGATGGAAAATATCAAGGGATAGTCCTCCTTTTTTGTATTCGGATAAGGATTGGTGTATGCTGGGAATGGGTATGCATGAACGTTTGATGGAGCAGGAATCTGTCTATCGTTCGTGGTTGGAGACAGTTATAAATAGAAGACCGGGAAGATATTCTTCCCCTTTGATGAAAACACAATTTAATCGGCGTAAGTATGGGAAAAAGTAAGGTTGTCGGCATTGTAGGCAAACATTTAAATGGTGGCTGCTGCCGGATTAAGGTAGTTGCTTTGGAACAGGAAAATAAGAAAATTCAACTTTTGAGTACCGAAGAAGCAACGGAACTTTTTCCGGGGATAGGACATGTTTTCGGGATTTCTTTTTTTACAAAGTATAATTTTGAAGAAGGTGATTTTATTCGTTTTGATTATACCGTGAATACAAAATTGGAAGAAGGTGATGAAGGTAAGGATAAATACGTATTGTGTGGTGAAGTGGAGACATATTCTGTTTTCAAATTATTCCGGTTAGAGAATCAGATGGATTTTAAGGCTGAATATGTGATTGATTTGCAAAAGCTGAGTATAGATTTCAATGGCTATGAGGGCGATTTCTATCTTTATACAGATAAATATTTAATTGGTAAACTGCGCATAAAATCCGGAATCATATCACCTGCCTATAAAAAAAGAATCCGGATGTGGGATTTGGATACTTGTCTTATTTATGATGGCAAAAAGGAATTGAGATTGCTGAAGGAACCGGAAAGTGAGTATATTGTACTGGATGCTATGACGAATACGCAGTTGTTTGAATGGTTCAGGGAAAGAATAAAGGAAAGGGAAGTAGTCAAACGTTTGGATGAAGAAACGGAATGGAGAAAATATTTTCCGGATTTGTTTGGGAATGTAAGTACGGAAGATGCGGAATTGGAAAAAGTGAGGTGTGAGCGGATATTGAAATTGTGGGAAGAGATAGATTTGAACCAAAAGGAGATTCAAAGCCTGATTAATTGTTCGGATGAGATAAAACAGCTATTTCAGCATAATATGCAGGTTTATAAGGAGGAGTATCAGCGGGAATTTGATAATGAATTGGAAGATTTGAAAGAGGAAATAGAAAATCAAAAGAAAATTGCAGAGCAACAGAAGAATAAATGGCAGAAAGAGATTGCTCAAAAAGAAAAAATGGTGTCAAAGTTGGAAGGGAAAATAAAAGAATTGAACAATGAAGTTTCTTATGTTGTGGATAATAAGCAACGGTTATTGCAGGATTTTAAATTTTTCCAGGAAAGTGCATTGGGAACTGTAGGAGGAAAGAAGTCTTATTTATTGGAAGAACTTATTCCGGAGGTAAAGGCTGTGGAATTGCTGAGTCGGGATGAGATAGAAAGACAGTTGGGAGGTTTCCTGAAAGAAAGAGGCCAGGCCGTACGGGATCAGGATTTATTGCTGGATACTTTTTTATACTATAAGGCCATGTTGGTGGGAGATATAGGTTATGGACTTGCTTTGTTGGATTTGGTGGGTAAGGCAAAATATATGATTCGTCAGGTGGAGCCGGATTGGATTCATTTTGAGCAATTATGGGATGGGGGTTTAGGTGAACTTTGGGAATCCTGTTATGCTTGTCCGGATATGATACATTTGTTTATATTGGAAGATATTAATCTGTCTGCTCCGGAATGTTATGCTCGTCCGCTATTGGATTGCATAAGCGGTGTACGCAGAACGATTCCTTACGGTGCGACTGCTTTCCCCGATAATCTGCGTATTGTTGCAACGGTTGCTCCCGTGCAAATGCCGGAAATCGGTTTACCTCTTTACGGGATGACTTATAAAAACTGGGGAGCCTGGGGTTTTAAACAGCGGGAGAAGCAGGAGGAAATATGGGAAGGTAAGCCGATAGATAATGCTTGGCTATCTTATGGGAATTTTAAGATATTGAGAGAAGAGGTCCGGCCCCGGCAATTGAAAACAGAGACGAATGACGAATTGAGCGTAATACTGGAAGATAAATGATAGAACCGGAACAATTACAAGGCCTGTTTCTGAAATGGATGGAACATTGGGGTATATGTTCCTGGGAGCAAATCAAGGGGGCATGTAGCGATTTGGCTCAGGCATACAATATACCCCTTCCAAATGTATTGGCTGTTGTATTTTATCCGCTTTTCCGGACCGGAATAATTGAATTTGCGGGAGAGGGTAAATATGCAAGGACATTACCTTGCTTAGTGTATAACAAACCGGAAAATAGAGGAATTGCTGTGAATATACCGGAAAATATGAAAGCAGAAATTGCAGCAAAATATAAAGTTTACGGAGAAAGTCCGGGATTATTTCGTTTGGTGGCGGGGAAAGAGGAGATTAGGAAATTGGGTCAGGAATGGAACGTGAGGACCAGTCCGGTGGAGGTATTGCCTATGTTAAGTCAATATCCGGTGTTGGAAAATGTGATAAAGAGCTTTGAAAAAAGGGAGGTTGTATTGAAATATAGGTATTGCTCCCATAGGTTTGCATGGGATTGGGTAATGGAAAGTGAAAACTTGAAGCCGGGAAGATATAAGACTTTGAATGAAGATGGAACACGGGAGTATTTTGCCGGTTTCGATAAGGAATGTTATGAAATCCCTGCCAGACAATGGAATCCGGAAGCAATGAATGTGGTGGAATGCTATTTGGCTTTGTATGAACAGAGGTTGACGGTGGAATATGAGCAGAAAAAACAGGAATTGGTTTTTCAAGGTACCCGTTATTTACCTGTTACATTGGAACGGTTGTTACGCCTTGCTTCTCTGCATTTGGAGAAAGGTGTCGTTGAAGCCAGGAAAAATATCCGCTTTAGTTGTATTACTCCAAAAATGTGTACTCAGTTAGAGCGGATTTTGGGCTATGCTGTTTCAATCCTGTGAATTATTTGAAGAGGATAAAATGATGTTTAAATCCGGTTTTTGTATAGATAACCGTTTAAAATTACTGATCCCTTTCAATGTTTTAATGGTCTTTAAACAAAGAGCATAAGAAAATATTAAAAAAGTCGGTGGACTTAACAATGAAATTATAATCGTATGAAAAATCCGTATAAAATTTGGGAAACCCTAAAGGATATGTACCTGAGATATATAGAGGTAGGACTGCCTTTGGCTGATGAGGGACTGGCGCGGGAACGCCGGAAGTTATATGAAGTACCGGGTGTGATTTGTCAGCCTCCGATTATTGAACTGGTTCCCAAATACCCTGAAGGTGATACGTTGGAACTTGTTTGTCAGCAATCAGGAATTGGTTCCGATTTTGCCGATTTTGCAAGGAAAGGATTGTTTGCGGATATAGACGGGAACCCCAGAAAGCTGTATAAGCACCAGGCTGAGGCTTTAGTGAATGCAATCGGTGCAAGAAAACACATCGTAGCTACGACGGGAACCGGTTCGGGTAAGACAGAATGTTTCCTTTTGCCTGTTATTTGTGATTTAGTGAACGAATCAAGACAATGGCAAGAGAAGCGGACCCGGGCAGTCAGAACATTGATTCTATATCCGTTGAATGCTTTGGCGGAAGACCAGATGATTCGTTTGCGTAAAGCCTTGAACAGTAAATCCGCGACGGCAGGAGGTGCCCGGGATTGGCTGGATGAGCACCGGAATGGACATCGGTTTTATTTCGGGAGATATACGGGATTAACTCCCTGGGGAGAGGGTACTGATTATGAAATTGCAAATCGGGAATACAGGGCTGCCTGTGAAACGGCCGGTGAAGCAAACAATGAAGAACTTTTGTATCATGTTCCTTGTACTGAAGCAGATTCGGCAGAGCTCTGGGAGCGGAAAACGATGAAGAAGACCCCGCCTGATATATTGATTACTAACTACTCTATGCTGAATATTATGCTGATGAGAAAAGAGGAGGCTCCGATTTTTGAAGCAACAAAGGCGTGGTTACAGGAAGATTCTTCGCATATATTCCATTTGGTTGTGGACGAAATGCACACTTACCGGGGAACGGCGGGGACAGAGGTGGCTTATTTGTTAAGGCTTTTGTTGGACCGTTTAGGCTTGACCCCAGATTCACCGCAGGTACAGTTTCTGGCTTCGAGTGCATCCATGCAGGATAATGAAAAAACAAGGGCTTATTTGAGCGGATTTTTTGGAGTGCAGGATAAGGAACGTTTTCAGATGTTTTATAATCCTCCTTATGTTCCTGTCGATGTTCCCTCCGTGGAGCTGCCAGTCCGGGAGTTGATTCAGCTTTCCGCTGAAAGCTGCGATATCGGTGAACAGGAGGCTATCATGCATTTTTTAGAGCAAGTGAAATGTGATACCTTGTGGGACTGCGTACGGAAATATGCTGTTCCTGAATATTTAAAAAAAGTACTGGAAAATGAAGAACGACAGTTAGTACCCAAAAAATATGATGAAATGGCAACCCTTTTGTTTTCGGGTATGGGGTTGAATGAAGCGAAAGCAGCCCTGGAAGGATTTTTAATTCTCTTGTGTACTGCTCAAAATGCAGCCGGGATGGCCGTACAACCTATCCGCATGCATAATTTTTTCAGAAACATAGAAGGATTGTGGGCCTGTTCCAATCCCCGTTGTTCTGCTGTTGCAGAAGAATTCAGGTCTTCGGAAAGGAAAATCGGGAAATTGTACCGTTCTCCTCAAACCTTTTGCGAATGTGGTAGCGTGGTATTGGAAGCGGTGATTTGCCGGAATTGCGGAGAAATGTTTTTAGGGGGATATGCGGCAGAAGAGCACGGACATACTTATTTGTCACCGGATCATATAGAAACAGATGAACCGGATAAATATTACACCCTTTGGCCTCGTAGTCAGGAATTACCGGAAAAAGAAAAGTGGGTAAAATGTAATTATGATTCGGAATTTGGAACTGTCAAAATGAGCAGGGATGGGAATTGTGGTGTTTTTATCTCCGACAAAGATTATCCCGTAAAATATCCGGAGATATGTCCTTGTTGCGAAACAAGCTATCCTGTAAAGGATAAGCACACCCTTACTCCGCTTGGCCAGTATAATACGGGTGTACAGAAAGTAAACCAGATATTGGCTGATGCATTGATTCGGGTATTGTCAGAAGAGGAAAGGAAACCGGCAAAGCTGGTTTTGTTTTCTGATAGCCGCCAATCTGCGGCGAAATTGTCTGCCGGGGTTGAGTTGGATCATTACCGGGATATTCTCCGGCACATTGTTTTAAATTCACTGGAAGCACAGGATGCTTCTTTGATTGTATTGAAAAAGGTGAGGGATAAGGGAGAGGAGGCTTTGTCGGAGGAGGAGAAAGTGGTTTTGGAGCGGATGGAAGAAATTCATCCAAGATTGGTGTTACAAGTTTTCCGTTATCACAAATTGTCTGCTGCGGAAAGGGAGAATGTGGATAAACAGCTAAAGGCTGGTATAACTCCTTTGTATATTATCGGGGACAAGGTCCGGCAACAGTTATTAAACCTTGGTGTAAATCCGGCAGGACCGCATCCGAAATACCAGGAAAGCGGGAATATGAAATGGAAGGATTTGTTTGTATGGGAAAAGGGAAAAGCCAGCGGACCTTTGGAAGGCCGGGAAACCGATTTTTGGAACCGTATTGTCCGGCGTTGTTCTATCGAACAATTGATTACCGTGTTTGCTCATAAAAACAGGTCGTTTGAGGCGTTGAAATTAGGATATATGACTTTGAATCTGACGGGTGAAGACGAAACTTTCCGGCAGTTTGCCGATGTGGTCGTACGATTATTGGGTGAAAAATGGAGAATTAGCGGTCATGAGTCCAGGTATCGTTCAGGTGCATTCCCACGCCAGGTGATTCGTTATTCAAAGGCTGTTTATCCTCAGGACGGTTATTATCGAAAAACAGACCGTCATCATCTGAATAAATTGCAGGATATATTGTTGAATAAGAATATAATTGAACAACAGGAAGTCCGTTTGACCGGAGAAGGGCTTTTTTTTAAAAAGGCGGAGGAAGGCGATTCGGTTTGGATATGTCCTAAGTGTAAAACGGTACATTTGAATCCCTCTTGTGGAGTATGTTGTAACTGCTTTGCAAAATTAGGGGCGGCGACGGTGCTTAGTGAGAAAGATATAAAAAATACGGATGATTATTATGTGTATCTGGCAACGACGGCAAAACCTTATCGTTTGCATTGTGAGGAACTGACCGGACAAACTTCCAGACTGGATTCCATGCAGCGGCAACGGCAATTCCAGGGAATATTTCTGAAAAATGAGAAACCCGAAGTGGACGAAATAGATTTGCTAAGTGTCACGACGACTATGGAAGCCGGAGTAGACATCGGTTCCCTTTCTGCTGTAATGATGGGGAATGTCCCGCCACAGCGTTTTAATTATCAGCAGCGGGTCGGACGTGCGGGTCGGCGTGGACATGCTTTGTCGGTGGCGTTGACGGTGGCAAAAGCCAATAGCCATGATATGACGCATTATATACAAACCGAGAGAATGGTAGCTGCCCAACCAAGGGACCCGTATCTGGAGTTGAGGAGTAGTGATATAGCCCGGAGAATGGTGGTGAAACAGATGTTGAATAAGGTTTTCACAGGTTTCGACAGACCGGGGCGTGAAAATGATAATGTACATGGTCAGTTTGGTCTTGCTGCAAAATGGAGGGAAAATAGAAGTCTGGTAATCAGTTGGATTGGAACCAATCAGAAAGAAATCAAAAGAATCATTGAGGTGGTATGTCGGCAAACTAATATTTCCCGGGCGGATAAGCAAAACATCGAGAAATTTATTGGTAATGATTTCGTTTCCGAAGTAGACCGTATCTGTGAAGACAGCAAACACTATCCGCAACAAGCTTTAAGTGAACGTTTGAGTAATGCCGGTTTGCTTCCCATGTTTGGTTTCCCTACACGGACACGTTATTTGTATGAATGTGCTCCGAAAGTATGGCCGCCGGAACATGTGATTGACCGGAATCTGGATTTGGCTATCAGTACTTTTGCTCCGGGGTGTGAGGTCGTGAAAGATAAAAAGGTTTTCAAGTCCGTAGGCTTTGTACACTACGAACCCTATCGCGGTGCAATTTCAGAAAAAAACGGATTGAATGAGTTGAATACGAAAGTTTATTTGTGTAAGAATTGTGGATTCACTACGGTGAAAGAAATGGATCGTATCGTCTGTCCTACTTGTCAGACGAGAATGGAGGAGGCGAAAGTTTGTTCTCCTTTGGGCTTTTGTGTAGATTACGATAATCCGTCACAGGATTTTAATGGAATATTTGAATGGACCTCCCATGCGAGCGGGATTTGCCTCGATGCTGATTCGAAAATGGAAACGGAACGGATTGTGGACCAACTGAAGATTTGTACCAATAAGATTCCGGAAACAGGTTTGGTACATCAGATTAATACCAATGACGGACAATTGTTTCCAATCGGCAAGTTAAAAAATAGTTCCGGACGTTTTTGTTCTTCGGAAATACTTCCGGGCCGGGTTGAGAATTGTGAAAACTATGCTTTGATTGCCAGTAAAACCACTGGGGTATTAGTGGCTACGATTGCTTCTGTAGATCAGTATATTGATTTGAATCCTTTGGCAGAAAATGTAAATCATAAAGCGGTAAGGGCTGCTTATTTATCTTGGGGATATTTATTACGTAAGTCGGTTTGCGATTGCCTGGATATAGAGTCGAATGAATTGGACCTGGGTTTCCGTATTGCTAATAAAGAAGGGCAGGTGTTTTTTGTGGAACGGCTGGAAAATGGAGCCGGTTATTGCAATTATCTGAACAGTGATGCGAAAATTGCACGGGAAGCTTTGATTGACCCACTCCGTGTGGATGGGCGGCTTTATAAAGAATTGGTACTTGAAAAACATCGTGAAGAATGTATGGGTTCTTGTTATGATTGTCTGAGGGATTATTATAATCAGGAGTTTCATTCTGTGTTGGATTGGCGGTTGGCTTTCGATATGGCCCGTTTGTCCCAGCAATCGGGAAGTGAAATTTCCTTTAATATAGTTTATTGGAAAAAGTTTATAGAGAAAATAGCAACAAAGGTTGCACAGAAATATAAGGGAACTGTGAGCAACATAGAATCAGGATTATATCTGATTGAAAGTAAGAATAAAAGGTGTCTTTTAACTCATCCTTTTTGGAGTAAGGAATACGTGGAAACTTTAAAAAGGAAAATTGACGGAGACGTCAGTAGCCTTTCTGTATTCGATGCTATGAGGAGAGGACGGTAATTTTTGTTATAAAAGAGGGGAAGAGTATTAATTTATTTTTAGAAATTGGTCGAACACCTCAAAAATCCGGGTATGTGAACATTGAGGATTTTCCTTTGTGTTTTTTAATAATTTATGGCCGTTTTGAATAGCCTTGTTGAGCTTATCCCGAAGCGTTAAATATACATTGTTTGAGGTATAATATTTTTCAGTTTTCTCATAATCCTCAAGCCGTCCTTTTTTTCTTAATTCGGTGATAACTTCGTTGCAGGTACTCCTAATCTTTATTAAGAGAGTTGTGTAGATATAATTAGGTTGTCTTGCATACAAGACAAAAATAGCTTATATTTGTCCTGTATGCAAGACAGATGTAGCAAGATGGACAAAAATATTTTAAAATCAGTCATTACAGATAATCAGGTAGAGGTTCCGAAATATCAGGTAATACCGAGGAATTTCACTTTTGAGGAGTTTGGGAATTATGTTTTTGTGGGTATTCGGAGGGCTGGAAAATCTTTCTTGCTTTATCAGCGAATGCAACAATTATTAGCGCAAGGGATTCATTGGGATGAGATGCTTTATATTAATTTTGAAGATGAGCGTCTTGTCGGCATGTGTTTGGAAGATTTGAATTTGCTTTTGGAAGTACATTTGGAAATGTATGGAAAGAAGCCCATCCTTTTTTTGGATGAAATTCAAAATGTTGCAGGTTGGGAAAAATTTGCCCGCCGTCTGGCTGATACCAAACACCGGGTTTATATTACCGGAAGTAACGCTAAAATGTTGAGTCAGGACATACAAACTACTTTAGGCGGACGTTATATTCCGATTCATGTTTACCCGTATAGTTTTAAGGAGTTCCTGAATGCAAATCATATCAGGGTGGATGATCGTTCTTTGTTTGCGACTGAAACCAGAGCGGAGATATTGAGAAAATTCAATGATTATTTTTACTATGGCGGATTTCCTGAAGGTGCAGAATTTTCGGCCAAGCGTGATTATCTGACCAGTGTTTATCAAAAAATTTATTTGGGAGATATTGCGGCCCGCCATTCGGTGGAAAATACTTTTGCGTTGCGTGTGTTGTTTAAAAAGTTGGCTGAAAGTGTAAAGCAACCTATGTCATTTACTCGGGTTGCTAATATCGTTTCCTCGACAGGGGTAAAAGTCGGTAAAACAACTATCATCAATTATATTGAATATGCGAAAGATGCTTGGTTGATTTCTTCCATCCAAAATATAGCGGGTAAGCTTGTTGACAAAGAAACTAATCCTAAGTATTATTTTACAGATAACGGGATTCTGAATCTTTTTTTACTTGACGGAGAAACTTCATTGCTGGAAAATCTCGTTGCCATCAATTTGTTACGTAAATATGGACGAAATGATGCCGTGTTTTTTTATAACCAGGCAGTTGAAGTGGATTTTTATATTCCGGATGAAGCGGTAGCTATTCAAGTTTGCTATAATCTTGATAATAGTGATGGTACTTTTGACCGGGAAATAAGTGCTTTATTGAAGCTATCGAATGTGTTGGAATGTAAAAAATTAATGGTGATCACGCGTGATTCCGAACAAGTCCTAGAGATAGACCATAAAGTCATCGAGATTATTCCAGTTTGGAAGTGGCTCTTGAATTTATGAAATGGTATATTATTCATTTCACTCATTATTTATTCTTAAAGCAGGTGGAGAAGTCAAGAATTTTTTTTGATTTTTGTTATTATCAAAATAATAATCAACACCATGAAACTACCCGACCTTTCCTCCGCCATCTCCCAAACCCATATCGCATTGCAATCCAATGCCATCAAAGCCATCAACCGCAACCTCACCCTCCGCAACTGGCTTATCGGGTTCTACATCGTCGAATTTGAGCAAAAAGGGGAGGACCGGGCCCAATACGGCACCAACCTCCTCAAAACACTCGAAAAACAAATAAACACCCGCGGGCTTACCGAAACCCTTTTCAAATTATCCCGTCAATTCTATATCACCTATCCACAAATAAAGGATATTATTACAGATCAACTAAACGCCATTTCTGCGACACTCTCGCAGGATTCTGTCATTTCATCAATTCGTGCGACACTGTCACACAAATTACAACCCCTTTCTCCAATTTGTCCGACACTGTCGGACGAATTACAAAGCGTTGATAACCAAACGCTCATATTCCCGCCGGAAAAATTGATCGCTCACCTTTCTTTCTCCCATATAGCGGAACTTCTGCCCATCGTCGACCCCTCAAACGCCTTTTTTACGAAACAGAAACCATCAAATGCAACTGGAGCGTCCGCGAACTCCGCCGCCAAATCGCCACCCAGCTTTACGAACGTTGCAGCATGAGCCTCAACCCCTCAAAACTCATTGCCGCGGTTCAAAACAACAACCCTCAGCCTGCCGACATCATAAAACATCCCTTTACCTTTGAATTTCTCGGACTAAAAGCAAAAGACACCGTCGAAGAAACCGACCTTGAACAGGCACTCATCGACCACTTACAGGAATTCCTCCTCGAACTCGGCTATGGCTTCTGTTTTGAGGCCCGCCAGAAACGCATCATCATTGACGACCGCTACTACTTTGCCGACCTCGTCTTCTACCACCGCATCCTCCATTGCCACATCATCATAGAACTCAAAAACGACGAATTCCGCCACGAACACCTCGGCCAGCTCAACGCCTACGTCTCCTACTACCGCGACACCCAGATGGCCCCCGGCGACAACCCGCCCATCGGCATCCTCCTTTGCACAGGTGCCGGTCCTAAAATGGTCGAATACGCAACCGCCAGCCTCGACACCCAGCTCTTTGTCTCCAAATACCTCATAGAACTGCCCCAGCCCCAACAACTCGCCGAATTCATACAGCGCGAAATAAAAACACTCAAAAAATAAATGGTTCACAATGGGCTCACAAAATCATAAGTCAATTACATGCTTATATGTATGTATACTTCTATATATTTGATTGTAAGTGATTTGTAAAAATATATTTTTTCACCAATGGGCTCATAATTGGCTCACAAAGGGTTCACACAACGAAGGCTGCCCTCATCCACTTCCCCTTCAACCGTAAAAAAGGAACCTCCTTTCTTCCTTCCTCAAACAAACCTTGCACCTTCAGATAATGCACCTCCGGCGTCTCCGTCTTAATCTCCACAGCCACCTCGGCCACTGTCGGGCTGATTACCTTCCTCAATACATTTCTCCTTTCCGGCATTTCTGCCCTGTTTTTCCTTACATCAACCTTTGCCATAACTTCTCATATTTTACAGGTAAACAACTACACCATCGCATTCTTGGCCCTTATCCTCATAATTTCCTCCAGCTCGCTGCCAATCTGCTCATAATAATACAGCTTCTCCGAAATCAACCGGCCAAACGACCCGATTTTTGCCGCCATTACCATCCATTTCCCCATAGCCCATCCAACCCGCTCCTTCTCCTCCCGGCTGCATCCGCCATACATAATGTAATAATTGCAGGCCCTTTGAATCTCTGCCATCCCGTCCGTCCACGAACAATCCAGCGTCCGGAACAACGTCTCCATCATTCCCGCCTCATCCTGCATAAAATCCAGCGCATTCCTGTAATGTGAATAACCCTTCTTGCTCGTCAAAGCATACTTTCCGGCCATCTTAAACAGCCTCATCAACCGCCTCTGACCTCGCGTCAGCCGTTGCGGTCCATTGTTTTTCTCCGGTGTCAAATCAACGGTACTCATAATTTAAAAGATTTAGAGTGAGGGCGGAAATAAAAAAACGGTTCCGCCTTTCCCGTTGACTGACACCACCGAAGCGATCGGGAGCACATTAATGCTTCCCACGGGGGTACGGAACCGTGTATTAGATTGGCAGGCATAAAAAATCCCGCCAAGTAATGAGGCAGGTTTCCCCGCTTCGATGGTATATCAGTCACCTCAAAGATACAACTTTATTCCATCTCACCAAACCCTTAAAGACAAAAATTCACATCTTCGTTCTCTCAAAGGTAAAAGCCTCATCCCCATGCGTTAATTTTTTGTAACTTTGTGAAAGAAACAATTTTTACGATGATGAAAATTACGGTTCAAAATACAGATATCAATATTGTAAAAGTCAATGGCGAAGACTATATCTGCCTGACAGATATGCTACGGGCCAAAGATGGAGACTTCTTCATCACGGACTGGTTGCGTAACCGTAATACGCTTGAGTATATTGGTATTTGGGAAAAAGTGTACAATCCGGATTTTAATTATGGCGAATTCGCCACAATTAGAAACCAATCAGGTCTCAACAGCTTCAAAATAAGTGTCAAGGAATTTGTGGCACGGACAAACGCGGTATGCCTTCAGGCGAAAGCTGGAAGATACGGCGGGACATACGCTCATCAGGATATTGCCTTTGAGTTTGCGATGTGGATTAGTCCGGAATTCAAAATTTATATCGTCAAGGAATTCCAGCGGCTGAAAACGGAAGAGCAAAAATTGCTGGGCTGGTCGGCAAAGCGGGAACTATCAAAAATCAACTACCGCATTCACACAGACGCCATCAGGCAAAACCTCATTCCGGCAAAAGTGACGGCAGCGCAGGCAAATATCATTTATGCCAGCGAAGCCGACGTACTGAACGTCGCAATGTTCGGCATGACGGCAAAACAATGGCGCGAGGCTAATCCGGAACTCAAAGGAAACATCCGGGACTACGCCACTATTAACGAATTGATTTGCCTGTCGAACATGGAGAACCTGAACGCAGTTTTCATCGAACAAGGAATACCCCAGAGTGAACGTCTTATAAAACTAAACCAAATTGCCATCCATCAAATGAGCATATTGGAAACCGGAGACGCTAACAATCGCAAACTGTTAAAGTAACGCCCCCCATTCCTGTCTGTTCAGATTCTCATTATGGCGAGTTCGCCACAAATTTCTTCTTATCCAAAAAAACAATATCTTTACATTAATTTAGTTTTATAAATGTGAAAGAAACTTTGAACTAATTGAAGAGCCGTTAAATAAAATAATGAAATAGAAACAACAAATTAAAACACAATAAAATTCAGCTATGATCAATTATGCAGAATTGACTACTTATTCGTATCAAATGATAAACGATAGTCTAAGTATCAGTAAATTACTCAATTTCCTTTGTAATTGTGCGGTAAATCAAAATGGTAGTATTTCGGAAGAGGAAATCCGGAAAGCATTTGAATTTATGAAAGCTCGTGACAAACAAAATATTGAAAAAGAGCTAAGGTTATCTGACGAACAAAAAGAGAAGGAAAAACAGCAGGTGGATGCTTGGTATGATTATTGCGAACAAATGCTCAAAGTAGAATTAGAAAAACGATGCGAAATAAGGAATTACTAAAGTTTGAAAAGTCAACCGTCATCAGTTTATAATTTTCTGAATTTATCCTGCCAATGAAAATTAAAGAATTTATTACGAAAGTAGAAGACCTGTATCTTACAACGTATAAACCGGATCAATTTATCATTGATCGGATATAAGTTTTTCAGCATTCATTTTAGAACCATAATTGTAACAATGTCCTTTAATATCGAACATTTAAAACAAAGACCTCATTTGGTAATACTGGGCGCAGGGGCAACAATAGCCACTATTCCCACTGGAGATAAATATGGCCGGAAATCTTCAGTAATGGATAACTTCATAAGTGAGCTTCAACTAAATGATCTGTTTAAAAATATCCAATTAAAAACAAGCAGCAAAAACTTAGAAAATATATATTCAGAACTTTATGAACGTAATGATTGCCAAAACATACGTTTGGCTTTAGAAGAGAGAATCTTTAATCACTTTGATTTACTTTGTTTACCGGATCAGCCTACCATATATGACCTCCTCATTATCTCTTTGCGTAAAAAAGACGCTATTGCAACTTTTAATTGGGATCCCCTTTTATTACAGGCCTATAACCGGGTAGTAAAGATAACGGATGACTTACCGGAACTTTTATTCTTACATGGATGCGTACATGCCGGAATTTGTAGGCAAGACAACCGGTTCGGGCACATAAAAGCGCATTGTCCGGTTTGCGGCCATTCATTTCAAAAAGTTCCTTTACTTTATCCGGTAAAACAAAAAGATTACACTTCTGATATTTTTATTCGTGATCAGTGGCAGACGGTAAAATACTATCTGCAACAATCCCTCATATTAACAATATTTGGTTATAGTGCACCCGAAACCGATAGAGAGGCCCTGAACCTTCTTCATCAGGGATATGGTTCGGATGTTCGCTACTTGGATCAAATAGAAATAATTGATATAAAAGAACACAACCAATTGTATGATACCTGGAGTTACTTTTTTGACAAATCTCATGGTCATTTAGAAACACATAAATCTTTCTTTGACTCCCTGCTTGCTGAATTTCCGCGGCGAAGTGTTGAAGGGTATTACAAACGGAATATTGAAGGCTGGTGGGGAGATTCCCCTGTTTGTTTTAAAGAAGAAAATTGTAACACATTTGAAAACTTGAAGATGCTTTTAAATCCTTTACTCCAAAAGTAAATAACTGTACGGGGCTGTGTAAATTATTTATTTTATAGATAAAACAGATTCCACTATAAATAATGCGTTTAAAAGATCAATAAAATGAGACCGTCAAGAAATGCTTTCCTGGGATATACCTACCAACAGTGCATCACATTTTTACTACTGGTAAAAATGGATGTTGAACGCCTGTTCGAAGAATTAGAGATAGAAGGTATCACTGATAATAATTTTGACGATGCCCGTATATCATTTTTAGGTGAATCCGTTTATTGCCAGATGAAAGATATTGATAGTATAAAATTCGAAGACCTCACTTTGGAAGAAAACCGAATAATAATCAAAAACAAACCGCATAAATTATCCGATAAAATCAATGTGCTTTTTTTCAAAAACATTGATTGCAAAAGCTATAACGACACATTTTTAGGTTTGCCTGCCTATAAAAAAGATAACCTTTATATTATCTCGCTGTCCCGGAACAAAGCCTTACAAATAATCGAAGATCTTTATAAATACAATGAAAAAAGAGAAGCTGTAATTACCCGTTTCTTCAATCAAAAATTAGATAAACGACATTTAATTATAAAAAAGGAAACACTGCCCGCAATAGATATATACAACATCCGGTTATTAGAAAAAACAATAGACATTGGAAGAAAATTACTGGAATTTGAGAACATCCTCTTCATAGAGGGTAAACCCGGAATTGGAAAAAGCCATTTGGTTACTTGTCTGACAAAAAAATACAACCAACCTTTGGTATATCGTTTTTGGGTTTCAAATCAGGATAAAGACTATGATTCGCGTTTACTTTTCAAAAACTTTATAGCAAATATCTCCAAAGAACTCTTTGGGGATTTACGCCACCGGACAAAAGATGAAATCATTCAATATATATCTGATATAAAGAAAACAGTAATAATAGATGGCCTTGATCATGTGGAAAACTACAGACCGGAAGAATTGGAACATTTCATATCCTTTATTGATACATTAAAAGAAACAACGAAAGTTATCGTATTGTCACGTCCCTTAAAGAGAGAAATTCACTGGAAGAAACAACAATTAGTAAATTGGAACTTTGAAGAAACCAGATTAATACTGGACGAACTCTATCATATAACCGACTATCCTGTCTGTAAAGATATTTTTGATACCACCAATGGTTATCCGATTCTGGTTCGGTTTGTTGCCGAACAGTATAAACATAGCGGTCAAATACAATCATTGGGTAAATTGGAGAGTACAAATGATTATTATGAAAAAATCATATCTACAGTAAACACCAAAACAGCCCTGACATTATTTATTACCTCTCATTCGTATACAACGGAATCAGAAATTTCTATTTTTTTGGAGGAAGAACTTGCCGATATTGCAAAAGAATTTATTAAAGATTATCCTTATCTTTTTGAAATTAAGCTAAATAGAATTTCTTTATTTCATGATAGTCTAAATACATACTTGCTCACTAAAGGAACATGTAACACCAAACGGCTTGCCAAAATAAAACAAATTGTATTCCAGTCAATAATAAACGAAGAAAAACGGTTCATGTCCCGTATAGCATCGTTCGATCTGGATACATCCATGAAAGTGGAAATACTCCGGAAATATGCCAACATAGATTGTTTTTACAAAATTTATAAAGATTGTATTGATTTTGAAGCAATCCGATCATTTTATAATCACCTCAGACACTGGCTTTCGGGGTTGGACGCTGATGCTTTCAGTATTTATGCATATTACGACCTGGCATTGATCACAAACATCTTAATGAGAGACCAGATTTCAGCAATGAATGAATTTTTATATACATACGTACAATGTTTACTATTTAGTGGATATAGCGACGACGACATAACAAGCTCTGAATATCTTTTTGGGATGTACTACTACTATAAAACCAAGGATCCCATACTACTCTATAATATTACAACAGAACAACATTACGACACAAATAATTTCTACCAGAAGTTAGAATATGAAGTATGGGTAGAAGATAATTATTTTAACAGGCATTTGAAACCAGTAGGGAAAAAACGGTTAAAAGGCTTTTTAAGTAAAGAATGGATAAATATTGATACTCTTGAATACATCCCGCATTTGTTGGCCAATATATACCTCCATAATACAGAAATTGAGGAATTGAAAGATTTTTATCAGGCAATCTGCCTCTATATCCATAAAAACGAAAATCAGGGTATTAAAAATTTAGAAAAAGTGCTGTCTTCTTTTAAAAGCGTTAGTGCCGATTTATCTTCTTACTATTTAGCAAAAGCAAAGGATATAATTTTATCCTTAGGTACTGATACATTGCCCAATGAATATCTTACACATACCCTCCGGGAGCTTATTTTGAAATATACTCCTGAAGGTTCATTCAATGTATGGCCTAAAGTTCTCAACTATATTCGCCTTTCCTTACATCAAAATAGGAAAATGGATTTATCAAATATCACCAGCTTCTTTGCCATGTACCACCAACGCAAAGACATGACCGTAATAAACCTTCCCCAAGCCTTAAAAATATATGAGGACAAAGGATTTATAACGACAGAAAAAGCACTTGATACTATCGTATTCACTCAGAGCATGTCAGAAAAAGGAATAAGGCATCTGCTTCGTGAATATCTTGAACTTCACCAACCCGATATAATTTCTGTTGTATTGAAAAAGTATCATCCGGCCCAACTGCACATCACTTGGTTCGATTTACCTGCGGAGCATATAAACTGCTTTCCGGATGAACTTTTTGAATACGCCTTACACCAACAACTATTTCGTTGGAATAGTTACTCCAAAACGGTGAAATTTGACGAAATAAAAAATCTCTTTCTCTCGCATAGGAAACAAGAATTGGTTAATCTCTTAAAATTTTTCAAATACCGGGTTACGATTGAAAAGAACAACCCTTACCTTAAAGAACTTCAGGCATTAAAATGCTCTTTATCTTTGAATGACTCTACAGAAAATAATAAAAATATCAGAAGTAGTGAAGAGAAATTTAATCAAGGTATTTTAGATACTGATAGTATTGATTTCATAAAGGAGAACAAACTAAACATAACAGATATTGCTGGCTATACAGATGGTTATTACTCTGTTTTCTCCGATATAAATATCTTTAAAATTTACCCCAAAGAACACATAAAAGAAAATGTATTGCTTATTTTGCGAAATGCCTTGATAGGTCGGATAAAAACAATTGATGAATTTGCTTGTTTATTCTATTTTGTGGGGAACCTGCCAAAATTCATGGATGAATATGACATTACAGTAGAATACAAAAAACTATATGACAGTTTTATGAAATTTTTGAAAATATCCTCGTTGGAGAGGTCTGCAATATAAATAAAACTGTACTACGATTAGATATCTGAAAAATAGATGATTTGTTTGGCGGATAGAAGAATGTCCGTTCCATTCTTATTCCCTTTGCCACTTCTTGTCAATAGTTATCCTATCCGCTTCCTTCTAACATAATCGAAATTATAGGTTCGTTCGCTCCGCTCACACTTAAAAGTCCTATAAGTTAATTCTTATGTTTATAGGAATTTTAGAAAATTACAAAATAGAGCATATTTATACTAATGAGGAACGGGAACAATATTATACGGAACGAAGAGAACAAGCCATTCAAGATTCCATAAAAAAGGTGGAAAAGCAATGGGGAAAATTTGTGCGTGATTCTATCAAGTTAGTCAAAAAGCAACAGAAAAAAATTAAAAAACAGCAAAAAGAGACCTCTAAAGACAGCATTTATACAATTACTATTCCGATTGATACAGCATTAGTTATATGTTACAAACATCGCTTTGATTCGCTTTACAATATAATTGTAGAAGTTGATAAAGGTCAACGACCATCGGAAGGACTTGCCAATTGTCATGAGCAAATACGAAATCTGCTTCAAGAATGGTTGAATACAATGGATAAGTTGGATCCTGACGATAAAGGTCTTCCTTATTCTACAAAGGAATGGACTAAAGCCGGAGACCGCTACTATAGCTTAGGTAGAAAATTCGATTTATACGGAGATGGTGATGTATTTGATATCAGATTTTGGGCAAAGGAAGATGCGACAACAGGTTTACGAAAAATATTAAATGACCCGGGCAGTTTGAAGATTGATAGGGATGACATACAGGTATATAAAACCACAAAGGGTTGGAAATGTGTCGTACCCTACAGAGCCAAAAATGGTTTCGGTGCTTACGTTCTTAATACGGCTACATTAATCATGAATTATGATGTTGAAGCAGGTCGCTATACAACAGTAGATGCATATTAAATTAAGATTAAATATCTAAAAAATACAGAATTGTTGGATGAATATTGGGCACTTATACTTTAATTCAAGTAACGTTCTGTAATTATACTTATCGAACGTAAACCGGAGAAAAGAAAAATTTTCGCAGGTAGATTAAGTACCCGCACCATCACATCCACCGATGACGGTATAGAATACGGAAACGGAATCGGTTTAATGAAATTTGATACGTGGGTAAAAATAGAAAAGTAAATCAATTATGAATTTTGAAGGAAATTATTACGGAGAAATTCGTCCTGCGAAACCCATGACGAAAGAAGAAGCCGAATCCTTGTACAGGAAGTTCAAGAAAATGCTAAATGATGAATTAACCGGGAGCAATAAAGTTGCTCCCACTAAAACAAAAACTAAAAAGAGATGAAAACAATTATCAGATTAATTACTTTTGCGGCATTGATGGTTATGCCGTTCGTTGCATCGGCACAGGAAAACGTGAAGGACACTGTGACAAACGAATACAAGCCAGTTTACCGTGACACGTGTGTAGCATGGTATCAACATTTGATTGGAAAGAGTACCAAGGAATCCGTCATGTCATGTGATTCCATCCGATGGGTTTACAATGACCACTATAGTAGTAAGTCATTTAGGGTGTATGTTGTTTTGCGTGGCGACCATCTGGGTGAATATTGGCATACTTTGGTTAACGACACACTGAGAAAGGTGGAATACTATGACGGTTTACATGATTATACGAAACGGGTATTATCCGGTGATTCCAGAGAGGACAGGGCCGCACGTGTCGAAAGCTACTATAATAAGGTCTTAGAATCCAATACTCCGGTACGGCAGAAGACTGTACAGGAAGCGTTTTGGGAAGCGAAACTCAAAGAGGATATGCGGAAAGAAATCAAAAAGTCCAAGTAATGGAACTGCGGAGTTACAACGTCATACGCATATACATGGACACGGTAAAATGCCGGATAGGGGATAAGTTGTGCGTGGACAGGGAAAAACTTGAAAAGAACGCTCCCGATATAAGGGAGCTTCTTTCACAGGTAAAGACGCATAACGGTGAAGCGCATTTTTGCGCGTGTACACATTAATACATTGCAAATTTTAATTTTTCTGCCAATGTAGAGTATTTACTAAATATAGCCCTGCTAATTTTCCGAAAGGAATAACAGTTTTGCAATACTTCAAAATAAATTAATTCAAAAGCAGTGCTGTCAATATATTCAACACTCTTTTTATATCCCGAAATAAATTCACATCCCGTTCGTTGAATAAAATCTGTTATATTTTTAGTTGTGGTATTCAGTGTGGAGCAACTTCCAAAATGCACAATTTTTCCATTTAGCTTATCTTCTAAAATATTGGCCATTTCTTTTAAGGTAATGTATTCCTTGCCAAAATAAATGCGATTCTTATGTCCGTGATAAGCGATATACAAAACGGAATAATTGTCATATCGTTTCTGTGTAAACTTTTGCAAGCCCTTTACAAACTCCTCCTTCGTTGTGTATTTATGGTATATGTATTTCACTTTAGAAAAATTGCAGAGTAATTCCAAAATGGGTTTTATGCTTTGCAGGCTCCTTGGATTTTTACTCCAGTTACCTTCCAGACAATAAATAAACTTCTCTTTTGCGTTATTATTTTTCATAAATCAATGCCATTAAAAACGTGATAGAATTTGGGTAAATCTTCTTTTCGGATAACCTCATCATTATAAACTTCCAGCATTTGGATACTTCTGTGTCTGCTGTATTTTGAAACGGTAAGCAATTCTCCTTTGTAGTGTCTGATGAGTTTAGTAACAAAAAAATGACGGAAGCCGTGGGTACTTCCGTCTATATTTAAATTTGCAAAAACTTGTTTTATTATTTCCCTAATGGATTTTGTAGTTAGTCGTGAGCCATAGGAATGATTGCTTTCGCTTCGGAACAATGCCCCTTCTTTAAACCTATATTTGGATAAATAGTTTTTAAGAACCTTCACCGCATGAGGGTGTAAATGGATGATTTCTTTATCATCTCTCCCTTTCCCCATAATGTAAGCAGTTTTATTTTTAATATCAATATCTGTTACATTTAAACGGCAAATTTCAATTTGTCGTAATCCTTGAAAAATAAGCAATGCCAAAATGGATTTTAATCGTAAATTCGTACATGTCGGTTCTAAAGCAGAACAATAATTTTGTATTTTATATATAGCTTCATCATCTAATCCATCCTTTTTGTGTAATCGGCTTTGTGTAAATCCCTTGATGTTATCCGTTATTTTAATCGGTAATAACTGTAATCGGTATAATCCGTCTAAAAACACTTTTGCTGTAATCAAATACTTATTCTTAGTTGAAACACTTAAAGTATCTGTATTCCCTAAAAAGCGTTTATAATTTAAATAAGTATTATAATTAATACCATGTGTCTGTATGTAGCAAATAAACTGTCTTATCCGCACATGGTATTCTTTGCGTGTATTCTCCGTTACATCCAAACTATCGAATATCTGTTTTTGAATAGTCTGTAAATTATCTATTGGGACTAACTCCACGTTTGTATTTGTTTTCATGGGGTTTTTTTTGAAATACTCCCGTAAAGTTATAAAATAGTTCTTATATTTGCAAATGCAATTAATTGATATTCAGAATAATAGAAAAACGACACTGTTTTACCTATGTTTTACCAAGTGGAAATAAAAAATACTATAACTAATTATGTTATAGTATTTTATGTGGATTTTATCGTGGTCCCACTTGGGCTTGAACCAAGGACTCCCTGATTATGAGTCAGGTGCTCTAACCAACTGAGCTATGGGACCTGCACTTCCGTGCGTCAATGCGGGAATATTCCTTTTGACGGGTGCAAATATAGGGATAAAATCCGGTTTTTTACAAAGGATGTGGGAAAAAAATGTTATTTTCGTTGAGTTAAATAGGAGTTTGGATATAGTAAAGGTTGATTTTCAGCGTGTAATACTGATTAAATGAAAATTTGTTTGCTTGTTATCGGAAAAACGGACGCGGTGTATGTCCGTCAGGGCATTGAGGAATATGAGAAACGCTTGAAACGATATATCTCTTTTGAAATGAGAGTTTTGCCGGATGTGAAGAATGTGAAAAACAGGGGTGAAAGTTTGCAAAAAGAGAGGGAAGGGGAATTGATTTTGGAGCAATTGCAGCCGGGTGATGTAGTTGTCCTTTTGGATGAGAGGGGACAACAATATAGTTCGGTAGAGTTTTCGACTTACTTGTCACAGAAGATGTTAGGGGGGATTAAGCGACTGGTATTTGTGATTGGAGGGCCTTATGGGTTTTCTGAGGCTGTTTATCGACGGGGGAATGAGAAAGTGTCGTTGTCCAGGATGACTTTTTCACACCAGATGGTGCGGATGATTTTTGCGGAGCAAATATATCGGGCTATGACTATTTTGAAAGGTGAGCCTTATCACCATGAATAAACTATTTTTATGATAAAGAAAAGGGTATTCGTTATATCATTTCTGATAGTTATTGTTTTAGGAGCGACAATTTTGACGGAGTATCTGTTTTATCGCCAGAATAAGCAGGTATGGGTTCACAATTTGGAGGAACGGTTACATCGTCAGGAGCTCCGGGCTGATGAGATATTGCATTCTTTTTGTGATTCGGTCGGTGTTGTTGGCAATGAATGGGGAGATGACCTGAGTTTTGTCGGATTCCGGCGGGGAAAATTGTTTTTCTGGACTAATGAATTGCCAGGAACCCCGGGATTGTACGAGCGATTGAACGAGAAAGACAATTTTGTAAAGTTGGGGAATACTTATTATGAGGTCAGGAGCAGAAAGTGTAAAGATACGGATTATTTTGCTTTCATCCGGATTTTGGATCTTTATCCTTATACGAGTAAGTATATAAAAAATAAGTTTGCAGATTTTTTAATGATATCTGAAGAAAATGTAGACCAGCTTACGATTTCTACAGTAACAGACGGAGGAGGGGAGCTTATTAAAGATAAGGAGGGACATGTACTTTTCTTTTTGATTTTTGGAGAGAATTATCAGGAACGTGTGCCTGATTATTTACTGATATCCTTATATCTACTGGTATTTCTGAGTTTGTTTTATGTTTATGACCTGATTCTTAGGGATACGGTGTCCTGGAAGAAACAATTGTTGTGGTTTGGTGGTTTTGTGATTCTGCTGATGGGCTTGAGATTTTTTATGCAGGCTTCCCGTTTACCTTTGGCAATTTATCGTTTACCTATTTTTGCCGGACAGTTTACCGGGAAGTTTTTTATTACGTCTATTGGCGATTTGATTTTGACTGCTTTTTGTATTTTTCAGTTAGTTTATATTACTCTTTCGAATCTTCGGATAAATTATGAAAATGAAAGGTTCCGGCGTTATCGTTATCCTCTGGCCGGTGTGTTGTTCTTAGTTGTATTTTTATATATCGATTTTTTCAATTTTTCAATTGATTTGGTGATTGAGCATATGAATATCCACCTGAATGTTGCGAGTTTGGTTCATGTGGGGGTTGCTTCTATTTTAGCTTTTATTGCCATTAGTCTGGGAGGCCTGATTATTCTGGTTTTACTTTTCGGTATTGTTTCCGTTTTTCAGCATATATTATCTTTTGGGCAGGTTGTAAAAGTTGTGACGGTTATTTGTCTGGTTCTTTGGTTGATTTGCAATGTTTTTAATTTGTATACCAATTTCTGGGATTGTTTTTTTATCTGGATTATTACTATGCTGATAGCTGTAAACCGCTATCTTTTAAAAAGAGATATTCAACGGAGTATTTATATTCTGGTTGTGTTTTTACTGTCGGTTTATGTAGTGATGATTTCTGAAAAATACGAGCGGTATAAGGAGATGCGGCAGCGGATGGATTATGCAACTGAATTGATTGAGGAGCGGGATTATAATTTTGAGACACGGTTGGTAGAGATGGAACAAAGCCTGGAAAGATCTGAAGAATTGCGGAATGCACTGGAGGCAGGTGAAGAGGGCAGAGCTGAATATCTTTTACGGGAACAACTGCTGGATATGACGGGATACAATTACAATCCGGACATTACCTTTTGTCGGCAGGGGGATAGTTTATGGTTGACAGATACGGATGAGCAGTGGGATTGTCGTGATTATTTTGAGCAAATTATTCGCAAGGATGGATACAGGATTGATGATTCTCATTTTTATTCTATAGGAATTTTTGATGGATTTGTGACTTATATCGGTCGGTTTTGCTATGGTGATATTTACCTTTATCTTCGTTTTGATGCGGCTAAAGATGATGAAGGGTTGGGATATCCGCAAATCTTGTCGCGTAAATCAGGTGACGGAAAGAATAATGTGTATTTTTATTCCTATGCCAAATATTCTCACGGGGAGTTGGTGGCTTCTTCGGGAAATTTTGTGTATTACAAAAAACTGAAAGGTTTCGGGAGAGAGAAACAAAGTGCAATCAGTTTTTTGGATAAGGATAAATATTCTCACATGGTTATTCCTGTTGATGATGATAATGTGTTGGTTATCAGTTTGCCGGAGAATACCTTTGCTTTGTATTATATGAATGTGCTGTATGCTTTTATTGTTTGCATTCTTCTTTCTTCTTATGGTTTGTTTTTTAATGTAAACCGTAATATAAATTTTCAGAGGGGTACTTTAAAATCGAGGATTAAGAATAATGTTATTTCATTGATTTTTTTATTGTTGGTATTATTGACATGTCTGAGTATTTATATGAATACGAAAAGTTTTGAGAACCGGCATAAGGCTAAAGCATTGGAGCTGCTGAAATATGTCAATAAGGAATTGGAGCGGCTGGATTGTGTGGATTGGAATCAGTGTTCGGATATTCTGGAAACTTTGTCTAATATGTCCGAGTTATTGATGATTGATATTAATATTTATTCTTCGATGGGGGAATTGGTGTCGACGTCGCGGCCTGAAATTTTTCAATATGGTTTTGACGGAGTTTTGGTTAACCCTCTGGCATGGAAACAGATAGTAGAGAATGGAGCAACCAATTATATAGTAAACGAGTCGATAGGGGAATTGGAATATATGTCTGCTTATATGCCTTTGGTTTTAGATAATGGCAAGTCTTATATTTTGAATATTCCTTATTTTGCTCAGAATGATGAGTTGAATCTCGACATTCTGATTATGATTGTTATTATGGTAAATATTGCTATTGTTGTGATTGTACTGGCTTTTATTCTTTCCGGTTTGATGGCAGAACGGGTGACAAAGCCGTTGCAAATGGTGAATGAAAAGCTTCAGAAGATGCATTTCGGTGGTAAAAATGAGAAAATCGTATATAAATATAAGGATGAGATTGGGGTGTTGGTGCAGGAGTACAATAATATGGTAGATAAACTAGATGCAAGTATTGTACAACTGGCGCGTTCTGAGCGTGAAAATGCGTGGCGGGAGATGGCTCGTCAGATAGCTCATGAAATCAAGAATCCGCTGACTCCGATGAAATTGAATATTCAGTTTATGTTGCGGTCTTTACAGATGGAAGAACCGGAAAAGTTTAAACAGAGGTTCAGGGATGTTTCCGGCATGTTGATAGAACAGATTGATAATATGGCTGCTATTGCTTCGGCATTTTCTGATTTTGCGAAGATTTCGGTAACCCACAATGATGTATTCGGGATTGACGAATTGGTCCGGAATTGTACCCTGTTATTCAGAAATAATGTTGATGTTCTGGAGTGTGAGGCGGATAGCGGGGTGAAAGTTTTTGCTGATAAAGAGCAGTTGAGGAGGGTGATGATTAATTTGCTGAAAAATGCGGAACAGAGTATTGTTGCCGGACGAAGGGGTGAAATAAAAGTGATGGTCAGGCAAGTGGAAAGTAAAGTGGAAATTAGGGTGAAGGATAACGGATGCGGTATTCCCCGGGAGGTCCGGAAGAAAATTTTTGAGCCTAATTTTACGACTAAATCCAGTGGTTCGGGATTGGGGCTGGCTATTTGCCGGAAGATTGTGGAGGGGGTTGGCGGCGAAATCGGATTTACAACGGAAATTAATGTAGGTACGGAATTTTTTGTTGTATTGGATTGTTTTCGGGATAAAACAAAAGTATAAATGGCATTGGGATTTATTTTTGCAGGGATTGCAGTCGGGTGTATGATAGCCGGAGGTGTGTTTTGGTTTGCTGGAAGAAAGGCGCAAGAGCCTGCTGGCTGGGTGAGAAAGGATAGAATAGATATTACGGTACAAGACATTATCCGGCTGGCGGCTTTGAGTACGACTCTGGATGTACATTCTCTGATTATAGAATATAAAATTAATATTAAGAATCCGGAGTTTTATGAGAAGTATCAGGCGTTGAATAAGCATGAGCGGGAGTTGTATATTGATGAATTGATTACTATTTTTAGTAAAAACCGTCCGGGAGACATACGTGAATTGTATGACCAGTATCCCAGTTTATCAACTCAGGATGTCTTGTTGTTATTAATGATTGAGATGAAGCTTGATAATAAGACTATGGCGCGGATTATGGCTTTGACGATGGAGACTTTGAAAAAAAGAAAGACCCGGTTGAAGGCAAAGATTCAGACGGATTTGCAGTTCTTTAAAGCGGAAGCAAATGTCTGATGCGGTCTGCTACTTTTTCCGGTGTGATGTCTGCCATGCATTTTTGATAGATGTTTTGTTTGCATTTCCCCCGTCCGTCTTTGGTGCAAGGGCGGCAAGGGAGATTGATTGCCAGTGTTTCAGCCGTCGGACCGCTGGGGAAACCGAAAGCTGTGGGGCCAATCAGGGCAAGGGTTGGTATCCGGAATAAATCGGCTGCATGCATGAATCCTGTGTCGGCACTAACGACGACGTTAGATTGCTGAATCAGATAACAGGATTCGGACAGGCTGGTCTGTCCCGCAAGATTGTTAATGCGTCCGGGAGCAATATTTTTAATTTCTTCACAAAATGTATCTTCCGGTCCGCCGAGGATGATGAACTGATAATCGGATAATATGGCAACCAATTTTTGCCAATGCCGGACGGGCCAGCGTTTCATTTCCCAATTGGCGGAAGGAACAAGGGTGACGGTGGTTTTATTGATCATTGTTTGCCATTTGGTTTTGAATTCTTCCGGAAAACACCAATTTTGATTTGTTTCCGGGAATCGGCGGATTCCCCACTTTTTCAGAGGTTCTCTGAAAGATTCCACTCCCTTGAACGGCCAGTCAAAATGGTTGATGCCCAATTGGAAGAGCAGAAACCGCTTCCATCGTTTTTTGTTTCTTAAAAGGAGATGAGGTTTCCCCGGACAAGGGGATAAGATAGATTTCAGGATATTTGACCGGATGTTACTGTGGGCGTCGTATATATAATCATAATGTTCTTTACGCAATTGCCGGGCCATACGAAGCAGTCCTTTTAATCCTGCACTTTTATCGAATTCCCATATTTTATTGATTCGCCAGTCCATCCTGAGAATTGACGACATGTCTTTTCTGGTAATCCAGTGGATTTCAGCGTCCGGAAAGTGTTCCCGGATGCCACTGATAATTCCCAGGCATTGGATGATGTCACCTATTGAGCTGAAACGGATAATCAGAAATTTGGCCATATTTAAATTTCAGTTAGAGGTTGATTTTTCCTGAAAATTGAGTCCGGGATGTTGATGCAGATATGTGTAATGTTCTGTATAATTGCATATTATCTCCTCGTTAATGATTGTTATATGGGATTATTTTTGACTACCGAAGTTAAAATTTATTCTTGAATCATGGAAATCTTATGTAAAAAGAATTAATTTCGTGGCGTATTTGTGTGTAATTCAATGGTTAAATTAAATATTTTGGTATGAAAGGAATAATATCAATTGTTTTGCTGTTTTGGGGTTTTGCTGCATTTTCCCAGGCTGTTATTCAGTTTGATTCCAGGGTTCATGATTTTGGGACGATAAAGGAAGTGAATGGTGCTGTGGCTTATGATTTTGAATTTGTTAACCGGGGGAGTGCTCCGATTTTGATTAAGAATGTAGAATCTTCCTGTGGCTGTACTTCTCCGGAGTGGACAAAACAGCCTGTTTTGCCGGGAAAGAAAGGTTTTGTTAAAGCAACTTTTAATCCGAAGGACCGTCCCGGTTTTTTTGATAAGACTATTACCGTGTATTCCAATGCCCGGACGCCAGTGGTTGAATTGAAGATTAGGGGGACTGTGGAAGGAAAAACGCGAACAATATTGGACGATTATCCTTATGAGTTGCCTTCCGGTATACGTTTGCCTATAGAAGAAATTTCATTGATGAAAGCGCGTAAAGGTGAGGTAAAAACAGGAACTATTGGTGTTTTCAATAATGCCGGGAAACAGGTTGCTGTCAGTTTTTCCGGTTTGCCGGCTCATATACAGATTAGTATGGAACCGCAGCAGTTTGCCAATAAAGCTCAGGGTATTCTGAAGGCTTCTTATAATACGGCTTTGCATGGAGAATATGGGTTGAACAGGGAAAATGTGACGATGGTGGTTGACGGTAAGAAATATGATTTGCCGGTTTCGGTATATATTGAGGAAAATTTTGCCGGGGTGAATGTTGCTACAGCTCCTGTTGCAGAGGCGGATAAGAAATATTATAATTTTGGTCAGACTACTTCCGGTCAAGCGGCTACTTTTACTTATCAGTTGAAAAATACGGGTAAGAGTGTTTTAAAGGTTCGGCGGGTTTATTCCAATGATAACCGTGTTGTGGCAGAGGTTGCCAGGAAGGAATTGCAGCCTGGAGAAACTACGGCTGTTGTGGTAAGAACAGTGGCTGGTGCGGACAAAGGTAAGGTGACTGCAGTAGTTAGTGTTATCACCAATTGTCCTGCTGCTCCGGATTTGAAACTCCGGTTTTACGGGGAAATAGAATAGGTTGCCGGAAATACAGGAAGCGGAAAGTTGCCTGGTGAAAAAAAGCTTTGGGCTAAAGAACCGGTCGGCTTTCTGTTTTCTTCCGGGGCGTTGACTAGCGGAGGTATACTTTGTTTTTTTTTGTATCTTTATGGCGGAGTATTTTAATGGTAAGGAGATGAAAAAACATATACCCAATTTGATAACGGGGTTGAATGCTGCTTCGGGCATGATGGCTGTGTTTATGGCTTTGTATAGTGAAATGGTTTGGGCTGCCGGTTTGATTGTTGCAGGGATGGTTTTTGATTTTTTTGATGGTATGGCTGCCCGTTTGCTGCATGTGAAATCCGAGATGGGGAAAGAGTTGGATTCTTTGGCCGACGTTATTAGTTTTGGAGTGGCACCGGCTTTGTTGGCACATTTGTTGATCCGCGATTTGTTGTTTCCCGAGGGAGCCGGGGATATTGCTTTGCTTACTATTGCTGACTGGGGTATATTGTTTATTCCTTTGCTGATTCCTGTTTTTTCTGCTTTTCGGTTGGCAAAATTTAATCTGGATGTCCGCCAGGCTACTTCTTTTATCGGGTTGCCAACCCCTGCGAATGCTTTGTTTTGGGTGACATTGGTTTTTGGGGCGGTTTATATTCCGGAATTATATGAACGATGGTTTGCTAATATTTATGTTTTAGGATTAAGCGTTTTGATCCTATCTGTTTTGCTGGTCAGTGAATTACCTATGTTTTCCTTGAAAATTGCAGGTTGGGGTTGGAAAGAAAACAGGACAAGGTTTCTTTATTTTATTTGTTTAATTGTATTGGCTATCCTGATGAAGGTAGCGGTGATTGTTTTAATCATTCCGCTTTACGTCTTTTTTGCCGCAGGGGAGGCGTTGATGAGATTTACCAGCCTAAATCGTTGACCGGGTCATAATTTACATAATCATAAACCGGAGAAATTACACTGTTGCATTTGATTTTCGGGGAGGACATAACCGGCAGTTCCGGCTGAACGTTTGAGTGGTTTCTTTCCATGCCGAAATAGTCGTGTCCGTTGTTGTAAAGGAAGAATTGTGCTATAACTATGATTCCTGTTATTACTGCGGCTGCCAATCCGTATTTTAAAAGACGGTGCAGGAAATTACCTGACGATTCCAGATTGATGTAAGCTGATATGTCGGGCACCGGGGTGTTGGGGGGGGGCACTACAACTGGTTTTACCGGAGTTATTTCCAGCTTTGGTACTTTTAAAGGTGCCATACCGTATGCTTCAGCAAAGAAATTATTTTTGTCCGGTTCGAAGATGATGTTAAACCGACGGTCTGTATAAAAAACACCTATGTCTCCGAAAACGACTCTTTGCCTTTGGTTCAATTTGATTTTCAGTTCTTCACAGAACAATGTCACTTGAACGGTGGCTTTTTCGTAAGTGATGTTTTCTTTACAGGCAATCCAGTTTACCAACAGCCCGTCATTGTGGGTCAGGTTGCGGTTGAATAAAATATCTTTTGCGGGAGGACAAATCAACCCGTTTTCCTCGTCAATGTGTGCACTTTTATAATTGCAGATAAATCCTCCGAAATCGGGGATAATCACACAATCGTGCAAAAATAACAAGTCAGATATATACTCTATAAACCGATGCATGCTACAAAAGTATGAAAAATCAAAATAAATCCAATAACTTGGTAGAAAATTCTTTCTTTTTTTTTAATTTATTATCAAGGAGTTCCGCAGATAATGGAGGGTTAATAAATTATTTAATAAAGTTGTTTGTTTTTTTAGAAATATTGGTGATTTATTGCTTACTTTGCATCACATTCAAGTTGAATAATAAATCTTGTCTTATGAAGGTATTTGTTACAGGTGGTACCGGGTATATCGGTTCGCATACGGTTGTTGAGTTACAACAAAATGGTTTCGACGTGGTTATTGTAGATAATCTTTCCAATTCCAATATTGCTGTGTTGGATGGTATTGAGAAGATTACGGGCATACGTCCTGAATTTGAAAAGATAGATTTAACTGAAGCGGATAAAGTAGAAGATTTTTTTGTCCGTCATAAAGATATTGTGGCTGTTATTCATTTTGCGGCTTTGAAAGCTGTTGGTGAGTCGGTACAGAAACCTTTGGAATATTACCGGAATAATCTGAATTCTTTGATGAATGTGATTTCTTCCATGAAGAAAACGGGTGTGAAAAATCTGGTATTTTCTTCTTCCTGTACGGTTTATGGTCAGGCAGATGTGTTGCCGGTAACTGAACAAACGCCTCGCAAACAGGCTGAGTCTCCTTATGGAAATACTAAGGCTATGTGTGAGGATATTATGCGTGATGTGGCGAAAGTGGAGAAAGAGATGAATCTGCTGGCATTACGTTATTTTAATCCGATCGGGGCACATCCGTCTGCTTTGATTGGTGAATTGCCGAATGGGGTGCCGAATAATCTGATTCCTTATCTGACTCAGACCGTAGCCGGAATCCGGGAGCAATTGAGTGTATTTGGTGATGATTATGATACACCCGATGGATCGGCTATCCGTGATTATATTGATGTGGTTGATTTGGCAAAAGCGCATGTGGTTGCCATTCGCCGCCTGCTGGAGGGAAAAAATAGGAATAATTACGAGTATTTTAATATCGGAACCGGAAATGGGGTGTCGGTTTTGGGTTTGATAAAGGCCTTTGAGAAAGCTACCGGGGAAAAAGTGAATTACAAGATTGTCGGCCGTCGTGCAGGGGATATTGAAAAAGTGTGGGCTGATACTTCTTATGCTAATAATGAGTTAGGTTGGAAGGCTGTTGCTTCGTTGGAGGAGACTTTGGCCAATGCGTGGAAATGGCAGAAGCATTTGATGAAATAAGTGTCTTCAAATGAATAAAATTAAAGTTTCTGATAAGTATTGATATCAGAAACTTTAATTTTTTAATCAGTAATTTGAAAAATTTCTTTTGTCCGTTTTTGGGAACTACTTGTCTGTTTTCCGAATGTTTTTTAGAACATTTTTTTCCTTTTTATTTTTTTACAGCAGTTTCTTCCAGAATCTGGTCGAAAAAGCGGGAGTAGTTGTCGATGTATTCGTCCGGAGTGGTATATTCTGTTATAGGTTTTCCTGATTGTGCTGCATATTCTTTCAGTTCCTGGGCTACTTCCTGGCTGTTGAAAATGATTCCGTCGGAATAGTCAAAGGCTAATTTACTGATATTGGTGTGGGTGGGATTTTTAAGAATTTCAATGTCTTTTAATGTAATGTTGTCACCGGTTATTTTTTTTGCAAAGTCCGGGTGTAAAGTGCCCTTGAACTGGTCATTGTAACTGGAGAAAACAACTTTTGAATGAGCGAACATCGGGTCTTCATTGTATTCTTTTTTCAGATACAACGGGACTAAAGCTGTAATCCAGCCCTGGCAGTAGATTAAATCGGGAGCCCATCTTAGTTTTTTTACGGTTTCAAAGACGCCCCGAGCGAAAAAGATGGCCCGTTCGTCATTGTCCGGAAAGAAAGTTCCCTTATCATCTTCGATGATATATTTACGTTGAAAATAGTCTTCATTATCGATGAAGTAGACCTGCATGCGGGCTGATTGTATGGAGGCTACTTTTATAATTAAGGGATGATCTGTATCATTGATGATCAAGTTCATTCCTGACAAACGAATCACTTCGTGGAGTTGGTTTCGTCTTTCATTTATACAACCATAACGGGGCATAAATGTTCTGATTTCCTTGCCTTTTTCCTGAATGCCTTGTGGCAGAAAACGTCCGATGTGGGCCATTTCTGATTCAGGCAGATAAGGTGTGATCTCTTGAGATATAAAAAGAATCTTTTTTTTTGCCATAGTTACGTTTCCCAAAAACCATACAAAGATAGGCAAAATTGTTCACAATTGAAAACCTTTGGTGAAAATTGAGTTTCCCGGTTTTGTTTTGGATTTTGCAAACGTTCCGGAATTTATCTATATTTGGATACGATTATAGCATTTTTTGTGGAATGAGTAATGGCCGGTCATAATGAATTGGGAAAATCGGGAGAGGATAAAGCTGTAGCTTATCTGATGCAGGAGGGGTATGTGGTGTTAGAGCGCAACTGGCGGTTGGGGCATAAGGAGTTGGATGTGGTGTGTATGAAAGATGATATGTTGGTGGTCGTTGAAGTGAAGACCCGGATTTGTCCTGCGGAGAACTTCGGGGAGTTGTTGAGTGTGAGAAAGAGGAGGAATCTCCGTCAGGCGGCAGATGCTTTTGTAAGGGCGAGAGGGATTCGGCTGGAGGTCCGGTTTGACTTGATCGTGTTGACGGGGAAGGATTTAGCGATAGAGCATGTAGAGGATGCCATTCAGGTTTTTGAATAGATAGATAATAAAATGGTGATATTTGTTACAGGAGCAACGGGGTTGGTGGGGAGTCATTTGTTGTACCGGCTTTTGGATGCCGGACATACGGTTTTTGCGTTAAGGCGTTTGCAAAGTGATTTGGAGGAAGTCAGGGCTATTTTCAGACAGCATTCGGACGGGGAGCAATTGTGGATGCAAGTGAATTGGGTGGAGGGGGATGTGCTGAAACCGGAGACTTATGCCGGTTATATACGGAGGGCTGCAATTGTGTATCATTGTGCTGCTATGGTTTCTTTTGATGCGGCTGAGCAGGGATTGTTGATGGAAACTAATCTGAGAGGAACGGAAAATGTGGCTGTTGCTTGTTTGGAGTGTGGTTGCCGTTTGTGCTATGTCAGTTCGATAGCTGCTTTGGGGGATGCCGTCCGGGAGATGGAGGTGATTGACGAAGCGACACCGGTGATTGAGGGCAGAGAACATTCTGTGTACTCCTGGAGTAAAGGTAATGCGGAAAAAATCGTATGGGAGTTTGTAGGACGGGGATTGGATGCTGTGATCGTCTGTCCGTCTGTCATTCTGGGACCAGGAGTGTGGACCCGGAGCAGTAGCCGTTTATTTGCTGCTGCGGCCCGGGGAATTCCGGTTTATCCGCGTGGTGTGACCGGATATGTAGACGTGAGGGATGTGGTGGCGTTGATGGTGCGTTTGGCAGAAGACGGGATGGTCCGGGGAGAACGGTTTGTGCTGAATGGCGGCAATTATGCTTTCCGGGAGTTGTTTGCGGTGATTGCACGGGCTTACGGGAAACATCCGCCCTATTTTTATCTGAGACCGTGGATGGGTGAAGTGGTATGGCGTTTTTTGGCAATAGCAGGACGGTTTACCGGAAAAAAGCCGGCCTTTACCCGGGATATGGCCCGCACGTCTCAGCATCGGTCTTATTATTCAAATGCTAAAATTTTAAACCGGTATCGGGATTTTCGTTTTCATACGCTGGAAGAAACTGTCGGGTATATAAAGAATATCAGAGAGGGGCTTGAGCGGTTTTCAAATTAGCGCATTATTGTATACTTTTGTCGGAGATAACATAAAACGTAGCAGATGGATCATTCATTGTTAGAGAAATTAGAAACTTTTTATATTCGGTTCAGGGAAATCGGACAACTGATTACTGATCCTGAAGTGATTCAGGATATGAAGCGTTATGTGCGTCTGACGAAAGAGTATAAGGAGTTGGAGGAGATTACGGCGGCCGGTGACAGGTATAAAGCCGCGTTGTGTACATTAGAAGAATCCAAAGAAATTCTGGCTACGGAAAAGGATCCGGAATTGTGTGAGATGGCGGAGGAGGAAATGGCTGAATTGACAGAAAAGTTGCCGGTAATGGAGCAGGAGATTAAAATGTTGTTGATTCCTGCCGACCCGGAAGACAGCAAAAATGCTATTCTGGAAATACGTGGGGGAACAGGTGGTGATGAGGCTTGTTTGTTTGCCGGGGATTTGTTCCGGATGTATGCCAAGTTTTGCGAAAAAAGGGGATGGAAACTGGAGGTGTCCAGTTTTAATGAAGGGACGGCCGGGGGATATAAGGAGATTGTGGCGAGCGTATCGGGGAGTGGGGTGTATGGTATTCTGAAATATGAATCGGGGGTGCATCGGGTGCAGCGGGTGCCGGAAACAGAAACTCAGGGAAGAGTACATACTTCTGCGGCGACAGTTGCTGTTTTGCCGGAGGCGGAAGAATTTGATGTGCAGATTAACGAGGGAGAAATCAAATGGGATACGTTCCGTTCGGGAGGTGCCGGCGGACAGAATGTCAATAAGGTGGAGTCGGGAGTGCGTTTGCGCTATATGTGGAAAAATCCGAATACCGGCGTGTCCGAAGAGATTTTGATTGAATGTACGGAAACCCGCGACCAACCGAAAAACAAGGAACGGGCATTGGCGCGTCTGCGTACTTTTATCTATGATAAGGAACATCAGAAGTATGTGGATGATATTTCTGCCAAGCGGAAAACGATGGTGAGTACCGGCGACCGTTCGGCGAAAATCCGTACTTATAATTATCCTCAGGGCCGGGTGACTGACCACCGGATTAATTTTACGCTTTATAATCTTCAGGCAGTATTAGACGGCGAACTGGATGAAGTGATTGAAAAATTGCAAATCGAGGAGAATACGGAACGTTTGAAAGCCAGTGGATTGTAAGGGATTAACATAAAGATACCATGAATTATACTCAGTTGTTTGAGCAGATAAAAAAGAAAAAGTCTTTTCTCTGCGTCGGTTTGGATTCCGATATTGCCAAAATTCCGGAGCACTTGTTAAATGCGGAAGACCCTGTTTTTGAGTTTAATAAAGCGATTATTGATGCTACGGCGGAATTTGCTGTCGCTTATAAGCCTAATATCGCTTTTTATGAAAGCCGGGGTGTGGAAGGTTGGCTGAGTTTGGAAAAGACAGTGAAATACATCCGGTCGGAATATCCGGAAGTTTTTATCATTGCCGATGCGAAACGGGGCGACATCGGGAATACCTCCCAGATGTATGCGAAGGCTTTTTTGCAGACGTTGGATTTTGACGCGATTACCGTAGCTCCGTATATGGGAGAGGATTCGGTGACTCCTTTCCTGCAATATGAGGGAAAATGGGTGATTTTGCTGGCTTTGACTTCCAATAAAGGGGCTTTTGATTTTCAGTTTTTTGACAGCGAAGGAGAGAAGTTGTATGAGAAGGTTTTGAATAAATCCCAGGAGTGGGGAGACAAGGCGAACATGATGTATGTGGTGGGAGCGACAAAGGCCGAGATGTTGGAGGGAATCCGTCAGATTGTGCCTGACCATTTTCTGTTAGTACCGGGAGTCGGAGCTCAGGGCGGTAGTTTGGAAGAGGTGGCAAAGTACGGTCTGAATAGTCATTGCGGCTTGCTTGTCAATTCTTCCCGCGGTATCATTTTTGCCGATAAAACCGAAAACTTTGCGCTCCGTGCCGGTGAAGAGGCCCGGAAACTTCAGGGGGATATGGCATGTTTGCTTGAAGAAAAGGGAATTATTTAAGATATTAAAACCCGGTCTATAAATTCCGCAAATCCGTTGTTTCGGTCTGAAGTAACGGATTTGTAGTAAGGTTTCAGACGGAAAGGGGCATTTCCAACTAAAAAAGCTGTACCGCACAGGTCTAAAAAATCAACATCGTTGTAATCGTTGCCTAATCCGGCACAATCTTCGGGGGGAATATCCAGTTGTTTCAGCAAGCGGAGGCAAGCAGTGCCTTTGTTGATACCCGGTGCAAATATCTCTATCCAGACGGCTTTGGCGTCTATCGGGGAGGTGGAGCGCACTACCGAATAGCCGGCAAGGTCTTTCCGGATTTTTTCCAGTAAATGAATCTGTGAAGCATCCAGAATCATGACAAACTGTGTCGCCTCGCTTTGTATGCCGTCGGGCGAGCAGATGGGGATGCCGAAAGGTTTGTAAGCGGCTAATCGGCGTTTGTAGTCTTCGTGCAGAGGGTATATCGAGGTATAATAGAAATGGTGATTGTCGGGGATGGCCTGCTGGATGGTGAAGTTGATGTTATAGTCCCATAAATAGCAGGCAATTTCCTGGGCGGTCTGCCGGCTCAAGTGGCGTGTGAACAGCATTTGCCTGTCCGGCCATTTTAATATCCCGGCTCCCGATGAAAATATGAGGTAGTCAATGGGAAATCCGGGAGGGAGGGCCTGTAATGCCGAATATAAATTGCGGCCTGTGGCGATGATGCGTTGGATTCCTTTCTGTCCTGTCTTTTGGAAAGCGGCCAGTGTTTCGGAACTTATTTTACCTCCTTTGGGGAGAATCGTGCCATCTAAGTCCGAGATGATAGCTTGTATCATAAGGTGATTTGTTCGTAGGTGAAATAAGGGAGCGGCTCCACTAAGTAGTGAAGCACTTTTTCCTGATTCATCCCGTCCAGCGGATTATGGCTGTAACCGAAAGTCGCTTTGATGCCCATGTTGATAAAGTGTACGGCCCGTTCAATGGCTTCGGGCAGGCTGTCACCGTTGAGCAGGCATCCGGTGATTACGCTGGCAAACGCGTCTCCCGTACCGGGATATGTGGCCGGGACATAGTCGCTGCAAACGCGCCACATCCGTCCGTCCGTTTTGTTGTAGGCGATTGTCGCTATATTTTTGTTTTTCTCCGCAGGGGGAGCGGAAGTAATGATGCAGTATTCCGGTCCCAGTTGGCTGAGTTCGCGGCACCATGTGAAGGCTTCTTCGGGGGTGAGGTCCGGACGGTAGGGACGACCGGACAGGAAAGCGGCTTCGGTCAGGTTGGGAGTGATGACTTTGGCCTGGGAGCAGAGTTGCCGCATGCCTTTTACCATAGCGTCGTCCATGCCGGGATAGAGTTGCCCGTGGTCGCCCAGAACGGGGTCGACCAATATGAAGTTGTCCGGGGTTTTAAAGTCATTGAAAAAACGTTCCACAATCTGCATTTGCCGATAGGAGGCCAAATAACCGGAATAGAGAGCGTCAAAGTGTAAATCGAGTTCTTTCCAATGGTCGATGATGGGTTGCATTTGGTCCGTGAGGTCGAAACTGCGGAAGTCCGGGTATTCGCTGTGGGCGGAGAGAATGGCCGTGGGTAGCGGGCATACCTGGTAGCCCATATAGGATAAAATGGGTATGGCTACAGTCAGAGAAGCCCTGCCATAACCGGAAAGGTCGTGAATTGCTGCGATTTTTTTCATGTTGCAAAGATATGACAAAGAAACGAAAGTGGATTTGAAATGCAGAACGAATGTTGTCTGTTGATGATTTAACAATCATTGCCCGATGGGCCTGCAATCAATTCAATGGCTTCTTTCCCGGTCAGGTGTTCAATATCAAGACAAATCATAAGCATGTGTGTGAATCCTTTGTCTATTTCTCTGTGCAAACCAATCTCATTATTTGGATTATATTTAATCCCAAGTGTATAGGCCGCCTTTAGTTTTTCAGATAAGGATTCAATGATGTGAATTTTGCCAAATGCTATGACACTGCGAAAAAATGTTGTGAATTTCTCTGGCTGAACGTCATCTCGTTCTGTTACGCAAAAAGAAGCTTTGTCATGGTTTCGGATAGCATCTATTTTGTGACCGGACAATGCGCTGTGAAAGAATAATTTACCGTTACTATATACAAAACTGATGGGTACTGCGTACGGATAACCATTATCTCCGAGCAGAGCTAAAGTGCCGGATGTTGCATTTTTTAGGATTTCGATACACCTTTCTTTTGTGAGCTGTTGGCGTTTACGCCTCATTTCCCGGAAGTTCATGTAGTGATATAATTTTAAGATTTGGGGGCTGCAAGAATTCTCGGCGACTCCTTCTAAGAAGTTACAAATTTATTCATTTTTCCGGCAATTATTGCAGGGCATTGTTGCGATTATTTCCGGTAAAAATGAAAAAGTTTTCCGTACCGGAAATGGTTTGGTTGTTGTGTCATTCTTTTTTTTTTTTGCAAGATGGGAAAATAGTGATTTATTGCATATATATGTAAAAATTATAGGGGTATAATGATAAAAATAGATATTATTTATAAATTTGCATTATAAAAATAGGGGGTATAATCCTAAAAATGATAATTTATGGCAAAAATCAGATTTTCTGCATTAGAGGAACTTTCGAATCGTAAGCCGGTGGATGTGGGGGAACGGCGAAGGGTGTCTGAAATTTTCGGGTGCGATGTATTGACGGTGGAAAAGATGCGTCAATACCTGTCGATAGAAGCGTTTAAAAGACTGGAAAAGGTGATGTCGGAGGGTGGGGTGATTGACCGGGGACTGGCGGACCAGGTAGCTGCCGCCATGAAAGCGTGGGCAGTGGAGAAGGGGGCGACTCATTATACCCACTGGTTTCATCCTTTGAACGGGGCTACAGCAGAGAAGCACGACGGTTTTATTGATTTGCAGAAGAACGGTTCCATCATTGAGGCTTTTGACGGCCGGATGTTAGTGCAGCAGGAACCGGATGCGTCCAGTTTCCCGAATGGCGGTATCCGCAATACGTTTGAGGCACGGGGGTATACGGCCTGGGACCCGGGCTCACCTGCTTTTATTAATAATAATACCCTTTGTATTCCTACGGTGTTTGTAGCTTATACGGGGGAAGCACTGGACTACAAGACACCTATGCTGAAAGCTTTGGCTTTGATTGACAAGGCGGCGGTTGGTGTATGTCAGTATTTTGACAAGGATGTACAGAAAGTGGTGGCTACGCTGGGATGGGAACAGGAATATTTTCTGGTGGATGAGGCTTTGTTCAATGCCCGTCCGGATTTGAAGTTGTGCGGGCGGACCCTGATGGGACATTCGGCGGCGAAGGACCAGCAACTGGAAGACCATTATTTCGGTGCTATTCCCGAACGGGTGAATGCTTTTATGGATGAACTGGAATGTGAATGCCACCGTTTGGGGATTCCGGCGAAGACACGGCATAACGAGTGTGCACCCAACCAGTTTGAACTGGCCCCTATTTTTGAGGAAGCTAATCTGGCGGTGGATCACAATCAGTTGCTGATGTCGACGATGAAACGGATTGCACGGCGGCATAAGTTCAGGGTGTTGCTGCATGAGAAGCCTTATAAGGGTATTAATGGTTCAGGCAAGCATAACAACTGGTCTTTACTGACGGATACCGGGGTGAATTTGTTGTCGCCGGGAAAGAATCCGAAATCCAATATGCAGTTTCTGGTATTTCTGGTGGCTACCACCAGGGCTGTTCTGGAGCAGGAGGCTTTGTTGAAGGCTTGTATTGTGTCGTTGGGAAATGAGCGGCGTTTGGGAGGAGATGAAGCACCGCCGGTGATTATGTCCGTATTTTTGGGGCAGCAACTAGATTCTATTTTGGATGAGATTGAGCAAAAAGTGAGCAGCAAGAGAATGAGTCCGGATGAAAAAACGGAACTGAAACTGAACGTAGGGAAGATTCCGGAGATTATGCGTGATAATACGGACCGTAACCGTACTTCGCCTTTTGCTTTTACGGGAAACCGTTTTGAATTCCGGGCGGTGGGGTCTTCTGCCAATTGCGGCGGGGCGATGATTGTCCTGAATACAGCTGTGGCTGAGCAATTGCTTGCTTTTAAGGGTGAAGCGGATGCGCTTATTGAGAAAGGAGTAAAGAAGGATGAGGCCATTTTTCAGGTACTCAGGAAATATATCATTGCCTGCAGGAAGATACGTTTTGAAGGAAACGGATATAGTAAGGAATGGAGGGAGGAGGCTGAAAAAAGGGGGCTTTCGGTGAACAGTGACTGTGTCGGAGCGTTGAAAGCTTATCTGACGCCCAAAGCTAAAAAATTGTTTGTGGATAACGGGATATTTACGGAACGAGAACTGGAGGCCCGTTATGAGATTAAAAATGAAATTTATCTGAAAAAGTTACAGATAGAATCGAGGGTTTTGGGCGATTTGGCTTTGAATCACATTATCCCCACGGCTATTTCTTATCAGAATACCCTGATTAATAACGTTCGGGGATTAAAGGAGATTTTGCCGGATGTGTATGCCGAGGTGGGTGAAGTACAGTTGAAGGCAGTCAAGGAGATTTCGGGTCATATCAAGGAAATCCGAACTTTGGTGGATGAAATGACGGAGGCACGCAAAGTGGCGAACAATACTGTTCCTAATGAGGTCGAAAGGGCTGCTGTTTATTCGGAGACTGTTTTACCTTATTTAGACAGAATCCGGTATCATATTGATAAGCTGGAGTTGTTGGTGGATGATGAAATCTGGCCGCTTCCGAAATACAGGGAGTTGTTGTTTTTCAAATAAATTGGAATAGGTTTGCTTGTATTACCTTGAAAAAAGTTTACTCTTGATTTTGGTAAACTTTTTTCAGGGTAATACAATTCAGTAATTCCCGACCTGATTTCACGCTTGAGGAGATTCAAGAATATTGGAGATTATCTCATTTTCAGTAATTCGTCTAAGTGTGTTCGGTCGTTCCAAAGACGGGGCACTTTGTGTTGGCCGCCGAGTTTGCCTTTTTCTTTCAGCCAGTCGTTGAAAAGTCCCGGGCGGGCGATGTGGAGTTTCAGGCGTTCTAAGGACAACAGGCGTTTGGCTTCGTAGTCGGAATTGAGTTTTTGAAGTTCCCGGTCCAGTATGTCGGCAAAGTTTTCCGGATTGTCCGGTGGGGTGTCAAATTCAATCAGCCATTCGTGGGCACCTTTTCGGCCTTCATCCATGAAAACGGGGGCAGCCGTAAATTCAAACACATTGGCTGCGGTCTGTTCGCAAGCGCGTTTGAGGGCTTCTGTGGCGTTGTCGATGATGAGCTCTTCGCCGAATGCATTAATAAACAGTTTGGTGCGTCCGGTGATTCTGAATTTATAGGGCTTGGTTGAGGTGAAACTGATGGTGTCGCCAATCATATAACGCCATAGGCCGCCGCTTGTGGTGATAATCATGGCGTAATTGATGCCGGGTTCCACTTCTTCGAGAAGCAGGGTTTTGGGGTGTTGTTTTCCCATTTCGCTCACGGGCATAAATTCGTAGTATGTCCCGTAGTCCAACATGAGCAACATAGACGGGTCCGTCGGGTCGTCCTGCAAACCGAAAAATCCTTCGGAGGCGTTGTAGGTCTCCATGTATTTCATTTTCGGATGGGGGAGCAGGCGTTTGTATTGTTCGCGGTAGGGAGTGAAACTGATGCCCCCGTGGATGAATAATTCTAAGTTGGGCCACACTTCGTGCAGGTTTTCTTTCCCTGTTTTTTCAAGTATTTTGTTTATCACCGTGAGAAACCAGGAGGGGACGCCGGCCAGGCAGCGTACGTCTTCTTTGACGGTGGTTTCGCATATTTTTTCAATTTTTTCTTCCCAGTTGCTCATTAACATAATGGAGGAGTCGGGCGTTTTCATCATGTTGGCCCAGAAGGGAGTGTTTGAAATCAGGATGGCGGAGAGGTCGCCGAACTGACAGTTGTTGTTGCTCCGGCTGACTTCGCTGCTGCCTCCCAGTGCCAGTGTTTTACCGCTAAAGACCTGGGCTTCGGGATTGAGTTTGTTGAAGATGGCGATAACGTCTTTTCCTCCCCGGAAATGGCTTTCTTCCAATATTGTCGGGCTTACCGGGATGAATTTGCTTTTGGCGTTTGTTGTTCCGGATGATTTGGCAAACCATTTTACCTCTTCCGGCCAAAGGATGTTATTTTCGCCTTCCATCATGCGGTGTATGTCGTTGCTGATTTCTTCGTAATGGATGACCGGCAGTCTTTCCCGGTATTGCTCGGCGGTCAGGATGGTGTCGAAGCGGTATTTTCTGCCGTATTCCGTCGTTGCTGCTTTGGCCAGCAGTTCCTGAAGAGTGTCTCGTTGCACTTTGACCGGATTGTTTTTGAAGTGTTCAATCTGGACCAGGCGTTTTTGGGTGAACAACGATAATATTGAATTGATAAAAGCCATGGAAAAAAGTGATTAATTTTCAAATTGTAATTCCAGTTGGATGTCAAGCAAATTGAAACTCAACCGGTGGTAGTCCGTTGTGCCGTATGCCGCAATGCCCTGGCGGTGTTCTTTGGTCGGGTACCCCTTATTTTTTTGCCAATTGTATACGGGAAATTGTTCATGAAGTTGCTTCATGTATTCGTCCCGGTGGGTTTTGGCCAATACCGAAGCTGCCGCGATTGACATGTATTTCCCGTCTCCTTTGACGATACACAGGTGAGGAATTTCACCGTATTTTTTGAACCGGTTGCCGTCCACGATGATGTGTTCCGGGCGGACGGACAGTTGGTCCAATGCCCGGTGCATGGCTAAAATGGAGGCGTTTAATATATTGATTTGGTCGATTTCGTGATTGTCGACACTGGCAACGGCCCAGGCCAGTGCTTCTTGTTCGATGACCGAACGTAACCGGTACCGTTGTTTTTCCGTGAGTTGCTTGGAGTCGTTCAGCAATTCGTTGGAGAAATTGTCGGGAAGAATGACTGCGGCCGCAAATACCGGTCCCGCCAGGCACCCTCTTCCGGCTTCGTCGCATCCGGCTTCTATACAATCGGTTTCGTATTTCAGTTCAAGCATGGTTGTTTTTTATTGCTGAGTTGTCCTTGCCGGTTGTTAATTGTACAATTAAAAAGTACCTTTGCAAAGATACAAATTTTCGATTTTTTATTTTCATTTTTGTCGATTTTATGTGGTCTAAGGAAGAGGCAAAAGAATTTAGGGTTAATTTTTGGAATGGTTTTAAACGCTATTGTTCCGGACATCGGATTTACCGCAAGTGGGTGTTGACCGGTGTGAAAATCAAGTCCGTCCAGTTAAAGTTTTATGTGGACGACCGGAAGGCTTTGGTGTTGTTCCAGATAGACCATAAGAATGATTTGGAGCGTTATCGGGTATATGAGTGTTTCCTGTCTTACCGGAAACTGATGGCTGCCGATTGTGGTGAGGAGCTGAAGTGGGAGGAGGATTATACCGGAATTGACGGCCGTGTGGTGAGTGCGGTTTATTTTGAATTGCCGGATGTCAGTATTTACCGTCAGACTGATTGGGAAACCATATATGCTTTTTTTGCCGGGAAAATGCCTTTATTGGAGGAGGCTTATTGGGAATACCGGGATTTGATTACGGAACGGTTGAAGGGGGAGTAGGGTGTCTGAAAAGAATTTTTCAGACGGATTGACGGTTTTTCACTCTTGGTGAGCGAAGTCTTTCGGACTTCTGATGATGGAAAATTACAGAATTCTTTCTAACTTGCCCCGTCGAAAGTCTGAAAAAATGAGTGAAGAAACTTGCTATGAGAAAATCAGGAGTGGGAATGTAGCGGTATTTGAAGCTGTGTTCCGGGAGTTTTATCCGTCGATGTGTGTGGTGGCCAGGAAATATCTGACGGATAAAGAGGTGGCTGAGAGTATCGCTCAGGAAGCTTTTGTACGCCTGTGGGAGAGAAGGGAATTTTATGAATCTATCCCGGATTTGAGGACTTTTTTGTATGTTTCTGTACGTAATCTTTGTTTTAATTATTTGCGGGACAGAAAGAAAACGGTTGATTATACTCAGGTGGAGTTGCCGGACGGCGGTGTGACTTTTTCGGAATTGTTGATTCAGGAAGAGACTTACCGTTTGATATCCAAAGCTATTGTTGCTTTACCCCGGCAGAGCGGGAACATTATGCGTCTTATCCTGGAAGGGAAGCAAAATAAAGAAATTTCGGAAATTTTGGGCATATCGGTGACGACTGTAAAGACGTTGAAGTATAATGCGTTGAAGATGTTGAAAACCATGCTGAAAGGTTATTTCCCGCTTTTGTTGTTTATTTTATATTCTAAAAAATAAGGCAGTTATATACATATTTACACTTATAAACGTACATTTAGGGTAAACATGCATATAAACATCAAAAAAAATATACTCTTTATTCATCCTTTTTACGATATAATGTGTTCTTAGGACAGAATGCGAAATGTAGAAGGAATGGATTACAGAGAAGAATACCGGATTGCAGATTTAATCAGCAGGCAATTCATGGGAGTGATTACTCCGGAAGAGAAAGCCGAATTGGATGAATGGTGCCGACAGGAAGGGCATCCGGAATGGTATGCCCGGATTTTAAGTAAACAGGAATTGGCAGAGCGGAACCGGTATGTGGAGGAGCTGAATGCAGATGGTGCCTGGCGGCGGGTGCGGAGCAAATTACCGGTGTCCCGGGAGCGTACGGTTTTCTTTTCTTTTTGGCACAAGGTGGCTGCTTGTGTGATTTTGCTGTTGGGATTTGCGGCATTTTGGTTTTATTCCCGTGACGGAAAGAATCTCCGGGAAGAATTATTGGTCCAGGCTGTTGTGCCCGGTTCTTCAAAGGCTGTGCTAATTACAGCAGAGGGAAGGCAGATTGTGTTGCAGGATTCGTTGGTGCGTACCATTCAGGTTGATGAAGCTGTGGCGGTGAGTAATACCGGTTCTGTGGTGGAATACCGGATGAAAAGTGAGGCACGGGTGGTGGGTGCCGACGTGAAGTACAATACGGTTGTTGTTCCGCGTGGCGGAGAGTATGAATTGCGGCTTGCGGATGGCACAAGGGTATGGTTGAATTCGGATTCTGAACTTCATTTCCCGGTGCAGTTTTCCGGAAAAGAACGGCAGGTTATTTTGAAAGGCGAGGCTTTTTTTATGGTGGCTAAGGATTCTTTGCGGCCTTTTATTGTGGATGCCTGCCGGAAAATGAAAGTAGAGGTATTGGGTACGGAATTTAATGTACAGGCCTATCCGGAGGATGAGGAATTGAGAACAACTTTGAACCGGGGAAAGGTGCGAATCGGCATCGGAGAGGAGCATTTGGTGTTGTATCCGGACCAGCAGGCTGTATGTCATGTGGGACGTAATACCCTTGAGATGAGGCAGGTGAAGTCGGATCATTATTCTGCCTGGAAAGACGGGAAGTTTATTTTTGAGGATGAATGTCTGGAGAATATACTGAATCGTCTGGCCCGTTGGTATAATATTTCATTTCTTTACCGGAGTGGTGACCTGAAAGATTTTCATTTTACCGGTGACCTTGAAAAATATGATGATTTCTCAGTTGCTTTGCGGATGTTGGAAAAATCTACGAATATCCGGTTCCGGGTGACGGGTAAATCGGTGGTGGTGCAAATTATATAATCAGATAGAAAAGAGGTGCATACAGGGGATAAGTGTTTCACTTATCCGCCTATGGTCATGCCTTTCCTTAACAAATTTTACGGACTAATTATGAAGGAAGAAACAATTGTAGAAGCCCGGCATTTATCGCATCGTTATGCGGCGCAGTGGGCTATTCGTGACATTAATTTTGAAATCAGCCGGAAAGGGATTTTGGGGTTGTTGGGTTCCAACGGAGCAGGCAAATCAACGACGATGAATATTATTTGTGGTGTATTGAATCAAACGGAAGGCGAGGTGTTTATCAATGGTATCAATCTGAGGAAGGACCCGGTGGCGGCAAAGAAGTTTATCGGTTTTTTGCCGCAACGGCCGCCTTTGTATGCAGAGTTGTCGGTGGATGAGTATCTCACCTATTGTGCGCGTCTCCGGATGGTTGAACCTCGGGAGGTCCGTAAGGCGGTAGATGCGGCGGAAGCCAAATGTGGTATTACGCATTTCAAGAAACGGTTGATTGGCAATTTATCCGGCGGTTATCAGCAACGGGTGGGGATAGCACAGGCTATTGTTCATGAACCGCTTTTTGTGGTGCTGGACGAACCGACTAATGGGCTGGACCCGGTGCAAATTGTCGAGGTGAGGCATTTGATTAAGGAAATTGCAACGGAGCGTGCTGTTTTACTGTCTACTCATATTTTGCCGGAGGTGCAGGCGACTTGCGATGAGATTAGGATGATTGAACATGGGCGTATGGTTTTTTCGGGTACGATGGATGAGTTTAATAATTACATGGAGCCTTGTTCTTTTTTGGTCACTTTCGGCAATCCGCCGCTTCCGGAGGAATTGAAAAATGTGGAGGGAATTTCGGAGGTGGAGGTGTTGACGCCGCAACAGTTCCGGGTGTTTTTTGTTGCTCCGGCCGATATCACCCGGCAGGTCGTTGATTTGAGTGTTGTGAAGGGTTGGCAGTTGGAGGAAATTACATTAGAAAGGGAGTCGCTGGATACCATTTTTGCACGTTTATCAAAGAATAGTAAAGTATGAGGCTGAAAAATTTAGATATGATTGGCCGGATTGCCGGAACGGAATTAAGGGTGATTTTTTACTCGCCTGTGGCCTGGCTGATTTGGATTGTATTTGCGGTGCAATGCGGTATTGCCTTTTGCGATGTGGTTTGGCCTGCGATTAAGTATCAGTCGCTGGGGCATGAAGGCTCTGCACTGACGAACGGTATATTTGCCGGTGGAAACGGTGTATTTCCCGTTATGCTGGAGTATTTGTATTTTTATATTCCTTTGTTGACGATGGGACTGATGAGCCGGGAGTTCAGTTCCGGTTCTGTGAAGTTGTTGTATTCCTCTCCTGTGACAAGTGGTCAGATTGTACTGGGAAAATATTTGTCGGTGATGGTTTATTGTGCTGTGTTGCTTTCGGTGATATTACTATATGTTGTTTTGGGTGTACTCACCATTGACCACATAGATGTGGGTTTAATTTTTTCAAACTTCCTCGGGATGTATTTGTTGATTTGTGCGTATGCGGTGATTGGTTTGTTTATGTCTTGTCTGACTTCTTACCAGGTGGTGGCGGCGATCGGTACGTTGGCGTTTCTGTCTTTTCTGAATTATGTCGGAGGTGTCGGGCAGGATATTCCTTTTATCCGGGATGTCACTTATTGGCTGGCTTTGAATGGTCGGGCGGGTTCGTTTATTGTCGGGTTAGTGAGTACGGAGAATGTGGTTTATTTTTTGGTGGTGATTGTGGTTTTTCTGTTGTTTTCTGTCTGGAGAGTGCAGGCTGTCCGGGGGAGGAAATCGAAAAAGGGAGTATTGGTGAGGGTGCTCGGTGTTATTGTGGGAGTTGTTGTCGTGAGCTATTTTTCTTCGCGTCCGGTGCTGACTTGGTATTGGGATATGACGGCAATTCAAAGTAATACGATTTCGAAGGTTTCACAGGATTTGTTGCACCAATTGGACGGTGAACTGAAGATAACGACTTATGTGAATCTGTTGGATGGTAATTATGTCAGTGGTCTGCCGTCTGCCCGTAAAAGGGATTTTGAACGCTTCCGGCCTTATGCGCGTTTTAAGCGTAATCTGAAATTGGATTATGTGTATTATTATGACCATGTTGAAGATAAGTATTTGGATGAGTTGTATCCCGGATTGTCTGACAGGGAACGGGCGGAAAAGATTTGCGAGGCCAGGGGATTGGATTTGAGTATGTTTTTGGCTCCGGAGGAGATTCGGCAGCAGGTGGATTTGAGTGGAGAACAGAATCGTTTTGTACGCCGGATTGAATGGAAGGGAGAGAAAGAGGTGTGGTTGAGGGTATATAAGGATATGTACATTTTCCCCAGTGAAGCAGAGGTAGCTGCTGCTTTGAAAAGTCTGTTGGTGAAACCTCTCCGGTTGGCTTTTCTGACAGGACATGGGGAGCGGGGGATTGATAACCGAAGGGATGAGTCGTATACTTTTTTTTCTAATGAAATCACTTCCCGTAATTCGCTGATAAATCAAGGATTTGAAGTGACTCAATTGTCGCTTGCCGGACGGACCGGAATTCCGGAAACGGTGGATATTTTAGTTATTGCGGATGTCCGGGAGGCTATTCGGGAGGATGAGCTCCGGATGATTGCGGATTATGTTGACCGTGGCGGGAATTTGATGGTGTTGGGAGAGCCGGGGGCTCAGGAGTGGATGAATCCGGTTGTGAGTCGTTTGGGGGTGGAATTCCGGGAAGGTATGCTGTTGCAGAGCCGGGACGGATATCCTTCTTCTTTGGTTGCGGCGGGGATTACTCCGGAGGGAACGGAAAAGTTTCCGGCTTACCGGGGGTTAAGAAAGTATGGTTTTCGTTTTTCTATGCCTCGGTGTGCAGGTCTTAGATGGCAAGATGCAGGTTTTGAGGTGGTTCCGGTGGTTTGGGCTTGTGACAGCAATAGTTGGTTGGCAGACCGGGTGTATCCGGATGATTTGCCGGGGGTGACGGGACGTCCGGAATGTTCAGCCGGGCAAGGATGGCCGGTAGTGGTGGCCTTGAGCCGGGAAGTGAACGGAAAAGAGCAGCGTATTTTGATAGCCGGAGACGCTGATTGCATCAGTAGCGGTGAGTTGAACCGTATGCGTGAAGGAATCCGGACAGCTAATTTCTCGTTTGCTACCGAATCGTTCAGGTGGTTGGCGCAGAATGAGTTCCCAGTGTCTCTTCCGAGACCGGATTCCCGGGATAATTATTTGCACCTGACCCGGAAAGATATGCCTTGGCTGAAGTTTGGCACAATGGGTGTGTTGCCTTGTTTGCTGGCTTTTGCCTATGGAGTTGTGCGTTATAGAAGAAAAAGGTATTAAGTTTAAAAGAGTGTTGAAATGAAAACGATATTTAGAATTGCAGAAACGGAACTGCGTTTGTTTTTCTATTCTCCGATTGCCTGGCTGATTCTGATTATTTTTGCTTTTCAGGCCGGGATTGCATTTTGCGACTCATTGGGATTTCAGTTGCAGAACAAGGCCTTAGGACGTGATTCTATCGCTTATCAGACTATTCTTTTGTTGTTGATAGATAAGGCTGCATTTCATCAGATGCTGACTAATCTTTATTTGTATATTCCTTTGTTGACCATGGCTTTGATGAGCCGGGAATATAGTTCGGGCACCATAAAGTTGTTGTACTCGTCACCGGTGACTGACCGGCAGGTTATCGGTGGTAAGTTTCTGGCGATGGTGATGTATGGAGGAGTGATGCTTGTTTTTTTGGTAATTCAAACTGTATTTGCTGCCGTTTTTGTAAAGCATTTGGATGTTCCTTTGGCTTTGTCCGGAATGTTAGGGATATTTTTAGTGTTGTGTGCCTATTCGGCTATCGGTCTTTTTATGTCGGTGTTGACTTCCTATCAGCTTGTTGCGGCTATCGGTACGTTATTGGTGTTGAGTGCTTTGAATTTTATCGGTATGCTTTGGCAGGATATTCCGGTGGCCCGGGAAATTACCTGGTGGCTGTCGATATCAGGCCGGGCGAAAACTTTCCTGTCGGGTTTGATTAGTAGTGAGGATGTGGTGTATTTTTTGGTGGTCATTGCTTTGTTTTTGGAATTGTCTGTGTTGAAATTGCAATCGGCACGGCAGCATTATTCTTTGGGGTGGCAGGTTGTGCGTTATGGCGGAGTGGTATGTGTGGCCTTGGGGTTAGGTTATCTGACTTCAAAACCGTTGTTTATGCATTATTATGATGTGACAGAAACAAAGCATAATACGATAACTGCAGAGGGACAACGGGTTATGGGGTTGATGGATGATCAATTGACGATTACGATGTATGTTAATTTGTTGGATAGAAACTATTGGTTGGGTATGCCTGAACGACAGATGTCAAATCTTCGTGAGTTGAAACCGTTTTTGCGTTTTAAACCGGATACCCGGCTGGAATATGTTTATTTTTATGATGAAACGGATAATCCCCGTTATACCGGTAAGGCGGCTCTGTTATCTTTGAAGGAGCAGATGCTAAAAGCCTGTGACGATGAAGATTTAGACCCGGCTATGTTTTTATCCCCGGAGGAAATCCGGCAGAGGATTGACCTAACATCGGAAGGAAACCGCGTGGTTTATCAGTTGGAGCGTGCCAATGGCCGGAAGGCTTTTCTGCGTTTTTATGATGGTTCGGATATCAAACCGGGGGAGACAGAGATTACGGCAGCGATGAAATGTTTGGTTACCGATGTTCCCAAGGTTGCATTTTTGACCGGCCACGGAGAAAGGAGTCTGTACCGGAAAGATGAAACGGGGTTGTATTCATTGTTGCGGAGGAATAGGCGAAATGCTTTGGTGAATCAGGGATTTATAGTGGATACGCTTTGTCTGACCGGTCGGGAGGTTATTCCGGAAGATGTCGATATACTGGTTATTGCAGCCCCGGAAAAGAGTTTTTCTGCCGGGGAGCTGGAATTGCTGAATTCCTATATAGCCAAGGGTGGCAATCTGATTGTGGCCGGAGAGCCGGAGAAGCAAAAGGCGTTGAATGAGTTAGTGAGGGGGTGGGGAGTGTGTTATAAGCCGGAGGAGTTATTGCAGGGGAATATGCCGGATTTAGCCGAAAATCTGATTGTTGCGGATATTTCGGAGGCCGGAATCCGGCAGACCGGCATCGGTGCCGGGCTGAAAGCCAGGAATTACCAGGTTGCTTTCCCGGGAACAGTGGCTTTAACTTTTGCTCCGGGTTCCGGATTTTTGGGTGCTCCTGTGGTGGAGCGTGCCGGAGATACGCTGATGTTGGTTTTGAGACGGCAGTTGGGAGAGAAAGAACAACGGATTATGGTGAGCGGTGATGCCGATTGGTTCAGTTCGGGTGGTGTGTCTATACAGAAAGATAATGTCAGCCTGAATAATTTCGGCCTGTTAATGGAAATGTTGCATTATATGACTTACGGAGCATTTCCGGTAGATAACGGGCGTCCTTCGCCTACGGACGATGCGTTATACCTGAATCATACTGATATTTGGTGGATAAAGGGATTTTTTATTTATCTCATTCCGTTTAGTCTGCTGGTCGGGGCTGTCTGGATTACCATGAAACGGAAAAAGCGATAGTGTGAAAAATATCTTAAAAAAAAGCGGTTGCCTATTCATCCTTTTGTTTTATAGATGTGTTATATATAAAAAGGACTCTGAAAAAACGGAAGATTATTGGGGATAATCTTCCGTAAATTACTCAGTATTATGTGTTACTGTCAATAACTACTAAGCGTGTAAAATTATGAAAAAAAAGTGGAATTTTTTACGAAAAATCGTTTTGTTACAGTTGAATTTTTCTGTAGGCAGAACGGGATTTCTGTTGTTGCTCATCTTATTTACCGCGATTCAGGCGAAAGCCTGGTCACAATCCCGCATCACGGTCGGGATGCAGGGAGCAACTATTGATGAAGTGATAAAAGAAGTGCGGGAAACGTCCGGATACCGTTTTTTGTACCGGGTGGAGGAAGTGAACAGGTTCGGAAAGAGAGATATAGATGTCCGGGATGCGGAGGTCAGCGATTTTCTTGAGCAGTTGTTGCGGAATACTGACCTGACTTATGAGGTGGAAAATGAGGTCATTATTATCCGTCCCGGGCAAAAAAAAGCTATGCCTCAGGTGAAGGTGTTGGTGGTCAGTGGAAAAGTGACTGATGAGAAAAATATGGCTTTGCCGGGAGCTACGGTATTGTTGAAGGGTACTTCTTACGGGGTGGTGACCGATGCGAATGGAAAATTCCGTATGGAGGTTCCCGAAAAGGATAGCGTAATGTTGTTGGTTTCGTTTGTCGGTATGGAGACACAGCAGGTTTTTGCGGGGAAAGGACAGACGGAAATTCTGGTATCCCTGAATCCGGATGTAAAGGAAATGCAGGAGGTGGTGGTGACCGGATATGGAAATGTCCGGAAAACAAGTTTTACGGGAAATTCGGTAACAGTGTCCAAAGAGGAACTGATGGCCGTATCTAAATCGAATGTCATCAAGGCTTTGCAGACTTTTGACCCTTCTTTCCGTATTCAGACGAACAATGACTGGGGGTCGGACCCGAATGCTTTGCCTGAGATGTACGTCCGGGGACGTTCGGGTATAGGCGGTGTAAAGGAACTGGACCGTGATCCTTTGACGAAATCGGCTTTGAAAGATAATCCCAATTTGCCGACTTTTATTATGGATGGTTTTCAGATTAGTGTGGAGCAGTTGTATGATATGGACCCTAACCGTATTGAAAGCATAACGATATTGAAAGATGCCGCTGCGACGGCATTGTACGGTTCGCGGGCAGCCAATGGCGTAGTGGTGATTACAACGGTTGCTCCGAAGCCGGGAAAACTGAATGTATCCTATAATTTTACAGGAGATGTGACTATACCGGATTTGTCGGATTACAACCTTATGAATGCTTCGGAGAAGTTGGAAACGGAAGTGGCTGCGGGAGTATATAAAGATTTGGCAGAAAGGTCTGCTACCAATCCACTGGCAGCAGAGCAGGAGTATTATGCGAAGCTGGCTTCTATTACGAGGGGTGTGGATACGTACTGGCTTTCCAAACCTTTGCAGACTTCTTTCAATCATAAGCACAGTCTGAATATTGACGGCGGTTCGGATAATTTTCGTTTTGGCATTCAATTGAATTACAATAATGAGGACGGGGTGATGAAGGAATCGTTCCGCAACCGGGCCGGTGCCGGTGTTTATTTGGATTACCGAATCGGTTCGTTTCAGTTGAAGAATATGGTGACTTATACGAATACCCGTTCGCAGGAATCGCCGTATGGCAGTTTTTCGGATTATACGAGTGTTCAGCCTTATGACCCGTATAAAGATGACAATGGAAATTATTTGGAAAGACTTCCGGCGTGGGACGGAAGGACCAGTAATCGTAAAAATCCTTTGTATGAATCCACTTTGGCCAATTATGATAAGGCGAAGTATGAGGAATTTATTAATAATCTGGGCATTAATTGGAATATTGTTACCGGATTGTTGTGGAAGACACAATTCAGTCTGACCCGAAAAGTATCCGAGAATGAGCGTTTTTTAGACCCGTTGTCTGCCAAAAACGCTGAGCCGCAGAGTGCCGGACATCCTTCTTCCGGTGAGTTGCATACCAACAAGGGAAGTGAATTTTATTGGGATTTGTCTTCGACTTTGTCTTATAACCGTTCGATAGAAAAACATCATATCAATGTGTTGGCTGGTGTGAATGCCCGTTCGGTCAAGACGAAAAATCTTTCGGCTTTTTACCGGGGGTTCCCTTCCGGTGCGTTGAATTCTCCGAATTATGCAGAGGAGATTGTTGAAAAGCCTGTGAGTTCGGATAATTCTACCCGCTTGATTGGTTTTTTGGGTACGTTGAATTATAGTTATAATGACATCTACCTGATGGATGCTTCTGTCCGTATGGACGGTTCGTCGGAATTCGGTTCCGACAAGCGTTTTGCTCCTTTCTGGTCACTTGGGGCTGGTATCAATATTCACAATTATGGGTTTATGAAAGGATTGGCTTTATTGGATTTATTGAAAGTGCGGGCTTCTTACGGGGAAACCGGAAAAGTGAATTTCCCGCCTTATGTGGCCCGGACAATTTATCAAATGTTTACGGACGGCTGGTATAAAACCGGATTCGGAGGTACGTTGAAAGCGTTGGGAAATTCTCGTCTGACCTGGGAAACCACGAATACCTGGGATGCCGGAGTGGAATTGAGTTTGTGGAAGCGGTTGTTGTATATGAAAGCTACGTGGTACCAGAAAAAAACGGTCGACTTGGTAAATTCAGTGACTATCCCCAGTTCTACCGGATTTACAACTTATATGGATAATATCGGTGAAGTGGAAAATAAAGGATATGAACTGGAATTCCGGAGTGAGGTGGTGAAACGGAAAGATTTGTTCGTTGCTCTTTTTGCTAATCTGGCCCACAATAAGAACAAGATTCTGAAAATTTCGGAAAGTCTGAAAGCTTATAATGACCGGGTGAAAGACCATTTTGCAAACAGTAACCGTTTTGACGGTTCGAATACCAAACCTTTTACGCAGTACGTTGAAGGGGGGTCGTTGACCTCTATCTGGGGTGTGCCTTCTTTGGGAATAGATCCGGCCACCGGAAATGAGATTTTTGTACGCCCTGACGGCAGTATCACAAGTGCATGGAACACTGGAGATCAGGTGGTACTGGGAGATTCCGAACCCAAAGTGCAGGGTACATTCGGGGTAAATGCAACCTGGAAAAATCTGAGTTTGTATATGACTTTTATGTATGAAGCAGGAGGTCAGATTTATAATAGTACATTGGTTGACAAGGTGGAGGATGTGAATGTCTACACTTCGAATGTAGATAAACGGGTGTTGACGGAACGCTGGAAAAATCCCGGCGACAAAGCCCGCTACCGGAAATTGGTCAGCGGAGTTGGCGGCAGTATTATGCGGACGCGTCCGACTTCCCGGTTTGTTGAAGATAATAACGTGTTGACGTTGAATTCTGTTTCTTTGGGATATGATTTCGACGCCGGACAGAAATGGATGAAAACGATAGGATTGAGTTTGCTGCGTTTTGAAATCGGTGCAAATGACTTGTGCCACTGGTCGTCGGTGAAAGTGGAAAGGGGTTTGAATTATCCTTATGCCCGGAGTTTTAATTTTTCGTTGAAAGCTGCGTTTTAATGTTTAAAGTTGGATATTATGAAAATATATAATTGGATAATAACCGTTGTCTTATTGCTGTCCGTTTGCGGGTGTAATGATTGGTTGGATGTAAGTCCGGAAGATACGGTGGATGAAAAAGAGTTGTTTGCTACCGGCGAAGGCTACCGGAATGCCTTGAACGGGGTTTACCGCCAGATGTCGTTGCCTTCTCTGTACGGGCAGGAAATGAGCTGGGGATTGGTGGATGTGATGGGACAGGTGTATTCTGCGACGGGCTTGACCGTGTATAATCCGTATGGCATTGTGGTCCGGGAGTATGATTATGACAATTCGGTTGTGGAACCTTTGATTCAGGCCATTTGGTCGGATTCTTACAATGCAATCGCTAACTGTAATAATATTGTCGGCCGGATTACCGGGGAAGTGCCTTCGAAATTCCGTGGCGGAGAAGAGGAGCAGAATATGATTCACGGGGAGGCATTGGCATTGCGGGCTTTGTTGCATTTTGACTTGCTCCGGCTTTTTGCTCCTGCTCCGGTGACCAATCCTGCCGGAAATTATATTCCTTACTTTGAAAACTATCCTTCTATCTATGAACCGGACAAGAGTGTAACGGAAATTTTATCTCTTGTGGAACGCGATTTGCTTCGGGCTAAGGAACTGATAGCTCCTTTTGATACCCTTTCCGGCAAATCGATGTTGCATCCCGAGAAACGGATAAAGAATGAGTATATTTCCAATTCTGTGACGGATTTGTTTTTCCTTTATCGGGGATTCCGGATGAACTATTATGCTGTGACTGCCCTTTTGGCACGGGTGTATAATTATGCGGGTGAGCATGAGAAGGCAGCCTGTTGTGCCAGGGAGGTGATTGATGCCCGTATTGAGGAATATCTTGCGGATTGCTTCCCTTTGACAGATGCCGGTAAAGTGAAAGGAAATGACCGAAAACGGTATGGAGAGGTGATTTTTGCTTTGTCGAACACGCAGAATGTGGACAATTATCAGCCGTATTATACGACGGGGAATGATAAGTTGTTCTTAGCTGATTATCCGGGTTGTTTTGACGATAATTCGGATGTCCGGAAAACTCATCTGACAGAGCCTTTAGGAGCCGAGCGGGTGTGTAACAAGTATATTTTGCCGGCGAATGATGCATCGGTATACATGTCGACGGAGGACCTGATACCGATGATTCGGGTGAGCGAGATGTATTATATCTGCGCGGAATATCTGTATCGGAACGGAGAGACACAAGAGGCGATTGAGAAATTGGATGCAGTGCGTGTGGCCCGGGATTGTACGAAAGGCCGGCTGACTATTTCCGGTTCGGACGAATTTAAGGAAGAGTTGCTGAAGGAAGCCCGGCGTGAATTTATGCAAGAGGGACAGTTGTATTTTTATTTCAAACGTCTGAACCAAAAACCGTTGGTTTCAATGCCGGACGAGGCATTTGTTTTCCCTTTGCCGGATAATGAATTGATCAATTAACCATGGAAAATATTTTAAAGTTATGAGAAATTATATATTGTTCGGGGTGCTCTTTTTCCTGTTCGGGGCATGTTCGACCCATACGACGGAATTTTATGAAGGGAACAGGTATCTGTATTTTGATAATGAGAAAGGGGCGGATACGGCTTTTGTATCTTTTTCCAATTATCCGGGGGCCTTATCACATGAGGTGGCTTTCAGGGTGTTTCTGACCGGAGAACTGACGGAAACAGACTTAGAGTATCGTTTGGAAACGGTGGATTCGTTGACGACGGCTGCTGTGTCGGATTATAAATTGCCGGAACGTCTGATTTTCCGGAAAGGGATGACAGTGGATACGCTGGTTGTCACGGTGAAAAACGAGAATCCGGTGTTGGCGGAGCGTTCGTTATCGCTTGTTTTCCGAGTTGTGGCCAATGAGAATTTTATGCCCGGACTTGCAGGCCGTCAGGAGGTGAAAATTACTTTTAATAATAAGAAGAGCAAGCCGGAATGGTGGAAGGGAGATTTACAGACACTTATTCTAGGGACATATTCGCCCAAAAAGATGGAGCATTTTATTATAGCTACCGGGGTAAACAGTTTAGAAGGTGTGGAACTTTCTGTTGCCAGGGCCTATGCCTTGCAATTCAAGCGTTATTGTGTGAGTAACGGCCTGACGGAAGAAGATGGTGTGACGCCGATGGTGGATGGAATACCTTGTTATTAATTTAGAATAAATGAGTTATGAAAATCAGATATATATTCTTGTATTTCCTGCTGACTTTGCTGTCGGTGGGGTGTTATGACGATAAAGGAAATAATGATTATCGGCTTTTGAATACGATTGAAGTAGAACCTTTCGGAGAGGATTCTTATCCCTCGGCTGCTTTCGGAGATACCATCCGCTATCATTCTGTGCTGCGTTTTGCTTCCGGCACAGGAGAGGGAATGCGGCTGACTTATGAATGGACGTTTGCCGGTAAACGGATTGGAGAACAACCGGATTTGTTTTGGATAGTCGATACGGTGGCAGCCGATAATGTTATCCTGAGGGTTACCGATGAGGAGACCGGATTGGTGTATAGCAAGCATAAGCCTTTGCGTATCGAGTCGCCTTATAAAAGCCGTGGTTGGGTGATATTGACCGAGAAGAACGGAAAATCTTCCCTGAATTTTATCCGGGAGATGATTGTGAATTATGTTATGGATGAATTGGGGGTAAGTCTTGTATTGGAGAATCAGGTATTTCCGGATATTTATAAAGAGATAAACGGCGAGGATTTAGGGACAGGGCCTGTTGAGGTTTCAGAACATCTTTCCACGGTTGCACCGGGAGCCATATTGGTTTTGCAGGAAGGAAGTCCGGGAGGAGTGGATATAGACGGGAATACGTTTAAACGGGATATTTATTTGCAGGAAACATTTGTGAATCAGCAATTCCCGCAAGATTTTCATCCGGTGAAAGCTACGTGGATGCACTGGTTGGATGTGATTGAAAATCAGGATGGCCGGTTGTTTACCCGCTTGAAATATACCGATAATCTGTTTAATTCCGGGTATTTCATTACTGAGCCCGTAATGGCCGGAGAAGATGAAGTGCGGGGACATTTGCTGGATTGCGACTGGAAAGCCGGATATACATTGGTGCATGACCGGGGGACCAAAGAGAAACCACAGAATCGGCTGGCTGCTTTGTTTGATTGCAAAAGTTTCTGGGGTACCAGCTACGTTGGTCGTGCAGATATTTTACCGGAACCTGATGGCGGTTGGCCCGCAAACTTCGTTCCTTTGACCGATATGGGGGAACATGAGCTGATTTATTTCAGAGGTCGTGCGGATTGGTCTACAGGATATTTTTTTATGATTGTGAAGACACCGGACGGACGTTATCTGCAACAAACTTTCGGACTAGACCGTGCAGATGAGAAATTGTCTTATGCTCCTGGAAGTCTGGCGGTGACGGAAATGCCGGCAGGATTTGATTATGAAAACAGCTTGTTGTATATGTTGGTTTCTGATACTTATTTGGTATTGGCTCAGGGGGCTGATTTGTATTATTATAACTATCAGTCGCCGGAGGATGGGATTAAACCTTACTGGCATTTCGGTTCTCCTGTGAAAGGTATAGTAGCGGCCGTGGGCGGGCAACCTCAAATAGGATGTGCTTTGGAAAACGGGCAGTTTGTTATCCTGAATGCAAGAGCCATGAAAAACCGCCCGGAAAATATGCGTTTGTATTGGCAAACGGCACCGGATGTGAATTTAGGTGAGGTGGTCAGTTTGATTTATAAAACTTCTTCTCAGTTGTAGAAAAGAGTGTTAATTTTCAGAAAGTCAATGTTTGATTTTTAGGATATTCTTTTGAGTGGGGAATAATTCCCCACTTTTTTCGTTTTTTTTCCTCACTTTTCTACAGAATTTTCGTATGAAATTTTATAAATGTCTGATTATTAAATATATTTTAATTGAGGCATGACTATTGTTTTTGTATTTAATCAGAATTTAACTTTATAAAAATTGAAATTATGAGAAAGTTTATTGTTTTAGGAATAGGTGCTTCTATGTTTTTTCTGGGAAGTTGTGTTGAAAGTTCGCAGAAATATAAGGATTTGTCGGCACGGGCCGATTCGTTGAGTAATGTGGCGGCCTTACAGAATCAGGAACTGGAGGGTATGTTTGCAGATATTAATGACATTACGGCAGGAATGCAGTCTTTGCGTGATGCAGAACATTTTCTGACGCTTGAAGCTGAAAAAGAGGGAAAAACTGCTACAAAATCGAAACAACAATTGGCTCAACTGAAAAATGATGTTCAGGCTATCACTGAAGCCATTGCGGGATATAAATTGCAGATTGCCCGATTGGAAGGAAAGAATAAAAGTCAGTCGGCCGAGTTTAAACGCCTGATTGCCGGATTGAATGCCCAATTGGATGAACGGGCGGAGAAAATAGCGGAGATTACCGGACAATTGGCGGCTACCAATAAGGAATTGGCTGCGAAAGTGATGGAAGTAAAACAATTGACTCAGAATGTGGATTCTCTGAATAAGGAGTCTAAAGGACAAAAGTTGACAATTGCCGAACAGGACCAGACTATTCATATGGCCAATTATTTGATTGGCAGCCGGAAAGCTTTAAAAGACGCAGAGGTCATTTCACGCCAGGGAATTTTCTGTCCGCCGATTGTTTCTTCGCAAGCTCAAAAAGCCGATTTTATAAATATTGATGTCCGGGAGACTAAGTCTATTCCTTTGAATAGCAAAAAGGCTAAATTATTATCGGTTCATCCGGCAGATTCTTATATATTGGAAGCTGACGGTGATGGTAATCTGGTTTTGAAGATTAATGACGTGAATGCTTTTTGGAAACAGACAAGGTATTTGGTGGTTATGGTCGGATAGCTTTTGCCGGATAAGCATTTCTTTTAGAAATAGCTGAGCACTTCGCGGATTAGCGGAACAAAGTTTCTGATAAACAAAGTTTTTCACGATTTTGGTCCGCTAATCAGAAGGCTTTCAATTTTTTTATCAGACTTGGAGGGCCTTTTTTAGTATTTTTCTTTTGCCGTTTTGTTTGCTTTATGCATTTGATTTAGTGTAGAGGTATATATAAATACCTTTTTTATTTTTTGAGATAGCTCTTTGTTGTATCTACGTTGACAATCGAAGAAAAAGTATTATTTTTGTAAAATTAGGAATCTGTGAGAGAGTAATCATTTCAATGTTAAGGGAGTAATATTCGTGCCTGAGGATTTGTCGCTTTTCAAAAATATGCAGCAAGGAGATGTTTCTGCCCTTGAATACTTTTTTCGGGAGTATGCGGATTTTTTGTATTATAGGGCATTGGGGTATGTGCATCACTCACAGGTGGCTGAAGATGTTGTGCAGGAGGTTTTTATCCGGTTTTGGGACAACCGGGCGAAATTAGATATTTCTACTTCTGTAGCTGCTTACCTTACCCGTTCAGTGGTGAATAGTGTAAAAACTATCTGGAACACAGGAGTGTACGGAATCGATATGAGCAGAAATTTCAGTCTGAAAACGCTGAAGCGGAGGAAGTGCAAGGGTTTGACCAGGAAGAACTGGAATGTTTGCGGAAGAGGCTTCGGATATTTGTAGATAATTTGCCTGATAAATGCCGTGAGATTTTTATACTGGCTTGTGTGGAAGGATTAAAGTACCGTGAGGTGGCTGAACAACTCCATGTTTCGGTCAATACTGTAAAAACTCAGGTTAGAAGTGCGTATGCCAAATTGCGTTCCGATTTTAATGTGAAAGAGCAGGAATTGATTGTGGTTTTTCTGTTGTTTCAACAACTGTTATAGGGTTGCCGTTTTTTTTTCAATTTTCTTTTCATTTTTTTCTTATTCTTTTCACTCTGTTTTTGTTTTTACCTGTCATATATATGCATAATGGATAAATAACGATGAACGGGTAATGATGAAAGATAAAGATTTACATAAACGATTGGTTGAATTTTTGAGGGATAGCAGATGTTCCGGGAATGAGGTGATGGAGGACAAGGAACTAATGGCGGTTTTGCGGCAGTTAGACAGTTTGGGGAAACAGTCTTGCCGGCCCGATAAGGAGCGGATGTGGACGGAAATATACAGGCATGTGCAGTTCTCCCGGAGACGGAATTTTATCCGGCGTTGGGGGTGGGTGGCTGCTGTTTTATTACCTGCCCTTGTGGGTACGGTTTTGCTTTTTTATTTTCAGAACTTCCGGCCGGAACAGTCGGCAGCACCGGTGGCAGTTGCCCGGGATCAGGTACAATTGTTTCTGAATGACGGTCGGGTGGTGCAGGTACAACGTATGGGCAACGATTCCGTGTTGCTTGAAAATGGTGCGGGGATTTTGGTGGATACGGGTCGTTATTTGATTTATCAGCCTCAAGATGTAACCCCTTCCGGGTTGATATACAACACACTGACGGTGCCCCGTTGTTGTGAATACCGAATGGTATTGGCCGACGGTACGCAGGTGTGGTTGAATTCAGATTCGGAATTGCGTTTCCCGGTTAATTTTACAGGCAATGAAAGGCGGGTATTTTTAAAGGGCGAGGCTTTTTTTCAGGTGGCTAAAGATGAAATGAAACCTTTCCGGGTAGAGACCGGTGTTTTAGAGATTGAAGCCTTAGGAACTCAATTTGATGTCAGTGCTTATCAGGATGACGGGAAATGGATGACCACTCTGGTGGAAGGACGGGTAAGGGTTTCTGACAGGGATGCCAGACAGACTTGTATATTGGAGCCGGGCAAACAGGCTCTGTTACACAACAATATGTTGACTGTTTCCGATGTAAATGTGGAGGAAATCACCGGATGGAAAGAGGGTCGTTTTGTATTCCGCAATATGACGATGGAAAATATAGCCCGGCAATTGGAAAGGTGGTATGATGTGGAGATCGGTTTTCCGGATGTGATGGTGCGTTATTATCGTTTTACGGGAGTGATGAAACGCTATAACCGATTGAGTCAATTGATTGAAATGATAGAAGAGACGACAGATGTGAAATTTCAGGTCAACGGCCGGGATGTGAAAATTTACCGGCGTTAAGAAAAACGGCAACTGTTGCAGCAGTTGCCGTCAATAGAGTTTTTTTGCCGGGCACAAGTTGCAGCAAGGGTCCGGCTTTGTCAAACCTATAACTACAAAATTATGATTTTTTTAATTAAAACCTTGCGGCTTATGAAATTAACCGTGCTTTTAATTTTATTGGGGCTGTTGCGGGTGAGTGCAACAATCAACGCACAAGTCTATCGTATCAACTTGGAACTGGACGATGTGGCGTGTGAGAAAGCTATTGAGTCTGTAAAAGGGCAGACGAATCTTGATTTCTTTTTCAGTAATCAGGAGTTGAATGTAAACCGGAAAGTATCCGTATCGTGCCGGAATGCCAGTTTGGAAGAGGCTTTAAGACAGATATTGGGGGAGGGGTATAGTTTTCGTATAATCGACAACACAGTAGTCATCCGGCCGGTTAAAAATCAGTTGCCTCAACCGAAACAAGTTACAGTGAAAGGTGTGGTAAAAGATGTGAAAGGCAATTCGTTGCCGGGAGTGACGGTTTTGCTGAAAGGCACTGCCTTAGGAGTTTCGACGGATAGTGACGGAAAGTTTACCGTTTCATTTCCGGAAATGAAGGATGCCATACTTCTTTTCTCTTTTGTCGGGATGAAGACCACAGAGGTGAAATATACCGGTCAGACGGATATTAAAGTGGTTTTGGAAGAGGATGCTGCCGAAATGGAAGAGGTGGTGGTGACCGGTATCTTTGAACGGAAAGCGGAAAGTTTTACCGGGTCTGTAACCACCTATAAAGGGGAGGAGTTGAAAAAAATAGGGACTCAGAATGTGCTTCAGAGCCTGAAGACCCTGGACCCCTCTTTTCGTATCACTCCGAACAACCAGTTCGGTTCCGACCCGAATAAACTGCCGGACATTAATATCCGGGGAAAGAGCAGTATCTCGAACATAGAATCGGAATGGGGAGATGACCCGAACCGTCCTTTGTTTATTTTGGATGGTTTCGAAGTTGATTTGCAGACTATTGTCGATTTGAGTATGGACCGGATTGCTTCTGTCAATGTTTTGAAGGATGCGGCCTCAACTGCCATGTATGGTTCCCGTGCCGCCAACGGAGTGTTGGTAGTTGAAACGGTTAAGCCGAAACCGGGAAAATTGCAATTTACTTATAACGGCACATTGACGGTGGATGCACCGGATTTGAGCGATTACAACATGATGAATGCCGTTGAGAAACTGGCTTTTGAAAAGGCAGCCGGTTTTTATGACCGTCAAAAAATTTATGAAGATTGGAGAAATTATCAGGATTTGTACAACAAACGTTTGGCACTTGTCCAAAGCGGAGTGGATTCCTATTGGTTGAGCGAAGGTTTGCGTACCGGTTTTACTCACAAACATAACATCAGGGCTATGGGGGGTAATGAAGCGATGTATTACTCTTTCGGCTTGAATTACAGTGGAAATGAAGGCGTGATGAAGCAATCGGGAAGGGATGTGTTGGGAGCCAATATCAATTTGCAATATCGGATTGAAAAATTGCAGATTTCAAACGATTTTACTTTTGACTATACCGAGTCTGAAAATGCGCCTGTTGCATTTTCGGAATATGCCCGGGTAAACCCTTATTACCGGAAAGAGATTAATCCGGACCATCCGGAATATTTGGAGATTTATAGTGCTGCAGGTTATACCTACAGACGTTCTAATCCGCTTTACAATGCCAGTTTGAATTACAAGAATGGAACGAAATCAACCGGTTTCCGTAATAATTTTCGTATAGAATACCGGCCTGTTGTGGGATTGCGGTTGAGTGGAAAAATCAGTATCGGTAAAACAGACGGGAAAACCGAGGTGTTCAAATCGCCTTATCATACCGATTTTTTGGAGAAAGTCCAAACGGAACGCGGCTCTTACACCAAATCGACTACAGGCAGCACGAGTTATAACGGTGATTTTTCGGTTTCTTACGGAAAAGTTTTCAGGGAAACACATAATCTGACTGTGATTGGACGTTGGGAGTTTAAATCACAGAAAAGATTGGGGGACAGTTTTATAGCTATCGGTTTTCCGACCGATAGAATAGATAATCCGGCATTTGCCATCAGCTATCCTGAGGATGGAAAACCCAGTTACAGCGAATCTCTCGGACGTTCGATGAACATGATGATGACTGCTAATTACAGTTATAAGGAACGTTATTTGATTGATGCGACCATTCGTCGTGACGGTTCGTCCAATTTTGGGGCAAACAAACTTTGGACCAATACGTGGTCGGTTGGTTTGGCCTGGAACATCCATAAGGAAAACTTTGCCGGGGATTGGGCGGATGTCCTGAAAATCCGGACAGCCATTGGAAATCCGGGGAATAATGGTCAAGCTTACGATACTTATTTATCATACGCTTATAATACAACCTATCAGAATGTTTTCGGGTTGGGGGCACAATTGAATTCTTTCGGTAACCGGGATTTGGATTGGCAGAAAACCAGGGATATTACGGTAGGTGCCGATGTGGTGTTATTTAACCGTAGATTAAGCGTTACTTTGGATTATTATACGAAAATTACCGACCCGTTGATTATTCAAATCGGAGTGGCTCCATCTACCGGAAAGAATGATTTTATCACTAACCTGGGGCGGAATACCATCAAAGGGTTGACGATTGACCTTGGGGTAAGAGTGATTGATAATCGTGAAAAGGATTTGACCTGGAGTCTTTCGTTGAATGGCTACCATGAAACTTCCAGGTATAGCAGAATAGGAAACAAATTGGATAAATTTAATGAAACTCTGGTCAGTTCGTCTGTTTATCGTTATCGGGACGGAGGAAGCAGCACCTCTATCTGGACGGTGCCTTCGGCAGGTATCGACCCGATGTCCGGTAAAGAGATATATATCAGAAAAGACGGCAGTTATACGTTTACCTTTAATCAGAACGACGAAGTGATATGCGGAAATACCGCAGCCGATTTAGAGGGAGTTATCGGTACGAATCTTTATTGGAAAGGGTTGAGTGTCAACGCTTACCTGAGATACGGCTTTGGAGGGGATTTGTTCAACAGTACATTATTCGAGCGGATTGAAAAAATCGGCCGGTATACAGACCAGTACAATCAGGACAAGAGAGCCTATTACGACCGTTGGAAACAGCCGGGAGACCGTTCTAAATTCCGGGATATTTCGGATGTCAGCGATGGACGGATGTCAAGCCGGTATGTGCAGAAAAATAATTTTATTTCCGGAGAATCTTTTTCGGTCGGTTATCGTTTTTTCGGGCAGGACTGGCTGAAAAAAGCAGGATTAAGCAGTTTGTCTGTCAATGCCAGCATGAATGAACTTTTCCGTTGTTCTACAATAAAAATTGAACGGGGTACCGATTATCCGTTTGCCCGGACATTCTCTATCTCTCTAAATGCATCATTTTAATTGAAAAGATATGAAACGGTTTATATACATTATTGTTTTATTGTTTTTTACAGGTTTGATATCCTCCTGTAACGACTGGTTGAATCAGACTCCTCACGACAAGATTCCAGGAGATGAACTTTATGCGACGGAGTCCGGGACTGAGGAGGTTTTGAACGGTTTGTATCTGGGATTGGCTGAACGTAGCTTGTATGGCGGCGAATTGACAGTCGGTATGATAGAGGCATTGGCTGAGCATTATGCGGTTCCGGCCAATCATCGGTATAAAGATTTGGTCGATTATGCTTATGGAACAAATGCTTCTAAAGCTTATTTTTCGTCTGTTTGGAATGGAATGTATCGTCAGATAGCGAATTGTAATGTATTCCTGGAACAAATAGCGGTTCATCAGGGAAATTACAATCCGGAGAACTACAAGTTGTTTAGGGGTGAAGCTCTGGCCTTGCGCACATTCTTGCATTTCGACCTTTACCGGCTTTTTGCTCCGGCCTATACGGAAGAAAATAAAACGCAGAGGGCTATCCCTTATTATGATAAGGAAACCGATACCCCTACCCCTTACCTGACCGGAGAGGAAATTATGAACCGGTTGCTGGAGGATGCCGATGAAGCAATTGCTTTGTTGGACAAGGACCCGGTTCTGAATTTGGATACATTGAGTTTTCAAGCGGATGGGAACAAAGCTGTTTCCTGGCAGCACCGTCATTTCCGTTTTAATGTATATGCCGTCCAGGCATTGAAAGCCCGGATGTACTTGCATACGGGGGATAAACCGGCAGCTTATGCAATTGCTTCTGCTTTGTTGAACGGGCAGAATCCGGCAGGAGGGACAAATAATTTTAATACGGCTTTCCCCTCAATTATGAGAATGCCTTCCAAGTATAGGGATGTTTTGTGTTTTTCTGAAGTGATTTTCGGTATGCACGATATCAATCGGGAAAGTATGTACAGGCGTTATTTTAGTCTGGATTTGGCAACGGAAAGTATTTTATTGGCCGGAGAGAAATGGCGGACGGAAAAGTACGGGAGCAACATGTTGGATATGAGATACCGGGGATTCGGAGAGGCGGCGGATAAGAGTGAAACGGAAACCATGCTTGCTGTTTTGAAATATCAGAAGAAATCGTTGGTGGCGAGTGACCCGTATACTTTCCGGAATGAGTTGGTGCCGTTGATTCGGAAAGGCGAGCTTTATCTGATTGCTGCGGAAGCCAGTCCCAGTGATACGGAAAAAGAACATTGGCTGGAAGCCCTAGTCATCAATCGTGGCGGTTATCAGTTAGGGGATGTGACCGGCGATTTGGATGCCTATATTGATTTGGAATACAATCGGGAATTGTATGCGGAGGGACAATATTTCTATTATCTGAAGCGGAACGGTGTCACTTCGTTGATGAAACAGGATGCGACGACCAAAAATGTAAGTGCCGGTTATTTCGTTTTGCCGGTTCCGGATGCAGAAAACGATAACAGAGTCGATTAACGGATAAATCAAATCATTATGAGAAAATATATCGTGATTTTATTGGGGGTGTTCCTGTGGAGTTGTTCGCAGGAGGAGATGCCTTTATACAATGGTAAGACCTGTATTTATTTTAATATCAAAGATGCAATAAGTAGCTCGGCTACGGATGAAATGAACTTTTCATTCGGATTGTTGAACGTGATGGATTCGGTTTTTCAGATTCCGGTGATGGCTACCGGCGATTTGGCTGATTATGACCGCTATTTCGATTTTGTGATGGATTCTACTACGGCAATGGAAGGCGTGCATTTTGATTTGCCGGAGAAAGGGGTGATTCCTGCGGGAAAGAATGCCGGTTATATTGCGGTTCCATTACACCGGATTGTGGATGATGAAGAGATTTACCAATTGCATTTGCGTTTGCTGCCCAATGAGACGTTTGAACTGAATTTGCCGGAGGCTTACGTATCGTCGGATACGGTTGATTTGCTCCGGATGACCTTGAATTTTTCTTCTTCCATTACAAAGCCAATGATGTGGATGGATAATTATTTCGGTTATTTTTCAGTAGCCAAGTACAATGCTTTTTGCGAGATATGCGGAAAAGATGCCAGCTATTGGGAAGGCAAACCCAATGCAATGGTTCATTTGGCTTTGGCGGGTATTATGCAAGCTTATATTGAACAGAAAATGTTAGAAGGTCCGGAGGCTGCTTTGCGTGACCCGTCCAATAAACAGGAAAAAGGCTATATGACGATGAGGGGTATTCTTGGAAAATATATGAAAGTTCCGGATTCATGGCCCGATGTCAGCGGAGAGAAATAAACAAGAAATGGATTGATAAAAAACAAGCAAATGAAACGATATACTATTTTAGGGATATGGTTCCTTTTTTTAGCAGGAACGTTGTTTTCCTGTTATGACGATAAAGGAAATTACGATTATGACTGGGTTCCGGAAGTTGTGCTGGAGGCAGGAAATAGCGGATTGGGAGATTTGGTTGTAAAAAGAGGACAGCGTCTGACCATCAAACCCAATTTGAAGTTATTGACCGGTGCGGAGGGGACAGAAAAGGATACGGCGGAGTTCCGTCCGGAAGATTACACTTACCGATGGGTGGCTTATCAAAGGGTTTTGGCTGCCGGGTCTGTTGAATTGGCTACGACACAAAATCTGGATACGATTATTGATTTGCCTTTACTGACGGAACCGTACCGGATTCAATATACGGTTCGGGGGAAAGAAACAGGAGTGGATTACTCGTTCAGTTTTAATTTGCGGGTGGAGACCCGTTATGAAAATGCCTGGTTGTTTTTGACGGAAAACAATGAGGGGATTGCCGATTTGACTTTATACGGGAAAGAGGTGGGAAATACCAGTGAAAATCCCTGGGTATATGAACATCATGTGTTGGAGCGTTCCGGTTTTCCTTATCGGGGAGGCGGAGCGAAATTCGTTTATTATAATTCTTTTAATAACAAAAACTATCTTATGGTAGGTACCGGGGAAGGTTCCGGTTGGTTGGGAAAGAATGATTTGGACTGGACAGAGACCCAAATGCTCCGTTATTTGATGGCGATGCCTAAAGGGTTGGATTATACCTTTGAAAAGGTCATTAAAAATGGGACCGGAGTATGGTTTTTTGTCGGTTCGGATGGAAGCATATACGCTATGGGAAATTCTGTAATAATGCTGGATGCCTGCAATAATCTGTCTCCTTCGGTAACCGGAACCGGTCAGTACCAGAAAGTAAAAATGACTCCTTTTGTAGGAGGTGACGCTATGCAAAGTTTTTTATATGATGAATCCAATGAAGTGATGTTGCTTTTTACGGGAACAACAGCGAATTTATCCGGTAATCCGATATATGCCTTGCCGGAAAATCTGAAATTGCGGAATCATAAACTCTTTTTAATGGAATCCTATGGACTTAGTCTGACTAATGTTTATGCCAAAAATAAGGCAGATAACAAATATTACCGATATACTTACGATACTTATGACAGGAGTGAAACTAAACTGGGGGAGCCGTTTGAAATTACAAATGGAGAATTGTTAGAGCAAGGAGAGCAATTTGTTTGTGATTATATGAACGGGTTCTTTTATATGTCGATGGGAAACAAGTTGTATGTATTGAGAGGACCTGAGTTGAGGGAGGTCACTATCAAAGACCCGGATGGGGTAGTGACAGGAGGATTTCAGGGATTAGAGAGTATCTCTTTGCTGACTAGATATACGGGTATACCATCAACAACTCCTTATATCATGGCGGCTACCTACGGAGGGACGGAAAACAGTGGAAAGGTTTATTTCCTGGAACCTAATTCCATTGAATCGAGCGAGTTGACGGTAAGAGCTTATTTTGAGGGATTGGAGAAAGTGAAAAGCATCAGCCGCTTTTAATTGAAACAGGAAAATTTTGGATTGGCTGTCAGGAGGGGCATCTCAAACAGGATAGGCACTTCTTTTTGAGTGGCGGAATAAGAATGTTTAAAAATCAATTTGAATGATGATGAAATATGTGATGTTACTATGCTGTCTGTTGACGGTTAGTTTTTTGCAGGCACAAAGTCCGGCAACGGTAGAATGCCGTACCGGTGAGGGTATCGGAGAAAAATTGCATCTGTTTAAAGTGGTAAATGGTACGAAAGTATCTATTGCTGATGCGGTTTATAATAAAAACGGATATTACGGATTTAAGTTTATGCCGGAATATGAAGGCTTTTATGTGGTGGGGGATGACCGGAATTACCAGTATCCGGTTTATCTGAAAGGAGGAGAAACGGTTTCTTTGTATATGGATAAGGATACGGTTTATCTGGAGGGAAAAAAGAATACAGAGGAAAATGAAGTGTTGTTTGATTGGATTGCTTTGTCGAAAAATATAGAGGCAAAATCGGTTCATTTTAACCGGGTCCGTAGTACATATCAGGATTTTTTCCCTGAATTTGAAGTTTTTTTGCCGCGTGCTGACCGGTTCAGGGACGGGATTAAAACTTCCAATCCGCGTTTTAACGAATTGATGAAACGGAGCATTGATTTTGAAAAAGATTTGTATGCGCTTACTTTTTTGTATACGCCGAGGGCGGAACATCCGAAGAAAGAACAGAGGGTGGCTTATTATTCCACTATTGTCAATCCTGATAAATTTAGCGATGACATGATTCTGGATATGCCCTACGGGATGGAATTGGTCAACCGCTATATCTTGCATGTTTCCCTGGAAAAAGGTCCGGCCGGTAAGGGGCTGGATAGAATTTCCCTGATTCCGGATAACCGGGTGAAAGGGGAGTTGGTGATAGGACAAGCGTCCGGAATGAAATCTTATTTTGAGTTGAAAAAGTTTATCGCAGAAAATGAAAAGTACCTGAATGCCGGTCAGAAAGAGCGAGTTGAAGCCATCTGTTCTAAGATGTATGAGGTTAGAAAAGGTCAGGTTGCGGCTGACTTTACTTATCCGGATTCGGCTGGGAAACAGGTGTCTCTTTCAGATTTTAAAGGGAAAGTGGTATTGGTGGATGTATGGGCGACCTGGTGCGGGCCATGCCGGGGCGAATTGCCTCATTTGAAAAAGTTAGAGGAAGAAATGAAAGGCAAGGAGGTAGTTTTTATCGGCGTTTCTGTTGATGAGGAAAAAAATCATGCCAAATGGAAAAAATTTATTGTTGACGAGCAGTTGCCCGGTATCCAATTGTTTGCTAACGGATGGAGTAAAATCACCAAAGACTATAAGATTACCGGCATCCCCCGTTTTATGGTGTTCGACCGAGAGGGGAAAGTAGTTGAAGCGGTTGCTCCCCGGCCTTCTAATCCCGATTTGAAGGCGTTGTTGGAAGAGGAATTGAAGAAATGATTTTTGTTATAATTAAAAATGATCTTCCGGTATTTTTGCCGGAAGATTTTTGTTTGATACAATATACTTTACAAAGCCGTCACGCGAGAACACGGGCATACGGCTCTGTCCGGCGTGTTGCTCCTTCAGTATGCTACGGAGCAGAGGGACGAATTTGTTCTCCACAAACTGCTTGGGTATATAGTCCAGTGAGCCGAGTTTCATGCTTTCCACCGCCGTATGCACTTCGGCATAGTCGGTCATGATGACAAAGGGCTGCATCCTGCGCAGCAGGTCGATGCTGTTACCGTCGGGCAGACGTAGGTCTGCTTACCCCATTCTAATATCGTTTCACCAAATAGAGAAAACCCTATCAATTGGAATATAAATATTATTTATTTCTTTGCGTAATTCGTCAAGCTGACGGTTGTCGGACTCTCATGCTTCTATTTCTTGCCACTTTTTATAGCAAGTATTGACAATCACTTACTTTATTCCGCCAAAATCTGCCAAAATCTCACGAATTCTTCGTATATTTGTAATAATATATATCTTAAATTTTAATTAAAATGAAGTAATATGAAAAAACTTGTATGATGCAATTTAGATGTTATTGCAACTCTATTACCGGAATTAAATGAAAATGAGCAAAGAAATATTATTGGAGGTTCAGGTTCTTGTTTTAGTGATTCGCCTGTTCCTTTGCCAGTTGAGACTTGTATTTGTAATGAAGTAAGTTCAGTAGTGAAAACAGAAACTTTTTCAGAGAATCCTATTATTAGTAGTGTGGAATGTACTGGAATGGTTCCAACAATAACAACAACATGTACACCTATTTTATCAACATCAGTGACTAAGCCTGAGAATGACCATTCTGTTATGTTGGGGGGCAATTGCAATTTCTGCAACTTTAGCTGCTGATGATGTTACGGGTGTTGGAATTATAGATGATATAACAATCCCTTTTATATTGGGAGGTGCAGCTATTTATGAGGGCTATAAGTATATTACTACAAACGATACTCCCTCATATGGTAATTTCGGTAATCCTCAGGATTGGACTTATACAGTTCCTTCTCAACCTTTTTATGAAATACCTCCTATGGATAATGGAAGTTTTGGACCGGAGGGAGCAAGTAAGTGGTGGTTAATTCCTGGAGGTGCTGCCTTGGCCAAAGAAATGAAAGAGGGGGCTGAAATACAGATTCCTTATAGATATGATTCGGATAATAAGTAACTTGTTTTAACATGGAATTGAGTGTTTTTATCAGAGCTATAGATGTGTTTAGCCGGGTTGTGTTGACTGTTTATTTAGTGCTTACCATTGTTTTTAAGGTTCGGTTACCTCAGGAATTGAGATGGACTATGCTGTTGACTTGGTTGATTTTATTTTCTGTTGCCCGTTTTTATTATTACAGGATTAAACATAACCGCCATGATTAAAGATGAAGTATTATCGTTTGTTGCCCGGAAGTGGGGCTACATTGTTTTTTATATATTTTATGTTTTTGTACTGGTTACGTTGGCCTTATGGCTATGGTGGGAAGATTTGCTTTGTCCGGAATATTTATATGTATTTTGCTTTGTTTCCGGAATTTATATTGGGGCTAAATTAACTTATTCCTTGAGGAAATATGTGTGCGGGCACCGGGCTTGATTGGAATAGCTATATTTTTCCGGTGTTCACGGAGTCTGAACAGGAGGATTTCTGTTGCTGATTCAATGGGATGTTTCGATTAGCAAAGAAATGATTAACATAGTTGGCTGTCAATAGTATTAAATATCAATTGCAAAAGGAGGAAATAAAACAACCGAATGATACAAATAAATATCATTCGGCTGTGAGGATAAGAGTTGTTGCGGAATGTTCGCAACATACATCATTAAATCTGATTCATAACGACAAGCTGGTTCATACCGGTTTGTACGGCTTCGATATTCATCGGAATCAGATTGTGGTGGCGGGCCGGAAGGGATTTTTTCAGTCCTTTTTCCAAATTGTCTAAATTGATAATCGGTTTTACTTTCAGAAATGCACCTAAAATAATCATGTTGAAAATTTTGGGATTGCCGCCTTCTGCTGCCAACCGTGCACCTTCTATTTGATAAATATTAATGTCTTTTCGGGTCGGATGATGGGTGATGCCATTGGGGTCATAAATCAGCGTTCCTCCGGGTTTCACCAATGATTCGAATTTGTCCATGGATTGTTGATTCAGGACAATGGCCGAATCGAAGGCATTCAATACCGGGGAACTGATTCGTGCGTCACTGATGATGACGGTTACGTTGGCCGTACCTCCGCGCATCTCCGGTCCGTAAGAAGGCATCCAGGATACTTCCTGATCCTGCATGATTCCCGAATAGGCGAGAATCTTTCCCATAGAAAGTACTCCCTGACCTCCGAATCCTGCTATAATAATTTCTTCTGTCATATAAAACGGGTTATAAAGTTTTTTTAGTAATAAAGTTCATAAAATAAAATGCTAAGGTTATATTATACTCCTTTGAGAATTTTATGAACGAATCAGATGTCTTTGATGTCTCCTAACGGATACTTGGCAAACATGTGCTCGTGCATCCATTTGTTGGCATCTACAGGTGACATTTTCCATCCGGAGTTACAGGTGCCGACTACTTCCACAAAAGAAAGCCCTTTCTGCAAACGGGTGTTCTGAAAAGCCTTCTTGATGGCATTTTTAGTTTTGCGGACTGCTCCCGGAGTGTCGGCACTTTGGCGGGTTACATAGCAGGTGCCGTCGAGTTGTGCCAGCAATTCAGTAATCTTCATCGGAAAACCGTTCAATTTGGCGTCACGACCGTAAGGTGTAGTAGCAGTCACCTGTCCTAACAGGGTAGTCGGGGCCATCTGGCCTCCGGTCATGCCGTAGATGGCGTTATTGATAAAGACAACGACGATGTTTTCCCCCCGGTTGCAGGCGTGCATGATTTCAGCACATCCGATGGAGGCTAAGTCTCCGTCTCCCTGATAGGTAAACACGTATTTTTCCGGATGCAGCCGGCTGATGGCCGTCGCTACGGCAGGTGCGCGTCCGTGAGCGGCTTCTGCCCAGTCGATGTCAATATAATTATAGGCAAATACACTACATCCTACCGGAGAAACACCGATGGTCTGGTCCTGGATGTTCAGTTCTTCAATCACTTCTGCAATCAGTTTGTGAACCACCCCGTGGGTACATCCCGGGCAGTAGTGCATGATGTTGTCGGTGAGGAGTTTACTCTTTTTCAGTACGAGGTTTTCCTCTTTTATAATGTCTGTTAATTCCATACGAAACGTTTTTTTTGATTTACGATTGATTTGCTGACGAATTATCGTTTATCAGATCATAAATTTAGTTTTTAGTGCCTCCACAATTTCTTCCGGGGTAGGGACAACCCCGCCCATACGTCCGTAAAAGTCTACTTTCACTTTGCCATCGACTGCGAGCCGGACATCTTCAACCATTTGTCCTGCACTCATTTCTACCGACATGAAACCTTTTACCTGTGAACAAAGGTCGGCAATCGGTTGGTATGGGAATGGATACAAAGTGATGGGGCGTAAAAGTCCCACTTTGATTCCGGCTTCGCGTGCCAGTTGGATAGATTTCTGGCAGATACGGGCCGTAGAGCCATAAGCCACAAGGATGTAGTCGGCATCTTCACAAGAAAGGGCTTCGTAACGTACTTCGTTGGCTTCTATTTCGCGATATTTGCGCTGCAGTTTTTCGTTGAACACTTCCTGACGGTGAGCTTCCAGTTCCAGAGAAGTAATTACATGATGTTCGCGTTTTTTCTTTCCGGTAAGTGCCCAACTTCCCGAAATCTTTTCGATTTCTTCGTCAGTCCATCTCGGAGTATAATCCGGCAAAACCACCTTTTCCATCATCTGTCCGATAACACCGTCTGCCAGCACCATGGCCGGATTCCGGTATTTAAAGGCCAGTTCAAATCCTAACACCACGAAGTCGCTCATTTCCTGTACGGAAGCAGGAGCCAATACAATCAGGTGATAGTCTCCGTGGCCGCCGCCTTTGGTGGCCTGGAAATAGTCACTTTGCGAGGGCTGGATGGTTCCCAGTCCGGGGCCGCCGCGCATGACATCTACAACCAGACAAGGCAATTCGGCACCCGCAATGTAAGTAATCCCTTCCTGTTTCAAACTGATACCGGGACTGGATGACGAAGTCATTACTTTTTTTCCGCAAGATGCACCGCCATATACCATATTGATAGCGGCTAATTCACTTTCAGCCTGAAGGACAACCATTCCTGTTTCTTCCCACGGTTTGCGCAACATCAGTGTTTCCATGACTTCAGATTGCGGGGTGATGGGGTAACCGAAGTAACCATCGCAACCGCAACGGATGGCGGTTTCTGCAATGACTTCATTACCTTTCATTAATTTTACTTCTGCCATATTTTAGTTATTTTATAATTTATATCTATTTGGAATAAGGGTACTTTGAAATAATGGTACTTGTTATTCAATTGCTTTTTTATATACGCTGATTACCGAATCGGGGCATACCAGCCCACAACTGGCACAACCGATGCAGGCGTCCGGATTTTTCATATATGCGTAATGGTAGCCTTTACCGTTTACATCCGGATTTAAATCAATTACATGGGTCGGACACGCCACCACACACAGACTGCATCCTTTACAATGCTCTATGTCTACCACAATAGCTCCTTTGAATTTTGCCATAGTTTTTAGAATTATAATTTATCGAATATTTGTATCTTTTCGTTACGCTTTGTAATCAATTCCGGGTATAAAATTATATTTTAAAATCAGAACTGCAAAAAATGACGGTTTTATTTTTGCATTTTCCTTTGAATTTTCACACCCGATACCGGAATGAGCATTTTTTTATTTTCAGCACCTGCTTTTTACCGATGGTCTTTTTCGAAACGTTTGATTCTTTCCTGCAAAGTAGCCATTTTATCCAAACTGATTTGTGATACACATGCGCGGAGACCTTCCCGGTTGCTTCCGCATCCTTTCAGGGTGATGGAAGAGATGCCATAATACAAGAGTTCTTTGGCCAGTTCGGCTCCTGACATTCCGGGATACATGATAGTGAAATAAAAGCCGTCGGCTACATCTTCCGTTCCGTCTTTGTCATAAACGACTTTAAAACCGGCTTCCCGGTAGAGTTTTTTCATGATTTCTGCCCGTTTGCCATATTCTTTCACATCGGTCAGGATATTCAGTATCCCTTCATTGGCGGCTTTTAATATGGCGGCCACGGCATGTTGAGGGGAGTGGGCAGTCCCGGAAGTCTGGGTGTAAATCAGTTTATAGGTGATGGTGTATCCCAATTGTTCTGATTTATAACGTTCTTTTAAATGTTCATATTTTTTGTGGAATAAAGTGTCGGAAATACAAAGTAGTCCGAGGCGTTGGCCTGCATAACTGAACAGTTTTGAACTGGAAATCATAAAAATATAATTGTCTGTATATTTTGCTACAGTCGGTTGGAAAGGAGCCTGTCCCGGGCGGGAAAGGTCTTTCCGGAAATCCATGGCAAAATAGGCAAGGTCTTCCAGAATAATGGTATCGTATTCTGTGGCCAGTTTTCCGATGATTTGCAATTCTGTTTCGGTGAGGCAAACCCAGGAAGGATTGTTGGGATTGCTGTAGACAATGCCTGCTATGTTGCCTTGGTCAAGATATTCCCGGAGTTTGGTTTCCAATTTTTTGCCCCGGTAATCATATATGTCAAAAGTAATATAAGGTTTACCAATGACTTCCAATTGGGTTTTTTGTACCGGAAATCCGGGGTCAATAAACAAAATGGTGTCTTTGCCCTGACGACATTCAGTCAATGCCATAAAAGCAACATAGGAAGCTTGCATGGCTCCGACTGTCGGAATAATACCTTCGGGGCGAATGTCAATGTCCATAAAGTTTTTCACAAAACGGGAGGCTTCCTGTGAAAGTTCCGGATAACCTTCCAGCATGGGGTAAAATTGTGCAACTCCTTGTTGTAGAGCATTTATTTCGGCTTCTGTGCCAATGCGGGAAGGTGCCAGTCCCGGAACGCCCATTTCCATCCGGATGAATTTTTCTCCGGTAGCTTTTTCCAGAAGATTAGTGATTTTAACTGTGTCCCGGATGGAAGCGTCGTCCAGATTACTTACACCACACTGAGCCATTGTTGAGTCGACAAGCTGTTTGTCAATCAGATTATTTTGCATGATATTGGGTTGATTTTTCTTACATTTTGAAACAATAATACAAAAATTAATTGATAAAAAACATATTTCTGTCTAATTTAACTTATAAATTAACAAATTTATATCGTTTGCATGCATTAATTCGAAACAAAGCTGCGATTTTCTGCTGATTAAGTTTGTGATGGCGGATTTGGCTGGAGAAAAATTGAAAAAACTGTCGTAGGGAATAATATATTTCGGTATTTTTGCCGGGAAAACTAGAAAAAGAACGGTTTTGAATCTGGAATTATTCATAGCAAGACGGATGCTTCGGGGAAAGGAAGCGGGTTCGGTGTCGGTGCCTATAGTCAGGATAGCAGTGGCAGGCATTGCTTTGGGGATTTGTGTGATGTTGCTTTCTTTGTTTGTTATTATGGGGTTTAAGCAGCAGATTACAACAAAATTGTCCGGGTTTATGGCACATTTGAATATTACAGCTTACGGAAATAATATTGCTTATGCAGACCAGAGTATCCGGGTATCTGATAGCTTGTTGGCTGAAATGAGGAAGGTGAAAGAGATAAGCCAGGTGTATGTTTATGTGGATAAACCTGCCATACTAAAGAGTAAAAGTGAGATTCACGGGATAGTGCTGAAAGGGGTGGATTCTTTGTATGATGGTACTTTTTTCCGGAATCATATCCGGGAGGGCGGTTATCCTGATTTTACGACTGTTTCTCCTGCCAATGAAATTTTGGTTTCGGCGTCTGTGGCTAAGTTGCTTGGAGTGAAGACCGGAGATAAACTGAATGCCCATTTTGTGCAGGATCCACCCCGGGTGAGGGTTTTTACTGTAAAAGGAATTTATGATACAGGATTTAAAGAGTATGATGATTTGATTGTGCTTTGTGACCTGCGGCAGTTGCAGAGGTTGAATGGTTGGAAAGCAGGGCAGGTGTCGGGTATCGGAGTGGAACTGGAGCATTTGGAAGCTATTTCTGAGGCAGCGGAGGCTGTGAATGAAGTATTGCCATTGGATGAACATAGCGATTTTTATAAAGTCACCAACTTATATGAGGTAGCTCCTCAGATTTTTGACTGGTTGAATATGTTGAATACAAATGTTGTAATAATCCTGACTTTAATTATTATTGTGGCCGGTTTTAATATGGTGTCCGGTTTGTTGATTTTCATTTTGGATAAAACGGCTATGATAGGTATTCTGAAAGCTTTGGGATACAGAAATGTTTCTTTAAAAAAATTGTTTCTTTATATTGCTTCCGGGATGATAGTCCGGGGTATGGTGGCTGGAAATTTACTGGCTTTTCTGTTGGGAGGTTTGCAATATGTGTTCCATTTTATAAAACTTGAGCCTGCTACTTATTATATGGATACTGTTCCGGTTTATTTTAACGTAAGTTATATTGTGTTGCTGAATGCCGGTGTATTGTTGATTTCAGTGTTGATGTTGATTGTCCCGACAATGCTGATTTCGCGGATCAGGCCAATTAAAGCAATCAGATTTGAATGATGGGAGGAAAGCCGGATAAATACATGAACTACATGGGCATAAAGAAGTATTTGGAAATTTGGGTTATTCCGCATCGCCGGGGGATTATGGGGACGGTGATATTTCATCTGTTGTTGGCTATTTTATTACTGGGGATGGGAATTTCAAGAATGACTGTACATTCGGAAATGGAGATTGTCATGGATGTTCCCGAACCGGAACAAATTGAAAAACAGCAGCAGGAAAAACAGAGGAAAGAAGAAATCCGGCAAAAGAGTTCGGCAGAGGAAGTGGAACGTATGTTGCGCTCAATTGCTGTGAATGAAAATATGAAAACACAAACAGACCGGCAGGCGGATAATGTAGAGCAATATATAGACGAAATCGTGCAAGAGTTGCAGGAAAGTGGCAGTGAAGGGCGTTATAAGGCTCAGCGGGATAAAAATTTCCGACAGGATAGTTTATTGAATGCCCGTGACCGCCGGGAGCAGGAATTGGATTCTCTGAAATCTACTTTTTATGCAGGAGAAAGCAGCGTCAGTTATAATTTAAAAGACCGTTATGCCCGTTTTTTGCCTATACCTGTGTTTAAATGTGAATTCGGAGGGAAAGTGGTAGTGGAAATTGTGGTGAACCAAAAAGGGATTGTCCAGAAAGCTTCAGTACTAAAAGAACAGTCTGCAGCAGATGATTGTCTCTGGAGCGTGGCTGTGGATGCAGCCGAACGTTCCCGGTTTAATGAAAAACCGGCAGCTTCAGCCCAGCAAAAAGGAACCATCACTTATCATTTTGTCAAGCAATAAAATCTCTGATATTACTTTTTGTCTTTTGCCTTTTATTTTTTATCTTTTTTGCATTATCTTTGTCCTAAATGTGGGAATTTGTATTCTAAAGAGCAGTGTATGGGATTATTTTCGTTTTTATTTTCAAAAAATAAGAAACTTCGTACAACCTATGAGGCAGAGACTTTTCGTACTGTGTTCCGTGAAGACGAGGAGTTGTTTCTGAGAGTGCAGAAAAGTGAGGAACTGAGGAATTTTCAGGTATTGAATGAGCGGGTAAATAGTCCTCAGTTTAAACAGCACCGGAAGGAAATTGAACAGCTTTCGTATAAAAATAGTGAGTATTATAAAGCTGAGAAGCAGTACAAGGCTTTGTTGAAAATGAAAAAATTACGGTCTTATATGCTGATTCATGCTTCGCAGGAATTGAAAGGATATGAGCATTTTGTTCAGACACCCGAATATCAGGAATATCTGAAGCTGAAAGTGATTGTCCAATCGGTGGGATTTGATAAAAAATTGCATGCAAGTGAGTATGTGGCGTATAAGGAGATGATAACCCGTCCGAAGATAAGGGCTGCTATTAAATTTGAGAAACTCAGGCGTTATAAGGAGTATTCGGAAGTGAAAAAGACTGATTTGCCGTCAGAATTTGAAAAACTGGCTGTTTTTGTCCAGTCGGATGATTTTAAAGCGAACCGAAAATTTCTGTTGGATAAAAACCGGTATAAAACGACCGAAGATTATCGGATGCTGGAAGAATATGAGAGGCTGAAAAAAAGTGCGGATATTGTGAAATACTGTGCTTTATTGAATGATTCTTATTTTAACAGTATGCGTAAATGGCAGCTTGTTTTTGAAGATGATTTTGAACAAGGCCGTCTGGACGCAACCAAGTGGATTACCCGTTATTATCCCGGAGAACGTTTTTTGAACGACACTTATGGAGTGGGCAACGATGTACAGTTATTTACTCCTGATAATGTTTCGCTTCAAGGGAGTGCAGCTGTTCTCAGTTTTCGGAAGGAATCTATTATCGGGAAATATTGGGACCAGAAATTAGGTATCCGGGAAAAAGAGTATGAGTATACTTCGGGTATGATTAGTACGGCGGCTGTTTTCCGGCAGCGGTACGGGCGGTTTGAAGCCAAAATAAAATTGAATCATTCTCCGGTGACTTCTTGTTTTTGGATGTTGGGAAATACGGATATGCCTCACATAGAAATTATGAAATGTCAGGCAGACGGGGTGTATATGGGAAGAGTGTATCGTCATAAAACGGTGCCCAAATCTGATATCCAACAGCTGAAAGAAGTAACTTTAGGGGATGAGTATTATATTTTTACGTTTGAGTGGACCGAAGAAAAAATGGTGTGGATGGTGAATGATATGGTGGTGAAAGAAGTACGTGAAAATATTCCTGACGAACCGATGTATATTGTTCTTTCCCTAGGTGCACAGGAAGTCCCTGCGGATAAACTTCTCCCTGTCCGGATGGAGATTGACTGGGTGAGAGGGTATCGGTTGAAACGGTGATAAATTTATTTTTAATCTATGGGAATTTTATCCTGGAACCGGATGAAAAGCGGGGGACGGGAGATATTATCCGGGTTGGCCGACCTGATTTATCCCCGGGTGTGTGAGGTTTGTGGAAAAAGTTTGGTTCACAGTGAAGAGTATTTGTGTACAGCTTGTCTGACTGATTTCCCTTTTGCTGACCAAGAGTTTATTGCCGGAGAAAATATTCTGCAACAATTTGAACGGTCTTACCGGCCGGAACAGTTGTTTGTACTTTTCTATTATGATAAATTCAGTAATTATAAAAACCTGGTTTATCTGGTTAAGTATCATTCTTACCGGAAATTAGGGGTTTGGCTGGGGCGAATGTTAGGAGAGAAAATGAAATCCGGTTGCCGGGCAGATTGTATTGTTCCGGTCCCTTTGCATAAAAAAAGGGAAAAACAGCGCGGATTTAATCAGGCTTTGGAGATTGCCCGGGGTATCAATGAAGTTTTGCATATAGAGCTGATGGAACATGCTGTGGAACGGGTAAAGAATACTGTGTCTCAGACTGGTAAAAATGCTGCAGAACGATTGAAGAATGTAGAAGATATATTTGTATTACCCTACCCCGAACAAGTACAGGGAAGGCATGTTTTGTTAGTAGATGATGTGATTACAACAGGGGCTACGATAGGTTCCTGTCTGCGGGTGATTGCGTCTGCCGGAGATGTACAATTTACTCTTGGATGTCTTGCCAGAACTATTTAACTTTTTTACTTTTTACCTTTTACCTTTTATTTGAATAACTTATCTTTGTAAATTCAGTAAAATAGGTTAAAATACAGAGAGTAATGAGCAGGAATAATCAGAATAATTTCCTTTGGAGCTGGTGGGGACCAATGTTGGTGGCTTTATTAGTGTATGCCTGTGCAAACCGGGGGTATCCTGAGGGAGGACCTAAAGATACGACACCACCTGAGGTGGTGGCTGAAGTTCCGGCTTCTTTTACCAAAAATTTCAATAAAAAAAAGGTTGATATTTATTTTAATGAGTTTGTTCAGTTAAAGGAAATCAACGAAAAATTTATTTTTTCTCCTCCTTTGAAAAAGAATCCTCGGGTTAGTCTGAGAGGAAAATACATACAGGTAAGTATCGGGGATACATTGAAGCCTAATACTACTTATACGATGGATTTTGCTGATGCTATTGTAGATAATAATGAGGGTAATCCCCTGGGTTTTTATCGGTATGTTTTTTCGACAGGGAATGAAATTGATTCTCTTGAAATAAGCGGGCAGGTGGTGAATGCAGAGTCTTATGAACCTATGTTGAATGTATTGGTGGCTTTATATGAAAATCATGCGGATTCGGTTCCTTTGCTGCATTTACCCGATTATATAGCCCGTACAGATAGTTCCGGTAATTTCAGGTTTACGAATCTGAAAGATGCTGTTTACCGGGTAGCTGCCATAGAAGATAATAATAAAGATAAGAAGTATACTCCTGAATCAGAAATGTTTGCCTTTTTGGATTCGACGGTACATCCGGTAGTTATGCCGATGGTAAAAATTGATACTTTCCGTTTGATAGATCAGATTTCCGGAGGGGATACCATCTATAGGGATAGTGTTGTTACCAGGGAGTATATGGGTTACGGACCAAGTAATTTATATCTCCGGATTTTTCAGGAGAAATTGACTCAGTTGTATCTGGTGGACGATGAGCGTAAAGAAAGAGAGCGTCTGGATTTTATTTTCAGTATTCCGGGACAGAACAATTTGCAGGTCCGGTTGTGGGACACCCTGGCTACGGAGCCGTTGCCGGAAAACTGGTATTTCACGGAACATAGTGCGGGGAATGATACTATTTCTCTGTGGATAAAAGATTCAACGGTTTATAAGAAAGATACCTTGAATGTGATTTTAACCTATTTGCGTTCGGATAGTACCGGACAGCATTCATTGTATACGGATACAACCCGTTATACTTTTAAAGAAAAGAAAAAGACAGAACTCAGGGGGAAAAAGAAAGAAGAAGAACCTGAGATTGAATTTTTGGAAATTTTGTCAAATGTGTCTGGTGATATGGATTTAGGCAGCCGTATGTACCTGGAATTTAAAAGGCCGCTAGACAAAGGGGGGCTGAAAGGAATGCGTCTTTGGGAAAAAGTGGATACGCTTTATCAGCCTGTAGAGTTTGAATTGCAGGAAGACAGTCTGAGAGTAAGAAGAGTGTATGTGGATGCAGTTTGGAAACCTGGTGCGGAGTATAAGCTGGAAATCGATTCTACAGCTATTTATGATATTTATGGCCGGTTTAATGATAAACTGGAAAAGAAATTTAAGGTTAAAACGGAGGAACAATACGGAAAGATTACCTTGACTTTGAAAGGTGTGACCGGCAATACGATTGTCCAGATTTATAAATCGGAAGGAAGTAAATCAGAAAATGGAAAACGGAAATATAATGTTTTTCGTAAGAAAGTTATTGATAGTGACGGAGAGGTTGTTTTTGATTTGTTGCCTGAAGGTAAATATAAATTCAGAGCGATTTTAGATGCCAATAATAATGGCATTTGGGATACCGGTTTATATTTGAAGAAACAACAGCCGGAGGAAATATTTTATTTGCCGGTAGAGATTTCTGTTAAACAGAATTTTGATTATGAACAGGAATTTAACTTAAGTAATCCGGTGGAATAAGAAAAAGGGAAAACGAAAGATTATGAGGAAAGTTTGGTTATTGTGTTTCATATTGGGCTGGAGTTTGTCGCTCTTTTCCCAATCTAAATACCTGCCGGTTGAAAAATTGGTGTACAAAGGATATTATAACTGGGGTTTCATCTGGTTGCAGGCGGGTTGGGTGGAGTTTTCCCTGTCAGAATCGGATAAATATCCCGATGCGGAAAAGCTGGTGGCAGTGGGGGGGAGTCTGCCTTCCTGGGATTGGTTTTTTACCATCCGGGATACTTTAGTATCGCATTATGATGTCAATACTTATTTGCCTTATGAATTTTCCCGGAAAGCCCACGAAGGAAATTATCACAAAACTTTTGACTATAAGTTTAATTATCAGGATTCCGTAGTAATTGGCGATGTGCACCGGGTCGGGAAATACAAACGCCGGGATACTGTGCGTTTGCAGCCTGGCACATACGATATGCTTTCAGTGGCGTGGATGACCCGTGATTTGGATTTTGATAAATATGAGAAAGATGATTTGATACCTATCCGTATACTTATAGATAGTAAGATTTATGATTTGTATGTTCGTTATTTGGGACGTAACAGAACTAAGATTGCCGGACGAAAACGGGATTGTTATGTATTTTCGCCTTTGTTGGTAGAAGGTGATGTTTTTCGGGGAGGGGAAAATATGAAAGTTTGGGTAAGTACGGACGGGTATCGTTTGCCTTTGATGGTTGAGGCCAAAATATTAGTGGGGTCTGTGAAAGCCATACTGGATCCGGGGGCGAGTAAATTGGCGGAACCTTAATGTAAATTTAATATAAGATATGATGAAAAGATTATTGACTCTTGTGTCTTCAATACTCTTGGGAGTATTGCTTTTTTCTGCTTGTAAGGACATGGGTGGTGGTAAATTGCAGTCGGTTTCCGGAACGACAAACGAATTGTTGGTCGTGATGCCTAAGAACCTGTGGGACGGTGCAATGGGAGATACTGTCCGTCAGTTTTTCGGACAGGAAATGACCGGTTTACCTCAAAAGGAACCGATTTTTGATATGATTAATCTTCCTTTTTCGAATTTTGAAAAAAATGCCAGGGCGCACCGGAGTATATTGATTGTTTCTATTAAAAATGATGCAGACAGTGCTTCATTGAGTTATTATGACAGTCCCTGGGCGCGTAGTCAAAAGATATTTAAAATCACAGCTCCGGATGCTGAGGCTTTTTACCGGATTTTTGATGCCAATAAAATAAAGATGATGGGAGTTTACCTGAAAGCTGAGCGCGACAGGCTGATTGATGTTTATAAAAAAACGGCGGATTCCAAAATCTTTCAAAAATTTAAGGATGAGTATGATATGCTGATTTATTTTCCCGGGGGTTATGTGGTTAATAAGGATACGAACAATTTTGTATGGATTTCTTCGGAAACCCGTCGTAACAGCCGAGGAGTTATCTTTTTTGAGGAGCCTTATGTCAGTCAGAGCCAGTTTGATTATCATGTGATTTTAGACCGGGTGAATGAAGAATTGAAAGAATATATTCCGGGGCCTCTTGACAGTACCTGGATGGCTTTGGATATGAATATTCCGATGACGGCGGCTCAATATGAATATGATGGAAAGCATTATGCCATGTTGATTAAGGGATTGTGGACGGTGGAGAATGATTTTATGGCGGGACCGTTTGTCTTAAATGTTGTGTTGGACCAAAAGAGCAACCGGGTGATTTATATGATGGGGTATGTATATGCTCCGGACGAGGAAAAGCGTAACAAGTTGCGTCAGGTGGAAAGTATAATTTTCTCTATGAAACTGGATTATCAGGAAAATGAAAAGATTGATAATCAGTGATACAATGCTATAAGGTGTGTGATGAATAAAGTGTTTTTTTTGATTTTTTGGATGGGAATTTCCGTTGTTGTCCGGGCGGTTCAGCCTGGTATAGCGGAAATTTTTGCCTACAAATCCTTGTGGGAGGGGAAGAGAGTGGCTTTGGTAGCCAATCAGACTTCTGTCATTAACGGACAGCATAGTGTGGATTTTTTACGGGAACAGGGGGTAAATATTGTCCGTATTTTTTGTCCGGAACACGGTTTCCGGGGGAATGCCGATGCCGGAGAATTGGTTGGCAATGAGAAAGATGAAGCCACCGGATTGACAATTGTTTCATTGTACGGGGAAAAAAAGAAGCCTTCTCCTGAGGTGCTCCGGGATATTGAGCTTGTGATTTTTGATATGCAGGATGTTGGGGTACGTTTCTATACTTATCTTTCTACTTTGCATTATGTGATGGAAGCCTGTGCAGAAAATCATATTCCGGTATGTGTGGCTGACCGTCCCAATCCGAATGCTTTCTATGTGGACGGTCCTGTGCTTGAAATGCGTTATAAGTCTTTTGTTGGAATGCATCCGGTACCAGTGGTGTATGGAATGACAATCGGTGAGTATGCCGGTATGATTAACGGTGAAGGATGGTTGCAGGGCGGTGTGAAATGTCAATTGACTGTTATTCCTTGCCGGAATTGGAGCCGGGAGATGACGTATGATTTGCCGGTGAAGCCTTCGCCTAATTTGCCGGACCGGGTATCGGTGATGTTGTATCCTTCGGTGTGCTTGTTTGAAGGCACTGTAATCAGTGAGGGGCGCGGAACTTATACTCCTTTCCAGATGTTCGGGCATCCGGAACTGAAGAATATGGATTATGTGTTTATTCCCCGCAGTATACCCGGCATGAGTAAATCTCCCAAATGTTTGGGGCAGAAATGTTATGGAATGAATTTAACCGGCAAATATGAGGAAGTGAAAACGGGCAGGAAGCTCCGGTTGGATTGGTTGTTGCTTGCTTACCGGAATTATACCGGGAAAGTTTCCTTTTTTACTCCTTTTTTTGAAAAGCTTGCCGGGAATGGGCAATTGCGGAGAGATATAAAAGCCGGAAAGACAGAGGAAGAAATCAGAGCTTCCTGGCAGTCCGGATTGGAACGGTTTGAACAAATCAGAAAGAAATATTTGATTTATTGATATTATGAAAAAAGTTTTGTGGAAGTGTGTGGCTAAATGGTTGTTGCGAAGTGTGTTCTTGTTGGTGGTGTTGGTATTGCTGGGGAGTAGTATAGCCATCTATTTTGTATTTTCTCCTGCCAGATTGACACCGATGGTGGAAAAAACTGCGGCAGAATATCTGAATGCTCAGATTCGTTTTGGAGGTATAGAGTTGACTTTTTTTTCAACTTTTCCCGATGTCGGAGTACGGATTACCAATGCCACAGTGGTTTCCGGAGTTTTTCAGGATACTGCTGTTGTTTCTGTTCCGGAAGCCAGGGATTCTTTAATGAATATCCGATCTTGTCTGCTTACCGTTAATCCGGTGGCTTATCTGACTAAAAACCGGATAGTCATCAAGGATTTCGTATTGGAGGAACCGGAAATCTATGCTTATGTGGATACCGCAGGCGTTGCCAACTGGAATATTGTGCGGCCGCTTTCTGATACTTTGCCGGCGGCCGCTTTATCTGCCGATACAGCGTCTGTAGATAGTATGTCTTTTGACACGGGTATTCGTTTGCGGAATGTACGAATCCGAAACGGACGTCTGGTGTTTGACGACCGGAATACCCGGTTGTATACCCGTCTGACCGGATTAAATCTTGGAGTCGATGGTTTTCTTGGTGCACGGCGTTCCCGGATGAAAGTGAAGTTTTCTACGGAGAATGTGCTGTTTTGGCAGGAAGGACAGCTTCTTGTAAATCATTTGAAGTTGGGTATTGAAACTGGAATGAAAATAAACAGAGACTCTTTGTTGTATACTTTGGATAAAGCTGTTTTTGATGTGAATGGAGTGCGTTTCGGGGCTGGCGGGACTTTGCGGGGGGATTCTGTGCATCGAACGTTGCAGGTGAATCTGAAATATGGGATTCATATTCCGACTCTGAAAACATTGTTGGATTTGGTTCCGGATACAATCCTGAAGAAAACCGATGCAGTTGATGTTCGCGGGGAGGTTCTTTGTAAAGGAGAGATTTCCGGGTTATACGGGAGACAGAATATACCCTTGATTACTTCCGAATTCAGTATTAAAAATGGTTATATTGCTTATGCCGGTATGCCGGCAAAAATTGATACTTTGGAGATGGATTTTCGTGCAATAGTTGATTTGCAGAAAGAACAGGAATCTTATATTAATCTCCGGCATTTTTGTATGAAAGGAGGTGGTACAGATGTCGATATTGAAGGGAATGTAGGGCAGTTATTGACGGCTCCCGTGGTGAAGGCAAAAGTGGATGCTTTGATTAATTTTGATGATTTGACACAGATTTTTCCTTTAGCGGATGGCATTACCTGTAAAGGAAAGTTGAAAACATCGCTTCGGGGGAAAGTATTGGTGAGTGATGTGATGGAGGGAAATTACGGGAAAATAAATGTCGGAGGGGGTTGTCAGATGAAAGACATTGAAATTTTTGTTCCGAAAGACAGTATTGTGATGAATGTAAAGTCGGCTGGTCTGGCTTTTACTTCTAATCGTCAAAATACGCAAACATTACAGGGGAAAGATTTACTGAATGGGATTGTGGGATATTCGGGTCTGGATATACATGTACGAAATAAAGTCCGTTTATTGATGGATACTACTTATCTGACTTTGAGAACTTCTCCTTTAAGAGATACGAGTGCGATTGCTTCTGTGAGTTCATTCCTGCATTTGGGACGGATGGTTTTTATAGTCCGGGATACTTTGTTGGTTGGGTTGAAAAAGGCTGATATTAAAGCAGCTTTGAATCCTTGGAAAAAAGATAAGAAGGTACCTCAGGTCAATGCAGAAATACAGGTGGATAGTATGCGTTTGCGTATGCTGGGGAACCGGTTGAATCTGGCTAAAGCGGACATTGAGCTTGAAGCAGTGCGGAGCAAACGTAATGCAAAAATATGGCGTCCTTCGGGAACAGTCGATTTTTCCGGTCTCCGGGCTTTTACTCCTTATTTTCCGGTACGGCTCAGAATGCCGGGTACCCGTTTGCGGTTTAATATGAATGAGGTGCAGCTTGATTCGGCAATGGTGAGATTGGGGCGTTCGGATATGAGGCTGACCGGTAGTGTAACGAACCTGGCCCGTTCTTTTTTCCGGAAAGATACGCTCCGGGGGGAATTGCTCGTTATTTCTGACAGGATAGATTGTAATCAGTTAATGCGTGCAATGGAGGCAGGAACTGCTTATGCAGCAAAAATAGAGGCCGGTTACAAAGATACTATTGGCGGAAATGGCGAAACAGATGATATGGAAGAAATGCCGGTAGTCAGTGATACGATGAGTTTTACCGGTGGCAGTTCTCTGTTTGTCGTACCTGCTAACGTAGATTTTACTTTCCAGACGGATATCCGGAAAGTGTTGTTTGGAAAATTGGAGTTGGATAGTATTCACGGAGAGGTGGTGATGCGGAATCAGTGTATAGAGTTATCAGACCTGGAATTACGTTCGTCGGCTGCCGATATGAGTACTTCTGCCGTTTATAAGGCAACAGATACTTTGAAAGCCTATACCGGTTTTGCTTTACAGATGCATGATATCCGTATAGATAGTCTGGTGCATTTGATTCCTTCCCTGGATACACTTTTTCCGATGTTGCGTTCTTTTGCCGGAACGGTTGATTTTCATATTGCAGCGGAAGCGTGGCTGGATTCCACGATGATGATAGATTTGCCGACGCTGAGAGCTGCAGCTTATTTAGATGGAAAGGACTTGGTGCTGATGGATGGAGAAACTTTTGCTGAGATTTCTAAAATGTTGATGTTTAAAAATAAAGAACGTAATCTTATAGATAGTATATCTGTGGAGTTGGCAGTTAAGGACGGGACAGTTGAGATCTTTCCGTTTTTGGTGGAAATAGACCGGTACAAGGCTGCTGTCGGAGGAAAACACAATATTGATATGACATTTAAATATCATATTTCTGTACTGAAATCTCCTTTGCCATTCAAAGCAGGGGTTGATATTTCCGGCTCATTGGACAAAATGAAAATCCGTATATCTAAAGCGAAATATAAAAATATTTTTGAGCCTTCTAAGAAAGCCAAAATAGACAGTACTCAACTGAATCTGAAAAATCGAATCCGCGAAGTGTTGAAAGAAAAATAGGGATGGAAATTAAAGCGGATTTACAGAATCTGTAAGTAAACCCGGGAGAGTGTATATTGTGGAACTCTCCCGGGTTTTACTTCATTCGGTTGTTTCCGGAATCATTGTTGTTTTTCGGGGTTTTGAGGCGATTTAGTTGCCCGGAACTCCTGAGGTTTTTCGGAAACAGCATTTTTCTTTGCCGCAGATTTAGAAGATTTTATTCTTTTCCTGCTTTGATTTTTCAGAAGAGCGAAATATTGTTCTTTTGCTCGTTTCTGGTATGTTTCTGCAATTTGTGGATAATCAGAAACATCTTCTTTCATCATTTTTCTGAAAGTGTTAATGCATACAGGAATTTCTCTTACGACAAAGTTAAGATAAATTTCAATTAACGAATGATGACCTTGTTTCAAATAAGGCCTGGCGATTTGTTGTGCTTCATAGGCTAATTTTAGGTGACCACGCTGTTTTTTTGTTAACTTCTTTTCTTTCATAATTTAAATTGTTAAAAGTTGATTTCTCAAAAGTCATAGAATGAAATCAGTAAATAAAATAAATTGACAGAGTGTGGTATATTATTTTTATAAATGTATTAAAATAAGTGAGTACACTTAACAATTTGAGTATCATTTGAAATGATATTTTGTATATTGTTATTTCTTTTTCTTGGAATGTTTATGATTTTTGATAGTTTCAATGTGTCCGTCAATAATTGTACGTTTGGGGTCAGATTGATTAAAGTGAGACGTGTATGATTTGACCGGGCTATCCTGCTCATAGAGATGAGGTATCCGGCGGCACAGCAATCCATAAAAAGTACATTACGGAGGTCCAGTATAATTTCTTTGCCGGATTGAGTAATCAGAGGGTAAAGCCGGGCCTGCATGTTTGTAATCTGAGCAATGTTCATACGGTTGGCTGGGTATCGTAAGGTAATTGTTTGTTTGAGTTGAATCTTTGTTTTCATTATCCTTTCTTTTCAAATTTTTTTGTAAAATTTGTGAATAGTTTTCTGCTATTCAACTAGTTTACCAAGAGTTGCTATATGAAAGAATTTAGGATACTATAATGAACTATTTTTGAGTTTTATGACTATTCTGGTTTATTTATCTGATATTTTGAATGTATTTTTATAAATGTTATATTTGAATTATGTGGTTTGTTCAGGGAGTCCGTTACTGATAATCCATATTTCAATTCCTCCTTCAGGGATAAAGTTGAATTTAAAGGCAGTGATTTCGTTGCGATGAATAATTAATGGAATTCCGGATATTTGTTCTTTTTATTAGAAACGGAATAGTTTTTTTCTGTTATATTTAGATGTATATATTTTCCAGGGTACTGCAATTCATAGAACAGGTAGTATTGAATTTTGATTGTTTTCTTCAGACAGACGGTGAGGGTAGCAGCGAAAGATGACCTTTCTGTGAAGGGATATTTACTATTTTTATGCGTGAAATTGGTTTTGAAGTAAATTGGTACATTAAATCATTTTGTGTAAGTTTGTCCTTTCTAAAATTTCCCATGACTTGGTCATTTTTTAGTAAGTAATTTAGTAACTCATTATTATGAGAAAAGACGAAAGATATAATAAACGGGGTGTGTCGGCTTCTAAGGAAGATGTGCATAATGCCATAAAAAACATTGATAAGGGAATTTTTCCCCGGGCTTTTTGTAAAATCGTTCCGGATTATTTGGGGGGCGATGAAGCTTATTGTAATATCATGCATGCAGACGGTGCGGGTACGAAATCTTCGTTGGCTTATATGTATTGGAAAGAAACGGGAGATTTGTCGGTGTGGAAAGGTATTGCCCAGGATGCTTTGATTATGAATATTGACGATTTGCTTTGTGTGGGGGCTGTGGATAATATATTGCTATCGTCTACCATTGGCCGGAATAAAAACCGGATTCCGGGTGAAGTAATTGCTGCCATTATTAATGGAACGGAAGAATTACTGGAAGAATACCGGAAACTGGGAGTTTCCATTTATTCCACCGGTGGTGAAACAGCTGATGTGGGCGACTTAGTGCGGACTATCATTGTGGATTCTACTGTCACTTGCCGGATGAGAAGAGAAGATGTGATTGATAATGCCCGTATCCGGCCCGGAGATGTGATTATCGGTCTGGCATCCTATGGTCAGGCTGTTTATGAGACAGAATATAATGGTGGTATGGGGTCTAACGGTTTGACTTCTGCCCGTCATGATGTGTTTGCCAAACTTTTAGCAGAAAAATATCCGGAAAGCTATGATAACAGTGTTCCGGAAGAGTTGGTATATGCAGGGACATGTAAATTGACAGATGCGGTAGAAGGAGTAGGGGTGAATGCCGGAAAGTTAGTGCTTTCTCCTACCCGCACTTATGCTCCTGTTATTAAAAAGGTGTTGGATAAATACCGTCATGAGATTCATGGTATGATTCACTGTTCGGGAGGTGCCCAGACCAAGGTGATGAATTTTGTGGAAAACATGCACATAGTAAAAGACAATCTTTTTCCGGTACCTCCGTTATTCCGTTTAATACAGGAACAATCCGGTACGCCTTGGGAAGAAATGTACAAAGTATTCAATATGGGACACCGGATGGAAATATACGTGAACGAGGAATTGGCTGATGAAATTATTGCCATTTCCAAAAGTTTCAATATTGATGCTCAGATTGTGGGTCGTTGTTATGACAACGACGAAAGCGAAGGAAATAAGCTTACCATACTCAGTGAATTCGGGAAATTCATATACTGAACGGTAGGTTTGATTCGTAAACTTTATATATAAAACGAAAGGATGCTCATCGCGGGCATCCTTTTTTATTGTTCCAATAATTTTTCAACTTCAAGTTTCAATCTTGGAAGATGATTCACAACAATACTCCAAAGGATATCCGCAGACAGACTATCATAACCATGAATAATATAATTTCTGGCATCTACTATCTTTCTGGAATTTGTAATCTGAATCGTTGATTTTATTTTCAAAATCCGATTCATAGCTTCTCCAATAATCTCAATATTCCGTTCAATAGCACGTCTAAGACATAAATTACTAAAAAAATCATCAAACAGTTTAGGGCCATCTCCCAGAAAATTTTCAATTTCTTCAATAGCAATCAATATATCACTTAAATGTTTCTGATAGCATCATCCATAAATCAGAATTTTAGTTTCATTCACACTTTTCTTCAAATATGGATTCCGGATTGTTTGTTCTTCCAACAAATCAACTTTTCGTTTAAATAAATCCTCTAAGGCATACTTTAAATTAAAATAGTTATCAAAATAATCAGTAACTTTTTCCTTATCAAAATTTACAACGAAGTCAATATCGCTTTCTTCACTAAAACGGTCTGTCAATACGGAGCCAAATACAAAAAGCTTACTCACTTTATGCTTTTTACATAAAGCCTTCAGTTTTCTTATATTATTTTCTATCAATTTCATAGCAACATTGACCTTTCACAAATATAATGATTATCCGTTATTTCTCAAAGAGTAAGTTACAATTATTATCCTCTTCTACAATAAAACTACAAAATCGCCTGTTCAGTCAATTCGGGAATTAATGAGTGAAAGTCCGTTTAAGCAGAGCATAAAGCCGCCACCACATGATGAGAAGCAGACCGAGACTTAACAGCAGGCTTACCGTTTTGCCGGTATGCAGAAAATAGCCGATGGTAAAGGCAATGCCTTCTACGCCGTTCCAGGGATTCATGGCTATCCAGGTGTATCGGTAATTGCTGGCGACAGCACTCATGGAAAGTGCGGAACAGGCAATAACCAGAATGATGAACGAGATGATAAGAAACAGAATATTGATTTTTTTCATACGTATGAAATTCGGTTTGTGAGTGTGAAGTTTGTTTTTAATATAAAACAGGAGAGATATGTCAAAGTGAATTTTGGCATATTCTCCTGTTTTATTGTAATAGTGCGGATGTTTACTTTCTGCTGCCCAATTGGGAGTCTAAGAAAAACAGACCGGTTTCGCCTGCTTTTTTCACTTTGTCAACGATGCCTTGTGCGGTGGCTTCTTCTTCAACTTGTTCCCGTACGAAGCCCCACAGGAAATCCTGGGTAGCATTGTCTTTTTCTTCGTGTGCTATTGTTACCAGTTTATCAATTAATGCAGATACGTGGCATTCGTGCTGATAAACATGTTCGAATACTTCCAGTGCACTGTTCCAATTTTGGGGTACCACATCGATTTTATTCACTTTTGCTGTACCTCCGCGTTTTAAGATATAGTCTGCCATGGCATAGGCATGCTCCATTTCTTCCTGAGACTGTTTTTTCATCCAGTGGGCAAAACCGCTGAAACCTTCTTTCTCAAAATAGAAAGACATAGAGAGATAAAGGTTTGATGACCACATTTCTGCAGTGATTTGTTCATTAATGGCGTTTTGTAGTTTTTCTGAAATCATGATTTTGTGTATTTAATATTGGTATTTTTTATATTTAAATACAATATTTATGCCAGATATAAAAAGAGGACATTTTGTCAGAAAGGCATTTATATACATCTTTACATTAATTTAAAATGGCTCCCCGTCCTTCTCCGGACGGGGAGGAGGCACAACGAAGTGCTATGGTTCGGGTTAGTATGTTCGGGATGTTATGAGATGTATTGGTATGAACGGGTATTTGGCAGCAAAAGTTACAAAAAGTCAGATTTGTTGTTTTTGGTAGTAAAACTCTCTTGGAAATTGTACGTATAAATGAAAAACATTTTGCTATGAGAAGAGAATTTAGAGTACCTAAAATGGAAGAAATACAGGAACGTGACCGTAAATTGTTATATGCTCTGGAAAAGTCATTGGGATTTGTACCGAATGTATATGCTTTTATGACCCGGTCCGAGACTGCATTGAATCGTTTTTTGCAATTCACGGATGTTCCGACAGTATTCAATCGTATACAGGCTGAGGCTATTCATTTGGTTACCAGTCAAGTAAATCAAAATCCGTATTGTTTGGCAGTTCACACTGCTTTGGCAAAGGATGCCGGGTTGACTGATGAACAGATTATTGCTATCCGCAAAGGGAATGTAACCTGGGATAAGAAACTGGACACTCTGGTGGATTTTACCTGTGAGTTGGTCACCAACCGTGGTAAAATCCCTGAAATGACAGCGCGGTTTTATGGAGACGGGTATACAGATACCTGTCTTGTGGATTTGATTATGTTGGTGGGAATGACTACAGTTGCTAATTACATAACAAATACTACCAGAATACCTGTGGATTTTCCTGAAGTTCCTGTGATTGTTTGTAATTGTGATTGTAAGAGATGATAGCGTATAAAAAGTGTATAAATAGAAATTGGTTTAATGTAAAAAAAGAAGTTGGATAATATCCAGCTTCTTTTTTTATGGTACTCGAGGCGAGTACAAAACCGACTTTTTAATAGAAAACAAAGGAATTTAAAAGAATGTAATAGATTATATTCCAGTTGTTTGGTTATTGTTGTATTTTCACTTGCTTGCATAAAAAAGACCTTGTTTTGTCAATTTGTTACACCTATGTTACACCTGAAAACAATAAAAATATTACCTTTGCAAACAAAGGAAAACAACAGAAATAAAAGAGGTTACGCAAATGGCTAAAAATGATGCGAGGGTGACAGATAATCCTAAGTTGAAGCAAAAATGTTTGTCGGACGGAAATATTTCCCTGTTTTTGGACTATTATTTGGGCAGAGCCATAGACCGGGAGACGGGGGAAAGTAAGGTTAAAAGGAAACGGGAGTTTTTAAGATTAACCCTGTTGTCCAATCCTCGTACTCCGTTGGAAAGGCAGACAAACCGGGAAACATTGGAACTGGCAAAAAAGATACGGGATGAGCGGGAACAGGAGTTGAAAGAGGGCAAGCTGGGATATAGGCTAAAGGCAAAGGAGATAAATTTCTTTGACTTCATACAGGTCTATTATGATGAGTACACCAAGGGAGATAAAAGAATGATTAAGGCGGCGCAAAAGCGTTTCACCGATTTCATAGCCTTGGAATATCCTATACATAGGAACAACATATCACCGGAGAAAATCACCCCTGCCATGATGGAGCATTTTGTGGAGTATTTGCAAAGTACAAGCAAGGGAGAGGGAGCGTTGACGCATTGGAAACGGTGGAAAAAGATAGTGAAAGCGGCGGTCAAAAAAGATATTCTAAGAAAGAATCCGTGTGAGGACATTGTTTGCAAAGCCGATGAGGAGGCGTTGAAGAAAGACATCCTGTCCATGGAGGAGATGCAACAACTTGTAAGCACCACCTATAAGGGACAGAATCCGGAAACGAGACGGGCGTTTATCTTCACCCTGTATACGGGCATCCGCTTTTGCGACATAAAAGATTTGACCTTTGCCAACGTGGATTATGCCAACCGGGTATTGACTTTCAATCAAAAGAAGACGCAGGGGCATAGTAGCAAAAGTTATGTGACAATCCCTTTGAATGACGGTTTACTCTCATTGATTGGAGAGGCTACGACGGATAGTCCGGAGGAAAAGATATTTAAATTGCCGAGCCAGGAAATGTGCCTGAAAGCATTAAAGCACTGGACGGCAAGGGCGGGCATAACAAAGCACATAACCTGGCATTGTGGTCGACATTCCTTTGCCGTGAATATTTTAAATAACGGGGCTAATATAAAGACCGTGGCAAGCCTTTTAGGGCATAGTAGCATTCAACACACAGAGAAATACACACGAGCGGTGGATAAGTTAAAAGAGGATGCGATAAATAGTTTACCGGAACTTAAATTTTGAGGATATGTTAGATGCATGGATAAAAATCAAAGACATCAAGGATATTCTTTGGTATGCAAAACAAGTCGATGGATTAATAAATAAGCGAGAATTTCAAAAAGCAATATTGGGATGCAAAGAGTATAAACCCCCAATAAAGAAATTAAAAAGAATAGATAACAACAAAGTATCAAGAGTAAAAAATGCGTATGACATAATCGGCAATATCAACAAATATAAAACAAACTTTAAAGGAGGAGTATTTCATGAATATTTCCAATACATGAAAGATTACCGTTTACGCTATGATAGGCTAAGGTGTTATTGCGGTAGGGAATGTTGGACTGAAAGAATAAATTTATATGGCAAAACGATAACACTATATAGAATAAATGACAAAGGGGGAAAAGTTGAATTAAAAGAAAATGATATAATATTTGACGGTGTGGAATCATTGATGGAAATTTTGCGTGTATCAAAATCAACGATAAGTAGATGGATTTATAGTGACATTATTACAATGATGGCAGAAGACATATTTGTAAAAGTCGATGGATACGATGATTTTGAATGCAGGATATTTTACTATAGTTTAGATGATATTAAAAAACAAATCAAGTTACATCGTTATTGACAGGGAATATATAAAATATATTATACTGAAAATCAAAAAGATGTAGTTTTGTCCAAAAAGCTATCTGATTGATTGATTTGAATTTATAAAAAAGTTGTGCGGGAATTTATCCGCTTTGACCCGTTATTGTCTCATTTGATTTCATTTTATACAATAAAATTCATTTAAACCACTCTTTATCGCAAAATCAATTTTCATTTGTTGTATTTCCTTTCCTTTGCATTGTAATTGTATCCGATAGTGGTGTAAGGCTATCGATACAATTATAGGGCAAAGACGGGGAAGCCTTACACCTATCCCCCGACAGCCAAACCTTCCAAATTAAAGAATATGGAAGAGGCATTTCAAAAAGCTGTAGATGATATCGCAGCAAAGAGTATCATTTGCGCAAAGGAAGTATTAACGAGCGATGAGGCAGCCCGATATATGGGCATTTCCAAAAGCTATTTGTACAAATTGACGATGAGGGGAGAGATACCCCATTTCAAGCCGATGGGTAAAATGTGTTATTTCAACCGCAAGGAGCTGGAGGAGTGGTTACAAAACAACAGGGTGGCAACAGCTAATGAAATAGGGCAACAAGCGGCAGCATATTGCATGAAGAAAGGAGGTGTAGTATGATGGTTACTATTTCACCGATATTATATATGCGCTTGGAGCAATTGCCGGAACATAAGAACATCACCCGCAAAGGAATAACTACACCACGCAAACAGCCACGCTTTGATTTAGTGGCATGTGCCGGGTATTGGGAACCTTTAGAGAGGTTGAAAAATTATAGGGGAGAGATATTCTTCAATTTGATACCATCGGATAAAAACGAGTACCGGAAACAAGGAGGTACGACACCGGAATATTATTTGCAAGTGACGCCGGCAAAAAGCGGGTCAATCAACTTTAGCGGCGTACGCTTTTTGTATGAGGAGGGGAAAGAAAAGCTATTTGCCAGCGGGGAGCCAAGCAAACAAGCCAAATTAAAAGGCGGTGTTATCAATCCAATGTATGCACGCCGGGAAGACGGTTTTTTGTTCATATTTTCCAAAGACATGCAAACACTGGAGGTTATTGTATTGGAAGGTGGTGGTACATTGATAGACGCATATAGGAAACAACTATCATGCGGAGGATTGGACGATATTTTGGTATCGATGAGGAAACAGGCAAAAAGCAATACAGAACAATAAACAGCCACGGCAAACCACAGAAAGCACTATTTAAGCATTCCTATGAATTGGGTTGATAAATAGTGCTTTTCTGCATAGTAGTATATGTAATGTGTATACAAAATCTGTAAACAATGTACGATACGGTCAATTTTTGGCTACCTCATCATGAGGCGGGGGTATACTCCATCGATGAGGTGGCGGGCAAGCTAAGTAATGTAAAGGAGATTATAGATAGGGATACCGGAGAAACCAAAGCATACGGGAACATGGAGAACCTGAAAATTACCGTATATGCATCGGGTGTATCCATTAAAGGGAGCTTGGCAAAATACTATTACCAGGATAATACATACACATTAACAAGGCATGACGTAAAAGAAGCTATTGCAAAATTATCCGATACGCTGGGAATCGATTTGAAGAGAGCCAATATTACCCGCATGGACGTATCGGCAAATTTTATGATGAAGAGAGAAACAGAGCGATATTTTGAAGTGCTGGGGATGTGTACTTACTTTAATCGGGTCCAAGCCTCAAAAAACACGCTATATTATCAATCCCAAGGAAAGAATATGGCCAAGGCGATGGCGTTCTATGACAAAGCGCGTGAAATGGAGCATACAGGCAATGATTTGCCGGATGTGTTTAAAGGATGCAACCTGCTACGGTATGAAAGCCGCTGGATTACCCGCCTACCTCATCAGTTAAAAGAAAATGAAGTGACAGGCGGCACCCTATCGGATGAGAAGTTTTACCAAAAAGTCATAAGGCTATGGGGAGAGAATTATTTCAACATTGAAAAGAAACGGACATTAAAAGCGGATGCGATGGAGAATTTAAAAACGGTGTCGGACTGCGTAGCGTATATTTGCGCTTTTGCCTTGCAACGAGTTCCGGCTGAAGAATTACAGCAAATTATCAGCGAGCTAAAGGAGGCAAAGGTTTTCAACAATAGGACTGATTACACCCGCCTAAGAAAGAAGATTAAAGACATTGCCACAAAAGCGGATATTACGGAAGCGGATGTATTGGTTAAAGAATTGGATGAGGAGGTTAGGCAAGTGTTGGCATACAAAAGATAAGAAAAACACATAAAAGGAAAGAAAAAAGGTATTTTCTATTTGGTATTATCAAAATGATGCGTATCTTTGTCGTACAAATACTCCCCTTAGTTGGGAAATACTAAGGCCGACCCATCAATTGAAGATGGGTTTTTTTATTGAAACAGATGGATAACAAGAAGAAGGTAATAATTTATGTTGATGGCTTCAACTTCTATTACGGTTTGAAGACCAAGAAATGGAAGATGTTCTATTGGTTGGATTTTGTGGGATTCTTCAGTAGTTTCTTAAAACCTCATCAGGAATTGGTAGAGGTAAATTATTTTTCTGCACGCCCGACCGACCCAGGCAAGCATGACCGACAAGACAAATTATTTCAAGCCAACAAATGCAATCCTAAATTCAATTTGATATTGGGCAGGTATCTAAAAAAGGAGATTAAATGCAAGCAATGCGGAGGGATTATACATTCTTATGAAGAAAAAGAAACTGATGTACGCATAGCAACGCACATTTTATCGGACGCATATAAAAGACGTTGCGATATTGCCGTTATTGTGTCAGCAGACAGCGATTTGATACCACCGATAGAACTAATCAAGGAATTTAACCCTTTGCAAAAGGTATATGTGTATTTCCCGCCAAACAGGTATTCTTCCAATCTGTCTAATCTAAGCGATGGCACGCGTAAACTTGACGGAGCGTTTGAAACATTCAAAAAGCATTTATTACCACCTCAATTGAAATTAAGCAATGGCTATGTTGTAGAAAAACCCAAGGAATGGGAATAGCATTATTAGTATTCATTGACGAGGTGAAGAATATTATGTTAATCTATTTTTGTGCAAAAACGGCAATCGGTTAAGCAGGGCAAAAAAAACAACTCTCTATTATAGTAAGGTGTAATTTGTATACAAAATCTGTAAACACGCACCAACATGGGCAAGTTCATGTTATGTTAAATTGTCAGACGGAAAACGGCGAGAAAACGGCGGCGGTATACTACTTTCAAAAAGGGAAAAACGGTTGAAAAACGGTTAGAAAACGGCTTGAATGGGCAGTTGTTTTGAATCAGTCTAAATAATGTGTCGTCGCAAACAAACGGCAAAACAGCCTCAAAATGCCCTCCAAGTCATAATGGGAATAGTTTGTCTCATTGAATGGAAAAACGAGCAAAAAACGGGCAAAATGGGCGTGATTTGACACGGACGGGAATTTGTGCCGGCATATTGCCGTCAATCGCAAAATTCCGATAATTCCGATACTATAAAAAACGGCGGGAAAACGGCGAGAAAACGCCGATAACGAGTGTAAAAATGTCCTACGCCTCATCGGGATGATACGGGATTTTCAGATACCGGAAAATGAGGGTCAAAAGCAAATCTCCTTATAGTAAGCTGTAATTTGTATACAAATCTTGTATACGTCGTGTCATAGATGAGGAGGGAGGTGCATACGTGAAAAAGGATATGCGCTTGTCAATCTTGTTAAGAATTTAACAAAACCTCATCAATAGAGAACCTGATAAAACCTGAACTCAAAAAAAATAATTTTTTGTATGTAGGGATGTTGGGAAACAATGTGTATTTTTGTGCTTCCTAAACTCAAAAGCGGCCGCAGTGGAAAAAACGGAAAAACCGACCCCTTAAAAACGGATGAAGGTGACCCTTGGAAAACGGTCCAAACCGTCCCCAGAAAAACGGAAGAAATTGACCACCTGAAAACGCTTCAAATTGCCCC